>Ga0134127_10000135_pt1 | contig 91173 bp, 92 predicted proteins | sample KB31753_FD_96459 | JGI IMG/M metagenome (GOLD analysis project Ga0134127, IMG submission 96459) | Terrestrial soil microbial communities with excess Nitrogen fertilizer from Kellogg Biological Station, Michigan, USA - KB3-175-3 | ecosystem: Environmental > Terrestrial > Soil > Unclassified ... | reverse complement strand
GAAGGACTTCGATGCACAGCAGAAAACTGCCATTTTTAAGCCCCTCTCCATTGGAGAGGGGTTTGGGGTGAGGCGAACGCAATGCCAAGCATAAATACTAATTCCTTAAGTAAACGACATTGACTCATTATTCACTAACCCGGAGCCTTTAAAAATCATTCCTATTAATTATCAATACGTTGTAATTAATCCTGTTGACAATGTTTGAATGTTGATAACTAAATAGTAATATGGATGTTTAATACTTGTAATTTAATCTCGGGTTAAGGGGGATAGAGCGATTTTAAAAGCCTTAGCCATATATGTTCTGAAACAAAATTGAATGGAAGAAGAATTTGAATTTGGTTTCGCCGAGGACCCAAAATTCTCGGTGGAACGGTACGAAGAAATGATTCGCAATCATGATCAGTACTTTTTTGATGCCCAGGCGTTTGAGAACATAATCGACTACTATATCGAAAAGAATGATCCGCCCAAGGCCCTCCAGGTAGCAGAGTACGCATGCAGCCAGCATCCGTTTGCAGCAGTGTTTTTAGTGAAACAAGCCCAGCTTTTGGTAATAGCCAGCCGCACCGACGAGGCATTCGCCGCGCTGGAAAAAGCCGCGCTGCTGGAAGCCTCCGATCCGGATATCTATATCATCCGCGGTAATCTTTACGAAAGCCTGGAACGCTTTGGCGAGGCGCTGGAAAACTATGAAAAGGCGCTCGACCTGGCCGAGGATACAGATGAAGTGCTGCTCCATATAGCCTATGTATACCAAAATATGGGCGATTACGAAACTTCGGTAACCTACCTGAAGCTGTGTTTAAAACAGAATATGGAAAACCAGGATGCCCTGTACGAACTGGCCTTTTGCTACGACGTGCTGGACAACCAACAGGAAAGTATCGCCTTTTACCAGCAATATATCGATAACGAGCCTTATAGTTACGCTGCGTGGTATAACCTGGGCAACGCCTTTACCAAATTGGGCCTGTTTGAAAAAGCGATTGACGCTTACGACTATGCCATCCTGATCAAAGACAATTTTGCATCAGCCTATTTTAACAAGGGCAACGCGTTGGTTAACCTGGAGAAATATGCTGACGCGATAGAGGTTTACCGCCATACTTTTGAGTATGAGCAGCCCAATGCCGACACTTATTGCGCCATCGGAGAATGCTACGAAAAGCTGGAGCAAATGGACGACGCCCGTGCTTTTTATAAAAAATCGGTAAAGATGGACCCCAAGCTGGCCGATGCCTGGTTTGGCATCGGCGTGACGCTTGATTTTGAGGAGCGTTATTTCGAGGCGCTGCATTTTTACAAAAAAGCGCTCGACCTGGACATTGCCAACGCCGACTACTGGTTTGCCATCGCCGACGCCGAGTATAAACTGGGCCACATGGAAGAAGCCGAACTGGCCTACGAAAAAGTGGTGGAGCTGAACCCGATGGATGTGGATGCCTGGCTGGACTATTCGTCGATCCTGTACGAACAGCAGCGCCTGGCTGACGCCATTGAGGTGATTGCCCAGGCCATCAAAAACAACCCGGAAGCGGCAGAGCTTTACTACCGGATGGTGGCGTATTTATTTGCCAAAGGCGACTATAACGAAGCCCTTAACCAACTGGAGCTGGCCCTGGCAACAGATCCTGAAAAGCATTATATCCTGTTCGATTACCTGCCGCAATTGCAAAAAAACAAGGTGATTGTGGATATTATTAACCGGTATATGAAGTGAGTTTAGAGGTTAGAGATCAGAGACTGGTTAGAATTTGGTAAGATCATTAACTAATCGCTAACCTCCGGTCTCTGATCACCAAAAAAAGCTGAATTTCATATAAAATTCAGCTTTTTTTACGACCTTTGTGTCATTAAAACTTTTAGTTATAACCTATAACTAATTTGAATTCATGAACTACGAGATGAATAATCTTCCGGACCGGGTTGCCAAACCACGCAATCATGGCATTACCATGGTGATGGACAAGGGCCTTAGTTTAAGACAGGTTGAAGATTTTATTGATGTTGCCGGCGAGCATACCGATATTGTGAAATTGGGTTGGGCAACTTCGTTTGTTACGCCGAAGCTGCAGGAGAAATTGGATATCTATCGCAGCGCCGGTATCCCGGTATATTTTGGCGGCACTTTGTTCGAGGCATTTATCGTCCGCAACCAGTTTGACGACTATTGCCGTATACTGGATAAGTACAAAATGGAATATGCCGAAGTATCAGACGGCTCCATAGAAATTGAGCACGAAGTAAAATGCGACTATATTAGCAAGCTAAGCAGCCAGGTAACCGTAATCTCCGAAGTCGGCTCAAAAGATGTTCAAAAGATATTCGCTCCGTATAAATGGATCAAATTGATGAATGCTGAGATAGAGTGCGGCGCATGGAAGGTAATTGCCGAAGCGCGCGAAAGCGGCAACGTTGGTATCTACCGCGACTCGGGCGAAGTGAGGCAGGGCCTGGTGGATGAAATTTTAACGCAAATCCCCGAAGAAACCATCATCTGGGAGGCTCCCCAAAAAGCCCAGCAGGTTTGGTTCATCAAGCTCATCGGTGCAAATGTAAACCTGGGTAATATCGCCCCGGCCGAAGTGATCCCGCTGGAAACGCTGCGCCTGGGCATCAGGAGCGATACTTTTGATTTTTTTCTGTAAAACGCTTGCATCTTCGCACTTTCCCGCAACCGGTCTAAGCCCGGTTCAACGTCCGCGCAGGTGCGATTCTATTTTCCCATCCATTACAACTTTTCTGCCCCATTACAACTATTCCAGCCCACTACAACATTTCCAACCCATTACAACCTTTCCAACCTATTACAACATCTTCAACTAACCGCAACTTTTTTCACCCTAGGTGTAACCTGTTTAAAAACAGTGTGGTCATAGCTTACAAATACGCCAATAAGGCGATTGAAACAAGAAATATTAACAATTAAAATTAAATATAATGGACCATACAGCAGTATTCGGGATAATGATGGTAATAATCGTCTCGGTAGCACTTTTTGCAATGATCTTCGGGATCGTTTACCTTGCCAAGCGCGAAAGAATGGCAATGATTGAACGCGGGATGGACCCCCGCAAATACAAACCACAAACAGCGCCCTTCCAAAATTTAAAATGGGGCCTTTTGCTGATCGGCGGTGGCTTAGGTTTATTCCTCGCTTACCTGCTCGACCATTCTTTGTTTGCAAAAATGAATGATATGTACGACAGCGGAAACGTGGCAATTTATTTCGCCCTGATTGCGATATTCGGGGGACTTGGTCTTTTCGCGTCCTACCGGATCGAGAAAAAAGAAGATGATAAGAAGGTTGATTAGGTTGATTGGTTGATTGAGTTGAGTAAGTTGGATTGTGTTGAATAAGTTGAGTTGAACAGCAGCTTTGTTCACAACTTAATCAACCCGTTCAACTCAATCAACAAATCAACCAACTACAAATACCGCTCTTTCAAAATCTTAATATGATGCATCTCATGGCCTGCTATCATATAAGCCAGTGCCCGTACCGAAACCGGATTGCCGCTGGCAATCCCTTTTTGTTTCGATTGCTCATCGGTGAGCGACTTTAACAGGTAAAGGGTTGCTTCGCGCACCGTTCTAAACTCTTCAGCGATATCTTCCAGCGACCTTTCATTAAAGGTTGCTTTCTCCATATAAACATCCTGGTCAAACCCCGGCAGCTCGGTAGCGTCCCGCGAAAAAGCCAGCGCCCGGAAAGCAAATACCCGCTCGGTATCAGCCATATGGCCCAAAACCTGCTTAACGGTCCATTTGCCTTCGGCGTAAGCGTACGAAGCTTTGTCAGGATCCAGCCGCAGGAAAAAATTATAGTTCATCTGCTGCAGGTACTCCAGTATTTCAATTATTGGTCCATTGCCTACCTGGTCGACGTACCGTGCGGCGTAGGCTGAATATTCGTCAGCTTGTGGTCTTTCTATCATTGCTTATGTTTTTGATGATGATCCTGAATGTCGAACCCTTGCCGGGCTCACTCTCCCGCACAAATACCTGCCCGTTGTGGTAGTTTTCGACTATACGCCGGGTTAATGAAAGGCCAAGCCCCCAGCCGCGCTTTCGCGTGGTGTAGCCCGGTTGAAAAATGGTGTCGAATTTGGAGCGGGGGATGCCTTTCCCGGTATCCGAAATATCAATGAATACCTGTTTTTTTGTTTTGTTACCGGATATATCCACCTTGATCATTCCTTTGCCATCAATTGCGTTTACCGCGTTTTTCAGCAAATTCTCCAGCACCCAATCAAACAGCGGAATATTAATACCCGCCTGCAGGTGCGGGTTACCGGTCATTTCAAAACTAATATTTTTGCTCACCCTTACCCTAAAGTAGTCCACAAATTCCTTAACCACGGCGTAAACATTATGCGCTTCCAGTTGCGGTCGCGACCCGATCTTCGAGAAACGGTCGGCCACGATCTCCAGTCTTTTCACATCGTTTTCCATCTCGCCGATCAGCGGATCTTCTTCCGCATGGAACTTTTCTTTCATTATTTCAATCCAGGCCATCAGCGATGAGATAGGCGTCCCCAATTGGTGGGCCGTCTCTTTTGCCAGGCCCACCCACACCTGGTCCTGCTCGGATTTGCGCGATGAGCTGAAAGCGGTGTATGCCATCAGCAAAAAGATAGCGATGAGTGAAAGCTGTATATAAGGGAAAAACTTTAATTGCGTAAGCAGGTACGAGTCCTTGTAGTAAACAAGCCATTGCTGGTTCAGCACGGCCAGCTTTATCGGCGCATGCTCCTTTTTCATTTCAGATAACTCCCTTTGAAAATATTGCGGGTCGTATTTAACTTTTTTGTTGCCTTCGGCCTGTAGCTTGATGTAAACTTTGGTTGAATCGAGCCCCCGGGATAGCTGGATGTCGCCCTGTTCGTCCGTCACGATGGCCGGCACAATGGAGCTGTCGCGCACAGCAAAAACATAGTTTAAAAAGTCGTTATCATCCGAAGCCAGCACCTGTTTCATGCTCATGGCCCAAACCTGCGCCCGCGTACGCTCAGACCTGGCGATATTGCGCACCAGGTAGTTGGTATACAGCAACGAGCCGGCGGCAATAACCGTTGCAAAAGCAAGCAACGAATATTTCCAGCGCTTTTTTTGTTGGTAGGGGTTCATGTGTTGAGTCCGAAAGTCGGGAAAAGTCCGAAAGACAGAGCTGCGGACGGCCCTAAAGGCGGCAAATTAGTAAAAAGAAGGGAAAGGAGAGTCCGAATGTCCGAAAAGTCAGAAAGACAGGTCCATTTCAGTTCCGGCAATTTACTCGATATATGCCAAGAGGTGCCTTTTTTCAAAGCTTGTTCCCAATGCATCTTTCGGACTTCCGGACTTAACACTTACCTTTGCCGCCAATATGACCATTAAAAAAGTTAGGGTTCGTTTTGCGCCCAGTCCAACGGGCGGCCTGCACCTGGGCGGCGTGCGCACCGTATTGTTTAATTACTTGTTCGCTAAAAGAAATGATGGCGACTTTGTTTTAAGGATAGAAGATACCGACCAAAACCGCTATGTGGAAGGTGCGGAAGCATATATTTTAGATTGTTTAAAATGGTGCGGCCTGCTCCCTGATGAAAGCCCCGCAGTTGGCGGCCCTTTTGCGCCCTACCGCCAGAGCGAGCGCAAATCGATCTACCGGGAGTATGCCGAAAAACTGGTACGCCAGGGCCATGCCTATTATGCTTTTGATACGCCGGAAGAGCTGGAGCAAAACCGCCGCGAGATCCCTAACTTCCAGTACGGACACGTCTATCGCGGCGGCCTTCGCAATTCGTTATCGCTCACGGAACATGAAGTGGATGAATTGCTAAACGCACAAACGCCGCATGTGATCCGCATAAAAGTGCCCGTTGATCAGCGCGTGGTTTTTCACGACATGATACGCGGCCAGGTGGCGTTCGATACCAACCAGGTTGATGATAAAGTGTTGCTGAAAGCCGATGGCATGCCCACCTACCATTTGGCCGTAGTAGTGGATGACTATTTAATGAAGATCACCCATGCGTTTCGCGGCGAGGAATGGCTCCCTTCAGCGCCGGTACATTTGTTGTTGTGGGAGTATTTGGGCTGGAAAGCAGACATGCCGCAATGGGCGCACCTACCCTTGATCTTAAAGCCCGACGGCCACGGCAAGCTCAGCAAACGCGATGGCGCCAGGCTGGGCTTCCCGGTTTATGCGATGAACTGGTTCGATGCAAAAACGGGAGAGTTGACGCCGGGCTTCCGTGAGCTGGGTTTTTTACCGGAGGCTTTTTTAAACCTGCTGGCTACCCTTGGCTGGAATGACGGCACTGACCAGGAGCTATTTTCACTGGAGGAGCTGATCGAAAAGTTTACGATGGACCGTGTCAGCAAAGCAGGGGCAAAGTTCGATTTTGATAAGGCTAAATGGTTTAATGCCGAGTGGATAAAGCAATCGGAAGCCGAAAGCCTGAAGACTGGCGTCAGGAATATCCTGGAAGACAAGGGCGTTTCGGTAACAAACGACGGTTACCTGCTAAAGGTGATCGATAAAGTGAAGGACCGCTGTGTTTTAATGCCGGATTTTTACCAGCAAGCTGCTTATTTTTTTGAGCGGCCAAAGGAATACGATCTGCCTTCGGTAAAACCTAAATGGACAGATGCCAAAACAGCGTTCTTTCATGATCTTGTTCGCCTGTTTAAAGATGCATCCCCTTGGGAAGAAGTTGAATTGGAGACCAAGTTCAAAGCCTTAGCCGAAGAGAAAGTCATTAAACCGGGCGAATTACTACTTCCCTTCCGTGTGATGCTGGTTGGCAGCAAGTTCGGACCTCATGTTTTTGATATTGCGGCTTTGCTTGGCAAGGAAGAAACAATTAGCCGGATTGAGAAGGCGGTTAATGTGTTTGCCGGGTAGGTTTAAACACAACAATTGCGTGCCTTCCGTAGAGACGCGATGCATCGCGTCTCTACCGCCCGTACAAGCCGCATGATGGTTGTCAATTCTTGTCCGGAACCAATTGGGTAAGCGCTTTTGACTGCCTTTGCTCCACCGGTATCTTATTAAATTCTTCGTAGCTGGCATTCAAATAGGCTGTCAGGTTGAAAGCAGGGTTAAAATAGGTATCAATATCAGGGGTGTACATAATGATAAAGTTTTGCATCTCCTGCCCGCTAATCGGAAGGTACTTCTTCAGGTATTCTGCATTAAAAACTTTCCTGATCTGCTCTTTTTGCGCCTCATTCCTCGCCACTTTTGTTTCATGCTGCCGTTTCGTTTCACCGCCGTCTGAGATATTCATTTTTATGCCGCCTATCGCGTTGCCATTCGCGTCGGTTTGATATAAAACATCTTTGCTACCCAATACGCCCTGCTCCGGCGCGACCGTAAACCCTGTCTTTTTTTCATTGATCTGCTGGTTAGTCACCTTTACTTCATCCAGCATGTTGATCTTTGGGTCTAAAAATATTTGTACGTATTTCAAATTTGTCACATACAGGGTATCTGCTTTGTAATTGCTATTGGTAAAACAAACCACATCACCCACAGCTGCGCCGATCACAAAACTCCCGTCGGGACCGGTCATGGTCATTGCGTGCGATTTCAGGTTCTCCACCCTGATGCCCTGTAAAAATACTTTCGACTTATTTTCATATACCCGACCGGTAAGCTGGTTTTGTGCAAAAACGCTGGTGGCAAACGCCGAAAGCAGTATCAAAAACAGAAATTGACGTATCATTTTAAAATCCGGCTAATCCACAATAACGCCCCGATAGGCTCATCACGTTCCAACAACAAATATACCAATATATTGTAACCCGGAAATTTGAGACCCGCGCTGGTGCCGCGTTGGAGCTTGATTTAACGTTTTTTAACAGTTCTGGTCAACGCTGCTTTCCGCACCAACACCCGGCTTCAAATTATTTCACCTGTGTACCGACAGACTTTCATACTTAAGCCGCCAATGAAGTATATCATAAACACCGTTGGTACCTTTGTTCAATGAAAGCCAGGCGGAACCATTTTTGTTGGATTGCTGAAAGAAACTCAGATTTAACAGCGCCCGGCATCGAATTTGAAAACAGCTGCTATGAAAAAAATACTTTTTAAAACGATTGAACCAAAGATACTTTACTTTGGAACGCCCGTTGCCCTGATCACCACCGTGGATAAGGACGGGAATGCCAATATCGGCCCCATGTCTTCTGTATGGGCGCTGGGGTGGACATTGATGTTAGGGCTGGAGGAAGGTTCAAAAACCTACCAGAATTTGCGGTTGCACAAGGAATGTGTGGTGAATTTTCCGCCATCGCACTTGTTTGGCCATGTTGAAAAGATTGCCAACCTTACCGGAGCAGATCCCATTCCTCCCCATAAAAAGGACCGTTACCAATATAATACCGACAAGTTTGCTGCAGGTGGATTTACCCGTATTGACTCGGAGCTGGTAAATCCACCGCGCATTGCCGAATGTAAAATTCAGTTTGAGGCGGTTTTAAAAAATGTTTTAAAAATAAACGACGATCCGGTTGAAGCATCTACCGTTGCCGCCGTTGAAGTGCGCGTGATAAAGATACATGCAGACGAGGAATTAATTGTTGAAGGCCGGCATATTGATCCGGCAAAATGGGACCCGCTCATTTACAATTTCAGGCATTATTACGGATTGGGCAAAGAGTTAGGCAAAACATTTAAAGCCGAAGTATAGCCCATAGTGGACATTAAGAAGGCGAATAGCGACTTAAGCCTTTCGACTAATGACCAATGACATAATGACCAATGACTTAAATTAAGGCAGGTGATATTTATCTTTCGCCTCATCGCCGATGATGGTTTTGTCCACGATCAGGCGTATCACTTCGTCAATTTCATTTCCCACGGTCAGCAGGTGTTCGATGATCTCTTTGTTATCTGGATTAAAAAAGTTGACCCTATCCATAATATTGATGAGGCCCAACATACTGGCTACCGGCCGCCTTAGTTCGTGCGAGGTCAGGGAGGCGATATGCCTTAAACGTTCGTTCTGCTCAATCACCGCCTTTTCAGTTTCCAGCAAACCGGTTATATTCCTTCCAAAGCAACCAACCCCGGTAATATCGCCCCTGGTTTTATAGATTGGGTTAAAGCTGATTTCGAAGCTCAATAATTTATCCGTTTCGCGATCGGTACTTTGGCTCACGATCGTGTACCGCTCGCCGGCAAGCGCCCGCTTGTAATAACCATTCCACAATTCAATCTGTTCATCGGTAAAGCCAGCGTTCAGGCCAGGATGATCGCCTTGTTTCGGTTCAATGCCGGTTAACCTGGCTATCTGGCTGCGATATGCTTTATTCATATACACATACCGCATTTCCTTATCAACCGACCATATCTGGTCCTCGGTATTATTGATCAGCGCTTCCAGGTTATTTTTCGTCCACAAGCCATCCTCCTGTGCGCGCCTCTCTTCGCTGATATCCTGCATAAACACGGTAAGGCCCTCCGCAGCCGGATAGGCCGTAACGTTGAGCCACATATCTGCCGTTTTTATGTATTCTGTAAACCGGACGATCGTTTTTTCAGCCGCCGCCTTGCGGTAAGCCTCCTCAACGGCGGTCCCTAACAATACAGGGAATGTCTCCCATATATCGAGGCCGATCAGCTCGTCCCGGGTTTTCCGGCTAACTTTTTCAAATGCTGCGTTTACACGTGTAAACCTCCAGTTGTTATCCAGTGTAATAAAGTAATCGTTTATGCTTTCAATAAATGTGTTGAGCTTTTCGGCGGTCGTTTTTACTTCCCTTTCAATTACCAGCTTTTCTGTTATGTCGTGCCCTATGCCCTGTACGGCTATCACCACGCCTTCGTCATTAGCAACTGATACAAACTCCCACTCGGTATCAAAAAGATTCCCTGCCTTGTCGCGTTTTTTGTGTGCCAGTGAAATAACCTTGCCGGGATGTTTAACGCAATTTATAAATGCCTTCTGGCATAAATCTATCTCTTCTGGAATAGTGACCAGGGAAAAGTGCTTCCCGGTCACCTCGCTTTTTTTGTAGCCCAGCGTTTTTAAAAATTGCTTGTTGGCAAAAGTAAAGCAGCCGTTAATATCAAAGCGGATCAAAAAGTTAGTTTGCGAATCGATCAGCGAGTTCAGGAACTGTTCCCTTAACCGGGTCTCGTCTTTCGGATCGGCCGGGTTGTGTTTACAAAAAATGCTTAAAAGTGTTTTTTTACCGTCAGGGCCTGTAATAATGGTTTTTTGATCGTGTACCCATCGTTTTTCGCCGCTTACCTGGTAGTAAAGGTCCAGTCTTTCGCCATCGGCCAATCGGCTTACGCGTTCGCGCAATTCGGCGCCGTAGCCGGCAGCTGCCATTTCAAACAATAGCCCGGGGTCATTGTAAAAACATGAGGGAGGGCGGCCCAGGATGGTATCACTGCTTTGCGTCATAAAGGTGATCTTTTGATCTGCCAGGTCAAATGCAACGATACATTCGTTCAAAGGTGAAACAGCGTGATCAGCCATAGAAACGAAAAAAGATTTTAGCCACCATAGCGATAAAGTTAGCTATATAATCCGGGTGTATTTAGTACAATTATTAACTTTTAAACAACCATTCTGATTTGCCCGGTATTTTGGCATTTAAAGCATGATTTTTTAACGGAATTCCCATCAACGCAGGAAAAGGCCGCGTTTTTGGCAATGATTTAACCAGGAGACACGCCTTGTTTTTTAAAAACGTAAAATCCTTTTTCAAAATAAAATAAAATACCTACCTTTGCGTCCCCGCTGAAAAGAACTCCGGGGATAATGTTGAATACATAAAAACAAGAAATGGCAACTAAGATCAGACTGCAAAGACACGGTAAAAAGGGAAATGCTTTTTACTACATCGTGGTAGCGGATGCACGCGCACCCAGGGACGGACGTTTTATCGAGCGATTAGGTTCATACAACCCAAACACCAATCCGGCAACAATCGACCTTAATTTCGACAAAACCCTTGATTGGGTAAATGACGGCGCACAGCCAACCGATACCTGCCGTGCTATCCTGTCGTACAAAGGCGTATTATACAAAAAACACCTGCAGGGCGGCCTTAAAAAAGGCGCCTTGACGGAAGAACAGGTAGAAACCAAATTCCAGGCATGGCTTGACCAGAAGGAAGGCAAAATAAGCGGTAAGAAAACCGGCCTGGTAACTTCGAAAGAAGAAGCCCGGAAAGCCGCCTTAGCCGCTGAAGCCAAAAAGAAGGAAGCAAAAGCCGCGGCCATTGCCGCTAAAAACGCTCCGCCGGTTGAAGAAGTTGAAGCACCTGCAGAAGAGGCAGCAACTGAAGCTGAAGCCGAAAGCGCTGAATAAGGATAATAGAACCAAGATTCAAGAACCAGGAATCAAGATTTTTGAGTGATTGAAATTAAATTTAATGGCGAAGCGACCGGATGGCGTTTCGCCATTGTTATTTTTGAAGGTATTCACAAAGCGGGTAAAAAACAATTTTTCTCCCCCTAAATATAGGGGGAGATGTCGACGCAGTCGACAGAGGGGGTAAAATGAAAGAAGACCATTTCCGCATAGGAACTATCTTAAAGCCCAAGGGCTTAAAAGGAGAGTTGAATATCTATACCGATTTTGATGATCTTGATAAAATAAAATTCGACGCCCTTTTTATTGAAATAGCCGGCAAGCTGGTGCCGTATTTTGTCAGCTCGATTAAGTATGGGCAAAAAAACGCCGCTGTTTTAACCCTTGAGGATGTGGATACCGTTGAAAAAGCCTCAACGCTGGTTCGGAAAGACCTGTATCTCCCCGGCAAGCTCAAACCAAAAAAGAAAAAGTCCCAATTTACACTGATGGACTTAAAGGGTTTTACGGCGATAGATGAAAACGAAGGCGAACTGGGCATTATAACTGCAATACATCAGTACCCAAAACAGCTCATAGCTGCGCTCACTTATAAAGATTGCGAGGTGCTTTTCCCCTTGAACGAAGATATTATAAAAAGCATCGACGTGGTCAGCGAGGTTGTGATCGTCGATCTGCCGGAGGGATTATTGGATATTTATTTGGAATAGACGACCAGGAGAGGTGATGCATCGCGTCTCTACCCCCCCCCTGAAAAAATATTTTGTCAAATATATTTGACATTTGTAAAGTTTATTTTACATTTGGTAAATCAAACTTTACAAATATGAAACAACGTTTTTTATTTCCTTACTGGTGCCGCTACCTGGGTTGGGGACTCGTTTTGATCCATGTGCCGCTGAGTATGTTCGGTCGCGCACATGGAATGGTCAATGTGCTGGATAAGGAGAGTACCGGGCTGTTCACCGGCGAACACCTGTTTTTTATATATACTTCCCTGGTGATGCTGTCGGGATTGTTCCTGGTGGCGTTCTCGAAAGAAAAGATCGAAGATGAGCAGATATGGCAAATCCGGCTCGATTCCTTGCGCTGGGCAATTTATGTCAACTATCTGTTGCTGATCATCAGCCTTATATTTATTGAGGACGTCGCCCATATGCTCGACCTCAACCTGTATGTGCCGCTCGTCTTCTTTATTATCCGGTTCAGGTGGATGATATTCCGGCTTAACCGTTCATTAAGCAGGGAGGGCTAACGATGAAAAATAACATACGCGTGGAACGCGCCATCAAAAATATTACCCAGGGCGAGCTGGCCGACCAGGTGGGCGTGTCGCGGCAAACCATTAACACCATCGAAAGCAATAAATACGTACCTTCAACCGTACTGGCATTAAAAATAGCCCGTGTATTTGGCAAACCGCTCGAGGAGGTTTTTATGCTGGAGGAAGGCGACTAAATGCCTTCATCATTTTATTGGATATGAACCACCACCCCGATACTTTAGAAACCCTGCGCCGGGCCAAAACCATCCTGCTGGTTGACTGGCCCGACCAAAGTGTACCACGTAAACTGATCAACGCTGGCTTTACTGTTTTTGGGTTTAGTCCGAATGGGTATGCGTCGGCAAGGCTGGTGGCCGACCCCAAAGCCGATGAACGCCATTTCCCGCCCCGTAAAGCTAAACACGGTTATCTTGTTTTTGAAAGACTCGACGATTCGCCCCTTGAAGTCGACATTGTGAATGTTTTCCGGCCCGAAGAGGAACTCGAAAAGATCATCCAACAACAGGTTATACCGCTAAAAGCTAAAACTTTATGGCTGCATCCGCCGCTAACATCCCGGCAAGCCGGCCTTACCGCTTCGGAACATGGCATTGCATTTATTGAGGGGGCAGACATCAGCGCGTGCGCAGACAAAATTTAGGGCTTAATGCAAAAAGACAAAAAATATAAATTTATGAAACCAAAAACATTTTTCGCGCCGGAGCTGATCATAGATAACGGCATCACCGACGTCGACTTTTATAAAAAAGCTTTCGGCGCGGTAGAATTACGACGTTTTAGCAATGACGACGGGAGCATACATGTGTCGGAAATGGAGATAGACGGTGCGCTTTTCCATTTGCACGAGGTAACTTCAATGTACAACTCAAGTCCGTTCAAATTGGCCGGCACCACTGTGATCATCGGGCTTTTTGTGGAGGACGTTGACATGGTGATGGCAAACGCCGTCGAGGCCGGTGCAACGGTGCGGTCGCCCGCACAGGATTATGAGTATGGATACCGGCAGGGACAAATTGTTGATCCGCACGGTCATCGCTGGCAAATACAAAAGCAGATACCGATAACCTAAAAAAGCGATGGAAAAATTGAAAACATCTTTTTTGCCCACGCTTTCGGTAAGGCGCGGGGCAGCGGCGGTTGACTTTTATAAACAGGCATTCGGCGCCGGGGTGGTATTTTGTATCGCCGATCCGGAGGGCGCCGTTGTCGCGCAGCTTTCGATAGACGGCGTGGAGTTTTTGGTAGCCGATGAGTCGCCCGCACATGAAAATTTTAGCCCGGAGACGCTGGGCGGCAGCACCATCAGGATGGGGTTGGTTGTAACCGATCCTGATGCCCTCGCGGCACAAGCCGTTGCTGCGGGCGCTACCGAAATTTATCCCGTTGCCGACCAGGATTATGGTTACCGTTTGGGAAGGATAAAAGATCCATTTGGACATCACTGGGAAATTTGCAGGAAGCTGTGAGGTCAGTTAACGAAGATGCAGGAACCGGGCGGCTGATTATCTGCATTTGTTAATATACTTTAGTACCTTCGGTAAACAAACCGAATGGCATCTCCGCTTTTATTTCCACGTGCGTTAAGGCCGGTGGGTCTGCTGCTTACCCTGGGCGGGTTGATATTGGGCTATGTTTTCATCATCCGCCACGAGTCGATCTCGTTTTTAGATAGCGGCCACGGCAATCTCACGGACGAGCTTGCTTCAACATTTGTACTCCTTGGATTGCTGTTTACCGGGTTCGCCCGGCTAAAGAATGAAAATGAAAGATCGATCCAAATACGGTTAAACGCGCTTTATTGGGCGGTATTGGCCAGTTTTCTGTTCCTTTTTTTCTATTGGGGGCTGGAGTTTGCCTGCAATGAGTTAAAGGTCACGGTGTTTTATCATATACCCACGCTGGAAACCTATTATTTGCATATCCTCCTGTTTGTCTTCGTCGCCAGGTTTTATTACCTTCTAAACAGGAATAAAAGCCACAAGGCGGTAACCTTCATTTACCTGTTTGCCTATAAATCCTGGCTGCCTGTCGTCAGGTGTATCTGTGTTTTCTTTTTTATGTTGATGATTGCAGATATTTCTTTTGGCTGGGTGGATTCCATGTTAAAAAAAACAATCCCGATTGAAGTCTACATGCTGTTTCCCGTTTGCCTGCTCATGTGGATATGGTCGAAGGAAAAGAATGAAGCCGATATTCAAACCATCGCACGGCTTAAAGCCATGCAAACAGCCGTTTACATCAACTATGGCCTGTTTTTAACGGCCACCTGGTGCTTGTATGGCATCGATTACCTGATGGCAGAAATAGCGGGGCTGATGAGCACGCCGATCATTTTTCTATTCGTTTTTTATTATCAATCGTATACGCTGAAGAAAAACGACAATTTAGTTTCGCCAGCCGCATCATAGCCTTCTGTTAAGCGTTCACTTCGGTCAAAAAGTTATCTTTGTGCATGCGTTTTGATATCGTTTCTGTTTTGCCCGGCCTGCTCGAAAGTCCTTTTGCACATTCTATCCTGCAACGCGCGCAAAAAAAAGGCGTTGCCGAAATTCATGTGCATAACCTGCGCGATTATTCCACCCAAAAACAAAAAAGTGTGGACGACTATCCCTACGGCGGCGGCAGCGGTATGGTGATGACCATTGAGCCTTTTGCCCGCATTATCGAAAAGCTAAAAAGCGAACGCGATTATAACGAGGTGATCTTTATGTCGCCAGATGGCGAGACCCTGAACCAGCACATCGCTAACCAGCTGTCCATCAAAGCTAATATCATTATTTTATGCGGCCATTATAAGGGGATAGACCAGCGCATCCGTGATATTTTTGTAACGAGAGAAATCTCCATCGGCGATTATGTGCTTTCGGGCGGAGAGCTTCCCGCGGCCGTGTTGGTAGACGCCGTGGTACGACTGATCCCCGGCGTATTATCGGATGAAACCTCGGCCCTGTCCGACTCCTTCCAGGACGGTTTGCTGGACGCCCCCGTTTACACCCGCCCTGCCAATTGGAACGGCTATACCGTTCCGGATATCTTGCTTAGCGGTAATACCCCCGAGGTTGAAAAATGGCGGCATGAGCAGGCGCTGGAGCGAACAAGGAGGAGACGGCCGGATTTGTTGGAATAAAAAACAGTCATCCCGAACTTGTTTCGGGACCCCACCGGACAGGTAGCCAGCATGCAGTTCACCGAGCGCATGGCTACATAGCACGTGGGATGCTGAAATAAATTCAGCATGACCTTCCTTTTAAAGCGCGCGCTACTTAAATTCGTTTGCAACCAAAATGCCGAGTCTGCATTGTGGTTATCGGAAATGACACCCGAACAGGAAGCGCAACTTGTACAAAAATGCCACCGCGACCCCGCCGCCTTCGGCGAGGTGTTCGATCTGTGGTATAAACCCATCTTTGGGTATATTATGCGCCGTACCGCGGATTACGACCTGTCCAAAGACATCGCTGCGGAAACTTTCCTGAAAGCCTTTTTAAAGATCGGCGGCTTTAAATGGCGGGGCATCCGTCTTTCGGCATGGCTATACCGCATTGCCACCAACGAATTGAACATGTATTACCGCAGCAGCAAATACCAGCCGGCATCGCTTCACCAATTGCTGGAAAATCCGCAAATGGAAAAGCTGCTTCACCAGGACGCCGGCGAAGAGCGCGAAATGCTGGACAAAGAACTAAAGGCACACAACGATTATAATTTAATACGACAACGCCTGCTTGAACTGGATATTAAATACCAGGAAGTAATAGCCCTGCGCTATTTTGAGCAAAAAACAAACAGCGAGATCAGCATGATATTAGATAAAAGCGAGGGCACCGTGAAGTCGCTGCTATCGCGGGGACTGGAAAAACTGAGAAACATGCTTTAACGCCGCAACTATTTTACAGGTTTGCATTATAAGAGTAATTAACATGACAGAGGACGAAGATTTTTTAACGAAAATGGGAAACTTGAACGTGCCGGAGGTGAATCCGACCGCACACCCGAAAATGGTAAAAATGGCCATTATGAGTGCCGAGCGATCGGCGGCGCTGGGGTTTTGGCTGGTTGCCGTGCCCTGTTACTTTTTAGCCTGCGTATTTATGTACTACTTTTTCAACCGGCAGGTCAGCTGGTTCGGGGCGATGTTTAAACTATCCGAAGGGCTGGATAAAACGCCCGGGATTGACTTTATGGCGCCGATCGTACTCGTGGTTTTACCTATTGTGTGTATCGTTATTAATGCACTAGCTATTACCCATGTACATTATGAAAAAAATCCCGGCGGAAAACCCGGGGCAAAGGAGTTTGTGATCAGCATCAAATTAAAAACATGGAACATCGTGTTGATTTTAATCAGCCTGGTTATTGTCTTCGCGTTCATTGCTTTTTCGATGACTGAAAATATCTCGATCAGGAGCTAAAAGCAAAAAGACGAAAGCTACTAAAACTTATTTTAAGACTTAATGAAATGAAATTAAACTGGTTTACACGTAAAGGGATCATCTATTGGCCGGCATCGATCATAGGCTGGATCATCCTGGTATTGGCGGCCGCGTACGCCGTTTATACTTTTATCGATATCGACAGCCGCTCACATTCGGTAAGCGATGTGATGATCAATTTTGTTTTTAATGCACTGCTGATCGGGTTGGTGTATTCAATCATCGGGTATTTTACGGAGGTACGCGGGGAAGTTGATTGAGTTAGATTAGGGTGGTATTGCGACGAAGTATAAACTCAACGCCAACGCCTATTCCCACTCCAATGGCATAGCTCAGCATATCGCCCCAGCAAAACACTTCGCCCAGCACCAGCGCGCCCATAACCGTGTGCCGGATATGGTTGATCCATGGCGCCTGGTAAAGCTGGCTAAACTCAATGGCGTAGCAAAACAACAGGCTGGTGAACACCACAAATTTTACCGGCTTTTTGATGAACAGGAACCGGAAACCGAAACAGATCATCGTTGCCCACAAAATATCGCCGATAAATAAAGAAACACCGGCTACATGCCGGGATAACAGTCCGAGGATGATGGTAAGGATGATCAACAGGCTAAACGTAAAACGCGGTTTCATGGCTATTGCGCTTTATAAATCATTACGTAGGTATTGCCAAGCGGCTTCCCGTCCGAATCACGAAGGCTTTCTGAAATCCCGAGTTCCAGTTTATCCGCCGTCAGCTTCCAAATCTTTTGTTTTGCATCGCCGCGTGGATAGTGCGTGATCAAATGATCGCCGGTAATTTCATAAGCGGCGGGCTGGGAGTGGTCTATCGTATTAAAAAACAACGTATCGGGCCTTCTCAGGTCAAGCGAGATTATCTTTTTATCCCCGTTACCTGCAAAAACCGGCTTTGCTGCCTTTGGGTCGCGCGTATCATAGCGCTCAAAAAGCCATAGCTTGTGAATCAGTTTTGTATCGATAACATTACCCCGGCAGCTCATTAACATAAGGGCAGCGATAACAAACGAGGTGAACTTCATTGGAATAACAGGTTGCTTTTGGAAGAGCAAGATAAAAAATACGAAGAGATTTCCTATCTTCAACTATTAAAACCTTAACGACCATGAAGTTTACACAAAAATCCATCTTACTGGCAGGCCTCATTATCTGTATGCTTTCATCAGGCTGTGCCTTTTTCGCAGCCGCCGGAAAAAAGCTGAGTACGTATTGTCCTGGCTTAAATGTCAGCCTGACTGGTGTGAATATGTCCATTAACGGTGGCCGGGAGGTAACCGTATTGGATTATGGCAACTCCTGGCAAAAAAAAGTGAATATCTATTTTACCGATAAAGCCAACGGCTACACCGGCGGTAACCAGCGCAGTTACCAGGATTTAAAAGCAGACGAAGATGCCCTGGTTGCGGATGGCGACAGCATCCTGAGCAAAACCATTGATAAAAACAATAAAACCGCTACCGTAATTTATAATGTTTCCACGCGAAGGATCATTATTGTTGAGGAATCGGACAAATGATATGGCGACCGCGTCGAAATACCTCCCCGCATGGATGGTATTAATATCTTGCCTGCTATGTTCCGGTCATTGTTTTGCCCGGTTGGTCAGTAGCGCCGTCCAGCGTTGGACCCAGCTCAAAGTTCAATCGTTAAACCATCAACACATTGATACCGTTCTTTGCTATCATAACGAATGCGGCGGATGCTGGTTTAAAAAGTCAAAAAATCCCTGTACCGCTTATGACGAAACCCAATATTTGTTTTGGCATAAAAAGAGCCGCTATTTCGCGTGCCTGGTCGACAAATGCGGCAGCCATAAGATCGCTCCCATGGATGAGCGCTCATGGGCGATCATCATGAACGACTACCTGACCGTTGTTAAATTGAGCCCAAACTTTACTTATAAAGATAAAACAGGCTCGGGGGCCGATGAGATGACCATATTTTCCGCCGGTGACGATATCCCGGAAGATATATTCGAACTGTATAGAGGTAACGGGCATTCGTTGCTTGACATCAGTAGCGGGTACTTGTTCTCGGCTGCAGTCAACGCCGAAAAACCGGACGAACAGGCAGTGAAAAAGATAAAAGAGATAAGAGCTACGATTTACGGGGTGATGGGAGCGGCAAAATAGAAGCGCTGGAAACACTTACGAAGCATAAAAAACTTCGTTAAGCTCCCCGTTTTTTATTTGTCAATTTAACAAATAAAACCCTTATATATAAGCAAAGCCCCTGATGGGCAGGGGCCTTTGCTAACCAATTATAAACCTAAATTATGAGAAGAGCTGTAGGAGAAGGAGTCGAACCTTCACGAAGTGGTTATTCCGTTGCCGGAGTTTCCCAATGATCTTCGCCACCGCGACAAGGAGGTGTGTCTGCCATAAATTTCACCATCCTACATTTTATAAATTTAAGGCCTCCGCCTTAAAAGCTGTTGGGGAAGGGGTCGAACCTTCACGAAGTGGTTATTCCTTGCGGAGTTTCCCATTATCTTCGCCACCGGGACAAGGAGGTGTGTCTGCCAAAAATTTCACCACCCAACAATGTGTTTTATTACGTAAAAGAACAGGCCTTTGTTTTGATCGGCTTGATACAAATCTAACAGACCAATGTATTTGTTGCAAATATTTCAATAGAATATTTGTATTTTTATCAGATTTTAATTATTCTTGTGAATAAATATATATTTTCGAATTTATGTCCCACAGAAAAGCTCAAAATTTAGAAATTGATAATCTCGACATCCAGATTTTATCGATATTAATGAAGAATGCAACCACTCCGTACACGGAAATTGCTAAAGAGTTGATCGTTTCCGGCGGAACCATACATGTGAGGATGAAAAAGTTGGAAGAAATGGGTGTGATAAAAGGTGCCAGCCTGGAGGTTGATCCGCAGAAATTGGGATATGATATTACGGCTTTTTTAGGCATTTTCCTGGAAAAAGGCTCGCAATACAATGAAGCCGTAAAGCAGTTAAAAACTGTTAAGGAGATAGTGGAACTGCATTATACTACCGGCAGCTACAGCATTTTTGCGAAAATTGTATGCCACGATACCACTCATCTGCGTGAAGTTTTAAATGAGCAGATACAGGGTGTAAAAGGCATTCAGCGTACCGAGACCTTTATTTCACTGGAAGAAAGTATCAGGAGACAGATCACGCTGGAATAAATTTACTAACCAGACACATACAACAAAAACGGCCTTCGTAACCGTGAGCAGCAGTGCGGAGGCCGTTATATTTTAGTTCCGGTGATTATCTTTCGCGCTGTGGTTATTGCGCTAACTAATAACTCAACAGCCTCATCAACGCATCTTCCAACCTCGCCCTGGCCAAAAACTGGTCTTCGAGCGCTTTATTCATGGGGATAGCTGTATCCAGGCTGGCGCAGCGCATCACCGGCGCGTCCAGGTTACTAAAGCAATGCTCGGACAAGTGTGCAGCAATCTCGGCGCCGAAACCACAACATAAAGTGTCTTCGTGCAGGATCAGCGCACGCCCGGTTTTCATAACGCTTTGCTCTACAGTTTCTTTATCCCATGGCTGCAGACTGCGCAGGTCAATGATCTCGATCGAGAGGTCGGGGTGCATGCTTGTATATTCTAGTGCCCAGTGCACACCCAGCCCATAGGTAATAATGCTGGCCAAATAACCCTCCTGCACCACCCGTGCCTTGCCGATCTCTACGTAATAATCCCCGTCGGGCACTTCGCCGCTGTTGCTCCGGTACAGGTACTTGTGCTCAAAATACATTACCGGGTTCGGATCGTCAATAGCAGCCATCAACAGGCCTTTGGCATCATCCGGGAAGGCGGGGTAAACCACTTTAAGCCCTGGCGTTTTGGTAAACCAGGCCTCGTTACTTTGAGAATGAAATGGACCGGCGCCGGTGCCCGCGCCCGTGGGCATGCGCACTACCACATCCACCGGTTGCTCCCAGCGATAATACGTTTTGGCCAAATTATTTACCACCTGGTTAAAGCCGCTGGTTACAAAATCGGCAAACTGCATTTCCATCACCGCCTTGTAGCCATTTAGCGCTAAACCCATAGCCGCGCCCACAATGGCCGACTCGCAAATTGGCGTATTACGCACCCGCGCCCTTCCGAACTCTTCGACAAATCCTTGCGTAATTTTAAAGGCGCCGCCGTATTCGGCAATATCCTGGCCCATGATCACCAGGTTGTCAAACTTGCGCATGCTTTGGCGCAGGCCATCGCTGATGGCGTCGATGTAGCGTTTAGTTGTTGTTGTAATGTTGGAACGTTGTAACGTTGGAATGTTGTGTGGCTTATACATATCCCCCACTTCAGTTTCTATGTCGGGGACGATGTCAGGCTCGCTGAAAACCTTTTCTATTTCCGATTCGATAAGCGTTGAAAATTCTTTGCGCATCTGCGGCAGCCATTCGGGGCGCAATACTTTTTCGTCAAGCAGATACTGTTCAAAATTGGTAAGCGGGTCTTTCTCTTTCCAAAAATCAAACAAATATTGCGGCACATACTTGGTGCCCGATGCTTCCTCGTGCCCCCGCATCCTGAAGGTCATGCATTCCACCAAAACGGGCTTCGGTTTTTGCCGCATGCCCATCGCCAGGTCATTTATAGTATGGTAAACCTCAAGCACATTGTTCCCGTCAATACGGCGGCCTTCCATGCCATAACCGATTGCTTTATCAGCCAGCTGCCGGGCTTTGTATTGCTCATTCACCGGGGTGGAAAGCCCATAACCGTTGTTTTCGATCAAAAATATCACAGGCAGGTTCCACACGGCGGCCACATTCAGCGCCTCGTGAAAATCGCCTTCGCTGGTTGCCCCTTCGCCGGTAAAAACCAGTGTGGCTTTATTGCGGTTACTCAGCACATCCGCCAGCGCAATGCCATCCGCTAAAGCCATTTGCGGCCCCAGGTGCGATATCATCCCGATGATTTTATATTCCTGCGTGCCAAAATGAAAAGAGCGGTCGCGCCCTTTGGTAAAGCCCGACGCTTTGCCCTGCCACTGCGCCATTAGTTTCGACAAAGGTATATCGCGCGAAGTAAACACCCCCAAATTGCGGTGCATCGGCAGGATGTATTCATCATTGTTCATGGCCAGGGTGCTGCCAACGGCAATAGCCTCCTGCCCGATCCCCGAAAACCATTTGCCAATGCGCCCCTGCCGCAGCAGGATGAGCATTTTCTCCTCGATCATTCGCGGCCATAGCAGCCGGGAGTAGAAATCAATAAGCTGGTTATTGCTGAGATTTTTCCGGTCGAAAATCATGCGGTAAAACTAATGAAAATGTTCATTCGTTCATTGGTTCAATGGTTCATTAGTAAATTGTTTGACGGAGAATGCCAGGTGGCGATGTTGGCTTGATTTGTAAAAAATTGATTAGGGAGAGAGTTTACCCGTTCCTTTCGTTTACTTTTAAACAAAATGATAACTTGCGACCGAAAAATGGCTTTCGCTACCGGCGATCTTTAACGCCACAGCACTGGCAACAAACGCGTACGGGCGAATAGCATTCGCCCCAATGAAAAAAGAACCAATGACAAAAACAAAACTACCCCTGATCATATTACTCATCGGCGCTATAATGGCCATATCGGCAACGCATGATTTTTTTTTACTGCCCGAAAGCTTCTTTTTTCACAAAGGGGACAAGTTAAACCTCCACATGGTTGAAGGCGACCAGTTTGTTAAACAGGCCGAGATCGGTTTTCATGCCGGCAAGGTACTATCGGTCACGCTGCTGTCGGGCAAGAAAAAGGTCGACCTTACCGCGATGGCCCGTGATACAAATGCGTTGTTGATGGGATACCCGCTGGAGAACTCCGGGCAACAGCTCATTTCCGTGACTACGGGGGTCGATCACAGCAATTCATCGCGCGACGCCTATTCTGATTTTTTAAATTTTTTAGGTTACGATAAGCTTGCCGATAAGGTAAAAAATGGTAGTCAATTTAGGGTGAAGGAGAAATATGCGCGATACATGAAAACCTTATACGCTGTGGACGATCACGACGGCAGCGAATACAGTAAGGTGTTGGGCGAGGCCAGCGAGATTGTCTTAAAGGATAACCCCTACAAAAAAAGATATGGCGAGGACCTGGTAGCCCAGCTTTTATTCAAAGGCAAGCCGGCAAAAGGCGAACAGATCATATTGTACATCAAATCCCTTGGCGGCAATGTCTATTCGCAAAACTACACTACGGATGATAAAGGCGAAGTAACTATTACGATGAGCCGCGAAGGTATTTTTATGCTGCGCAGCGTGCATGTGGAGCCAACTACCGATAAGGACGCCGATTATGTTAGCTGGTGGACCACCTTCACATTCCCCTTCAGCAGTTCAGATGACACCTTAAATAGCTATAAGGAGTTTGGGTTTGGGGATATACATTGATTTCGGATTTCGGAATAAATTAACCTGATAAGCTGTGTCATTGCGAGCGCAGCGTGGCAACCTCGTCGCCCAACATTACAGCAAATGCATTACCGCATTGCGGATACCGAACAGGAATAAAAAATGCTCGTATTTTAGTTGATGTGAAAAGGCACGAATATGCTGTTTACATACTAACCAATAAATCAAATACTGTGTTTTACGTCGGGGTAACCAGCGACCTGACCGGTCGTGTTTACGAACATAAACACATGGTTAACGATGGGTTCACAGCAAAATATAAATGTAACAGATTAGTTTATTACGAGGAATATCAATGGATACAGGATGCGATCGCCCGGGAAAAGCAATTAAAGGCGGGGTCGAGACAAAAGAAAATTGACCTGATCGTTGCGGAAAACCCGTCATGGGCTGATTTAAGCGAAAGTTGGTACGATGAATAAACTTCCCGGATGCATAGTTGTTAAGCAGGGCGACGAGGTTGCCACGCTGCGCCCGCAATGACATCGTTTTTTTAGATCATTTAAAATCATTCCTTTCCGTCCATTCCTGGCTGAAGGATTTTGGCGCCACGGTTGGCATTTCCCGGTAATGGCCCCATGTTTTTTTGAAGAATCTTTTTAGGAAGAAGTTTTTGGTTTTGCCGCTGAAAAAGTCCATCCATTTGCGTTTGAGCATGCCTTTTTTCCAGGCTGCCCAGCCCCACTTTTCGGCGGGGCTTACCATTTGCCCGTTAACGGCATCCCGGCGGTTTAAAAGCAGCATTTTGTGTATATCTATCTTTACGGGGCATACCTCGGTACATTTGCCGCACAGGCTGGAGGCGTAACTAAGATGTTTAAACTCGGCCATGCCACTCATGTGGGGCGTAATGATTGAGCCGATCGGACCGCTGTAAGTGGTTTCGTAACTGTGTCCGCCGATGTTTTTGTACACCGGGCAGGCGTTTAAACAGGCGCCGCAGCGGATGCAATATAACGCCTGCCGCTGCTCTTTTTGGGCGAGTAAATTTGTTCGGCCGTTATCCAGCAATACCACGTACATTTCTTCGGGGCCATCGGTTTCGCCGGGTTTACGCGGGCCGCTAAGGATCGTGTTATAAACCGTTATGTTTTGACCGGTACCATGGGTAGCCAGCATAGGCCAGAAAACGTCGAGATCAGTCAGTGAGGGAATCAATTTTTCAATACCCACCACAGCAATATGAATTTTTGGGAACGATATGCTCAACCGTGCATTACCTTCATTCTCGCTGATGGCGATGCTGCCGGTGTCGGCAATTAAAAAGTTGGCGCCGGTAATGCCAGCATCGGCGTTTACGTATTTATCGCGCAGCAGTTCACGGGCTTTTTGGGTAAGCTGCTCCGGTGTGGCATCTAAAGGTGTGCCAAACCGTTCGTTAAAAAGTTTGGCAATATCTTCTTTAGACAGGTGCATCGCCGGCGTAACGATATGATACGGCTTTTGACCGAGCAGTTGAACTATGTATTCCCCAAGGTCGGTTTCAAGTGACTCGATATGGTGATGCTCCAAAAATTCGTTCAAGCCGATCTCCTCCGTCGCCATCGATTTGGATTTCACCACCGTTTTCACCCCTGCTTTTTTCAGGATGTTCAGGATTTCTTTATTGGCTTCGGCAGCGTCATTGGCCCAGATCACTTTACCGCCGTGTTTTTGAAAGTTCGACTCAAATTCAGGCAGCAGTTTGTCCAGGTTCTCCATCACCTTCCATTTGATCACATGTTGCTTGCGTTTGGCATTTTCAAGGTTAACCACCCGCGACAAACCCCGCTCAACCGCAGCATCGTACTTACCCATATTGTAGTTGATGATGCGCCGGTGTTTGGCATCAAAAGCCTTTTCTTCCGAGGCTACCTGGAATTCTTCTGAAGCGTTCATAGGCTCAATTACACGTTGTCAAACTAACGGCTAAAATACGCTTTTCTTTTAGACTTGTTGAACTGTTCGCTGTCACCAGCTGTCAGTATCCAGGCTCAGCAAGCAATCTTTCCAACCCTTGTCGCATGGCGTCCGCCCTCAAATTCCGTCTCCAAAAATATTTTCACGATGCTCATAGCCATTTCGAACGAAATGTGCCTTGCCGGCAGGCATAAAATATTGGCATCGTTATGGCTTCGGGCCCTTTCGGCCAGTTCTTCATTCCAGCATATTGCCGCGCGGATGCCGGGGTGTTTATTAGCCGTCATGGCTACCCCGTTTCCGCTGCCGCAGATCAGTATGCCAAAATCAAATTCGCCGCTTTCAACACCCAAAGCTACCGGGTGCGCAAAGTCAGGATAGTCGCAGGAATCAGCAGAAAAAGGGCCGAAATCTTTAAACTTATTCCCGGCCAATGCTTCAATTAAACGCTGTTTATACTCAAACCCGGCATGGTCGCCGCCGATAGCTATTTTTAATCCCTGTTCCATATTTCAATTTGAAGATTTGTGAATTTGTGAGTTTGAAAATTAGTCCGAAAGTCAGTAAGCCGGAAAGTCCGGAAGAATCAACGACCAACGTCAGTCATCTAATTCATGTTTATTGGAAGAGCAATTTTTTTTACTCATTTTCAACCCGCACCTCATCAAATTCTCCCATCGTCTTCGCATCCTCACATCTGCAGATACACTCGTCTGCACATCTTTGCATCCACCAATCTGCACATCTGCAAATCCGCACATCCGCAGGGGTTACCTGAACGTTGAGGCAACGCGCCATAGTCAATTCCATTTTGGTTAGGAAAGCGTAAAATATTGTCCAAACCTGTTTCATTTTTAATAGCGGTTTTGGTTTGCTGATGCCGGCCTTGCCGATGATTGAAAGAATCAATCATTACATCGGCATTTCACAAAAATAGTCAAATTAAATCTAATCCCGTTTTCATAAATATCATCCATAACCCCCCGTCCGCCTGATCAGTTCAATAAACCCCGCCAAACCACACAAAGCATTTGCTGGCTCATCGGTATACTTCAACGCCTCAAACTCATGCCAGGTGGGGTCTATTCTAAAATCTACTATATCGGTAAATACTTCGGGCGGGCGGGGTGAATTCCGTTGTTTATTATAGTATATTTGTATTAAAGGAGGTTCACATGCTTACTGCAATTGAAGGATATTACGAAAATGGTGCCATCGTCCTGAAGGAAGAAGCGCCGGTAAAAGCAAAAACCGATGTTATTGTAACTTTCCTTACAGAAGATAGGATATCGACTATTGGCAAAAGGATACCCGGAGGCCTCAAAGGAAAAATTTTCATTCCGGATGATTTTGATGAGCCATTGGACGATTTGAAAGATTATATGAACTAGCTCCTGCCCTCAATTCCTCCAACAACCTCCGTAAACCCCGCCAGCGAAATACCCGAATCCGCCGCCGCATCCGTATACGCCACACTTTCAAACTCATACCAGGTGGGGTCTATTCTAAAATCTATTTTATCTGTAAATACCTCGGGCAGCTGCCATTGGGTAGCATAAAAATATTCGCCGTAAATTAGTTTGGATTTGATGAGGGTTTCCAATTCGGATAATTCAATGTTGCCCGGATTGGAAAATATTACAGAAATAAACTTTTTATAGTTTCCGCTGCAACGGTAGAAGTAATTGAATTGAATATTTGGCATGGGGCCAAAATAGGCAGAAGGATAAGCCTTGTCAATCGGATATAAGTGAACTTATCAAGTTAAAATTTGCCTCTATATTGTGTCGGTTCTACGTAACAGAAACTATCAAAACTGCCTTGCAGGGTAAACATTTTTGGTGTTTTGCTAAAGTCGAAAACCCTGTATAAGTGATAGTTTGGGCTGTTTTTTAAAGAGAAGTTATATTCGTTATATGAAAAGAAAAAAGGTGCCTCTTTGCCGAGTTTAGTGGTTTTAACTTCGATGTATTTGTCTGAACCGTTAAGGTTTTTAGACAATATGTCAAATCCGAGGCCATCACCTAAATCTTTAGAAACCCATTCAATTTTCTCCGACAATGCCTCTTTACCGGCGCTTATCAATAAAAATCGTTCATAATTTAAAGCTAATTCTTCGCCTTGAAGTCCTATTCTTCTGTTATTTTGCTCTCGCTCCAAGTAATTAATATTGGTCGGGTTTCGAGTTATTTCGATTCGCTCGTCTTTTTTCTTTTTTTCTGGCGGTTCAACTTTTAGGGAATTAAAATCAATCGGAGTTGTTAGGGATGGGGCATCATTCGAAAACTCAATAAAGTTTTTTTCTAAGTAAAAATTTTTTTCAATGTACTCCGCTACCTTCAATGGCAGCTTTGCTCGTTGAAAATTATACAGAGGGATATATCCTTTTATGAACGGAATTCCCATTTCAACAAGAACAGCACTTATGTTCTGGTGCTTGAACTCAATTGCACTTTCTGACCGATTGTTTAATCTTGGCAATAACAGTCTCCTATGGTAGGCTTTATTAATTTTTATGCCGTTTATTTCATTGATAAGCATTGAAAAATAATCGGCTATTATCATCTTGACCTCTTCGTCTGACCAATCATCATAAGCCATAAACTAGTGGTTGTTAAGTGAAAATTTAAATGTCATTATTATCGTCAAAGTTTTGTTATTCCGGATCATCTACCTCTAAAAAAATATATCCGCATCTATACCCTAAGCATTCATGAACTAGTATTTTACAATTTGTATGTAAAAAATCGCTAATCCAGTCTGTTCTAGCGCCACAAATAGGGCAGATTGTCGGCTGGTCGTGCCTCAGAAAAAACGTCAATTTGTTAGGCATGAGTAAAGATATAAAAAGACAGGAAATTAGTCTTATTCCCGGTCTAATTGCTGTAATATAGCCCACAATGCAAAGTGAAACTGCATAACCGGCTAACGCCGGCTTATTTTATGTTTAATAAATTGGGTAAAAGGCTGCTCACTACCGGAGCAAGTATAGATAGAGTAACCTTCAGGCTATCTAATGCCGATTCGGTAATCAAAAAACTTTCGCCTGGCGTGCCTGCCGCCAGTTCGTCGTGTTGCAGGCCGTGGGTCATGGTTTCGCCCTTATACTTTAAACGGTAGTAAATGGGCAAGTACAGTAATGCCAGGTAAATGGTAAAAAGCAAGCCATACAGGTAAACAAATTCTTGCGGGAAAATATAGTGCCCCTTAACAGTGAGTTCCGCAATAATCGCCCGGCGTAGGCTATCAGTTGTGAGGACAGAAAAAACGATAAGGGTAGCATCGACCATCAAAAAGAACTTCAGCGAGTTGCGCAACAACATAAATTGACCGGCCGTTTTTTCCTTTTCGGTCTGCGTTTGGTTAACAATACTATCGGGCAGCTTGCTTATCGCTTCATTAACGACCAATTGTCCGCACACCGCCACAAGCGCCGATAATAGACATATTCCTACAAAAACATATACCATTTCGGGTTGCTTCACCAATATTTTTGCCCGCTTGATGATATCGAAGGCATTCAGCATATGGCCGTTACAGGCATTGGTTAATAGGATAAGCACCCCGGTAATCAGAGCATACACAATGGCAGTGTAAATTTGTTTTGGACGCAGCTTACACTGCAGGTACACATCCCTTATGTAGTTACCCGTTACCGGCAGAATGGCCACCGAACAGGCTATCATCACCGCGATGAGCGACATCCAAACCAGCAGCACTGGGTTATAGTTGAAGTAAATTTTGCTGATATCAACCAACAGGTCTTTGCTGGTATCCAAAGTACGTTTAGGCGCGTTGTGGTACGAAAGTCCCGGATGTATGGTAACCAGCAGCGTATCAAGCAGCGGACTTTTTGCAAGTGGTTTTGTCGGATTGTTGTCGACAGAGTCGCGCACAGCCCAGCGCTCCTGACGAAACCCCGAATACCTCAGCTGGCTGAAAAGATAGGTTAGCGTGATAAGCAGCCCTATTGCGCCCAACAAAATAACCAGTAATATTTGTTTGGACGAGGGCGGTTTATTGCGTAAATGCCGGGGATTAAATTGATTTTTCACTTGCTATAATTGACGATAAGATTTTTTTATTAAGCTGATTTAAAGCTAACAAATTTTTTAAAATGTAACCGCCGTTCTTTGAACATCGGCCACAATATTGAGTTTATTAGGTTTGTTTGCGGGTAATCGCAATGTGCCTGATGCCCGTTGCTATCCTTTTTATTATCTCATTTTCCCGCATTTTCCAGATGATTGGCGCGCCTCGTCCTCATACTGGCTTTAGTATCCTTACTGCGTATCCGCGACATGTTGTAACTGCGCGTTTCCTTACTGTGTACATCGGCCATAAGGCAAAAGTAACCCCATAAACGCGAAAAACTTACGAAGTTTGCGAAACTTCGTAAGTTTTGGGTATAGCCCGGTATGCCTCCCAGGCTAACCGATCAACCAAAACAGGTAATCCTTTAATCCTGTTAATCAAGGTTCAGCCATTATACATCGGGCCATCAGGCAAAAGCACGGTAATTTTAGCCCCAAAGGTGTAAAAGATAAGCGGATTAGAAATCCACAAAAAATGAAGGATAGCCGATGCGGTCATTAAGTTTGCTGACAGTTGAAAGTGATCTGCCGGGTTGGAATGAAACGGAGGATTTTTTTATCTTGTAACCCTATTGATCACCCATGGCCCATACCCACCCAAAGCATCACCACCAAACACCGGCAAAGGCGCAGCCGGACGACGAAACGCCTGCTGAAAAAAAATTTCAGCGAGTTGCGCTCCGGCTCATCGGGGTAATGGTCGCTATCGACGCAGTATATTATTATGCCATCGGGCCCGAAACGTTTGGCTATGATACACGGTACACCATTTTTGTTTGGGCGGCGCCGACGGTAGCCGGCATGGTGGCGCTGGGCTGGTACCGCCGGGCGTTTTTGCTGGATAAGTTCCGCGACGATAAAAGTTGGTTTTACCGGCTGGTGGTCGTGATTTTTTACCTGGTACAAGGCGCTATTTTTTCATCCCTGAGCTTTGGGCAATTGGCCAGAATGGGCTGGGATCTGGCCAATTACCAGGCCGCAAAAAATGCGCCGGTTACCGTAGTTGAGTGCACGGTTGGCCGCTTTTGGACGAGCAAAAGGCCGAAGGTGGAATTTTACCTGGACGGGCATTTTGAAAGCATCCCGGCACGTTATTCAGACCTTCAGCCATACATAGGACTCGACCCCGGCCGGTATAAAGTGCGCATGCATGTGCAGAAAGGGATTTGGAATTATTACACGCTGAAGGACTGGCAGATTGTAAAAAAATAACCGGGCCGCCGAAGCCCTTACGCGGGTTTTGAAGGCCAGCCCCGCGGTCTTTTTAGAACGGGACGCCGGCCCTGGAAAGTGCCGGTTAAAAAAGTTGGTCCAATTGTACGGGGGGGCGCCTACGGCCGTTCCCAGCCGTCCCAATCGTTAATATCGGTATGGAAAGTGTCTTTAACAGCAAGGGGCCTGATGGTGGTATGGCTACCGGCCACCCATTTAATGGTTTTTACCAGGTCGGTGGGCAGGTCAATCTCGTATCCGTGAATGCGTTTAACCTGTTTGCCGTAGTGTACCAGTATTTCCAAAAATTGCACGTCGTTCTCGGGGGTAAAGCCGGTATCCAGCGACAAGTAGTGATTTTCCTGAAGCCGGGTGGTGAGCGAGTCCCAAAACGGGCGGCTTATTTTTGCGCGATAAAAGCCGTACATTTTGCTTTTACGTACGCTATCGGAGCCCTTGGCTATGCCGCCGCCATAAAAGTGATAATTTAAGTCACTATCGATAACCGTAAGCGTGCTTTGGCAGGTGCCGAAACATTTGCTGGTGGCCACTTCCACCTTTCCTATTTTGGCATGGGTATCGGCTTGATGGCAGGCGGAGAGGAGCAGGATTGCGGTGAGGAATGGGAGGGTGCGGCGCATGGGGGTGGGTTTTGCTTTAAATATAGCTAAGAAATGAATGAAGCAGCATTTAAAAGCGGCGGCCCGGTGCGATTCCCCTCTTGTCCGAAGGACTCCTGTGGAGAGAGGGGAGGAGGGGTGTGTTATCCCCGCATGCCGGAGAACACTTTAAAAGCGATTGTTTTCCCGAACTTCACCGGAACGGAACGTTCTGCGATGGTCGGGCGGAATAGTCGATCCTCTACGGCATCTTATACAACACGCCCAGCGCCAGCCCCTCCGTTCCCTGGATGGAATGCGACGCCGTTTTATCATACAGCACGGTAGTATTCACTGTCATGGCGATCAGGCGGGTCACCTTGGCCGTCAGTGTGCCGTCCAGGCGGTGCGTGGTGAGCGCCAGCGGCTGAATATACGGGATAAAAATGGCATAGCGGGCGTTGATATGGATGGTTTTGGTTAGGTCTTTATCAATCTCGGCCACTACCTGCACCGCCAGTTGGTTAAGCACTTTATGATCGATGGGCACGCCGTAATTGTCGGATTGGTTTTTGTAAATGGTGGTATCCAGCACAAAAGTTTGCCGCGCGGTGCCGGTACCTATCCGCAGGTCGAAATACTTTACCGGCTTGTACTCAAACCCCAGCGACTCGGTTAAGTATCCCGGGGACATAAAATCCGAGATCAGGTAGGGGTTTGCGGCATTGGTGCCGTCGGGGTTAAGGTAGTTGTACCCCGCCGAAAACTGCGATTCAAACGTGAGCGACCCGAAAAAGGACCATTTTTTTGACAGGGTAGTAGCCACTTTGTTGTCGATAAAAATACGATCGTTGGTTTTGCGCGAACCCTGGCCCTGGTTTTTGCTGGCGCCGTATTGCAGGTTGGTTTCGGAGGCAAAATCAAAGGGCTTTTTGCTGTACTCCGTTTTATAATCCAGGTTGGTGCCCAGCGCAATGGAGCTGATGCCCCCGGCAGAGTAGTTGCTGGTAAAGGCCGACTGGCTAAAATTTAATCCAAAAATAAGCGACCGGTGCCAGTAGTTGATCTTGTAATCCAGCATATCAACCGGTATCAGCGCCGGAGCTATCTGTATCGGCCTTATCAACTGGGGCAGTGCGTTGTGGCCCGGGTCGATGCGGTATTTATTCAGTTGGGCGGTATCAACTTTAAGGGAGTCGCGGCTTTGCGCGGTGGCGTGTAACAATGAGCCAAAAAAAATCACGAACAAAAGCCCGGGGGCGTATTTAAGCATAGTATAAAGCTGAAAGCTTAAAGCATAAAGCCGAAAGCTGGGTTAACGTAAAAGGCCGGCACCGCCAAAACCCCAACTAGTAATAATTTTGCCGCAAATTTATTGTAATTAATGAAAATGGAGTGAAGAAAGAGGGAAAAAGGTGAAAGGCGAAGGAAAGGCGAAGGGTAAAAGGCCGTTTATTGCCAACTCAATCAACCCAATACAACTTAATCACCCCCCCTTAACTCCTTGTCAAAGGCGGGAGCATATAAATCCTTTGATTGCGCAGGTAACGGCGCAGGTTAGCGCGGATCATGGTGATAAACTCGTAATCGCTCATCGTTTTTACCGTGAAGTAGCCGGGGCGGTAGCGGGTCATGAACGAGGTGAGCTTTCCATCCTTTAAGCCGGTGATACGGCCCACAAAGGTGCGGTTAAAGCGGTAGTCGATCACATGCTGTTCGTAGTCGCGTTCTATCAGCTCGCGCAAATTGGCGGCGTTGCGGCCTTCGCGGCTTATCGAGTTCCAAATGGCGTCGATACTGATCCCAACGCCGCCGTAGTCGGAGTTGGAAAAGAAATCGGGATTGAGGGAAGGGCCATATATTTTGGCGTATTCTTCCTTGGTTTTCTCCAGCTGCTGGTCGGGTGTAAGCGCTGAATCACGAACGGTAACCTCCTTTAACGGTATTGCCACGTGTACCAGGTAGATCGCCAGCGCCTCCTTATTTTGAACTTTGATGGTGTCGGGGTGATAATCCAGCCGCGAAAACACCAACTGGTCGCCCACGTCCGCCTTTATTTTAAACTCGCCTTTCAGGTTATTATAAACCGTGAGGTGATTGTTGATATCATGCACGCTGATGCTGGCAATACGCTCCTTTGTGGTTTTGTCGAACACAATGCCTTCCACGGGTTTATCCTGCGCAAAGCAGCTTAAACCCGTTACAACAAAACCAACCAGCAACCCGTATTTCATAATTAAAATAAAAATAACAGTTACGGCCGGCGTTTAGTGTGTATTTAACAAATATTAACTTAGTTAATGGTTGATAGTTCATGGCGCTTTTTGGTCTTGTTCGGTTGCTTATCGGTTTTCATTAAATCCGAACAACTTCGGGCCCAAGCTGTCCTGCCATGAACTATGATCCATGAACCATGAACCAAAAAAAGCACTCCTGCCATGAACTATGATCCATGAACCATGAACCACACGCTATTTTTCCACCACCAAAACCTGGCCAATTTTTATGCCGTTACCGGTCAGGTTGTTCAGTGATTTCAGGTCGTCGACGCTTAAGCCAAAGCGTTTGGAGATATTGTACAGTGTGTCGCCTTGTTTAACGGTATAATTTTTATTTGCTGGCGCGACGGGTTGGGCTGCGGTATCGGCAGGGGCGGGATTATTTTGAACGGGCGGCGCGGGGCTGTTTTGAACAGCCGGCATGGGGCTGCTTTGAACCGGCGGCGCGGCGAGTGCCGGCTGCTGCTGCACGGGCTCAGCCGTCCCCGCAGGCTGATCGTATTGCTGCAGGTTATATTTTTCGATAATGCCGATAATGATCTCCGGGTATTGCGGGTTAGTGGCGTAGCCGGCCTTTTTTAAGCCGCGCGCCCAGCCTTTGTAATCGGTGATGTCCAGTTGGAACAGCGCCGCATAATTTTTCTTTTTCAGGAAGTTGGAATGATCCCGGTACGATTCTTCTACACTGCTGTAAACCCGGAAGGCGTCGTTCTTGTTGTCATCATCCTTATAGTAAACCTTCCCGTTCCACGAGTACCCGGCCTTAACGCCAAAGTGGTTGTTGGCCACGCGAGCCAGCTCGCTGTTCCCGTTCCCCGACTCATACAGCCCCTGCGCTATGGTAATGCTGGCGGGTATGCCGTAGGTGTTCATTTCCTGTATGGCGATGTTTTTATACCTGTCGATATACTGTACGGTCGTAAGTGGTTTATAGTCGTCGTCGCGGCCGCTGTTATAGCGCTGCACCTGCCGGTTGTTTTGTTTCGCCGCGTGATTGCTAACCAGGCTGCGGTGCGCCGAGCACGAAGTAAAAAAACCAAGCCCGATCAATAAGTAAATTGTTTTTTTCATTTCAATAAATTATCAAAATAGCCGGCAAAACCGATGTTGCCGGTAAAGTTAGCCGTTAATACGGGGATTGGGCGCCGAAGGTTATAAACATGTACACTTTGGGGGCACTACTTTACCTGCGGCAAGTCGCGTCTCCAGGAAATCAGGTGGCTTCATCGGAATTCAAAATATACCTTGGCTTTTTCCGTCCGCAGGACAGTTTCGGCAAAAAAACAGGAAAAACCGCCAAGGCCATGTGCGGCAAAGTATTTTTGCTGACAAGCGTTTTGGTTTTGGGCGACCGGAAAATTGCGATAGCAATCATTCACACCATAAAAAAATAAACAACCCGTGAATAACTAACACGCCCCCGCGGCGAATGAGCGGCGCGTCTAAGAGTGGTAAACAGATGAATAGATTGCCCCGCGCCAATTGAGCGGGGGCGAATGCAAGCGTGGTACACAAATGCCCAGCCGAAGCCGTATTATAACCGCACAGTCGCAGGAAGATACTTCGCGATCAAATCCTCATAATAAGGCTTCAACTCACTCACCACCGGCGGCTTATCACTTTTCGAGTAAAGGTCGTACGGATTAAATTTATCCACCCATTTAAACATCGCCTGGTCATGGCCGTTCAGCAGGTGGTCGTATTCATGCTCCCGGTGCTGCGAATAAAAGGAGTGGTAACGGATCATATACAGCGCCTCCTCTGGCAGGTAATCCTTGCAGATATGGTACATGTACTCATCATGCCCCCAGCTCATCTGCACCTGATCCAGGCCGCAATGCGCGCTGTAAACCCCATATTTGGTGTTAAAGCGCCCGTCATAGCTGTCCGGGTTATCGGCAAAATATTCCGGGTAAACAATCTTGTCCGAAAAACGGCAGCCCACCGGGAAAGTATCGCCCACCACGTTCCACTGCGGCTCGCCGAACAGGCACAGCACCTTGCCCAGGTCGTGCAGAAAACCCGTCAGCACAAACCAATCCGGATGACCGTCGGCGCGTATCGCTTCGCCGGTTTGCATCAGGTGCTGCAACTGGTCAAGGCTGGTGTCCGGGTCGCTGTCATCCACCAGGTTATTCAAAAACTCCAGCGCATCCCACCAGGGCATTTCCCGTTTGTCAAACTTTAAAAAGTTCGCCTTTTTGGCCAGCACATTATCATAAGTTTGGTACTTGTGGTTCAGCCGGTAAAACTCACGCACCGTATCCCGCACCGGGCTGTCATAATTCCTGAATTCCTTTGTATTTTTCGCCTGCACCCCCGGCTCCGGGTAGCGCTCCAGCACATCATCTTCCCAAATGTCCAAACTTGCCAAAGGCCGTGCTTCCTGTTCGCCTAAGTTTTCCATGGTTTTGTAATTGGTTGATCAATGATACGGTTTAATTTTTGATTTCGGATGTTCGATTTCGGAATTTGTTGTAAAGGTTGTAGTAAGTTATAGAAGTTGTAAAGGTTGTGGAAGTTGTAGAGAAGGAGCGACGACCCAACCCACCACGTCATTGCGAACCTGCCGAGTGCAGAGATCGCTTCAAATGCCTGGCATACTGTCGATACGCCCCTCCGCCCGTCTCTCCACAGGAGTCCTTCGGACAAGAGGGGAATCGCGCGGGCCGCCGCTTTTTTAAAAACTTCTACAACCTTTACAACTCATCACAACCTCTATAACTAATTCACTACCTTGCATCATCAAAATCCTCGTCATGTCAATAACACGTTTCATCCTCGGCATTATACTCATCAGCCTCGCCGCAACCCTCCACGCCCAAACCATCATCAACCACCAGGTGGTTATCGGTAAAACCGACAGCGTAAACTCCAAAATTTTAAAGGAAAAGCGCACGGTATGGATCTATCTGCCGGATAGTTATGCCGGCAGCAAGGAAAAATACCCGGTTATTTACCTGCTGGATGCCGAATGGAATTTCGCGGCGTTTACCGGCATGGTGCATGAGCTGAGCGAGGTGATTCGCAATACGGTGTACCCGCAATGCATCGTGGTGTCCGTCCCCAACACCGACCGCACCCGCGATCTGACACCCACGCATGCCGAGATCGGTCCGGATGGAAAGCATATGGACGGCATGCAAACCTCGGGCGGCGGCGAAAATTTTACAGCCTTTTTGCAAAAGGAGCTGATGCCGCATATCGATTCGGCCTACCGCACGGCGCCTTATAAAATGCTGGTGGGCCATTCCTTCGGCGGGTTGACGGCTATGAACATTTTTGTTCACCATACCGAACTGTTCAACAGCTACCTGGTGATTGACCCCAGCATGTGGTGGGACAGCCGCAAATTACTGCACGAAACACAGGACGCGCTGAAATCGCGCCGCTTTGACGGCAAGTCGCTTTACCTGGCCATTGCCAACACCATGACCTTCGGGATGGATACCGCGCAGGTGCAGCGGGATACTGCATTCGGTTTTGGCTGGCATATCCGGTCGATCCTATTGCTTAAAAACGCGCTGCAGGCAGGCAAGGGCAACGGCCTGAACTGGAGCTATAAATATTACGGCGGCGATAGCCACGGTTCTGTCCCCTTTATTGCCGGGTACGATGGTATGCATTTCCTGCTCGGTTTTTACGATTTCCCACCAGGCTTTAGCGGCGCTATGGGGGATAAAAACATGAAAACCGACCTAGCCAAACTGTTCACCGACCATTACCAAGATATATCCAAACACCTGGGCTATACCGTGCTGCCCCCTCAACAGATGATAGATGGAGCAGCCGGCTTCCTGTTTATGAATGGCCTAACCGACCGGTCTTTTTCACTTTTAAGTCTCAATATGAAAAATTATCCCGACAGCCCCAACGTATACGACAGCATGGGGGATTATTACGCCTACCAGAAGGACAATACCAAAGCGGCGGAGTATTATAAGAAGTCGTTGGCGCTGAAGGAGAATGCGGACGTGAGGAAGAAATTGGATGGGTTGGTGAAGAAGTGAGATTTGAGTCTGGAGTCGGTAGTCGAGAGTCTTGAGTCGATGAGGGGAAAGGGCTTACTTTTCCGGCTTTCCGGCCCTGAGCGGTAGCCTCCCCTCTTGAGCGTGATAGCCCGTGAAAAGACAGAGAGGGGCGTTGGCTTTAAAATTCCCTCCCTGCTCCTCCGCTAAAACTTCGGCGGCACGCGGAGGGGAGGGGAGGGAGTCGCACTTGGCCATCGCTTTTTAGCTGCTCAGTCATCTGATGGGCTCTTACTCTCAAGAAGGGAATCGCACGCGGCCGCCGCTCTTTAGGACGTGCGGGTCAGGCAGGGGGAATTGTAAATATTCGTCGTTCCCCGCTACGACGAGGCTGCCAAAAAAAAAGCGACAGGCACAAAACCCATCGCTTAAATATTTCAAATTCTCTTATATCCGACCCCGGTAGCTATCGGGACCGAAATACGAAATTATATCAACAACCTCACAGGCTCCTCCAGCATCGCTTTCAGCGTTTGCAAAAAGGCTGCTCCTGTTGCGCCGTCAACCACGCGGTGGTCGCAGCTCAGGGTTACCTTCATTACATTGCCGGGCACTACGGCGCCGTTTTTTACTACCGGTACCTGCTGTATGCCGCTTACGGCCAGGATACAGGCGTTTGGCGTGTTGATGATAGCGGTAAACTCGTCCACCCCAAACATGCCTAAGTTAGATATAGTGAAGGTAGAGCCCTCCATTTCGGGCGGCTGCAGCTTTTTGGCTTTGGCCTTGCCGGCAAAGTCCTTTACTTCAACAGAGATGGCGCTTAATGATTTGCCATCCGCAAATTTGATCACCGGTACCAGCAGGCCCTCGTCAACGGCTACGGCTACGCCGATATGTACATGCTCGTTGGTGCGGATCTTATCACCCAGGAAAGATGAGTTGATGGCCGGGTGTTGTTTTAAGGCAACGGCACAGGCCTTCACCACAAAATCGTTAAAGGATATTTTAACCGGGGCCACTTCATTGATACGGGTGCGGGCTGCAACAGCCTGGTCCATATCGATGCTCATGGTTACGTAGAAATGCGGTGCGGTGAACAGGCTTTCGGACAAACGCCTGCTGATAGCCTTGCGCATTTGGGTAACCGGCCTTTCGGTAAATTTCTCTTCGCCAACGTAGGTTGGGATAACAATAGGTGCTTTTTGAGTAGCAGTGGCAGTAGCAGGTGTTTCAGGCGCTGCGGCAGTTTCTTTACTGCTACTGCTACTTGCAACTGCCACTGGTTCGGTTGCTGGTTTAGCTGTCGGAACATACTCTTCAACGTCCTTTTTAATGATCCTGCCGCCTTCGGCCGATCCTTTAATCTCGCGGAGGTTGATGCCTCTTTCCTTTGCGATTTTACGCGCAAGCGGCGACGCTTTTATACGGCTGTCGTCTTCTTCCAAAACGGCTGAATCGCTTTCTGCAGCTGGTGCGCTTTCCGCGGCCGGCGCAGCTTCCTCACTGCTGCTGCCACTTTCGGCTGCCACTGGAGCGGGAGCGTCATCCTCTAAAAGCGGCGTAATGTCAGTGCCGGCCTTTCCAATAATTGCGATAATGCCGTGAACCGGCGCCGCCTCGCCTTCTTTTGGGCCAATATACAGCAACGTGCCCGATTCGTAGCCCACCACTTCCATGGTCGCCTTGTCGGTTTCCACGTCGGCAAGCGAGTCGTCGGATTTTACGGTGTCGCCAACTTTAAAATTCCATTTATTGATCACGCCTTCAGTCATGGTATCGCTCAATGCCGGCATACGAATGACCGTGGCAGGGATACTTGATTTATCGACTTTGGGTTTTGCTTCTTTTGAGGAAGTAGCAGTGGCAGTAGCAGAAGCAGATGAATCCGGTGCGGCTTCTTTACTGCTACTCTTGTCTGCCACTTTATTTTCAGCAACAGGAGCAGCAGGAGCTTCCAGCAACGCTTTGTAATCTTCCCCTTCTTTTCCGATAACGGCTATCGGTGCATCAACCGGAACAGCTTTGCCTTCCTCCACGCCGATATATAACAGGGTGCCGTCCTGGTACGATTCAAAATCCATGGTGGCTTTGTCGGTCTCGATCTCGGCCAAAACATCGCCCGATTTTACCTTGTCACCCACTTTTTTATGCCACTTGGCCAATACCCCTTCTGTCATGGTATCGCTCATTTTGGGCATTTTTATTAGTTCGGCCATATTGCTACCTTGGTAAATAGTGGTTTAAAATTTAAGTTTAAATGTACGTTTAGCTGTGGATAAAAGGGTAATCTTTTTCAACATAAACATCGGTGTACAGTTCCGACGCTTCCGGCCATGGCGATTCCTCGGAAAATTTAACCGACTCGTCCACCTCGGCTTTTACCTTTGCTTCGATATCTTCAAACCATTTTTCGTCGGCGTAGCCTTCAGATATAATGGTATGCTTCACCAACTCTATGGGGTCCTTGGCTTTGTATGATTCCAGTTCGTCCTTGGTACGATATTTTTGGGGATCGGACATCGAGTGGCCTTTATAGCGGTAAGTGCGCATTTCCAAAAAGGTAGGGCCCTCGCCTGCGCGCGCCCGCTGAACTGCTTCGTCCATCGCTTTGTGTACAGCCGCCGGGTCCATGCCGTCAACCGGCGAAGATGGGATGCCATAGGGCAGGCCAATCTTATAAATATCGGTATCGGCAGTGGTACGGGCAACTGACGTGCCCATGGCGTAGCCGTTGTTTTCGCATACGAATATCACGGGCAGCTTCCAAAGGGCTGCCATATTGAAAGTTTCGGTAAGCGAACCTTGCCTTACAGCGCCATCACCCATATAGGCAACATTTACAAATCCCGATTTTTTATATTTTTCGGCGAATGCAATACCGGCGCCGAGCGGAACCTGTCCGCCAACTATGCCATGACCGCCATAAAAATGATGCTCCTTACTAAACATGTGCATCGAGCCCCCTTTGCCTTTGGAACAACCGGTAGCTTTGCCGTACAGTTCGGCCATTATCGAATTTGAGCTGACGCCTTTTGCAATGGCGTGCGCGTGGTCGCGATAGGCGGTGATCATGCTGTCCTCGGGTTTCAGCACCGACATCGCCCCGGCCAAAACTGCTTCCTGCCCTATATATAAATGACAAAACCCCCTGATCTTTTGCTGACCGTACAGCTGCCCGGCTTTTTCTTCAAAGCGGCGCATCAGCAGCATCGCCTCGTACCACATCAGGTACGTGTCTTTAGTTATTTCGATTGAATTCATGTAATAAATTAAACGATCGATTTTTTCGAACAAAGCGCAAATCTAATTATATCCTTGAAAATATCGAAACAGTCGCTGCTTTGTTAAAGCTTTTTGAAACTTTTTTTGGTTTATCGGAAAATATCCATCGTTATTCTTCCGTTTGATGGATTTGTTAACAACAATTCGCCGCTTTTTTGCGTAAAAAAGGCCGTTTTGGATCGACTTAACTAAAAATCAGCAGGTTAACTATCAATTAAATTTTTTAATAACTAACATTCAGTACCAAATGTTGAAAAAGTTTGACATTACTATTGCATTTATAGATTTTTTAGATAGTTTTGTAGCGAACAGGAGACAGGGTGTCCAATTTAATAAACAATTTGTTGGCCTAACAACGACAAACTAAAGATTAAATGAAGAAAGTTTTTATCGGTATTGCATTACTTTTCAGCGTGTTAGCCACGCATGCCCAAACCACAAAAACCAGTCCAAATCCTGCGGATGATAAAAACTCCGACGACCAGGAAAGTTTAGCCAAAGATTACCTCTCTCAAATCATGGGTGTTGCCTTATCGGCGACGTCAAATATGAAGCTTTTTCATTTTGTTTACGATTGGATAGGTACTCCTTATCATTTTGGCGGCAGCTCAAAAAATGGAACAGATTGCTCCGGCTTTACCAAACAGCTGTACAGCCAGGTATTCAACATGGACCTGGAGCACAGCTCGAGGGATATATTCAGCATGGTAAGCCCGGTGAGGAAGGAAGACCTGAGGGAGGGCGACCTTGTTTTCTTTAAGATACATAGCCGCCGCATCTCACATATCGGCATTTATTTAGGAAACAACCGCTTTGCACACGCTTCTTCCCGGGGCGTTGCGATCAGCAGTTTGGATGATGCCTATTACAGGCGCTATTTCTATCGTGGCGGCCGGATGCTGGATTCCTTTAAGGAAGAATTGGGGAAAGACGACAACTCCGGGAAAAACTAAAAAAATATCCCTTTTTAACATAAAATATTGAGAAAATCCTTTCATTTTTGAAAGGATTTTTTTGTGCGTATGCGTTTTATACCCGTGCTGTTTCTGGCCTTTGTGTTTTACTCGTCGTGCGAGCATACCCAGGCAAATTTTCAAGCCGAAAAAACCAGTGCAGCTAAACCCAGGTACGCAATAGCGGCAAAACCTGATGCAAAGGCTGTCCACGATTCAGTTTGTATAGCAGCCGTGGGGGACATTATGCTCGGCACTTCCTATCCCGACAGGAAAACCTTGCCGCCCGACGGGGCAAAAAGCAGTTTTAAAAATGTAGCCAGTGAATGGCAGGACGCTGACGTAAAGTTTGCTAACCTGGAAGGCACCTTGCTGGATACCGGCGCACCGGCCCATTTTAAGCTGCACCAGTTGAGTAAAGCCTGGCTGTTCAGGATGCCCGTGAGTTACGGCAGTGTTTTAAAACAAGCCGGATTTAACGTCATCAGCCTCGCCAATAATCACATCAATGATTTTGATGATAACGGCCGGCTCAGCACCACCAAAACCCTCGACAGCCTGGGCATTCATTATGGCGGACTTTATAATAAACCATCATCCATTTTTAAAATAAACGGGATAACGTATGGCTTTTGCGCCTTCTCGCCCAATGGCACTACCCTTCCGCTGCTTAACCTCAAGTTACAACGCGATATCATCAAACAACTTAAGCAGCACTGTGATATCGTGATCGTTTCATTTCACGGCGGCGGCGAAGGCGTGGCTTATGAACATATTCCCTGCACGTACGAGAAATTTTTTACGGAAAACCGGGGCGATGTACATGCCTTTGCCCACAATGCCATTGACGCAGGCGCGGATATTATACTTGGCAATGGTCCGCATGTATGCCGCGCAATGGAGATTTATAAAAACCGTTTGATCGCTTACAGCCTGGGGAATTTCTGCACGTACCGCAGCGTAAGCATCGACGGCATTTGCGGCATGGCGCCTGTTTTAAAAGTATATCTGAATAAAAGAGGCGAGTTTTTAAGCGGGCGGCTGATCGCCAATAGGCAAAGTCGCAATAATGGCGTTGTCCGCGATAGCCTTAACCGGGCGGTTAGCCGCATCAGGATGCTAACCGCCACGGACTTTGAACGGCCGGGATTGAAAATCAGCGAAGATGGGATGATCGTGAAATTGGCAGAGGCCGAAAACAATTAGCAGGAAGCCCTTGCCGGCTCCCTGCTAAAACGCTATTTAGCGATATCGTTAGTAGTACGTACCAAACTGATTCCTGTAAAGAAAAAAATGACGCTGATGACACCGACTACGGTCAGCGTGGTGTAGCCGATATTGTGATTGATAATGCCAATACCGGTAATAATGAGGCCAATTATACCAAGAACTGTAAGAATTGCCCCGAATGTGCGTTTTAAGTTCATATTGATTGTTTTTGTTAAACTATTTATTTTAAACAAATAGCACACCAAATAAATACCATTATATTTATCGCAACAAAACTATTGACAATGACACCTGAAATAACCACCCTTATTATTGTTTTCGTCGCGCTTGTAATTTTATTTTCCTCATTTGTGACTGTAAAACAGGGCACAATTGTCGTTATAACCGTCTTTGGCAAGTACCGCCGGATACTGACGCCAGGCTTGAATTTCAAATTGCCGCTGATTGAAAGCGTCTATTCAAAAATATCCATCCAGAACCGCTCGGTTGAGCTTGAATTCCAGGCAGTCACCTTTGACCAGGCTAACGTTTATTTTAAAGCCATGCTGCTTTACTCGGTGCTGAACCAGGAAGAAGAGACCATCAAAAATGTTGCATTTAAATTTGTAGATGAACGTAACCTTATGCAGGCACTTATACGTACAGTAGAGGGATCCATCCGGGCGTTTGTGGCAACTAAACGGCAGTCAGAAGTGTTAATACTGCGACGGGATATTGTTGAGCATGTGAAAGAGCAGTTGGACGTGGTTTTGGAAGGCTGGGGTTATCACCTGCAGGATCTGCAACTGAACGATATTACGTTTGATGATGTGATCATGAAGTCGATGAGCCAGGTGGTTGCGTCGAATAACCTGAAGGCTGCCGCTGAAAATGAAGGGCAGGCCTTACTGATCACCAAAACCAAAGCTGCTGAAGCGGAGGGGAACGCGATAAAAATATCAGCGGAAGCTGAAAGACAGGCATCACAACTGCGCGGGCAGGGTGTGGCCTTGTTCAGGCAGGAGGTGGCAAAAGGTATGTCGGTTGCGGCAAAAGAAATGCAGGACGCCCACATGGACACTTCGGTAATTTTGTTTACGATGTGGACTGAATCGATCAAACATTTCGCGGAGCACTCCCAGGGAAATGTGATTTTCCTGGATGGATCAACGGAAGGTATGCAACAAACAATGAAAGAATTAATGGCGTTAAACCAAATGCATACTGACAAAGTCAAAAAGTAAATTTTACAAAAAGCATAGATGGAGAAGAGATTTGGGAAGTTAATTTACACAACTTTATTATTATTAATTATTTCGGCGGCGGCGGGCGCCCAGCCCTTCAGGAAATTAACCGCGGACGATTTCAGGGGAATCGCCAACCCTGGCAACACCAACGAGGTGGCTATAACAAACTGCAGTATTGAATACAGCTACACGGCCAGGCGGGAAAACGACTACTACATTCTCAGCTTTAATATCAAGCTGATCATGAATGCCGACCAGTCGTGGATGGATTGGCGCCGGATCAGTACGCCGGCATTGCGCGCTGAAATACTAAAGCACGAGCAGGGGCACTACAATATTTCGTACATGGAGCAGCAGGAGTTGCTCAGGACAGTTAGCCACACCGTGTTCAGGTCCGATTTCAGACAAGTGGCTGATGCGATCTTCGACAGGTTAGAGGCAAAGTATCGCCAGCTCAACCTGGATTACGACGCCGACACGCAAAACTCAATGAACCGTGTACAGCAGCATAGCTGGGATAACTATTTCGCCCGAACGCTGAGCTCAATGATCGGCAAAAACAATTACTACGCGGCGATAGGGAATGATGCTACGCTGTTAACGGATACTCGCTGAGGGCTACTCAGTAAAAATTTTCGATTTAAAAAGGGATCCGGTGCACAATTTCGCCTTTTGCACTCACCTGGTACAATTTGTTTGGGAAAAACCGCATACGGTACAGGCACGGGTAAAAGGTCGGCTTTGTTCGATGGTTTTGCCTGTTATAGTGGCCGGCAGTTATGGCGATCTCGTTAAATCAATGTTCAAGAGAAGCGCGGGCTTGAAGGACAGCGGGCATATCCTGACGGGCCATGGCGGCGTCCTTGACCGTTTTGACTCACTGCTGGGCTCGGCGCCCCTGGTGTTCGCCATCATATGGTTATCCCGGTAAAAAAATCCCCTGCAGAATTGCCGGTAACTGATGCTATACAGCTTGTTTATCATCAGACTTTTTTAAAGTAATCACCGTAATCTCCGGCCAAATACCTACTCTTCCTTTTAATCCCAGGAAACCGAAACCGCGGTTGACATATAAATACTTCCCGTTTTGTTCGTACAACCCTGCCCATTGCTTATAGATATATTTAACGGGGCTCCATTTCCATCCGAATAACTCAATGCCGAATTGAGCGCCGTGCGTGTGACCGGAAAGGGTTAAGTGGATGTGTTTTTGATGTCCGAGCGTTACAGCTTCCCAATGCGAGGGATCGTGCGACATCAGGATTTTAAACGCTCCGGGGGGCACCGTAGCCGATGCCAGCTTCAGGTCGCCATATTTATGAAAACCGCCTTTGCCCCAGTTCTCCACTCCAATAAGAGCGATTGATGCCCCGTTTCGTTCAATGCTGACCGACTCGTTAAGCAACAGGCGGAATCCTATCTCGCGATGGATATTTTTGAGCCGTTCAAGGTTGGCCTGTTTAGCCGCTTTGTTTTTCCATTTGATATAGTCGCCATAGTCATGGTTGCCAAGTACAGAGAACTTGCCGCAGGGCGCTTTAAGTTGTGCGAAAAGCGGTATCCATGGGTCCATCTCTGCAGCGTGGTTATTTACCAGGTCGCCGGTAAACAAGATGAGGTCGCTTTGCTGTTCATTAACGATCATAATTCCCTTGTTTACACCCTTTCCGTTAATAAAGCTGCCGGAATGGATGTCGGAAAGCTGTGTGATTTTAAAACCGTCGAACTCTTGCGGAAGGTCTGGAAAATACAATATTTCTTTTTTGACCTTGTAATAGTGCCGTCCGCCGGTAAGTCCGTATAGCAAGGCAATAAACGGGATAAGGGCAACCCCCAGGGCTACCTCACTTACCCAAATCCCACGATGCGGAAAACCGGTAAACAAGCGGGTAATATCTTCGAGCAGGAGCACAGGAGTTGCCACGAGCTTAGGTATTAAAGAGAGCATCAACAAAGCCATCAGCACCGAAATAAGGCGCGGCATAGATTGATTGGGCTTCCGGCGTGAAAAGGCGAATACAAAGCCTGCTATAATCATCAAATCAAAAATCCAGTATACTAAGTGGATAAGGGAAATGTCAGTCAGCGTTTTTACGGCTTGAAAAAAATAAATGTCTGCTATAACAAGCAGCAGTAATATGTAGGGGGCGCGTTTTTTCATAACAAAGCGGATATTCAGACATTTAAAACATTTGGAATCTTCTGAAAGTTTATAGCGAATTGATCAATCACCTATCCGGCATTTGCACCTGCATCGATAGCCTGTAATCCGGTTCGATTTAGCAGTACGGACGTTGTCGAAAATAAAGCTCATTGAATATTTCATGGTATCTTAAAAGTTTGCCTGTTAATTCATCCTGACCGTGAGTACCATCATTAACTATCATGATGTTGCATACCGGCAGCATCCGGCTTGGTCTTCTTTCGTTTGCTTTCCCTGAAGACCCAATATAACCCCTTTACATTTATCCGATAGTCGCTCAAAACGAAAATCAGCATGATCTCTTCGAGCAAATTAAGCGCGGTTAATGAACCCATAACATAGAATGTTGCATAAACCGGGGACGTTGCAAAAAAGAGGCTGATAAAGAAGATTGCCTGCGAAACAGCCGCTACTTTCGCGCTGTAAGTGTGAAAGCTCGTCAGCTTTTTGTACCGGTATAATGCAAAGGCGTTTTGCATTACATACAACAGCGCCAGGATAACGGCCGGTGCGATTTCCCTGATCAAAAACGACCAATACCACGCACCTATACCAACAATACCTGCCAAAATGGTGCAGTCGTCTGCAATTGAATCAAGATGTGCGCCGAGAGCGCTCGTCACTTTATATTTCCTGGCGAGAAAGCCATCGATTGCATCGGTACAAAAGCTAACGAGCAGCAGCCATTTAAAAACGTTATATTGCCCCGTAAATGCCAAAAAAATCAGAAACGGTGCACTGATCAACCTGTAAAGCGTGATGCCGTTATCAATATAAAACATCGGTTTTTTCATAAGATCTTTATGTTTTTCCGGCTATGCGCTTTAAATAGGAAAGTAAAGCTTTAACACTCCAACCCTCTAGCCGGTTTTTTTGAAAAGATGCGATGCCGAAGTTATTGCTGCATGTAGGATAACTTAAAACAAATGGCGCATTCTTTTTTCGCCAACCTTGAATTTGGCCGAACCTGAGAATATTGATACACAATCCATTTGCCGATTTGGAAACGGTGTAATAACCATCGGCAAATTTCAACACATTTTGCACGGCCTGTTTCTTTTCAAATCCGTAGAGTAATGCATGATTTTTAAACTGCGGTTCAAACTCAATAACGTGGTAATCCCTGTCGAATACTGAGCTATAAGCTGTGTAGTAACAACTGTCAGCGTTTACCACAATATACCATAGCATACTATTTAATGGCGCGGGCGTTGTAAAATAATCTTTGAAATGTATTCCCCGCGCCTGAAGGTTATTTGACACGCGAGCCTGGATAATTAATTTGTTAATGCCGGCAAATGTGAGGTAACAAAAGGAAAGCAACAGCGCCGACCACGCCCACCTGGCCCGGTAAGTTAGGGGAGCGGTGCCGGTAATTAATGTGATCGCAGCGACAACAAGGCCAAAGCTAAACAGTGGATCGGTTACGAAAAGTAAATTGACGGAGAAGCGTTGGTTACTGAAAGGCTCCAACAAGCCGGTCCCGTAAGCATTGCATGAATCCAGCAGGTCGTGCAGGATCAACTGAAAAAAGGCGAAAAAGAACAGCGAACCGAAGCTTTGCCGGTTTGTTTTGGCAAATCTGTTTATAACGGGAACAATAGCTGCCACAGCGACAGCAAAAAATAATGAATGGGTTATGCCACGATGAAGCATCAGCGCCCCATCTGCAGGTAAAAACAATGCGCCGGCCGTGTCTGCATCAGGTAAACATTGAAAAAAAGCTCCGGCCAAAAGTATATGTTTCCCCTGCTCTTTTTTTCGAAACGTTTCCGAGGTGCAAATTCCTAATGCCAGGTGAGTAACGATATCCATAACGTTCGTGACTTCAATGTTCGTCAACGTTGTTTGCTTCAGTCAAATGCCGGGCCGCTTTGCATTCTAAGAAACATTTGTTTTTACCGAGTTGAGATTTGGGCACAAATGGAATAATTTTCATGCATTCCATTTGCAAAACGACACACCCTTGACTACCCGCACTAAGTTAGCTGGTAATGAAACATTTAAAAATGAGTAATATCATTGGAAAATATGATGGCATACCTTAAACAACAAAACACGTTCTTCTGAAAAGATCCAATGCTTTTGACGGAAGTATTGAAATGCTTTGCGTGGGAGCAAGCAATCCCGCTACATCCCTTATCTCTTATGGCCAAAATTGCAAGAGCGTGCACCAGAAGATTGCGTTCAGGCAGGGTCGCTTTCCAGGCTAATGACAGACTTACCGGTAGACATAGGCATAACCAAGTGCAATATATGTCCACAAAATACCATATAAATTTTCTTTTTGTACACTAATGTCATATATTTGTACCACATAAAGAGGCCATGGAAAAATTATATACAGTTGATGAAGTTGCCGCACAATTAAAGGTTCATCCCCGAACCATCAGGCGTAAAATCAGGAGCGGTGAAATAAGCGCGCTGAAGGTTGGCAAACAATATAGGATACGTCGGGATCACATTTTGAAGCTTTCAGGGGTAGAAAACATCGTTGGGTCAAATGAGATTATATCCGTCTCTTCCGTTATTGAATTATACAATATATCGGTTCAGCAAAGCGCTGAACTCAATGCTAAAATGACCTCTATATTTTTTTCCGGCGGATTCACAGGCAGCATCCACTGCTCACATGACCCCCAGGCGAAAAGACTGAAATTGTTCGTCGACTGTAACATAGAACGCGCACCTGAGATACTGTCGATCTTGAAATTATACATTCATACCATTCTAACTGGAACTGCAAATGGTCAACGCATTTAAAACTGAACAAGGCCGTCAGGTTGTTTATAACCGTTATAAAGAAATTTTAGCAAGCTGGCCTGTAAAAAATAAACAATACTTTATTTCTACATCAATTGGGGCAACTTTTATCGTCGAATCCGGGCAGGACGATCACCCGCCGCTAATTCTGCTGCATGGCAGTGTTTCTAACTCTTTTACATGGTTTACCGACGTGGTCGAACTGGGCAAAAAGTTTAAGGTCTTCGCAGTCGATCTTATTGGTGACGCAGGTTTGTCAGAAATGGTAAGGCCCGGCTACAAAAGCGGCGCTTACGAACAATGGCTCCATGAGTTGATGGGCGCCTTAAGATTAGAAAGCGCGCACTTCGCCGGGATATCGTTAGGTGGATGGATGGCAATTAATTTTGGTGTTCATTTCCCAGAGATGGTCCGGAGCATGTTCCTGATATCGCCCGGAGGCCTTTCGAAGGTACGGTCTTCTTTTTTGTGGAAGCTATTGCTTTATTCGCTGACCGGGAATAAAAGAAAAATATTTATACTGCTAAATGGCGGAAAGGATATCGGATTGAGCCATGAACTCGGTGCTGCGATGGCGTTTACCGTTTTGATAAATAAACATTTTAAACCAAGGACCGATGAGCTGCCGGTGTTCGAAAGAGAAGAATTGGCCCAATTGACGATGCCGGTAATGCTAGTCTTTGGCGCAAGGGATTGTATTTTTAATGCTGATCAGTCTGTTCGTTTTCTGACCGAAACCGCGAAGCATGCCGAAGCGTTCGTTTACCCGGATGCTGGTCACATTATTGTTAATCAATCGGAAAAGATGATCGATTTTTTTGAAAAGTATTTCTAACCCGGCAACATCAATAAACATGATAGACAATCTTTTTGCTAATAAGCACGGGATAAGACTGGCGTCCGTTGATGATGCATTTGAAATCATTGGCAGCGGGTTACCTGGCATGATATTTACCGTGGATGATATTGACCCAAGTTTCTTTACGTTAAAAAATCAAATTTTAGGCAACACATTCCAAAAACTGATCAACTATCATTTTCCCATCGCTGTGGTACTACCTGAAGATCATGCATTTGGCATGCGTGTTACTGAACTGGCAAGGGAACACGCCAGGCATAATACTATTAGATTTTGCCGTACATTAGAAGAAGCGGTGATTTGGATGGATAATAAAATTAATACCTGTAACTGATCGGCAGCCTCTATTCAAATCTGTTATTTAAAATAAGCTCATTACTTCAACATTTGGCGCTTTAAATTTAAGAGGGAGACACTACCTGGCTAATCATTGGTAACGAATGCCATAATCATTACTAAAGCTCCCGTCATTATACCGAAAAAAATTTTAAAATAAATTTGCGCAACTCAAAAGTTGCATATATATTTGCAACCTGAGGGTTGCTTATTTAGTTATTATTAAATGAAACAAGATATATTCCAGGCCATAGCCGACCCAACACGCAGGGCTATTTTAACATTATTGGCTATCCAGGCATTGACACCAAATGTAATGGCCGAAAAGTTTGATATGAGCCGGCAAGCAGTATCAAAGCATATTAAAGTATTGCACGAATGCGAATTAATTAAACCTGAGCACAGCGGCCGGGAGATATATTATCACTTTAACGCAAAAAAGATGCAGGAATTTGACCATTGGTTAGCCCAGTTCAGGCAAAACTGGGAAACTCAATTTAACCAGCTTGATCAATTATTAACAACAATTAAGGAACAGACCACGAAGTAGCATTAATACCAATAAAATTATAAACTAAACATCAATAAATAATGAACAACGATTTGCTATTTGATTTTAACGTTGACAAAGCAGCGAAAACAGTACATATAACCAGGGAATTTAATGCCGGGTTATCATTGGTTTGGGACGCCTTTACCAAAGCAGAGCTGCTGGACCAATGGGGCGCGCCTGCACCTATGCGCGCCAAAACCAGGTACATGGATTTTAAAGTAGGGGGGCGGCGTGTTTACGCGATGATAAGCCCCGACGGGCAGGAGCGATGGGCGGTACAGGATTTTACTTCCATTACCCCGAAAATCAATTTTAAGATGTATAACGCCTTTGCGGACAAGGACGAAAACCGCGAACTGCCGGGTTCTGACTGGGATTATAATTTCAGCGAACAAGATGGCATAACTAAAGTGGACATTACCATTTATAATGAATCGTTTGAGCGATTGGAAAAATTATTGGAGGGCTTCAAGATAGGTTTCACAATGACCTTACAAAACCTGGAAGATCTGTTGGCCACTTTGTCATAAAAAACAAATTTAAAGCGCATTCACGCCTTAATGCGGAAGCGCGCAGGTATAAATAACTATTAAAAATAAAATTATGAGAGCAATTAACCCATGGATCAACTTCAACGGAAATGCCGAAGAAGCGTTTACTTTTTACAAATCAGTTTTTGGCGGTGAGTTCACAAAGATCATCCGTTTTGGCGACCTGGCGAGTGCCGAATTCCCGGTTGCAGAAAAGGAAGCTACCAAAATAATGCACATTGGCTTGCCAATTGGCAAAAACAACGTATTAATGGCCAACGATGTCCCCGAGTTTATGGGGCGGGTAAGCGAGAACGAGAACAGGTCTAAAATAGCCGTGAGTACAGAAAGCAGGGAAGAGGCCGACAAAGTATTTAACGGACTATCGGCGGGCGGAGAAGTTGAAGGCCCTATTGGCGAAGGTCCCTGGGGTACCTACGCCGGCATGTTCAGGGACAAATATGGTATTGAATGGATCGTGGAATTTGACCCCAATTTATAACGGGTAAATTTAACCGGAGGAAAAAGCGGCCCCTTACATGATGCCGGGCTCAATGTCATACCGTTAAGCCAGCCATTTGTCCGTGATGGGTGATAGCACAATTAAAACAGGAGTGCTTTATTCGATTTATATTTTTAAAGTCTCCAAAAGGGTCAAAAATGGCATGAGGTGTTCGATTGGAATCCCTCTTCTCCGCCTGCGCCCGCCAAAGCTTTAGCAAAGGCGGGCTTTTTTATTTCTTGTTATTTCCCCATACCAAACATTGGCAGGCGAACGTCAACCCGTCCCTCGCATAATAATACCTATATCGGGTGGAAAAAAACAATATTCCGGAGCCGCGCCAGGCTCGCCTGAACCTATTCTGAAAGAAAATAGACTTGCAACGCATAACATAAATAATTAGTATCCTTTTTACAAACCTATGGTTAATTTTTTTGTTATTTAATTAAATACATTATTTCCTAATTATATAAATAATACAGAGAGAAATTGACATCTACTTAAGGTTACTTTTTATCTACTACTACCATGAACGGCATTTTTATTTTCAAAACCCTGGCTTTGTCGACCTTTATTTTTTTACTGCCCGTTGTAGCGTATTGCCAGGGTACGCAAAAAGGCTCGCTGGAATATTTGCTGGCAAGTAATGGCTTCAAACAGATCAAACTGGGTGAGTCATTTAATCAACTGGATGCCGGCAAGTTAGCTTACATGGACAACATTGACTCCCTCGACGCCGATAGCTGTTACAAGTTTTGCTATAAAGACGACGGGATTTTAGACCTTGGCAATGGCGTTTATCTTAACCAAGTAGGCTTCCGTACTTACAAAGGCAAGATCGTTAACATTTATCTTTTTTTTCCAAGGGAATGCGGATATTCTATTTTAAAGGATTTTGAGGCAAACTATGGAAGATGCACGAATTGCCCCGGGGAGTTTATGTACGACTGGAAAGCAAATGGAGTAACGCTGTCTCTGCGCTACAAACAAGCTATTGAGATGGGGGTTGCAATATTTACAAGTAAAAGCATCGAAAAACAACTGGTTGCCGACAATAACCAACGAAAGGTAAGGCAGGAGCAGAGGAAAAATTTGCTTGGGGCTTTATAACGAACTGCCGCCCACACAGGTCAGGTTCGCCGTTTTGCAGGAGCTGACGGTTAAAGAGTTATGGCTAAGTTATCAAGCTATCGATGTCTCAATTGCCTTACTGGCGTTATATACCAACATTTTAATTTCCAGAATCGGCTTCGATATCAATTCGCGGCCGCAAGCGGGACAACACATCTCTTCCATTAATACTTTCGAAAGCGGCATTTTAACAACTGAAAATGCGCGTGTATTAAAAATTGATTTATTACAGTTCGGATTGAAGCAATAACAGTTAACATCGCCCAGATTGTCCATTTTTTTCAGTTTTAATTTATTCCTTAATTAGCATTTGCATGGCCTTTAAAATTATTAATGCCCTGCTGTAATTTAACCGCAAAGTCCTTAACATATGGATGCAAAAGCATCGAAAGGTGGTCACCTGACACCTCACATATTTCCACTCCGTTTTTGGCATATTTTCTCCAGCCCAAAAACTCCTTGTCGTCCACATAATGCGTGCAGGTTCCGGCCCTGTACAGGTATACTTTGTCGTCAAAAGGTTCGATCGAGTAATTGCGTAATGCGATTCGAAGCTTGTTCTTTATCCTTTTTATTTGCCGGTAAAATTCTGCCGGTTTTTCATTCGAGTCGGATTTTTCACGGATTTTTTTTAGCGTTTGCTTAAATGCCGCAGCCGGGTTTGCCAGGGTCGATTTCGCCACGGATATAACCCGTGGCAAATGTCTCTTCACTTTTCTTGGTAACAAATACATTTGGCTTTTGTATTCTGATTTTTCCGCGTCGGTATCAAAAATGATCAGCTTAACTTCCTTGCCGATGGCTTTCAGCTGTTTGCGCATCTCAACGGCAACGTATCCGCCAAAGGAATATCCTGCTAATAAATAAGGGCCCTCGGGGTTTTGAACCAAAATCTCTTCGATATACTTAGCCGCTATTTCTTCCATTACCTCCAATGGCGCATCCCCCTTTAGCCCCCTGGCCTGTAGCCCGTAAACGGGCTGATCGGGGTCCATATTTGTAACCAGGTCATTGAAATACATCACATTTAAACCCTCACCATGTATAACATAAAGAGGTGTTTTCGAGCCGGTCGGCCTGATCGGTACCAACGAGTTCCAAACCTCCTGGTGGTTATCGTCGTTAAGGTGCAACGCCAGTGCGGCGATGGTAGGGTATTTTAAAAGTATTGAAATGGGCAGGTGTTTGCCGGTAATTTTCGCCACGCGGGCCATGATCTGAACAGCTACAAGGGAATGGCCGCCGAGCGAAAAAAAGTTATCGTGAATACCAATTTTAGTTTTACCCATTAATTTCTCCCAAATCGCCGCCAGCTGTTTTTCCGTCTCCGTTTCAGGCGCGACATACTCATTTTTGTCGACTTCAGCGGCAGATTCCGGTGCTGGCAATGCTTTACGGTCTACTTTCCCGTTTGGTGTTACCGGTATCGAAGACAGAAACACGAAGTCATCCGGAACCATGTAGGCTGGCAGTATTTCAGATAGCCTTTGCTTAAAACAGGCTTTCTCTGATTCGGCGTCCGCCGGTTGCACCGGTACCACATAGGCAACCAGGCGCGGATCGCCCGGCCCGTCGGTCAGGATCGTCGCGACAGCCGCTTTCACATTTTCAGCCTTCAGTAATGCGTATTCTATTTCCTCAAGCTCAATGCGAAATCCTCTTATTTTCACCTGGTGATCTATGCGTCCAAGGCATTGTATCTCTCCGTCAGGCATCAATCGCCCCAAATCTCCAGTACGGTATAATTTTGCATTTTTTTCCAATAAGAAAGGATCATCAATAAATCGCTCCGAGGTTAACTCAGTCCGGTTCAGATACCCTTTTGCCACACCGGCGCCACCAATAAATATCTCGCCTGTCGCTCCCACCGGCTGCCTTTTAAGCGATTCGTCTAAAATGTACACCTCGGTGTTAGCGATTGGTTTCCCTATGGTAATATGTTCAGGGTCAGTGATTAATTTTTGTGTTGAATAAACCGTTGTCTCGGTTGGCCCGTACTGGTTCCATAACTCGCTGCAACGCGGCAGTAATTTATCCGCAAGGTCCCTGGGTAACTGTTCTCCGCCGGTTATTACCTTCAATGGCATAAATTTTTCCCAGCCGGCAGCGATCAGCATACGCCAGGTATAAGGGGTGGCCTGCATAATGGTGATACACTCTTGTTCAACCAGCTGCAATAACAACCATCCATCCTTTGCGGTCTCTGCGGACGCAAGCACAATTTGCGCTCCGCTAATCAAGGGCAGATATAATTCAAAGCCCGCTATGTCAAACGAAACAGTTGATATGGCAAGCAGCCGGTCATTATGATCTATTCCCGGCGTTTTTTGCATACTCACTAAAAAATTTGCCAGATTTCCATGAGTTACCACAACACCCTTCGGTTTTCCGGTTGATCCGGATGTATACAAAATATAGGCCGGGTCGTCGCTGCAAATTTTCGTTTCCGGCGAGGTCGTACTATAGTTGTCAAATTGTGCCCGAACATCTTCGATCACTAATTCCGCAACATTGCATACAAAATGATTTTGGTACTTTTTTGAGGTCAGCAGTAATTTTGAAGAAGAATCCGAAAGCATGAATTCTATTCGCTCTTTGGGATAAACAGGGTCCAGCGGTACATAGGCGGCGCCGCATTTTAAAATGGCCAGCAAGGCGACGATCAGTTCAGGCGAGCGGTCCAGGGCCAATGCCACTATATCTCCTTTTTGAATGCCGTTGTCCGCCAAAAGCCGGGCTAGTTGATTAGCATAACCACAGACACGCCCGTATGACCAGCAATCGGAGTTAAATTTAATTGCTGTCCGATCAGGATACTTTGCCGCCCATTCGTCGATCAGGCGCGTGAAAGTATTAAAAGAACGGCCTCCGGCGATCAAATCAAGCGTTATATTTTTTTCATCAAAGTACAGCGATGCTACATTATTCATGTCAATTTACCAGGTGTTTATATCAATTAACGGCGAACCGCAATAATTGAAAAGATATTGCACTACCAATTTTTCAGTGCCCACGGGCAACGTTTATTTATCAATAATTTAACTGTTAGGCTTCCGTAAGTGCAACTATTTTAAAAGTTGCCTCTTAGCTTTCCCGCGCATATGAAGAGTTTATCAAGTTTTGTGCCGAATGGATCTGGCAATGTGCTGCAGGCCGAATTATTTTGTACATAAAAATCTTTTAAGAGCTAAACAATAGGTTGGCTTTTAATTGCCGATAATAATTACCCGCAATCCATAATAGGTCTTCATTTGGGGATGGACAAAAGATTAATTTATCAAGACTTTGATTAACAGCGGTATGCATCTTTAATCGGTTCCTGATGAAATAGTTTCGGCTGTGTTTTTATGTTGCTGCGGCAAACAAAATCGCCCTTTAACATGTTTTTTGTGCAAGACTGAAACAGTATTCACCCGTGAAAAAACAACTACTCCTTTTACTTGCTCATTCAATTATTATTTTCATTTTAAAAAAAAGGAGTTATTCGGTATTTATACCGAATAATAATCATCGCTGTACATTTTTAATTTCGGTCGCCCGAAATTTCGCATACTTTAACAGACAAAAGTTTTTAAATTTTAGTCATTTTTTAGCTTTTGTACTTTTGTTGACGTTCGCTTCCCGGACGGCTTCCGCCGCGCCAAAGAATGTTGCAACGCCAACCATAACCGAAAACGGGGCGCCGGCTGCGTTAACCACTACTTATGGAACCGCGTCGGCATCGTCCAATTTTTCAGTATCAGGTTCTAATATGCTGCAAGGGATATTGGTTACACCGCCGGCCGGCTTTGTAGTGAGCACCGATAACACCAACTTCGTTGCTACGGTAACTGTCGGGTCAGCGGGGACCATACCGCCAACAACGGTATACATCAGGCTTTCCGCGACAACGGCGGCAGGTTCTTATTCCGGCAATATCGTTTTAACCAGCCAGGGGGCAACAAATGTAAATGTGTTTATGCCGGCAAGTACCGTCAACGCCGCTCCGCTAACCATTTCGCCCAATGATGTTACCAAAACATACGGCACTACCTTAAACACGGTTAACGGGTCCACTGCTTTTACTTCCACAGGGCTTGTTAATGGCGAAACTATCGGAAGCGTTACGATAAGTTACGGTTCCGGATCCGCCGGTACTGACCCTGTTGGCACCTATGGCAGCGTGATATCCGCCTCGAACCCTGGCGGCGGAACGTTCGATCCTGCAAATTACAATATTAACTATACCTACGGGCAAATTACGGTTAACCCGGCGCTGCTCAGCATCATTGCCGATAACGTCACCAAAATATATGGCCAAACCCTAACCGGCGGGTCCGGCTCTAAAGCGTTTATGGCGGTAGGCCTGCAAAACGGTGAAACCATCGGTTCGGTTACCATCGACTATGGCACGGGCGCTGCCGCTACCGACGGCGTGGGTACTTACGTTGATTGCGTGTCCGTGTCGCAAGGGACCGGCGGCAACTTTTCAGGACACAATTATACAATTACCCATGTGTCCGGCAATATTATTATTGTCCCGGCGGCCTTGTCCGTTACGGCAGACGATGTTACCAAAACCTACGGCCAAACACTTACCGGCTACTCAGGCTCCACGGCGTTTACGGTAACGGGGCTTAAAAACGGAGAAACGGTCGGCAGCGTCACCATAGATTATGGTACCGGCGGCCAGGCCAACTACCCCCCCGGACCCTGCGACCAGTGTGTGGTGCCCTCAAATGCCACCGGGGGGGCTTTCGATTCAAATAATTACTCCATAACTTATGTCCCCGGCAATATCAATGTAGAACAGGCGACATTAACGATCACCGCCGATAACCAGCTGAAACTGTACGGCGAGCCTAATCCTGTCCTGACCGTCACCTATACGGGTTTTGTAAACGGCGACGGTCCGGCGCAATTAACGGTGTTGCCCGTGGTAACCACAACAGCCACAACCATATCGCCCCCCGGCCAGTACCCCATAACTCCGGCCGGGGCGTCTGCGCCGAATTATGTTATTACCTATTTACCCGGGGAGCTTACTGTAACCGACTCGTTTGGCATTCCAAATGCCTTTACCCCAAACGGTGACGGGATAAACGATACCTGGCATATACAATTTCTCGATAGCTATCAAAATTGTACCGTGAATATCTTTAACAGGACCGGGCAAAGCGTTTACAACTCCAATGGCTACGGAGCCCCCTGGGACGGTACATTAAGGGGGACGGCATTACCTGCCGGCACTTACTATTATGTGATCAACCTAAAAACTATTAATAAAGTACTATCGGGATATGTGGCACTGATCAGGTAGAATGCAGGGTGTTAGCGGACTGGATCAGCTGTAACTTCCCCTAAAATAAGGCGCTTAAACCGCGTGCAAAGTGTTCACGATTTGCTACCGATCACCCTTCAAAAGGCTAACGAAACCACTGTTTTTCAGTGTTTTAACATGCGATGACAGTGCAAATCTGTCCATTTTTGACATATTTTTTGAACACTTACAGCTGGAAACCTGCAAAAAAGCGCACGCCGGCGGCAATATTGAAATTATACCCTGTCCCATTCCTTTGTGTTGTACCTGCCGTACCATTGATCAATGACCAGGCGCGCCGGCAACGAAGGTTTTTTAAATGATGTAGTTTTGAAATGATTAAGGGCCCGCAGCAATTCGTCGCCCATATAATTGAAATCCATTCTGCCGATCAACTCGAGCGACTTGGCCGACATCCTTTTTTTAACAGCGACAGGCAGCCTGATAAAATCCATCAATTTTTGCTGCAGCGCCCCCTCCTCGTAAGGGTCGAACAAATAACCGTTTTCCCAATCCTTCAGCAGTGTAAAGGCCGCATTTATTTTGTCGCTTAATAAAACGGGCAATCCCGCTGCCATGGCCTCGTTTACAACCAATCCCCAGCTTTCATACAAACTGGGGCATACAAATGCATCCGCGCAGGACAAAAACTTCGGGATATCGTCGTTGGCGACAGCGCCTAAAAAGTTCACCCGTTTTAGGCCAAGTTGGTTTTTATACGCCTTTAATTCATCCGCTAACGGACCGTCTCCGAGGATATCAAGTGAATAGACGTTATCGTTATCTTCCACAAACTTCCAGGCTTCGAGTAAGGCTTTAACATTTTTCTTTGGCACCAGCCTGGATACGGTAATGATTTTATGGTGATCCATCCTTTTGTCGCCCAATTTAAAAAGGTCGTTGTCTATACAATCATAGCCATAAAGATATTGCATCTTATTTTTTGGATATAGCGTATTGTATTCTTCGTCGTACTCAACAGAAGGAAGCCAAAGGCCATCTGCCTGGTTGGTGATCAGGTTTTTGATGGTTTGAACTACAAAATTTCTTTTCACCCACGATGGCTTGGCATCGTCGAACATGATGAATTTCTTTTTGTTCCGTTTTGCCCACCGCAGGCCAAGCGCACCTGAGTAAAAGACGATCGATCCGCCGATCACTACATCCGGATCAATTTCGTTCAGCCTGGCGAACGCTTTATCTTTTATTTGGTGTTTTGTAAGTTCGGTATTGCTTTGTTCGGGGAAAAGGCACTCCCACCAAGTTTGCGAGTTAGTGAAAGATTCGAAATCGTACGGGGAGCCCTTGCCAAACAGCTCCACAGCAAAAAGATCAATGTGCCTCTCCTTTAAAAACGTATGTAAAAAAAATAACCTGCGCCGCCAGTACACGCGCAGGTCATTGTGCATAATTACTACTTTCACAAGGTTCCTTCCTTTCCTGGCTTAAAGAAGGTGGAAGCCGGTAAGCATACCCGATTAAAAAGACGGAGGGGCAAATGATACAGCATAACGGCAGGCTAATTTATACCTTTACCCTTTCCTCTTTTTTAAATACGTCATACATAATCGGGAACAATGTTTTAACCCAAAGTTTAACATGAGTTATGGGCGCCGACAGTGGAAAATGTCTTTTCACATATACCATATGTTCATTATAAGCCAATCCTTTCGGGCTGTACAAATATTCTATTCTTTTTTTTAGTGGGGTGCGCTGCGGAAGCCATGTGATGACATGGTCGTTGTCGCAAACGCCGTAGTAGCCTGGTGCAATCCAAACTTTAAGGCCATTTTTCAACGCCGTTAGGGTATAATCATAATCGGCAATGCCGTGCGTATACGAGCTGGATAGTATCCCTATTTTGTCGACGGTGGTTTTATCAACCAGCATAATATTGGCGTTGCCTATTTCGCAGGGGATTAGCTCGAGCGGGTTAGGAGGAATATTGACGGTGTCGCCGGTTATTTTGTTAACGATTTTTTGCCCTCCGTAAGTAATTGTGCTGCCTTCGCTGTCCTGAACCGTTCCCAGTATAATGTTGCCCCGGTACATGGATAAGCTATGGGCTGAGAGCAAATGACGTACGGCCCCGTCAAATAACATCACATCGTCATTGCATAACAGGAAAAAGTCGTAGGTGTCCTTATTCATCACATGCTGCCACAAGGTGCGCATGCCGCCGGCCCAAAACAGCGACCCGGAGCCCTCAACCACATGCACCGCTGGAAATTCGGATTGCACGTAGTCTGCCGTGCCATCCGGCGAGTTGTCATCCAGCAGATAGATGTCCATCCTGCAATTTTCAGGTACCTGCTGATTAACCAGGCTGGTTAGAAATCGCGCCGTCTTCTTCTTCCGATTATAGGAGCAGCTTAATACGGCCAATTTGGTTACCGGTCGGGGTGGGGTAGTCATTTTATCATTTTCCTCCAATCTGCATATAAAACCGATTAAGCAGCCAGTTGTTTTCAGAAATCATTCTTTTTTGTTACGTTTTTTACCGAATCGGCAAAAATTAATGCCATAGGTATAAATCATCGCAAATTGCTCACCATGAGCAGTTTTTCAGGCCAGCTCAATTGACCTCAGGTTAATAATCCTTACAACAGTGCGAACCATTTTGAAAAATCTATGTTATTGAATTGCACAATGGCTGGTGTAGTCCTCAACAAGGATTAGCGTTAAGCTAATGTTTATTTATATGCTGTCACTTTTAAAACGATCCTTAAAAAAAATAGCTTTTGATGCTCATCTGCGCTCCGTAAAGCAATATATCACCGACGGGAACGCGCATTTTTTAGAAGGTTTTACGCTTGATCTTAATAAACCAAACGCCCAAAAAAAATACCTGAAGGTCGGCGGGGACACCATGCTCGCCTGTTCTGTCATCTTCGAGTCGGGCGAGGGGGAGGTCACTATAGGGCGCGGTACTTATATCGGTACCAGCAAAATTATCTGCCGCTCAAGGATCGAGATCGAAGACAATGTGTTTATCGCCTGGGGTTGCTACCTGTACGACCACGACTCCCATTCAATCGATTACAGGGAAAGGCAACTTGACATCATTCAGCAGTTGGCCGATTTAAAAAGCGGGAAAAACTTTATCGAAAATAAAAATTGGGCAGTGGTTAACAGCAAGCCCATCAAAATATGTTCAAATGCCTGGATAGGCATGCACAGCATTATACTTAAAGGGGTAACTGTTGGAGAGGGGGCGATCATTGCCGCGGGGAGTGTTGTTACCAAAGATGTCCCTGCGTGGACCATTGCCGGGGGCAACCCGGCCCGCGTTGTTAAGGAAATACCCCAAGAATTACGTAAAACATGAAAATATTGATCATTGGTTCGAAAGGGTTTATAGGCTCACATGCCAACCGCTTTTTCTCTGCGGAAAATGAAGTTTGGGGCGCCGACGTGGTGGCGGATGATAAAGACAAACAATATTATCGCCTGAACCCGGTAAATACAAATTTCGAAGCTATTTTTCTCGAAAAGGCTTTTGATCTGTGTATAAATGCCAGCGGGAACGGCAGCGTGCCGGTCTCGATCAATTCACCGGTTTTCGATTTTGAGCTGAACGTTACGAACACGATCAAATTGCTGGATGCTATTCGCGTGCATAATCCCAAATGCAAGTATATCAATATATCGTCGGCCGCCGTATATGGCAATCCGCCGGGGATACCGGTGACCGAGGACATGCCTTTGCTGCCGTTATCGCCGTACGGATGGCACAAGCTGTACTCGGAGCAGGTTAGCCGCGAATATTATTATTTGTATAATCTCCAAACTATCAACCTCAGGTTGTTTTCGGTTTATGGCGAATACCTTCGCAAACAGCTTTTTTGGGACATCTATCAAAAATGTTTGCGATCATCCCATATTGAATTGTTTGGCTCGGGAAATGAATCGCGCGATTTTATCTATATCGCCGACCTTATGGAAGCGATCGATTGCATCGTAAAACGCGGTTTGTTCAATGGCGAGGCGGTAAACATTGCCTCGGGAACAGAAACTACCATCAGGAGCGCAGCTGAAATATTTTGCCGCCAAATTGATGAAAACATATCTGTAAAATTTAATAAAATAGTAAAGCCCGGCGACCCGCTGAACTGGCGTGCAGACATATCCATGGTTAAAAGCTTTGGATTTGAACCAAAAACGCAAATTAATGAAGGCTTATCCAATACTGCAAAATGGCTGAAAGAAAACAACTAGCATTGATTTATGATTATAATACCGGTTGGATTGGCGGCACCTATTATATCCTGAATATCATAAAAGCTTTAAAAGTATTACCTGATGACGAAAAACCGCATCTTACTATTTTTCATGATAATGAAAGCCCATTAGAGGATCTGCTTAAGATCGAATACCCTTATCTCTCGTTTACGGCTTTTAATTATCGCATGAGCCACCTGTCGCAAATCTTCAACACCCTGTTGTTGATTATCGGATCGAAAAAATTGCTGACCGTAAAACTGCCGGGGAAAATAGAAAACTTTTATTATAAAAGCTTTTTTGTCGACAGTTCAAACATTCAGCGGTATTATTGTTGGATACCTGATCTGCAGCCATTGTGTTTGCCTCAATTTTATAAAGAAACAGAGCGCAAACAACAATATGCCCTGTTTAAAAGAATGGTGAAACTAAACGAACCGATAGTATTTAGCAGCCAGGCGGCTTTGGACGATTTTAACCGCTTCTTTCCGAAAAACAAAAACATCAAAAAGGTGCTGCGATTCGTCAGCATTTCCAATACAAATATCGATTCGCTATCCATTACGGCGTTAAAAGATAAATTCGGCATCAGGGGTGATTATTTTATTGTATGTAACCAGTTTTGGAAGCACAAAAATCACCGGGTGGTTTTGGAGGCGTTTAAAGATATAGTTAAAGATCAGCCCCCGGCCCGGCTGGTTTTTACCGGGAAAGAATATGACTACCGCGACCCGAATTATACCGCCGACTTGAAAGCGTGGGTTGCCGAAAATGGTTTGCAGGACAACATATTGTTTTTGGGTTTTATTGACCGCGACGAGCAGTTGAAGCTAATGGCAGAAAGCATAGCCATTATACAGCCCTCGCTGTTTGAAGGCTGGAGCACTGTAGTGGAAGATGCAAAATTACTTGGCAAGCAAATAATCTGTTCAGACATCGCCGTTCACCGCGAGCAGTTGCCCGGCTCCGAGTTGTTTTTTGATCCGCATAACAAAAACGAGTTGGCACGGATGGTTAAAGCGGTTGCCAATAACGAGGCATCGTTTAATGTGGAATATCATCATGAAAAAGCCATTCTTAATTTTGCCAGGGGATTTTTGGATTTGTTTTAAGGTACGTCGTAAAACTCTTCACCGTAATTCAGCCGTTTTTGAAATTAAAAGGCAAGGTTTTGCGGATGCACCGAATTAATTGCCTCTTGTTCGGGCAATTCCTGTTCTTCGTTAACCACCGGCGCTGCATAATGCTTCAAAAACAGGAAGCAAAGCACTATCGTGGTAACATAAATGCATTCGCCAAATCCCAGGATAAGTATAATCAACAGGCAATAACAGCTCAGTTCAGTACTTTTCGTCACTTTTTTAAACAACTGGTAGCTTTTATATAAGAGAAAACTCAGGCCTATAGCGCCAAATTGTGCGAAAAATGTGAATATACCATTTGAAAGACCTATGTTTTTTAATAGCGGGATGGTTTCCCTATAGATATTGGATACCCCCCAAACCAGGTTGATCCCAAGCGTATTGATGAGAAACAGCATGCTGCCAAATCTGTTCAATGGCATAACCTGGCCCATTTGAATATAAGTTTGATTCAGGGTATCGATATTTTTGAGGTCCTGCATGTCCCGGTTGTAGATCACGCTGATCTTATCGAACAAAAAGGGGACTGAAGTTGCTAAAACCAGCAGGATCGGCACGATGAAAAATAACAACTTCGCAAACTTCACACCGCGTGCCCTGAAGTAGAGCAGGATGACAAACATAAACGCAATATAGGTCGTAGTTGACAAAGTAGTAATAAGGGCCACAGACATCCATTTCGCCTTTTTGTCGAACGTGAAACCGTTGGTAAAGAAATTAAGCAATAGCCCAATTATTAAAAAGAAGCCAAAGGCGCCGGGTTCCCATGAAAATCCGGAATTCCGGATGGCGTGAACTTTTACATAGGTAAAAAAAATCATGTTGACGTACCCGTTGAAGTGGGCGTACGGTAAATTGAGCATTTTACCAAATGAATACACGGTATCGCCCGATATCAACTGAAGGCAATAAAGCGGCACGGCAACCAATGTTAAATGGTAGATCACCTTTGCAAGGTATTCAATTGCCCGCTCCTTTAAGATGACACAAAAAAGATACCCGGGAAGCACATATTTGAGCAGAAAAATCACATCACTCAGCCAATAACGTAAAGGCAACTGGATAAGAAAAATTGCGCGCAAAGTGCAATATGCAAGGTAAATGGCGGCAAATTTGGCAAACAAAATTAAGTCGCTTCTGAGCAGCCGCCCTCTCTCCAAAGCTATCCACAGGAAAATGGCATCGACCAGGAACCAGCATATGTTCATGTCGTCCATGAAGGTCGCCTTGCCTGAAAGAAGTATGAAAAGCAGCGTTACAAAATAGTACATAATTATGCTATTGCTTTATGCTCAACTACAAGGTCATTATCGATCACCGGAATTTTTGGAGGGTTTTTTCCGAGGTTTAAAACCAGCTTAATTTCGTGGCGCCATGCCAAACATTGTATAACCACCCACAATGTTGTGGCATAAACCATTGAGTTTAAACCCAAATGAAAATACCGGATAAAAAGCAGCACAACTGGCACATGCAGGATAGCCGTAGTTATGGAAACGATTGCCTGTAATTTTACCCTGCCGGTGCCATTTAATACCATGGAGTACATTGCCGCAAAAAGAACAACACTAAAGTAAATAACCATGTTGAAGCTGAGTAAGAACGGCACATGAATTTTGTCGCCCACCCAAATTTTAAATACCGGAACCACCAGCGCGAACTGAAGAATGATCACCCCGAATAGCAGCCAGGATATTTTAACCAATTTGGCAATGCTCGCCCGTATCCAACCAAAGTCATTCAGGGCAAAAGCATTGGTAAAGGCACTCCAGTACGTTGCCAGCACAATATTGAGTATGATGAAAGTGGTTGAAAAATATTTATATAAAAGGTTAAATAAGGTGACATCCGAGCCTCCAAATTCACGTGTTATAATAATTTCAGTGGTGGAGTAAAGAAACACACCTGCTATCTGCACGATAAAAAAGGCCAGGCTTAAGCCAAACAATGATTTGCTTTTGGCCAGGTTGACGTGTTTTACCGATGGCCTGATGTCGGCATATTGCTTACGGAATAACACCAGCGTATAAAAAAGCATTACAAAAACCGGCAGTATGGTTTGGGCAAAGGCCAGGCTTACCATCGACCCCTTTAAAAATTTACTGAATAAGATGATGGGCACCAGCGGAATAAAATTGCATATCAATTGGATGAGGTTTGCTTTGTAAATTTTTTGATCGCCCTGCAGTATAGAAGAAATGGGTTTTAAAAAGAACTGTAACAGCAGGCCCACAAAAACCGTGGCAACGGTGTACAGCAATTCCCGTTCATCCAGTCGCGTGTTAAATATCGAATTCCAGTTGGCAAATTTCAGAAAAATGGCAAACAGCAGCAAAACAGGCACTACAATCATCAGCAATATGGCATACGTTGATGACACGGCAATTTTTGCTTCTTTATGATTGCCAATGGCCAGGTATTCAGCTACTTTATTTCGCAGGCCGTTGGCCAGCCCTATATCCAGGATGCTGATCCAGCTTACGGTTGAAGAAATAGCCAGCCAGATACCATATTTGTTGGTATCCAACAGCTTCAGCGAAAAGGAAATAGTAAGAAATGAAACGATTATGCTGACCGCCCGTAATAAAAAAGAGACGACAATGTTAAAGTTAACTTTGCCCGTTCGGCCCGAGCCCTGTTCGAACAAAGAATTTATATTTTTTTTTATCAGATCGATCATGCGTGTTGTTTTTTAATCAATTCCATTTCTGTTCAATCTATTTGGATAGGATTTTAGCAGGAATGAGTTAGCGGGCGGTTAGGTTAACACGGCCGCCTGTTTATAATAATTTTCATATCTGTATCCTTCGCCGTCCCGCCCTTTTTCCAACCCGTTAAAAACAATATTCATTTTAGGCAGGCTGTCATTGTCACTTAGTTTTTGAATAAAGGGCATCAATGATTTTGACGTATGATTAAACCTCACAACGTATAAGGTCAGATCACAAAAGTTGCCTATGATATACGCATCATTAATCGCATGGACCGGGGGAGTATCGAATAGAATATAATCGTATTCCAATCGCAGCTCATTTACCAGGTTGCTAAATAAATCCTGTTCCAATAGCTCTGAAAAATTGTCGACAAACGTCCCGCTTGCAATAATGTTTAGCGTTGGATAGGCATCCGGTTGCAAGACCAGTTCCTTTTTGTCAGCACGCCCGGCTAAGTAAGCGGTAATACCCGGCGAAGCCGGCAACCTGAACATTGCCGAGATGGTGGGCTTGTAAATATCTGTTTCTACCAACAATACTTTTTTACCGGTGCTGGCCAGCGAGACGGCCAGGTTACTGCTGATCAAACTTTTGCCTTCGTTGGCCACACTTGAGGTAATCAATACCACATTACCTTGCGGCGCCGTTTCGGTAAGCAAATTGAGCTGGGTGCGCAGATGTCTGAATTGTTCGATGAGCGGGAAACTATCCGGGTTGGCGCGGTTTTCAAAAGCGATCGGCGAGGGCAGTTTAATCTGGCTAAATTCAGCGACTACCGGCAACCCGGTAGCATGTTCAACTTCTTTGCGGCTGCTTACACTGTTCCTGATCAAATCCCGGCTATAGATAAAACCGGCGGGAAAAATTAACCCGGCCAAAAGCGCTATCCCAAAGGGCATATATTTTTTGGAGGCTTTTAATGGCAGCGTGTGCGCGGCATCAACCAAACGAACTTCGGAGGCAGATGAGGCATAGGTAAGCGAAATAGCTTCGCGCTGCTGCAGCAAATAATCGTACAAGGATGACTTATTCGACTGCTGACGCCCCATCCCGGCTAACTGATGCTCCTGTACCGGCACGCTTTTAATGGAGGATTGGATGTTTGATTTAAACGACTCGAGCGATTGCTGCGTAGTGATCAGCGTGGACTTGATGCCCGCTATGTCTTCCTTAATTCCCTGCTTCAATACACTGATCTGGTTGTTTATCGGTTCAAAGGCAGGGTTTTTTTCGGGTAATGTCGCCAGCATTTTATTCTTTTCCAGTTCCACATCCGATAGTTTTTGTACCAGGTCAGATAAGTGCTGATCGGTAATGCCTGCCATGGAAGGAATATTTGTGCCGCCATTTCCGGGGTCGTTCACATAATTTTCCAACTTGTCAATCACGTTAAGCTGCGTATTGATCTCATTCAGCTTTTCTCCGTTAGCCTGGATACCCTGCAGGTACATTTGCGACTGGGCGTTTATATCAGTCAGGCCGTTTTGGCTGCGATAACCTTCAATGTTGTTTTCCGTGTGGTTGAGCTGGCCTGAAAGTGAATCAAGCCGGCGGTCGATAAAATCCAGCGTACTTTTGGTGATCTTACTTTTTTCGGCAATGTCCGACTGCTTGTAGAAATAGATCAGGTAGTTGATAAAATCCTCTGCCTTTTTTACGTTTGGATCATTCAGCGAAATATTGATAACCGTTGCCGGCTTTTCCTGCGATTCGATCTTTAAAGCATTTTGGTAACCCAATACGGTCGCATCGGGATCCGTTACGCTGATCTGTATCTCATTGCCGATATATCGGTCGATGGTTGGGTTTTTGGTGATCACCCATGAGCACCCCAGGTTAATAATAGTGTCTCCAAAGCTATGTTTCGTTAATTTGCCTTTGGCTTCCATGAGCAGGTAGGTACTGCTATCCGCAATGCGGATGTCGATTTTTTGCGCAGGAATTGGCTTGGGGCCGGTAATAAAATTAACTTTCGCCGGGCTTATACCGTACAGGTCCCGGTTCTTAATAATGCCCCCTTTTAATTGGTAATCGGCCCACAATTGAAAGTAATTCACTACATCTTTTATCAATTGGTTTGACCGCAGCACTTCCATTTCGTTTTCAACCACTTTAGGTGCATTCACCTGCTCAAGGGCCTGGAACTCAACCAGGGAAGATTTTTGTTCAGTTGGTTGCTGGTTATCGTCCTGGATCATCAGGGTGGCCATTACATCATAGGCCGGGGTTTCATATTTGGCATATACGAATGCTACGATGAGGGCCAAAACCACCGATACGGCAAATAGCGGCCAGTAACTTGCGTATTTAACCAGGATGGCTCTGATGTTAACCGGCTCATCGTTAGGATGAGGTTGCCGGTGGGCGATATTTCCGGGTTGTTTATTATTCATAATTTTTGAAACGGGTTAAAAAATGATAATAAACTAGTGATGATAAACAAAAAATGCCGAGGCCACTATCGCCAAAACTGACAATCCTGAAATGACCAGGGTGTTCGTTTTGTAGCTTCGCGCAACGTTGTCATACTTTGTTTTGTCGGCGTCTACATAAATAACATCGTTGTTGTGCAGATAGTAATACGGGGAGTCAAACACATCCTTTTTGGTCATATCAAGGGTGATAAATTGCCTTTGCCCATTCTCTTCACGAACCAATAAAACATTGGTCCGTTTGGCAGTTATGCTCATATCGCCCGCCATGCTAAGTGCTTCATTTACATTAATATGTTCATTTTGAATGGTGTAAACGTCGGGCTTCAAAACATCACCGAGTACCGATATTTTGAAGTTAAGCACGCGGACGTTTACAATAGGGCTTTTAAGATAATCCTGCAGTTTATGTGCAAGGTCTTTCGCCACTTCGTCCGTGGTCAAACCAACTACGCTCAAACTACCCACCAGCGGCAGTTGCACCTGGCCGTTTACGTCAACTTTAAAACCGTAAACCGGGTTGGTTGCGCTATTGTCCAGGTTATTGCCGTTTGCCCGGTTTATACTGGTATTAAACACGGATGCGGCTTCCTGATTTAAGGCGCTCACGTTTATTCCTAATATATCGCCCGCCTGTATCTTGAACGGCTGGTAATTTCGGATAGGTTCCGGAGTCGCGCCGGAGCGGTTAAGGTCCTGGTAATACGACACTTGTTGGTACCCCTTGTCCTTGTAAAGGCCGCAGGAGGAAATGATCAGCATAAAAATGGATAGTGCTAGCAGCGGAAAATTCTTTTTCATAGGATTTTAAAATGTCCGATTCAGATTGACGCCTTCAGCAAAACTGTTGTGTAAATCATTGACCGGTAATTAAATAATTGTCAGTTAGATGTTGTAACGTTTTCAAACAAAGCATGTGCCATCAGCATTGCAATTGCTGGTAACCGCCTTGGTAGGCGGCTGGGCAATATTTTAGTGGTTTTGTGCAGCCACACAAGTTTTGAATGATGTATCTATTTCTATACAGGCCGGCGCATGCGCCTAATCATACGCTACTTGTTTAAACATAAAAACGTATTGTTCTGTCATGGTATAACCTTCCTTATCATAAAATTTGAATGACGGCATATACTTATTTGTCATCAGCACCACCGAGCCGATTTGTTGCTCAGCAGCGTACTGGTCGCAGTAGGCCAAAAGCTTTTTGCCATACCCCATTCTTTGTCTGTCCTGTGAAATAAAAAACTCATCGATCATCAGTTGCTGATTTGTCCACCATGTTTTAGTATGCGCAAATACTGCCCCTGCAATTTTGCCTTCATCATACAAAGCAAACCCGGCAAATTGTTTACAATTCATATATTCCAACAGGTAAGCCCGGGCTTTGTCAAAGGTCCAGTGGTAGTTCCACGGGGCACAGTTATATGCCTTCAGGTACACTGATGTACAGTCATCAATAATTTCAGTTGTTATGGGTTCTATCATCGCTTATTTTATGTACGTGCGGCCCGGTTCGCTGTCGAGCGGGCGAACTATTTATACTGCATTATGCGGAGAGCATTTCATTCGCGTTTTCCGTAAGGTGACTCACCGTTCCGCACCCATCGCAGCGGTCCAGCGTATCTTCCAGTATCGAAGCAAAACGCTCTACATTTGGAGGCAGCAGCATCGACAGGTGATCGCCGGGTACTTCAAAGAGCTCTACGTCATTTTTTGCGTATTTTTTCCAGCCCAGAAAGATGCCATCGTCAACGTAATGCACACATACTTTTGCCTTGAACAGGTAAACCTTATTGTTAAACGGCTCCATGGAGTAGTTTCGGAACGCGCTTAAATGCCTGTCTTTAATTTTCTTTATCATTTGATAAAAAACTTTGGAATCCCTCCGGGATAAGTAATCAGCAAAGGAAATTCGCGGATGGTTGCTAAACTGCCTTTTAAGCATGACCAGCGGCTGCTGAAATGATGATTTAAGGAAAGATATAAAGATCGGGAAATTCCGTTTTACCTTCCGCGGGAACAAGTAATACCAGTCTTTATATTCTGTCTTTTCAGCATCGGTATCAAACATGACCAGCATTTGCACGGTTTTGCCCATTGCCTCCATTTGTTTTTCTATTTCAACGGCTACATAACCGCCAAACGAATAACCTGCTATAAGATATGGGCCATCCGGGTTGTGCTGCAGGATTTCGCCGAGGTAGCATGATGCAATTTGCGGAATAGTCTCCAGCGGCGCATCCACACCGTTCAAACCCATTGCCTGCAACCCGAAGATCGGCCTTTCTTCGTCCATATATTCAGCAAGGCTGCTGAAATTCAGCACATTCAGGCCTTCACCGTGGATAATATAGAGCGGTGGCTTGTTTCCCGATGGTTTAATAGGCACCAGGCACTTGTAAATAAAATCCTTTTTCTCACTGTCTAAAAAAGCGGCAAGTGACCGTATGTCGGGATATTTGAATAACACCGCCAGCTGTAGCTTTTTCCCGATCCTTTTTTCGACCTTCGAAAGGATTTGAACGGCCATCAACGAGTGCCCGCCGAGTGCGAAAAAATTGTCGTTAACGTCACATTCGCTAATGCCCATACATTCCTCCCAGATGTCTGATAACATCTTTTCTGTATGGGAAACGGGTCTCGACAAGATTTTTCGGGCCTTCGGAGTATCCTGCGGATGCGGCAACGCGTTTCGATCAATCTTTCCGTTCGAGGTAAGCGGCAATTCATTCAGTTCCACCCAAATTGCCGGCACCATATATTCGGGAAGTTTCGTTTTTAAAAAGGCGGCGATAGCGCCGCTGTCAAAATCGCCGCGCGGCACAACATAACCCACAAGCCTTTTGCTGCCATCGGAGCCGTCTTTCGCCAGCACAACCGAGTCGGCAACGTCGGGTTTTTTGTTTAGTACGCTTTCTATCTCGCCCAATTCAACACGAAATCCGTTTATCTTTACCTGGTTGTCCTTCCGGCCCAGGAACTCCATGTTATAGTCAGGCATCATCCTGCCGATGTCGCCGGTGCGGTACATCATTCCGCCGGCCATCTGGTTAAATGGATCCGGCATAAACGAAGCAGCTGTTTTTTCGGGGTCGTTGGCATAACCACGTGCCACCCCAACACCGCCAATGTACAAGTCACCAACTTCGCCCAATGGCACCGGCTCTAACCGGTCGTTTAATATGTAAAAAAAATTGTTGTGAATTGGCCGGCCGTACGGAATACTTTTCCAGTCTTTTTTGGTTTGATCTACAATGAAATAATTTGACCAAATGGTGGCTTCGGTCGCACCGCCCAGGCTCACCACCTGCGCTTTTGGAAAGAATTTTTTCAATCTCGACGGCAGGCTGACAGGGATCCAATCGCCGCTCATAAAAATTGTTTTTAACCCGGTATAGCGGTAACCTTTCCGTTCCTGCTCCAAATTTCTCACCAGGTAATCAAGCGTGGTAGGTACCGAGTCCCAAAACGTTATTTTATACCGGGTGAGCATATCCTGTAGCTGCCTGACGTCCTGTATCTCCTTATTTTCGGCGATGACAAGGGAACCGCCGGCTGCTAAAATTCCAAAGATATCATATACCGAAAGGTCAAAACACATCGACGTAATGAATAATAAACGGTCGTCGGGCCCTACCTTGAACCTTTCGTTCACCCATGAAATTAAATTGATGGCCGAGTGATGCTCGATCATCACACCCTTGGGTCTCCCTGTCGATCCGGAAGTATAAATGGTGTAAGCCAATTGTGAGCTGCTGATCGTTAACCCGGGGTTGGTCTCCGGAAACTCGCCCGGTTCGCCGATATTCATTAGCATAAACTTGTCGCTGCCAATATGATCCTTTAACGGATAGGTATCATTTGCTACCACCATTTTTAAATCCGACTGGTGGAAGATATATTGCTGCCGGTCAACCGGGTACGCCGGATCTATCGGCACATAAGCTCCGCCCGCTTTTAATATGCCAAGCATACCAATGATCATCTCAAAATCACGTGAAGCCAGCAGGCCAATATTATCGCCCGGCATAACGCCGGTGTTGATTAAATAATGAGCCAGGCGGTTCGCCGATTTATTAAGCTCATCGTAGGTTTTGGTGTATTCGCCTTTTTGCAGCGCTATAGCATCCGGCGTGCACAGCGCTTGTCGTTCAAACGGCTCAAAAAGCTTTAAGTCTTTGGCGTAGGGAACGATGGTATTGTTAAACTCGTCCATTCCCTCGCCGGCTTCTTCATCGGTGTTAGTAGTTGTGGGTAGCATGTGGGTGAAGCAATTATTTTTTTCCGGATAATTTGTCTGTTAAAAAATTTAAATAAATTACAGGGAATGGCAGCGCTGCCTCATTCATATTGGTTTTTAATTAAATAGCCCGACTCTTTTAAAAGTCTTTCTCTTTCAAAAAGCTCAACGTCTGCATTCACCATCTCTTCCACTAATGCCTTCAGATCGTACTTAGGTTTCCACCCCAATTTTTGATGGCACTTTGAAGGGTCTCCGATCAGGAGATCCACTTCGGTTGGCCGGAAATATTCGGTATCCACGGCAACTACTTCTTTGCCAACTTCAAGCTGGTAGTCGGGGTTGCTGCAGTAGGCAACATATCCTTTTTCATTGATGCCTTCTCCTCTAAAGTCAATGGTTATCCCCAACACTTCGAAAGCCAGTTTTACAAAGTCGCGCACAGTGGTGGTTACCCCGGTAGCAATCACAAAATCCTCAGGCTCTTCCTGCTGCAATATCAGGTGCATCGCTTCCACGTAATCTTTCGCATGGCCCCAGTCACGCCGCGCGCCCAGGTTTCCCAGGTACAGCTTATCCTGAAGGCCCATAGCTATTTTGGATGTGCCGCGGGTGATCTTGCGGGTTACAAACGTTTCGCCGCGCAGCGGGCTTTCATGGTTAAATAATATCCCGTTGCAGGCAAACAGCCCGTACGCTTCGCGGTAATTTACAGTGATCCAGTACGCGTATAGTTTAGCTACGGCGTATGGCGACCGTGGATAGAAAGGCGTCGTCTCGCATTGTGGAACAGCTTGTACCAGGCCATACAGCTCGGAAGTTGATGCCTGGTATATTTTGGTTTTCTTTTCCAGCCCCAAAATTCGTACCGCCTCCAGGATGCGTAAGGTTCCGATACCGTCCACATTGGCGGTATACTCTGGGGTATCAAAACTCACTTTTACATGAGACATTGCACCCAAGTTGTATATCTCATCAGGCTGTGTTTGCTGAACGATCCGGATTAAGTTGGTCGAGTCCGAAAGATCGCCGTAATGCAATACAAAATTTCGGTTGGATTCATGGGGATCCTGGTACAAATGGTCGATCCTGTCAGTATTAAACAACGAGCTTCTTCTTTTTACGCCGTGTACGATATAACCTTTGCCCAGCAAATACTCTGCTAAATATGCGCCGTCCTGGCCCGTGATACCGGTGATCAATGCTACTTTATTCATGGTGATTTTGGTAAATGTTTTTATAGTCAAATAAATTAATCTAATGAAGTAATAAGTATAATTTAAAACTTAATTAATTGTTTTGAAGTGAATAATATTTTTTCACTTATGCGTTGCAGCGAAGTTTTGGTTCACCCGGAAACCCGGTCAAAAAATTATCAGATTAAATCATCAGTTAAATACAACGAGAGCCAAAGTGTTTGCGCAAACTTCAGAATGCATGCTCATCACCGCACAACGTTTTTATCGCCGTAAGTGCTACGATCTTGAAATCGAGCCAGATATTCCAATTTTCGGTGTACCAGATATCGTGTTCAACGCGCTTCCTCAATTGATCCGGTTCTTTTATCTCGCCCCTGTAACCATTAACCTGCGCCCAGCCTGTAATGCCCGGCTTGGCGTAGTGGCGGAGCATATAGTTGTCATGCAATCCGGCATATTCCGTAGTGTGCTTCAGCATATGCGGCCGCGCCCCGACTATTGACATGTCGCCGGCAAGCACATTAAAAAATTGTGGCAGCTCATCCAAGTTGGTTTTTCTTAAAAACCGGCCCAACCTGGTTATCCGACTATCGCCGCGGGTTACCTGCCGGCTGTCCGCATCGTCATTGAGTCGCAGCGTTCTCAATTTAATAACCCTGAATGGAACATTATTTTTACCAGACCTGAGTTGGGTAAAAAATACGGGGCCGTCTGAGTCGAGCTTGATCAGTACTGCAAGGATGGGTATTAGCCACGACAGGATGAACACGAGTACAAGGCTTGAAATCACGATGTCAAAAACCCTTTTTTTGATTTGACCTGAAATATCAGCAAGCGGCTCGTTGCGAAGTGAAATTACAGCGGTGTCTTCTATAAAATCGATCTGGCATTTATTGCCTGCAAATTCACTCAGGTCCGGAACGAATTTAAACCTGATAAACGATTTTTCAGCGGAGTCAGCAAGAGAATACAAGACGGGATATGATTTCGGCGATAGCGTTGAGTAGATCTCGGTGATTTTATTCTCTCTGGCGTAGCCAATGCAATCCTTTATTGCGCCCAGCAGGGGTATTCCGGGTTCAGGCTCGGCTTTATCATCAAAAATTCCTGCAACAACAGTTGAAGCATGGTGTTGCCTGAAGTGTTCGATCAGCGTTTTTACATGCTTGTTACAGCCTATAAAGGCGATCTTTTTCCGGTGCGTTTCTGTTTTCTGCAGGTACGTCATGAAAAGGACGTATGACAATCGGCTGAATAACAAAAACAACGCAAAGGCGCACTGATCAAATAAGATATAAGAGTTGGTCATTTCGTGGAGCGACATTGAGGCAAACAGAAGAAGGAAGCAGTTGTAAAAAATGAAGGCACCTAATGTCCTTGATGCCAGCCTGCGAAAATTAGATAGCCTGGCGTTAAGATACATCGCCGAAGCATAGGAACAAATCAGCCACACAATGTTGGAAAAAAGGCAAAAGATAGTATACAGGTAGAAATTAGTAGCATGTTTATCAGCAAACGATAGTAATGCAAGGTTAATGACGTTTAAGGCGAGCAGGTCCGAAAAGGCGAAAAATATTTTGTGTAAATTTAAACTACGCGAGTTCATGATTTTTATGTGTGTGATTTGTGTTCTTAAAAATTTGCCATATAATTATGTAATGCCCAACCATCAATTATTTATGCTCCTTAACATAGGCCATATCCGGCATCGGGTGTAAGTCTGCTGTTAGCTTCTCTTTCAGTAAGGCCCAGGCGAATATCGGTCCATAATAAATATACCTTTTCCACATCCTTTTTGGTTCCTTGCATAAGCGAACAAACCACTCCAATCCCAAGTTTATCCAAAATTCAGACGGCCTTTCCACCGTTCCGGCATAAAAATCAAATACTGCCCCAACCGAGCAGATAAATTTTGCGTTTATTTGATGTTTATGCGCATGTACCCATTTTTCCTGTTTAGGGGCGGTCATTCCTACAAATAAAACATCAGGGTTAAATGCGTTGATCGCGTCGATCATTTCAGCATTTTCCTCATCGGTAAACTCTTGCTTGTACGGGGGGGAATAAACGCCGCAAGTAATATCCGGGTATTCGCCGGCCAACCGCTCTTTAATTTTGGCGAGCGTACTGTTACTTGAGCCCATATAAAAGCACCTGCCCTTATTTTGGTTCAGCCTTTTTAAAAGATTGTCATGCAAATCAGCGCCGGAGATTTTCTTTAACTCGTAGCCGGTTATGCTTTTTACCGCTACAACGATGCCGATACCATCAGGTAGTAATACATCTGAACTTTTCAGGGCATCCTTAAATTCTTCATCCCGTTCCGCCATGCAAAACGAGTATTGGTTAATGGTGTTTATGACGGTTTTGGAAGAGTCGGGCAAGGTATTCAAATTACCATTGTATAATTTGTACCCCATGAATGAGTTTGGTAGATAGTTCATCTTACATCATATTAAAAAACGGATCTTCATCAACTTCTGAATTCCAGCGGAGGTCGCCATTATTTACTGATCTCCAACGATTTAATTAATTTATTCAAATGAAAATATATTGTCTAATAAATTAATTAAATTATTCATTGATTAAATTACTGATAGCTTTATTGCAAATAATATTCCACAAAGTAAAAATTTTGATTTGCCCGGGACAGTCAGGCGAGGCGCTGGTCGAAAATTCCGGGCCGGCAATTCCGGCGTTTTTGTGCAGATTGATTTGAATAAGATACAACCGGATATATCCGGCCGTACTTCACCGGCCAACAGATTTGGAAAAATTGTATAGTATGCGGCTCACAAATTGCCCGAAACAGGACATTTCTGAAGACATTTTGGATAAAAAAGTATATTGAACGTAATTGCCACACGCTCAATTGGTTGCCGTCGAATGAATTTTAATTTGTAAAATTTTGCTGATGTTGTATGGATTTTTAAACCTGACTGTTTTCTGACACAGTAAATACAATCCTGTTATTAAAATGATACAATATTGCTCTAATTATTGGATAAATTCAGATAAGGGGTAGTGCATCCTGGTTACCGTACAAAAAACCAACCCTGAATGAGTTGGTAGCGTTTTTTTCTCGCTGATAAAAATGTGTGGTTTTAAACTCCGGTTTGGATGCAGTAGAAATCAAATTTTAGCAAGTCATTGCTAATCAATTAATTACCTGTCCCAATAAGCAGGAGGGTCGAGTTGCACCATCAGCGCTAGCCAGGCAATTACCAGGGCCGAAAGTGTGATCAGCGTATAGTGCCACAATACAACCATGAAAACTATGATTACCAGGGTAACCATAAACGCTCTTAAAAATGCTTTTAACGCCAATTCCTGTGTCATGGTCGATATTTTTTTATGTTTTACGAAACATTTAAACAGAATGTTTCAAAAAGCAGAAATAATGACTAATATTTTATACAAAGATAAATAAAGTTTATTTAAAATTAAATAATGAATTTTAAATTTAATTATTTTAACCAATATAAACGGTGGACTTTGTATGATCGAAAAAATGTTTGCGTAAAAAAAGGCATCGCCCGTTAGATGAAAATCCAGGGCGATACCTTATTATATTTTAAAATGAAACGATGGTGGCCGGCAAAATTGCTTCCCCTATGTTAGCACCCCATGTGTTCGAGGCCCAACCAGAGGGGACGGCCTCGCCAGAGGCAAGCCAGCTATTATTTTGAACCTGGCTGCTGTTGGAAAAATTTACCCGGTTACCGCTGACGGCACTATGTGATATCGTGCTGCCCTGTCCCCACACGTATACGCCGACATTGGTAAACGATTGCGATTTGGCGTAAACCGTATTGTTGGTAAGTGAAATATAACTTCCACCTGAAATGGCCATGCCAAATTGCCCGGGATCGGCAAGCACGTTGTTGGTTGCCAACTGGTACGATCCACCGTTATGACCTAAATTAATACCACCGCCGGAGTTGTCAGGGCCGCCGCCCCTAATTTGGTTGCCGTCCATGGTGATGGGACTGGCGGTGCCGTAGCTGCTCACAATATCAATGGCGAACTGCGGGCTGCTTTGTCCGGCAACGTTTTGAAGTTTATTATAGCTGATGTTGTTACCGCTGCCTTTTACGTTGTTAAACTGAACAAACGCGCCGCCATGTGCAGACCCCTGCATATTTAACATTTGATTGGTGAAAATCATGATAGAGCCGTTCGGGCAGTTGTTTGCAACGATGCCCGCCGCCACATTTGAGATATTGTTTTTCTCAATGGTCACGCTCGCACAGTTATCCAACTCGATACCCACATCGGTTGAGTTTTGCAGGTTACACGCTGTAATATAAACGTTGGTGCAGTTGGTCAGCTTTATACATGGAACGTTGCCACCCGTAATGGTAAGGTTGCTTATAGTAATATTGTTTTTGTTACTCATTACTACCGGCGCGGATGTAGAGCCAGAGGATGCTGAAGAGGACCCCGAGGATGCGGTGCCTGACGAAACCGGGATGGGCGACGTTGCTGCCGACGCGGAAATAATTGTCGCCGGTAACACAGCGGCAGTGATACCGGCGCCCCAGGTGTTTGAACTCCAGCCGGCCGGAGTGGGATTTCCCGATGCTATCCAGTGGTCATTTTGCACGTTACTCGAATTCAAAAAGTTCACTTTGTTGCCGCTTACGGTGGCGTTAGTTACGGCATAACCGCCCTGGCCCCAAACTACCACACCCACATTAGAAAAATATTGCGATTTGGAATAAACAGTATTATTAATGAACGACAAATGGTCGCCGCCGGAAATCGATAAACCCATTTGGCCGGGATTGACTATGATATTGCCTGAAGCGACTTCATAGGATCCGCCGGTATCGCCCAGTTGAATACCGCCGCTGGCATTGCCGGGCCCGCCGCCCCTTATCCAGTTGCCCACAATTTCAATCGGGCTTGATGGCGTACCGTTGCTCATGTAGCAATTTATACCTTCCTGGGTTGAGCTTTTACCCGAAATGTTTTCGCACTTATTGTACTTGATTTCGTTGCCGGCGCCGTTTACGGTGTTAAATTGTACAAACTGTCCCCGTGGAAAAGGGCCCTTCATGTTCAGCATCTGGTTATTGTCGACAACCGTGCCGCCGCCGGTGGGATGATCTACGTAAACTCCCGTTGAAACGTTGGAAATGTAATTATAGTCCACTTTAATATTGTGGCAGTGATACAGATATACACCAACATCGGTCGAATTGCCGAGGCTATTTTGGGTAATATGCACATTGTAACAATTGCTCAGGCTTATCGCCGGAACGGAACCACCATTGATCGACTTGCCGCTGATGGTAATATCATGGGCACCGTTCATATTTATTACAGCCGACGGTGTATAAGCAGTTGCTGCCAGCGGAGTAGTGGTGAAATGAACTGAAATTGAACTTGGTGTTGTGTCGGGTTTAGGATCGATCTGAGATTTGGTGCAGGAATATCCGGTTAAAAGCATACTAACCAGGAATACTAAATGTCTTCTTTTCATGAGCCCCCTTTTTTTAACTGTTAAGAAAAATCTACCGATACAAATATAACCTAAAATTGTTTTATTTTCTTGTAAATTTCTATTTTTTATTTTAAAAGGGTTATAATGAGGTATTTTTAACTTTAAATTAATGATTGACAACCATCGGATTGGTTGTTTTATGTTAAATTACCGGTGTGGCTTTCGCGGGCTAATTAACAGGTGTTGCTTGTAAACGAAGGATGATAAAAAAAATTGTGTTAGTCCCACTTTTCGGGCGGATCCATATAAAACATAAAGGTAAGCCATGCCAAAACAATCACAATAATAGTGATGACAGGATGGTACCAAAGTGCAGTACCAATTAAAACCAAAATGAGCGTGATTAATAACGCCCGTCCAAATGCTTTTAACATAAATTAAAATTCACAAGGCCGCAGTTTTAACAGGGGTTTTAAAATTGGCAAATACAAATATCATTTATTAAATGAAAAACCATGGTTTTTATTATATCGAAATAAACGCGCGCTAGTCCATACTTTTTTGCTTTGCCTGCCGATGTGGCTGCTTAAACAAAAAATGACTTGCATTGTACTACACCTGAACATGTTATATCATGCGCAACTCGCTGTCTAATCATAAGTTTATCATTCCTGCCATATTTTATATACTGGCAATCATATCTTTTTTGGGATGCGAAAATCCGAATAAGGCAAAGCCCGGCAAACAGCAGGCTTCGTTTATCGATCACACCCCGGCGGCTGAAATTAAGCGTCAGGGCCATTTATCCGTGGGGCCTTCAAAAGTAATCTATTTAAACGGCGCCCATGATTTAACTATCTCCGCAAAAAGTATTGCAGGTGGCACCGGGGCGTGCATTACTTTGATCAACTGCCATAATATACTGATCACGCAAAATAAATTATACAGGTCTGCAGATGTTGGTATACGATTATACAATTGCCATCATGTGCGTATCTATCACAACTACTTTGCTGATCTAAGTACGGGCGTTTATGCGGAAAAAACCAACGAAGGGAAAATACAAATTGAGCACAACCAATTTTTAAATATGCAGGGACCGTATCCCCGCGGGCAGTTTGTTCAGTTTAATAACATCAATGGCCCAGGCAACCAAATTGACAACAACAGGTGTGAAAATATAAGGGGAAAAAGCAACCCTGAAGATGGCATCAGCCTGTACCAAAGCAACGGTACAAAAGAAAGTCCCATTGAGGTAAAAGGGAACTGGATAAGGGGGGGCGGGCCAAGCCGCAGCGGCGGAGGAATAATGTTAGGCGACAATGGAGGCTCATATCAAATTGCAGCCGGCAACGTCCTGGTAGACCCGGGCCAATATGGCATCGCTGTATCAGGGGGTGATCACAACGCTATAATTGATAATTCTATATATGCACGCCCACAGTCATTTACCAATGTGGGGTTGTATGTGGCCGGGTACAACGGGGTTGCCTGCACCAACACTACGGTGGAACGGAATAAAGTCCGGTTTTTCAATAACAAGTACAGCCAAAATAATGCATGGTTAGGCCCGGGTATCCCTTATCCCGCAGGCTGGGCAACCAATTTTTGGGGCGCCCGCATTGGCCCTGATGTACTTCCATCCAAAATCTTCATTAATAATTAATTTTATTTCTTTTATAGTACTATAAATTAATTCGGCAGAAATATTGCTTTGTCCCATTTAGTACATTTCTGTATACAAAAACAATCACCGTCCAATTCACGATCAATTCCTATCTTAATTATTACATAAAATTATTTAACTGAAAATCAGTATTTTAAATCACAAAAAGAAATAAAAGTAAAAAAATGTGAAATTTACTTAACTTTTGGCATGGGCAATCCGTTTAAATTACTTATCATTGCATAACTAATTAATTTAAACATGAGCCCAAAAAACCCATGCAGGCGCAGCTTTGTGCCGTTATTATTAGCAGTTTCCATTTTGTCCAATTTATATTCCTGTAAAAAGGACGAAATGGTCACTCCGGAAACCCCAACTTCAGCTGATTCCAGCGCTTCAGTTTCACACAAATTTACAGGGACGGTTACTACAGCCAGCGCCGCAGCGCCGCAATCTTATGCGGAATCGCCGGTGATAAACCTGAGCAACGCAAGTAACCTGACGATCAGCGGCAAATCTATCGCGGGTGGTAAAGTCGCCTCGATCACTTTATCAAATTGTCATGATGTGCATATTACCTACTGCAAATTGTACAATTCAACCAACGTGGGTATATACCTGTACAATTGCTACAATATAACCATCAATCAAAATTATTTTACCAACGTGAGCACCGGGGTTTATGTCGATCATTCTACACAGGGAGGTATTATCGTAAACGGTAACCAATTTTTAAATATGCAGGGCCCATTTCCCCGCGGACAGTTTGTGCAGTTTAATAACGTAAACGGAGCTAACAACCAGATCAAGTATAACAAAGGTGAAAACATTTTGGGACAGAGTTACCCGGAAGATGCGATCAGCTTATATCAGTGTAATGGCTGCCCAAAAAGCCCCATCAGTGTTTATGGGAATCGGATCAGAGGCGGTGGCCCCAGCGCAAGCGGAGGCGGCATAATGATTGGTGACAGCGGCGGCTCCTATATTGTAGCATCTGATAATATATTGGTTAATCCTGGTCAATACGGAATAGCCATTTCCGGCGGCAATCATAATTCCATCGTTAATAACCAGGTGTATGGCGCACGTCAAAATTTCACCAATATCGGGATATATGTTGAAACCATTGGCGCGGTTGCCGTTTCAAACAGTACGGTTTCAGGCAATAGCGTTAAGTTTTATAATTCAGCAGGTGCTATTAACGGCGCCTGGTTCGATTCCGTATTAGCTATGCCCACCGGATGGGGCGCTAACAATTGGAACGCAAATATTGACGCTTCGATATTGCCGGCCACGTTAATAAATGATCGTTAATAATCCGCTAACAATCCTTAGCACAAGGGGAAGGCTTAGGCCTTCCCTTTTTTATTATAGTTAACTGTAAAATTAAATAATTTAAAAACAAACTAATATATTTTGCGGTTTTATTCGATATTGATAACTATAGCGAAAAACTACATCCAGTGATACTAGAATAAAACATTAGTTCACGGGCGGCCTTATTTCTGCTGGTATATTCGATAATCCCCAAATTTTAGCTGTTGATCAAGCTTAAACACTGGGTAATAGTTATGGTTAACCAATTTGGATCTTTTATTAATATCGGCGCAATGACAATTTTTAATACAAAATCAATTTTAAAACAAAAAAGATGGGTGTGGATAGATACCGATAAAGGCATCAGTATCCTGCTGGTTGGCTTTGGCCATTGCCTGATGATCATGCAAAATCACGGATTGGCCCTGGCTTCGTACCCGATGATCAACTATATCAGCGTGTTTCTTTATGGATTCAGGATGCCCTTGTTTTTCATCGTATCAGGCATTTTCATTTCGGGCGGCGTAAAACGTAAGGGGCTCGATGGGTATATTTCGTACAGGTCGGACACTGTTTTATATCCTTTGCTGATATGGGGATTTATCGAGATCACCTTTCAACTCATAACGGCAAGGTTTACCAACAACACCGTAAGCCCGTTCAATTACCTAAACTTATTGATTGACGCACGCAAGACCGGGCATTTCTGGTATTTGAACTCCTTGTTTTTTATCGCCATTATATACGCTTTCTTTAAGGCGTATGTAAAGCTAAGGCCGTGGCAGCAACTGCTTTTGGGTATCGGTCTTTATTTTATTTCATCGTTTATACACATAAACAATTTACAGGCCGGCTCTTTGACTGATATTTGCGAGTTTTATCTGTTTTTTGCTATTGGCGACGTCATCTCTAACCTTGTATTAAGCGAAACGAACTTTAATCGTTTTGCGTCATTTAAAATATTCTTTCCGCTTTTGGTTGTATTTCTGATACTGCAGCACCGGTTTGCCGATTATAACCTGCATGGCGGGGCAGATGGGATCAATTTTGTAGAGCACAAAATGCCCTTTTTTTTCCTGTTGGAAGCCCTGGTTGGCTGTACCATATCAATGAATTTCTCATTCCTCCTTCAAAAATACAACGCGTTGCGTTTTTTAAGAGTCATCGGGTTCCATTCGCTCTACGTTTACTGTATGCAAATAATTGTAATGACGTTGGCCAGGGTGATTTTGGTAAACGGGTTAAAGGTATACAACGTGCCGGTACTGGTGGCCCTTATCTGGTCATCAGGGACGATCATCCCCATCGTCTTCTACAACTTTTGCATGAAATATAAAATGTGGTGGTTGTTCACCTTTAAAAGGCCAAAGGAGCAAGTTTCCCAGCCCGCGGTGGCTGTGGTTATACCCAACCCGGTTTAACACCGGCAGGCATTTATAAAACAGGTAAAAACCTTGCCGGGCTAACTATTGACTGCCCCGTGTTTTACTTTATGCAGTTCCTCATACAGGGTTATAATGTATTCCTGCAGTTTGTTAATTTTTATACTTTGAGCTTCAACAGTTTCTTTTGCTTTCTTTAATTCGTCAACATATTCCTGGCTTGGTGTGCGGTCGCCGGACAACAGCTCAATCACTTCAACTCCAAAAACGCCGGCTATCTGCTTTAACCTCGACATATTAACATCGGTAATGTCCGACTCTATTTTTGAAAATGCCGGGATCGAAATGCTTAACATTTCAGCGATTTCACTTTGCGACCAGCCTTTTTGCTGTCGCAGGGTCTTAATTTTTTTTCCTATTGAGTGCATCCTGTGTTTTGCACTCGTTACAGGAATGCCTACTGATCTTTAACATTAAGTTATTTAATTAAAAGTTCTGTTGTGATACCATTTTGTCACCAAATATACTAATAAAATTATTTTTAATTACGTCAAATTTATTGCGAACGAAATAATTTTACACTGGCGCTTAGGATGATAGTGAAATATGTTTGTGGACGGAATGGGTGCATTTTGGGCCGGCGGCTGAAACACAATAGCCGGTTATAACCAGCTATTGTGTTATCCTGAATTTCGGGTCGCCAGGAACTTAATTGGATGTAAATACTTTTACATAATCTACATACATCGTACCCGTTTGAATGTTTGCTGTGTTGAGATTCTGATAGTATAAACCTCCCACAGGCAGATTTAACGCAAGGTATTCGGTTTTACCAAAAAGGCCCGAAACCTGGCCGGCGGTTTTATTTTCAACCAACTGCCCGTCAAGATAATAATTGATCGAGTTTTGGCTCCATTCAGTCATATAAACATGCCAGCAAGCCGATAGGTCCCCGTCGACAGGGTTAAAGTAAAGGCCGTTCTGGACGAGGTTTTTTCCGGACTGAGTTCCATAAAAATAGTTCGTTACATACTCTTTGGTATCGTTTCCCTCTACCTGGAAGTAATTAATTTGTCCGTTTGTGGGCCAATCAGCTCCGTAGGACTCAAAAACCGACGTTGCGCCATACCCCGCAGCCACCTTTACCCTGGCCACTATTCGCACTTTTGGTGTTGTTGCGTTTGCGGAAAAAGCCTGGTTACTCACGACCGATCCGGAGGTAAAATTAAACGTTTGGGGACTGCCGTTATACGATGTACCATTGACCGTTTCTTGTTTTATTGAAAGCGTCAAAACCCCGTTTACAACTTGTGCATTAGCAGGCTGATAATATTGCAACTCGTTTTGCACGGCGCCCGTAGCCGCGCTCCAGTTTGACAGGTCGCCGGTAAATTCATCGTCAAACGTTTTGGTCCAGCCATGATTGGTAAGTACCGTATCGTCAAAGTCATAATCACACTGTGTGGTCGCCGTTTTTGGGTTTGTTGGCGGAGGGGTTTGTTTAACCGGCGGAACCGTTGCCAGTTTCTTGCAGCTGTACAGGCCTGATATAAACAAGCCTGCGATTAAAACAGCGCATAAAGTAAAAGTTTTCATAGTAGATAAATCTGATTAATATTTTTAAGCCCTGGCGAAATGTTCATCGCCTCGGGTATTCAATATCTTAGAATAGGAGTTTATTCGAAAATGTTTTATCCTTTAGGTAAAATAAATCCGTGAGTAAAAATTAATTAATGTTTTAATTAATAAGCTGAGTTGCTGGCAGAATTGGATGCAACGGGAACGGGATGAGCGCGCGCCGGGCCTCGTGAATAAGAAAAGCGCACCCGGGGATCGAAACGCAATAATCGTTAAGCATTTTTGCCTGCTGCAGACCGGCTGATGTTTATTTCTTGTATTTCACGCCCTGCGGTTTGAGTGTAATATGCCCAAAAAATGACCAGATGGAGGGTACTGAATGGCCTGATTATAACAATCCAACGGCCCTGCAGTCATATACTTCAAATCCGGCTTCACATATTCGGGTAAAAGTCGCTTTCCCCTCATCTGAAGCAGTTTTTAATCCGGAAATACCAGTAACGGGAGTTTTTGGCTAATCAATAAATCCGTGGCTTTACTTTGCTTGAACAATCGGGCAAAAAAAGAATGCTGATGGTGGAGAATAGCCAAAAGCCCGGTTCCGTTTTTGCAGATATGTTGAAGTTTGGCAATCACGCCTGATCCGCTTAGCTCATGATAGGCCATTCGCTGGTATCTCAACTTCGCGAAGGCTTCGGTAAATGCCCGCTTGTGCTCATCAACCGTCTCTGCTTCGCCCCGTACCGTCATTACATGGATTACATCAATTTGCCAATGGAGGATGTTACCCAACTTTATAAGGTAGTGTAGTGCTGTTATGTCAGCTTCGCTAAAATCAATTACGAAAACTATTTTGCATATCTGTTTTAAATTTGTTTTTGCGGGAAAAATCAGTACCGGGCGTTTTGCATGCTCTATTACGGCGTCGGTATCCTCGCCATACAGGAATTCGCCCTTGTTATTGTCCCGGGTACCCATCACGATGAGTTCGATGTTGCTATGACGGCAAATATCCCGTACATACAACGCCAGCTCGCAATCTTCGGACTGCCAATAAACGGAAGGTATACGGTCGCTCCTGTCCAGGTCATCACCTACGGCCCCCAAACGCTCTGTCAGCATTTCAAGGGCAAGCTTACTTTGAGTTTGCCGTTCTAAAAAGTCGTCCGCAACGCACGCGGCCCCCGCGTACGGGACATTAGCCGGATAGCTGATGCAGGTATTAAATAACAGCAAATCAGCACGAAGCTGACCGCTGAGTGCGAGGGCTTCTGCCGCTGCATGGGTGGCGTTTTTTGAAAAATCGGTGAGTACAAGGATCGTTTTCATAACCTGGGTTTAAATACAATGTAAATAGCCAGCACGCCGGACTTTATGCAATGACGCCTGTCAGACAAACAACTGAGTTGAACGAGAGCTTTTGAAGAATTGCTTTCATCAATCCGGGCTGTGATTTGAGAGCGGGTTCATTTGGCTGAAGTGTCTTCCTTAAAAAATCGCTGCAAAATTTGAGTTTTATCTTATTGGGCCGCCGCTTTTTCTTTTGCTTTTTGTTGCTTTTTTTCCAGGTCCTTAAAGTACCCCCGGAACAAAAAATTATGCTTTAAAGCCTCCATATCCTGGTTAAAGTTGTCGGTGCCTTTTTGAATGTTATCTATAGTGCGGCTTAAATTTTTAGCCATTGCCGAGTCGGTTAGTATGGTATTTAATGGCCCTTTGCCGTTGCTGATAGTCTCCGTAATTTCTGCCACCATCCTATTCAGCCGCATCGTCATCTGATTGGCGTTATCGCTTGCCGAGCGGATCTTCCCCATCGCTCCCTTTAAGTCGACGGCAAAAGCTGTGTCCGATAACATTATCCCCGCCACGCCTTTTCCTTTTTGTATTTGTGCAACGATTTGGTATAGGCCCTGCGTCATTTTGTTTGCATTAACGGTTGCGGTGTTGACGTTTTTTAGCGAAGACTTCAAGCTCTCTCCAATGTTATTGTCATTAAGCAAGGCCAGCAGCGCGCTGCTGTCAATATGCAGCACTGTTCCTTTAATGGATTCGGATATGATCGCTAAATTGTTATTTGTTTTCGATAAAGTTTGCAGCATTTCGTCGGTGTTGACCGCATTTTCAGCGGTGAGCAAATCCCCTTGCTGCACTTTGGCGCTGGCTTGCTTTGCCGGTATAATATTGACAATTTTATTTCCCATCAGGCCCTCTGTACCAATGGAGGCTACCGCATTTTTATGGATGTAGGCCCGTACATTGTTGTCAATCATTAAAGTTACTTCGATAGAAGTGTCATTAAGCAGCTCTATGTTTGTTACGGTTCCGGCCTGTATTCCTGAAAACAGCACATTGTTTCCTTCCATTAAGCCATTTAAATTGGTGAAATGAACCTTGAGTTTGAAGTCGCTCCCAAACATATTGTGATTTTTGCCGATCATGTAGAATGACAGCATCAATACCAGCAATCCCGCCAAAATAAATACGCCGAGCTTGATATTATTTTCTCCCTGGTTTGCCATAGCATTATTATTCAAAAAATTGCCTTATATTTTTATCTGTCGAATGTTCAAACTCTGCATATTTACTCTCTGCGTAGCATTTCCCTTCAAGCAGCAGCGCTACGCGGTCAGCTGTATTTTTTACACAATTCATATCGTGTGTAATGATGATAGAAGACGTGCGGTATTTCTTCTTCAACTTTAATATCAGGTTGTCAATTTCTCTTGCCGTAACCGGGTCGAGCCCGGTGGTAGGCTCGTCATAAAGGATAACATCGGGCTTTAGTATCATTGTTCTGGCCAAAGCAATGCGCTTTAGCATTCCGCCCGACAGTTCCTCCGGCATCATATCAACCGTATGGACTAACCCAACATTTTCCAGCGCCTCCATAACCAGGTCATCAACGTCCTTCTGTGAAAAATTGATCCAGTGCCGGCGCATGGGGAATTCAAGATTTTCGCGAACTGTCATGGAATCATATAAGGCATTGCCCTGGAACAGGAAGCCAATTCTTGCCCTGATCCGGTCGAGGTCGTCGTGGTTTAATTCCGGCACGTTTTCGCCGAAGACCTTTATATTCCCGCTATCTGGCTTTAACAACCCAATAATACACTTTATCAATACCGATTTGCCCGATCCTGATCTTCCCAGCACCACTACATTTTCTTCCTTGTTTATGGTCAGGTTAAAATCCCTTAATACCACGTTGTCGCCAAAACGTTTACAAAGATTTTCGACGACGATAACAGGACCTTCAGGCGGGGTAGTGTTTTTTTGGTCAGGAAACGTTTTTACAGGTGTGTTCATGGTTACTTATTTAGCCCGAGCAAATCGGTTATCTGAACAGCCAGCAAGTCGATAACAAAAATTAATACCGATGATAAAACCACAGCGGAGTTGGCAGAACTGCCCACTCCGCGTGTGCCCAGGCGGGAGTTATAGCCTTTATAGCAACCTATAACCCCAACAGCAAAACCGAAGAAAAAAGTTTTAATAACCGCCGGTATAAGATCGTTAAAACTGAGGCTTTGAAAAACCTGCGAAAAAAACAGGCGGAAACTGGTAACCGCACGGATATTTACGCCGAGGTAACCGCCAAACAACGAAACTGCATCGCCCATCAACGTTAAAATTGGCAGCATTAGCGTTGCTGCCAAAACCCGTGTTGCTACCAGGTATTTAAAGGGATTGGTGCCGCTTACTTCCATATAATCAATCTGTTCGGTTACTTTCATCGAGCCTAATTCGGCGCCGATGCTGCTGGCGATTTTCCCTGCAAATATTAAAGCGGTGATAACCGGACCTATTTCGCGCACAATAGCTATTCCTACCATCGTGGGCAGTTGCGATTCTACGCCGTAATCTACAAGTGATGGCCTTAGCTGCATCGTGAGCACCAGGCCCATGATAAAACCGGTTAAGGCAACCAATCCCAACGACTTATAACCTATAATAAAACATTGGTTCAACAGTTCCCTGAACTCAAACCGCGGTTTAAGGCCCATCGAAAAAAAACGGCCCGCGAAACGGACTATTTTTCCTGTTTCGTCAAAAAATAACTTTGTTTTAGCCGTTAAATCCATTAGCCCGTGTTATAAAAAATCTAACATAAAAGTAAACAAGCCGCATTGCCGGCTATATGACCGCACTCATCTTAATTGTTGATCGGAGTCATTTTTGAGTGTATAACATTTGTGCAACTTCACGCTGGTTTAATGATTAAAGGTTATGAAAACGGATGAACAAATTCAAAATGATGTTACGGCAGAACTTCAGTGGGAGCCCCTTCTTAGCAACTCAAACATCAGGGTAGCGGTATTGCACGGCCGGGTAACCCTTTTTGGCCATACACCGAACTATTCAGCAAAATTAACTGCCCGGCAAGCTGCCAGTCGCGTAAAGGGGGTACGAGAAATCGTAAATAGTATCGAAGTGTTATTGTCACCAGTTGATGGCGTGCCCGACCAGGTACTGACCAAGAATATATTAAACACATTATCCTGGCACACTTCAGTACCCGACGGCAGTATTCACCTTAAAGTAAAAAGGGGAGTGGTGACGCTTTCCGGCGAATTGGAATTTCAATATCAAAAGGAAGCTGCGTTAACTGCTATCAGGCATTTGCAGGGCATAAGGGATATTACCGACCTGATCACCATAAAGTCCAAACCCGATTCATCCGTTATTGCCGATGATATCCGTAAAACACTCGAACGCCGGGCCGATTTGGAGGCCAGCGGCATTAAAGTGGAAGTTATTGGCAACAAGGTGATCTTGAAAGGCGTTGCCCATTCATGGGAAGAAAGGACGGCTTCAGCACACGCTGCCTGGTCCGCCCCGGGTGTGGATATGGTTGATAATCAGATTGTAATCGAATATGATTAAAAAAGAGGGCCATGAAGCATTGTATTGCAAATGCTAAATACCATATTGACCAATCACTGTACTCAAACGGATTAAATTTTTTACCTCATGTCTTCAATTGTAACCATAACATTTAACCCAGCCATTGATAAAAGTTTATCAATTGCCGCCATGGTGCCCGATAAAAAACTAAAATGCTCACAGGCGGTCTGTAAGCCGGGTGGAGGCGGCATCAATGTGGCAAGGGCTATTAAAAAACTTGGAGGGGAGGCGGTTGCCGTTTACTTGTCAGGCGGAGATACGGGAAAAAAGATCACTCATTTGCTGGCTGAGGATTTAATCGAATGTATCGCAATTCATATAAAGGAAAGCACAAGGGAAAACCTGGTTGTGGTAGATGAGTCCAGTAAAAAGCAATATCTTTTTGATATGCCCGGTCCGGAGGTAAGCGAGGAGGAATGGAATACATGCCTGCACACTATTGAAGGCTTGTCAGATGTTGAATATATCGTTGCCAGCGGGAGCTTGCCGCCGGGCGTTCCCAATGATATTTTCGCGAAAATATCATTG
>Ga0134127_10000134_pt1 | contig 92232 bp, 90 predicted proteins | sample KB31753_FD_96459 | JGI IMG/M metagenome (GOLD analysis project Ga0134127, IMG submission 96459) | Terrestrial soil microbial communities with excess Nitrogen fertilizer from Kellogg Biological Station, Michigan, USA - KB3-175-3 | ecosystem: Environmental > Terrestrial > Soil > Unclassified ... | reverse complement strand
TCGAGATTGTTCCTCGCTGCGGCGCTCCGCACCTCCGCTCGGAATTCCGCCGAGCGAGTTTCGAGATTGTTCCTCGCTGCGGCGCTCCGCACCTCCGCTCGGAATTCCGCCGCTCAAGCCTCTACACTCCGAAGTTCTGGCCGCCGCTCGAACGCCCAGTAGGTGTACACGAGCATGATCACCGCACCGCCGCCAATCGCCCACGAGACGCCGATCGCATGCGCGATCGATCCCGCGACGAGTGAGCCAATCACCGATGACAGCCCGACTACCACGAAGGAGTATGCCGCCATCAAGCGGCCGCGCAACTCGTTCGGCGCCAGATGCTGAAGCGTCGAGTTCGCCAGCGCGTTGTTGACGATCATCGTGAACCCGACGCCAAGCAGCAGCGGATAGGCGTATGCCGCGTGGCGCACGAGCGAGAAGGCCAGGAGCAGGGCGGCGAACGCATACGACGCGACTTCGAGTACCGTCGTTCGCTTGAATCGATCACCCGCCGCGGCGAGCGACAACGCGCCTGCGACTCCGCCAACGCCGACGCACGCCAACAACGCCCCATACCCGTCGGCGCCAAGGCCCAGGCGATTGCGCGCGACCACGGGCATGAGCGTGAGATACGGAATGCCGAGGATGGAGTAGATCGTGACGAAACGCATCAGCGCCGCGATCGACGGCGTGCCGCGCATGTAGGCGACGCCCTGGCGTATTCCCTCGAGCGGCGAGGAGAGATGCTCCGGCGGTATCCATTCAGGAAGTTGAATGAGGAACAAGCCGGCCAGCACGGTGATGTAGCTCGCCGCGTTGACGCCGAAGCACCACGCGATGCCGAGCTTCGCGATGACGATCGCGCCGATGCTCGGGCCGACGACGCGCGCGAGGTTGAACCCGCTGGAGTTGAGCGCGATGGCCCCCGGCAAATCCTCGCGGCCGACCAGCTCGATGACCAGCGATTGGCGCGCGGGAATCTCGAACGCGCTGATGATGCCGTTCGCCGTGGCCATGGTGAGCAACCACCCGATCGTGAGGCGATGCGACCACGTGAGCCAGAAGAGCGTGCTCGCTTGAACGGACAGCAGCGTCTGCGCGACACGCACGATGCGCAGCTTGTCGTGCCGGTCGACGAAGACGCCGGCGGGCAAGGACAATACAAGAATTGGTAACGACTGCGCGCACGCGGTGAGCCCGACCACGAACGCGCTGTTCGACAGCTCGAGCGCCAGCCAGCCCTCGGCCATGGTCTGCATCCACGTGCCGATGAGCGACAGCGTCTGGCCGAACCAGAACAGACGGAAGTTCCGATGGCGCGAGAGGGCGCGGAACGGGTTTAGCGACCTGTCAGTGATCTCGTGCGCGGCGAGCTCTGTCACGAACGAAAGCTACATCCCCCGCGCGGTGAGGCCGCGAGAGCTCCGCTTCGCGATGGTTGGGCCGCTTCGCGATGGTGGGGTCGAGCTTCGCTCGATGGTGCGGCCGCGCCTTCGCGGAGTTAGGCCGCGGCCCAAACCACCGGCGCATTCGCGCCGGCCTCACCCGCTGAATGGCACTTGCCCGCCACAAGGCGTATTGTTTCAATATGCGCTTCCACACATATGGCAAGTACAGCCCTGAGCTCGCCGACGCAATCGACCTTCAGTCGCTGCTCGACAAGCTCGCGGACTTTCTGCTCCAATCCGGCTTCGCCGGCGGGGACAACCAGTCCTATTACGGTTGGGACGCGGGCGACGACGGCAATCGCTCGCTCGACGCGCTGAAGCAGGCGATCCTCGACGCGCTCATGGAGAGCGGGCAGTTCACGCCCGAGATGCTCGAGGCGCTCCGCGGCGGCGAAGACGAAGAAGGGCAAGCCAAGCTCGCGAAGCTCCTCGACCAGCTCGTGCAGCGGATGATCGAGGAAGGCTATCTCAACATCGAGAACGCCCCGCAAATGCCGGCCGGACACCAGCCCGTGACCGGACCGGGTTCGCTCGCCAAGGCCGCCGCCCGCGACGTGCAGTTCAACCTCACCGAGAAAGGCATCGATTTCCTCGGCTACAAAACCCTGCGCAATCTGCTCGGCTCACTCGGCAAATCGAGCTTCGGCAGCCACGACACGGCGTATCTCGCCACAGGCATCGAGTCCGACGGGTGGAGCAAACCATACGAGTTCGGCGACGTGCTGAACATCGACGTCAACGAAACGCTCAAGAATTCGTTGGCGCGGACCGGCAAGATCGAAGTGCCGATGGACCTCGACTACAGCGACTTGATGGTGCGCCAGGCCGAGTATCGCTCGTCGTGCGCGACGGTGTTGATGCTCGACTGCTCGCACTCGATGATCCTCTACGGCGAGGATCGTTTCACGCCGGCGAAGAAAGTCGCGCTGGCGCTGACGCATCTCATTCGCACGCAATTCCCCGGCGACACGCTCAAAGTCGTGCTCTTTCATGATTCGGCCGAGGAGATCCCGCTCGCGACGCTGGCGACGGCGCAGGTCGGGCCGTATCACACCAATACCGCGGAAGGACTCAAGCTGGCCCGTCGGTTGCTCTTGGCTCAGAAGAAGGACATGAAGCAGATCATCATGATCACCGACGGAAAGCCGAGCGCGTTGACGATGCCCAACGGGCAGATCTACAAGAACTCCTTCGGCCTGGATACGACGGTGATCGCGCAAACCATCAAGGAAGTCGCCAATTGCCGCCGTTCGGGAATCATGATCAACACCTTCATGCTCGCGCGCGATCGCACGCTCGTCGAGTTCGTGAAGCGTGTGTCGGAGATCAGTCGCGGGAAGGCCTATTTCACGTCGACGATGACGCTGGGACAGTTCATTCTGATGGACTTCCTCAAGCGAAAGACGCGCAAGGTCAGCTGACAAGATTTTATCTTCGCGCGATAAAATCTTGTCTTCTCGCGTCACGCGCGGCGTTGGCGGCCTTTGCTCCGATGTTCGCCGCGATGTTCGCCGCGATGTTCGCCACGGCATTCTCTCCCGCGAACGCGCAGCGCGTTGACCGAGTTGAACGAGTTGAACGACTTGAACGAGCAGACAGCATCGTCGCGTACCCGGGGTTCGACGCCACGGCATATCCCGGCGACAGCGCCATGCGAGCCTGGGCGTATCCGTCGTCGCCGTATCGGTGGGTGGGATACTACCTCGCGTCGCCTTGTCATCGCGACAGCAGTTGGACGGGCCGTCGCGCCGCACTCGACGCTACGGGATGGGGGTTCGCCGCGATCTACGTCGGCCAGCAGGATTGGTCGCGTATGGCGATCGGCCGCGCGACTCCGCACGCACGCAGCGATTCGGCCGGCGCGCCCGTGGTCTGCTCGTCGGCACTGCTCACCACCGATCGCGCCAGGAGCGACGCGGCCGACGCCGTCGCTCAGCTGCGAGCCGAAGGATTCGCCGACGGTAGCACCGTATTCCTGGACGTCGAGACGGTGTCGGACGTGACGCCCGCGTTGCTCGCGTATGTTCGGACGTGGACGGCGAACGTGTTGAGCGACGGCCGGTATCGACCGGGCATCTATGCCGCGAAGACGAACGCGCAGCCGCTCTACGCGGCCGCGAGCTCGGTATATCACGTTGCGCGACGCCGCGATCGTCCCCCATTCTGGATCGCGAGCGCCGCCAACTTCTCGCTTGCGCGCCGCCCGAGCGCCGTCGGCATCGACTACGCTGAAATCTGGCAGGGCATCGTCGCGGTGTCGCAGCAGTTCAACGGCGTGCGGCTCACGGTCGACGTCAACGTCGCGGCGCGTTCGTCACCCAGCGCACCGTAGAACCGGAGACCGAGTATCGCCGGACAGCTGGTCGGCGACACTCGGTTCGCGTCACCGCCGGTCTATTGCACCGTCACGTTGACCTGGAGCGAGGTCGGCGCCTTCGAGCCCTCCACGGCAACGAGCACCGCGGACCAGTCGCCGAGAATTTGATGCGCGCCGTTGAAGATCGGCTCGTTGAGTGCGCGGGTAATCCGATCTGCGCGGGCACGCCCGCGGAAGGGCCGTGTGTGAGGATGATCTCGAACGCATTCGGATTCTCGACGCTCGTCACCGTCTTGGATTTGTCGGCGTCGGAATCGGCGACGTTGAACGTGTAGTCCATCCACGTCGCGTTCCCGCCGGCCCCGCTGTACGGTGCCTTCTCCTTGAGCACGAGGTGCCGCGACGTCACCACGGGTTGTGGCGGCGGCGGCGCGGCAGGCGCCTCGACGGTGCCGACGTCGATGGCGACCATCCGGAGTCCCTCCGCGAACAATTCCGCATCCTTCTGCTTGAACGCATCGGCGGTGAGCCCCGTGAACCAGTACTCGGCGCCCGTGCCCGCGTGCCACACTCCGGCGAAGTGGCCGCCGTTGTGGTCGATCGCGGTAAGTCGTAAACCCTCATTCAAGAATTGAATATTCGTATCCTTGAACACGGCGGTCGGCCCGCTGAACCAGCGCTGCACACCGGTGCCCGTTCGCCACACGGCGCAAAACTTTCCGGTCACATCGATGTCGATGGCGACCATGCGCAATCCCTGCGCGAAGTAGGCGTCGTCCTTGGCCTTGAACTCGTCCGCCGACAACCCGGAGGCCCAGTATTGCGTACCGGTACCCGGCCGCCAAACGCCGGTGAAGGTACCGTCACACGTATCGATGGCCGTCAGACGCAATCCGTCGGCGACGTGCTTCGCATCCGTCGCCTTGAAGTCTGCCGCGCTCAGGCCGGTGCTCCAGTATTGCGCGCCGGTTCCCGCATGCCACACGCCGGCAAGGCGATCCTCGTACTGGAAACCGATGGCGCCCGCCAAGCCGACGTTGCCGTTGTGCCGGTCGATCGCGACCAGACGAAGTCCTTGCTTGAAGAAACCGGCATCGGCCGCCGCGAAGGCGGCGGGCGATCCGGTGAACCAGCGCTGCTCGCCTGTGCCGGGGCGCCACACACCGGTGTACGAGCTCACGATCTGTCCCATGCTGTCCTCCCTGTCTGAGAGACCTGCTCCGCCGATTCGGTCAGAGATTGGCCGGATTCGGAACCGCGAAGTGCTTGATGAACACGTCATCCTTGTTCGTGATGTCGTTGTCGAGCACGACTACGTGCACCCAGCTGAACTGGCCGTTCGCGTGGTGAAGCTTCGCGATTCCCAGCCCCTCGACTTCTTCGCCGCTCACACCGCCCGGTGAATACGGAATGGCGGCGCTTCCCACCGACGCTCCCGTCGCCGCGTCATAGCCGTGCACGCGGCCGGTCGAGTCTTCGCTGAGGTACAAGTGCCCGTGTGCCGAGAAGCATCCGCCTTGCACGTTGTTGAGGGCGGGACCGCCGAGCGCGATCGATGAAACGTGCACGAATCCGTTCGCCGGATCGTACGCGTGCACTTGTGTCACGCCGGTGAACGTGGAGCTGTAGAGCAGTCCGTCCGCCGGGTTGAACGCGCACCACGGCATCTCACCGCCTTGCGGCGTCCCCTTCCCGCCGCCGAGTGGTGAGACGGAGATCGTGTTGAGCTGTTTGTCGAGCACCCAAACGCTCGGACCGCCTTCGACCGCGACGTACAACCGGTCCGTCGCCATGTGGTAGTCGAGCGCGCCGACGTGTGAGCCGGCTTGCGGGGGCACCGCGACTTTCGCGAACTCCGTGTTCAGATCGAGCGACAACCGGTGCACACCCTTGAAGTCGGCGTTGTTGCTCGAGACCAGCCACGCGCTGCCGTCGCACGTCATGCCCTGGCATTCTTCCGTCCACTCGGTGTTGTCGATCTCCTGCGAGTCGATGCACACCCAACCGCTCATTTGCGGATCCGCGGGTTTGGGCGGCGGCGGCTTCACCGGTGGATCGGCGAGCACGCGAATGGACGTCAGTCGCAGTCCGGAGTTGACGTATCCCACATCGGCGGTCGTGAACGTCGCGACGTCGACGTCGGCTTGCCACCATTGCGTGCCCGCGCCGGGTCGCCACACGGCGACGATGTTTCCGTGATGGCCGCCCAACGCGGAGATGCGCATTCCCTTGTTGAATTGAAGCTTGTCTTGCGCCGACACTTCGGCGAGCGAGCCGAACGTTCACCACTGCGCGCCGGAGCCGGGACGCCACAGCGCGGTGAACTTGCCGTTCAGCTCATCGACGGCGACGAGACGAAAACCGTCGGCAAAATGCTTCGCGTCCGCCGTTTTGAAATCGGCCTCGGAGAGTCCGACGTTCCACCACTGCACGCCGGTCCCGGCGCGCCAAATGCAAAACACTCCGGCGTCGTGGGCCGACAGCGCGGCCAGCCGCAGGCCTTGCGCCATGTGCACCTTGTCCTGCGCCAGGGCCGCGTCCACCGATCCCGAGAACCAGTACTCGGCTCCGGTGCCAGGTCGCCACGCCGCCGCGACCAGCCCGTCGGTGAAGTCGGCGCAGGCGATGCGCAAACCCTGCTTTAGATATTCCTGATTCTTGGACTCGAATGCCGCCGGCGTCAGACCGGAGGCCCACCACTGGTTTCCGGTGCCAGGCTGCCACACGCCCGTCATCTTCATCTCCGACTCCCCGCCTCATCGGCGCGCACGGCGGGATACGGGCGCGTTGGCGCCGTTCTCCCGCAGGCAGCGAATGAGCGCGTTCCCGCCAGCGGCCGCAGTAGCTCGCGCGCGACGGTGGAAGGCTCGGTCTAAGACGCTGTTGTGCGATTTCGGTAATGGCCCCACACCGGCAGCTTCACGGGAGGGGGTCCGGAGCAAGGGCGCACGGCGGCGCGAACCGAGGCTCGGAGCGCAATGTCGGGTTGCCGAGACGTGCTGTCAAGCATTATCGCGCGTCGGCTGCGATCGGATCTGGTCCGATTTCGTCGGATGTTGTCGTTGTTGCTTGTTGTTCGGCGCCACGAATTAGAACATTCACAACGACCGGATCTGGCCAGATCCGACAAAACTACGGCAACCATTTGTCCCAGTAAGAAACTTCTAAAACCCGCGACGGCCACGCCGAAGCGTTGACCATAGAAAGCCGAACACGCCCGCCAGCATTGCCCACCGCAGCCGCGTCGTCCGCACCATCGCCGAGGGCCGAATGCGGCCTTCCGCCGTCGCGATGCCATCGAGGACGTGGAGAATCGCCTCGGCGCTCGCCGGCCGATCGGCCGGATCCTTCGCCAGCATCTGCATCACGAGTTCGGCCAGCCGCGGCGGCACGTCCGAACGTCGGGCATCAATCGGCATCGGCACCTCCGTCGCATGGGCCGCCATCTGCAGATGCGGCGCGCGATCCGCGAACATCGGCGCACCTGTCAACATCTCGTACGCAACGGCGCCCACCGAATAGAGATCGGCGCGCGCATCAACGTTCGGATCGGCGGCCGCCTGCTCCGGCGCGCTGTACGCCGGCGTGCCGACCATCACCCCGCCGTGCGTGATCCGCGTTGGTGCCGGCATGCCCGCGTCCGACATCGCCTTCGCGATGCCGAAGTCCGCGAGCAACGCCCCACCCTCGGACAAGAGAATGTTCTCCGGCTTGATGTCGCGATGCACGACGCCGCGCTTGTGCGCATAGGCGAGCGCGCCGAGTACGTCGCGGAGAATGACGATCGTCTCGCCGGACGAGAGAGCGCCGCCGCGACGAAGCCGGTGCCGCAGCGATTCGCCCTCGACGAACGGCATCGTGTAGAACAACATGTCGTTCGCGTCGCCCGTCGCGAGCACCGAGACGATGTGCGTGTGCTGGAGCCGCGCGAGCAACTGCACCTCGCGCCGAAAGCGCTCGATGTTGATCGCGCTGGCCAGCGCGGGCGGCAACACTTTCACGACGACGGCGCGCCCCAGGGTGCGCTCGCGCGCGAGAAAGACGTGGCTCATCGCGCCGCCGCCGAGCTCGCGCTCGATCGTCAGCGAGTCGCCCACGCTGCGTTGCAGCTGTTCGACGAACCCGGTCATCCTCGCCCGGGCACCAACGATATCGGTGACCCGCCTCGGTCAGATCTCGTGCGAGAGAATACGCCGCAGCATCGCGGTGTCGATGTTCCCTCCGCAAAACACGACGCCGACGCGCTTGCCGGCCAGCCGATCGCGGAGCTTGGGCAGCGCGGCGACGCCCATCGCGCCCGCGCCTTCGACCAGATTGTGCGTCACCGACACGATCGTCCGCAAGCTCTCGGCGATCTCCGCATCGCTCACGGTGACCATGTCGGCAAGTCCGGCCTGGAGCGCCGGGAAAGTGAGGTCATACGTCGTGCGCGTCGCCACGCCTTCGGCGAACGTGTCGACGCGATCGGTGGTGAGCCGGCGGCGTGCGTGCCAGGAATCGTGAATCGCCGGCGCCCCCGCGGCTTGCACGCCGAAGACTTGAAGATGCGGCGCCAGCTCGCGCGCGACCGTGATCGCGCCGACCGCTTGCGACCCGCCGCCCGTGGCGATCACGAGCGCCTCGAGCTCGGGCTGCTGCTCGAGAATCTCGAGCGTCATCGTACCCGCGCCCGCGATGATCAGCGGATCGTTCGTCGAGTGCGCCACGATCATGCCGCGCTCCGACGCGAGACGCATCATCACCTCGACCGCCTCGTCGTAGTCGCGGCCCTCCTCGACCACGGTCGCGCCGAGCGCGCGCATCTCTTCGGTCTTCGCGGGATTGTTGCCCGCCGGAACACAGATAGTCGCGCGCGAGCCCAGGAGCTTCGCCCCGTAGGCAATCCCTTGCCCGTGATTGCCGGTCGAGGCGGCGACCACGCCGCGCCGCCGCTGCGACGCATCGAGCGCGGTCATGAACGAGAGCCCGTTTCGAATCTTGAACGAATTCGTGGGCTGATGATTTTCGTGCTTCACGAACACGCGGATGTCCGCTCCGGCGATCGCGCTGAGTCGCGGATACTCGCGCAGCGGCGTCGGGACGAGATACGGCGCAAGGCGCTCGCGCGCGGCTCGCGCGTCATCGAGCGTGATCGGCGAGTCGCTCACCGAAATCGTTGTCATGGAATCTTTATAGAATAGTCATAGGGGCAGCTGAGTCGAAACGAGAAGCGCCGTGAACGCCACGACCACCGCGGCGAAGACCAATTCAAACGCGGCCGAGCGCATGAAGCGGAAGCGGGTGTCCGTGTCCCAGTCGTGAATGACGACGCGCCGCCAATGGAAGAATCCGAACGCGAGCACCACCACGACGAACACCAACTTACGAAAGAGCATCGAGCCGTACGGCGTCGTCCACAGATCGCTCACGGCGCGCAGCCGAAGCGCGGCCGCGATCACTCCGCTGATCACGACGAGCACCACGCACTCGAGCGCCGACGCATGGTACGCGCGCACCAGCCTCGATCCGGCATACCGTGCGTCGGGATCGGGCAGGCGGCGGGTCGCCGGCAACCCCGCGAACGCGACGAACGCGAGCCCGCCAATCCATCCGCCCGCACCAAGCTGGTGCGCGACGTCCGCCGCCATCGCGAGCGAGAGATGCGCCGACGCGCCGCTATGGCCGGTGAGCGCCTCGCTCACGGTTACCGCGATGATGCCCAGCGTGGCGATGAGCCAGCCGGTGAGTCCGGCGCGCGCCACCAGCAGCCCGATGAACGCGAGGAGCGCGCCGACGCCGCCGATCGACCACGCAATGCCCCAGCGCGTGCTCGTTACCAGAATTCTAATTTCCGAGAGTCCCGATGCCGTCGGATCGGCGAGCAAGGTCGACTCGGCCATCGCGCGCGTGATGGTCGCGATGAGAAACAGCAACGCGAACGCAACCGCGAGCCGACGCCCGCGGTCGACCGCGTCGGCCGTCAATTCGTCAGGCCATTTGGCCGCGGGGACGACCACGAGACGAAACACGATCGCGCCGATCACGGCGAGCAGCGCGACGAATTCCGCCCACCGCATCGCCGTCGACGCCGCCACCGGCCGACCGGGCGCAACGAAGACGTTCGTCGCCGGCCTTCGAGACGCCGCCGTGTCACGACGCGGCGATGTGCCGGAGGCACCGGCGGCCGGCGTTGGTGGCGAACCTCCTCCCGGTGGCGCGGCGCCCGCGCTGTCCGGCTTCACCCGAAAATGAATCGTGCCGTTCGTCGCGTGGCCGTCCGACGCGGCCACGTGCCAGGCGATGCTGTATCCCCCCGGCGGCATCGGACCGACGATCGGAATGCGCAGCCCGTTCGGCGACACCGCGCGAATGGGCCCAAGCTCGATGCTCTGCGTGCCCTTGCGCAGCTGGACGCTGGCGAAATGAAGGTCAGGCTCTTCGGAGTACCAGAGCTGGATCTCCGACGGCGACGTGACTTCGCTATTCGCGGCTGGGCTGCTTCGCAGCAGTTGCGCGTGCGCGAACAGCAAGACCGGTGTGGCGAGGGCCGCGATGCCAACTACCGTGAGAATCCGCGAGAGCGGTCGGAAAAGTCGATGTCGTTGATATTGCACGACAATAGATTGGCCGTTCGCGGCGCGTCGCGCAAACGCTGCGCAAATGCCGCGCGGTGTAACCCCGCTGACGCCCGCTAGATTGGTGGATCCGCCACTCCGACGTCCGATGATTTCGTCCTTCTCCATTCTCCTGGTTGGGTTCCTGCTCGGCATGCGTCACGCGACGGACGCCGACCATGTCGTCGCGGTGACGACCATCGTCAGCGACCAGCCGTCGCTGTTGCGAGCGAGCGCCATCGGCGCGCTGTGGGGCATCGGGCACACGATCACGATCTTTCTGGTCGGCGGCGCCATCGTCGCGTTTCATCTCGTCATTCCACCGCGGCTCGGACTCGGCATGGAGTTCGTCGTTGCGTTGATGCTGATCGTGCTCGGCGCGCTCAACCTGAGCGGCCGCACGCTGCCGGCGTCGAGCGCGGCGCGGCCGGTCGTCGTGGGCCTCGTGCATGGCCTCGCGGGATCGGCGTTCATCGCCCTGCTCGTCGTGGCCGCGGTCCCCGGTGTGTGGCTCGGGTTGTTCTACCTGGCGTTGTTCGGTGTGGGGACCATCGCCGGGATGGCGCTCATCACGCTCGCGATCGCGCTGCCGTCGGCGATCACCGCGCGCCAGTTCGGCGCGATGCAACGCTATCTTCGCCTGGCGAGCGGCGTGGCGAGCGTCGCATTCGGATTGCTGCTCGTGCAGCACGGCATCAACGATGGCCTGTTCGCGGCGGCGCCGCGATGGACGCCTCGTTGAAGACTCGACGGGCCGCCGACATCTCGCCGGCCGATCGCGTCGAATTCGGCCGACGTCTGCGCACCTGGTATCGGCGCAACGCACGCGATCTTCCGTGGCGAAAGACTCGAGACGCGTATCGCATTCTCGTGTCCGAGTTGATGCTCCAGCAGACGCAGGTGTCGCGCGTCGTCACGTACTACGACGAGTTTCTGACGCGCTTCCCGACCCTGGCGCACGTCGCGCGCGCGAAGCCGTCGCGCGTCACGGAAGCGTGGGACGGGCTCGGCTACTATGCGCGCGCGCGAAACCTTCACAAGCTGGCGCGGCGCGTGACCGACAACGGGCGCGCGGCGGATCGCACGCTGCCCGCGGACGTGGAGTCGCTTCGTGATTTGCCCGGCATTGGCGCGTACACGGCGGGCGCGGTTTCGTCGTTCGCGTACGAGCGCCGCGCCGCGCTCGTCGACACGAACGTCGCGCGCGTGTTGGAGCGCGTCTTCGCTCCGGGCACGAAAGCGAAGACGACCGCCGGCCAGCGTCGTTTGTGGCAGATCGCCGAGTCCATATTGCCGAGAACGGGGCGCGCGACCTGGACGCACAATCAGGCGCTCATGGAGCTCGGCGCACTGATCTGTACGGCGCGAGTGGCGCATTGCTCGCGGTGTCCGGTGCGCGGGGTCTGCAAGTCGGCGCCGGAGACGCTGAAACCTGCCGCGGGACGCGTGTCGTAGGGTCAATTCAACCTGGAGATGACATGGACCCGATGAAGCTCAAGATGTTCGAGGAAATGCTCGTCTTCGCGGGCGGGATGGTCACCCTCGGCACGCTCTCGACCGTGGCCACGAGCTGGATCAAATGGCGCGCGCCGAAGCGGGCGGAGACCAAGGACGTCATGGACCGGCTCAACGAGATCACCGAACAGCTTTCCCGGCTCGACAACGCGGTCGAAACGGTGGCGGTCGAGGTCGAGCGAATCTCCGAGGCGCAAAGATTCACGTCGAAGCTCCTGGCGGAACGGTCGGCGGGCGCGCTTGCGGAGCGACCTCGCCCGTTGGGGTCGACGACGCCGCACTGAGCGGAGGTTACACCGGCACACCCGGTGAAATCGGAACAATTGCGGGGCCCAATGAGGATTTAGATTACTTCGCACGCTGAGACGGGTACCGCCGGTACTTGCCCCCGTCTCATTCTCACTGGGAGATAGTCAGCATGGCCACAACGACGCCGCCGTCGGGCGAATTGAAACAGACGGGCACACTCGACATCAAGGATTCACGGACCGATAAGTCCTATTCCGTTCAGATCATCCAGGGCGGCGTTGAAGGCGACACCGCGACCCGCGCCATGGATTTGCGTCAGATCAAGACCTCGCCGAGCGAATTCGGCTTGATGACGTACGACCCGGCGTTCATGAACACGGCGTCGTGCAAGAGCGCGATCACCTTCATCGATGGTGAGAAGGGCATCCTGCGCTATCGCGGCTATCCAATCGAACAGCTCGCGGAAAAGTCGACGTTCCTGGAAGTCGCCTGGCTGCTGCGCCACGGCGAGCTGCCGACGCAGGAGGAGTACGACGGGTGGGTGCACGACATCACCTATCACACGTACGTCCACGAGAACATCAAGACGTTTCTGCAGGGCTTTCGCTACGACGCGCATCCGATGTCGATGCTCTGCTCGGCCGTCGCGGCGCTGTCGTCGTTCTACCCGGAAGCGAAGAACATCCAGGATCCCGAGTCGCGGAACATCTCCATCATCCGCCTGCTCGCGAAGATGCCGACGCTCGCCGCGTTCTGCTATCGCCACAGCAAGGGACTCCCGTTTATCTATCCCGACAACGACCTGAGCTACACCGAGAACTTCCTCTCGATGGTGGCGCGCATGTCGGAGCCCAAGTACGAGGCGAATCCCGTCTTCGTGAAGGCGCTCGAGATTCTCTTTATCCTGCACGCCGATCACGAGCAGAACTGCTCGGCGAACGCGGTGCGCGCCGTCGGCTCGTCGCATGTCGATCCGTTCTCGGCGACCGCGGCCGGTGTCGCGGCACTGTACGGCCCGCTCCATGGCGGCGCCAACGAGCAGGTGCTCCGCATGATCAAGGAGATCGAGCATCCGAAGAACGTGCAGGGCTTCGTCGACGACGTGAAGAGCGGCAAGGGCGGCAGCCGTCTGATGGGCTTCGGCCATCGCGTCTACAAGTCGTACGATCCGCGCGCCAAGATCGTGAAGGCGCTCGCCGACCAGGTATTCAAGATTGTCGGTGTCGACAAGGATCTGGAGATCGCGCTCAAGCTCGAGGAAGCCGCGCTGAACGACGAGTACTTCATTTCGAGAAAGCTGTATCCGAACGTCGATTTTTACACCGGTCTCATCTACCGCTCGATGGCGTTTCCGACGGATTTCTTCACGGTGCTATTCGCCGTGGCGCGCACGTCGGGGTGGCTGGCGCAGTGGGAAGAGATGCTCAACGACAAGGAGCAGAAGATCGCGCGTCCGCGGCAGATCTATGTCGGCTACGGCGAGCGTCAGTTCAAGTCGAATCTGAAGGATCGTTTTCCGAAGGCGAACAAAGACGCGCTGAAAGCGAACAAGGACGCGATTCGGAAGTAGCTCGGGCGAGGTGCGACAAGAGCGAAACGCGACGCGGATGTGCGTCGCGTTTCGCGTATGATCAGGCTATCAGGCGTCGGCGAGCTTGCGAATGATCGTGTACTCGCTCTCCGTCACCGGCGACACCGACAACCGCCCGATGCGCACCAACGCCATCTTCTCGAGTCCTTTGGTCTTTTTGATCTCATCGAGCCCCACCGGCCGCGGGAGCTTCTCGACGGCCTTGAGATCCACCATGAACCATGTGGGTTTGTCCGGCGTGCTCTTGGGATCGTAGTAGTCGCTCTTGGGATCGAGCGCCGTGTGGTCGGGATACGCCTCCTTCACCACCTTGGCCACGCCGACGATCGCGGCGGGATTCGACATCGAGTGATAGAAGAAAACCAGGTCGCCCTTCTTCATCGCCTGGAGATGAATGCGCGCCGCATACGCGCGAACGCCGTCCCAGTGCGTGGTCTTCTTGGGGCTTGCGACGAGATCGTCGTACGAGAAGACGTCGGGTTCGGATTTGACCAGCCAGTAGTTCATGGGTGTCTTTCCAAAGTCGTTCCCACTGTCATTCCAGTGTCATTCCGGGCGAAGCGACGAATCTTCCACAAGGGTAGAGTGGCCAGGCCATCTACCTGAACGCAAGATTCCTCAGTCGCTTCGCTCCTTCGGAATGACAGGGATCGCTTCGCTCCTTCGGAATGACAGGGATCGCTGCGCCCCTTCGGAATGACAGGGATCGCTTCGCTCCTTCGGAATGACAGGGATCGCTGCGCCCCTTCGGACTGACAGCTAGTTTTCGCGCATGAACGTGCTCGCGAACTACGAGATGCTCGTCCGCGGCGTCCGCACCGCCCTGCTCTACTTGGGGCTCGCGATCGCCGTGATTTGCGCCGTGGATTGGGCCGTTCGCACGCGGCGCATCAGCCCGTTCAACAAGATCAGCCGCTTCTTCCGCACGACGATCGATCCGCTCCTCGCGCCGATCGAACGCGTCATCGTGCGCGCGGGCGGGCTGCCGTCGGCCGCGGCATGGTGGGCGCTCGTGCTGTTCGTCGTGCTCGGCATTCTGCTCCTCGCGCTGCTCGATTTCATCCACAGCATTCTCGTGCAGGCGGTCTTCATGGTGCAGCAGCCGAGCACCGCGCCGCCGATCCTCGTGCACTGGGTGTTCTCGATTCTGATCATCGCACTGCTCGTGCGTGTGATCTCGACGTGGCTCCCGATCTCGCCCTACTCGCGGTGGATCCGGTGGTCGTATGTCCTCACCGACTGGATGGTGCGTCCGATGTCGCGCGTCATTCCGCGCATCGGGATGTTCGACATTACGCCGATCGTACTCTGGTTTCTGTTGCAGCTCGCTGAAAAAGTCGTCGTGGGCGCCATGATGTGAGTGACGTGCGTGAGGTAAGTCCGCCGCTTCGCGTCACCGAATCGAATGGTCGCGTCCGGTTTTCGGTTCACGTTCAGCCGCGCGCTTCGACGACGAGCGCGGCCGGTGTGCACGGCGACGCGCTCAAGGTTCGGCTGGCGGCCCCGCCTGTTGACGGTGCCGCGAACCAGGCGCTCGTGGAATTTTTCGCCGAGATCTTCAGGGTTGGACGGCGGGACGTTAGAATACTCGCCGGCGAGACCTCGCGATCGAAGATCGTCGAGATCGACGGCATCACCGCGCGCGCTGTCCAGGACCTCGCCAAAGGAAGTGCGCGCTGAGCAGGGATGGCTGGATACATGACGCGAATTCTCTTGGTCGGCAGCGATCTGCCGTTACTGGAAGGCCTGGCGCAGTCGCTGGGCAGCGCGGGATTCACGCCGCTCGTCGCGCAGTCGTTGGCCGAAGCGCGCGAGATCGCGGCGCAGGATGCGCCGCTCGTCGTCGTCATCAGCCGCGCACTTGCCGCCATGGCGAGCGCGGAAACGCTCAGTATTCCTGTCGCGCCGGGTGGAGCGCTCATGCTCTACCGTGCGATCGGCAGCCCGCTCGTCACGTTCTCGCCCAGCGTGCAGCGCGCCGTGCTCGCCGATCTCACGCTGCCGCTCGAGCGCAACCGTCTCATCGCCCTCGTACATCACGTGGATGAGCGTGCGAAAGTCACCGGCCGCGCGGACACCAGCGGCGGCTCGAGCCACGAGATCACATCGCTCTGATCCGGCGCGATTGCCTCTCGTTGTAGAGGCTGATACACTTATTAACACAACCGATTCGTGGCGATTTAGGGCAACTTGCGGCCACGTAAAACATTCCGCTAAAGCGCCAGCCCCAGCCCAAGCGCTCGCGGGCATTTTCTTTTTTTACAGCCCCCGATGGAAACCAGAGCACCAAATCCGTATCTCGCCGCGATCGCACAGCGCGTCCTCGTCTACGACGGCGCGATGGGCACGAACATTCAGCGCTTCCACCCGACGCCCGACGATTTCGGCGGCAAGTCGCTGGAAGGCTGCAACGATCACCTCGTGCTGACGCGGCCCGACATCATTCAGTCGATCCACGAGTCGTTCCTCGCCGTCGGCTGCGACGTCGTGGAGACCTGCACCTTTCAGTCGACCCCTCATCGTTTGAGGGAATGGGGAATCGACGAGAAGACGCGCGAGCTCAACGTGGCCGCGGCGCGTCTCGCCCGCGCGGCCTGCGACAAATACTCGACGCCGGACAGACCGCGCTTCGTCGCCGGGTCGATCGGTCCGACGGGCATGCTGCTGTCGAGCAACGATCCCGTGCTGTCGAATACGACTTTCGCCGAGTTGGAGGACAACTACTACACGCAGGCGAAGTATCTGGTCGAAGGCGGCGTCGACGTTCTCCTCGTCGAAACCGCGCAAGACATCCTCGAAGTCAAAGCGGCGATCGCCGGCTTCGAGCGACTGTTCGCCGAGATTGGCCGTGGCGTCGCGATCCAGGCGCAGGTGACGCTCGACACGAGCGGCCGCATGCTGCTCGGCACCGACATCGCGAGCGCGATGACGACGCTCGAGGCGCTGCCGGTCGATGTGATTGGACTCAATTGCTCGACGGGCCCCGAGCACATGCGCGAGCCGATCCGCTTTCTGGCGACGAACGCATCGCGCCCGGTGTCGTGCATTCCGAACGCGGGGCTGCCGCTGAACACGGGCACCGGTGACGCGGTGTATCCACTCGAGCCCGGGCCGATGGCCGACGCGCTCGGCGAGTTCGTCGAGAAGTTTGGTGTGCGGGTCGTGGGTGGATGCTGTGGGACGACGCCGGAGCATCTCAAGGCGATCGTTGAGCGAGTGTCATTGCATGGGGCGGACCTGTCATCCCGAGCGGAGGCGCGTAGCGCCGGAGTCGAGGGACCCCCTTCTGCCGAGGAGAGCTCCTCCGTCAGGACGGGGGTCCTTCGACTCGCTCCGCTCGCTCAGGATGACACGGTGGCGGGTTCCCACCGCGGCTCAAAGGTCGCCCGCGCCGCCAGCGCCATGCGCGCCACCGACTTCGACCAGAATCCAAAGCCGCTCTTGATCGGCGAGCGCGTCAACGCGCAGGGCTCGCGCAAGGTGAAGCGCCTGCTGCTCGCCGACGATTACGAAGGCATCTCCGACGTCGCGCGCGAGCAGGTCGAGTCGGGCGCGCACGTGCTGGACGTGTGCGTCGCCGTCACCGAGCGCGCCGATGAAGCGGAGCAGATGCAGAAGGTCGTGAAGCTGCTCTCGATGACCGTCGAGACGCCGATCATGATCGACTCCACGGAGCCGGCGGTGATCGAGCGCGCGCTGGAGACCATTCCCGGACGCGCGATCATCAACTCCATCAACATGGAGAACGGGCGTGAGCGCATCGACAAGGTCGTGCCGCTGGCGAAGAAGCACGGCGCGGCGCTCGTCGCGCTGACGATCGATCCGGTCGGCATGGCGAAGACGCGCGAGCGCAAGCTGGAGGTGGCGAAGAAGATCTACGACATCGTCGTCGGCGAGTACGGCATGCGCGCCGAAGATCTGATTTACGATGATCTCACCTTCACGCTTGCGACGGGCGACCAGGAGTGGGTCGACTCGGCGGTCGAAACGATCGAAGGCATTCGCTTGATCAAGCGCGAGCTGCCGGGCGTCTACACCTCGCTTGGCGTTTCGAACGTGAGCTTTGGTCTCGCGCCGGACGCGCGCGCGGTGCTCAACTCCGTCTTTCTGCATCACTGTGTCGAGGCAGGTCTCGACATGGCGATCGTGAATCCGGCGCACGTGCAGCCGTATGCGGAGATCCCGGCGGACGAGCGCGCGCTCGCCGACGAGTTGGTGTTCAACAAACGGCCCGACGCGCTCCAGCGATTCATCGAGCATTTTGAGGGCCGGGCGACCGGCGCGGCGGCCGGAGGCGCAGCCGACGGCCTTCAAATAGACGCATCCAGTGAACTTTCGCCGGAGGCGAAAGTTCACTGGATGGTGGTGCACAGGAAAAAGGACGGCATCGAAGCCGCGCTCGACACCGCCGGCGTCCGCGAGCAGCCTGTGCGCGTCCTCAACGACGTGCTGCTCCCCGCAATGAAGGAAGTCGGCGACAAATTCGGCGCCGGCGAGCTCATTCTGCCGTTCGTGCTGCAGTCGGCCGAAGTGATGAAGAAGGCCGTCAAACATCTCGAACAATTCCTCGAGCGCGCGGAAGGCTACACCAAGGGCAAGGTCGTGCTCGCGACCGTCTATGGCGACGTGCACGACATTGGCAAGTCGCTGGTCAACACCATTCTCTCGAACAACGGCTACACGGTGTTCGACCTGGGCAAGCAGGTGCCGGTGAACACGATCATCGAGAAGGCGCTCGAGGTGAACGCCGACGCCATCGGCCTCTCGGCGCTGCTCGTCTCGACGTCGAAGCAGATGCCGCTGTGCGTGCAGGAGCTCGATCGCCGCGGGATTCAGATTCCGGTGCTGATCGGCGGCGCGGCGATCAACCGCCGCTTCGGCCGCCGCGCGCTGTTCGTGGAAGGCGAGCGCGCCTACGACTCGGGCGTGTTCTACTGCAAGGATGCGTTCGAGGGTCTGGAGACGATGGACCGCCTGCAGGACGACGGCACGCGTCAGGGCTTCGTCGATCAACTGATCGCCGACGCGAAGAATGACAAGTTCTTGAATACCAATGTTGGAAAGGATCAATCGGCGGGCACCTCGGGCGGCCAGCGCAGCGACGTCAGCGCGGACAATCCCGTTCCGTCGGCGCCGTTCTTCGGTACGCGGACGCTGCACGACATTCCGCTCGACGAAGTCTTCGCGCTCCTCGACCTCGATGAGTTGTACCGCCTGCAGTGGGGCGGGCGCGGCTCGGGGCCGGAGTTCGACGCGATGGTGAAGAAGGAGTTCGAGCCGACGCTCGCGCGCCTCAAGGAGTCGGCGAAGTGCGACGGGTGGCTCCGCCCGCGCGCGACGTACGGTCTCTTCCCCGTACAGTCTTCAGGGAACGACTTGCTGGTGTACGATCCCGACGGCTACGCGAAGGACGGCACAACGCGCGAGCTGGCGCGCTTCCACTTCCCTCGACAGGAAGGCCGCGAACGGCTGTGCATCGCGGACTATTTTCGCTCGGTCGAATCGGGCGACGTCGACGTCGTCGCGTTCCAGGTCGTCTCCGTCGGCGACGAAGCGGACAAGCGCTTCCAATCGTTGCAGGGCGCGAACGAGTACACCGAAGCGTTTTACGTGCACGGCTTGAGCGTTGAAACCGCTGAGGCAGTCGCCGAGTGGCTGCATCGCAAGCTCCGCCACGATCTGGGCGTGCCGGCGGGTCAGGGCAAGCGGTATTCGTGGGGCTATGGTGCGTGTCCGGACCTCGAGGATCACGCCCAGCTGTTCAAGATTCTGCCGGCCGAGCGCGAGCTCGGCATGGAGCTCACGAGCGCGTTTCAGTTGATCCCCGAGCAGAGCACCGCGGCGATCATCGTGCATCATCCACAGGCGAAGTACTATGCGGTGAGGGGGGCGTAGTAGTGCACCGCAATGGTCATCCTCGCGACCGAGCGCAGCGAAGGAGTCGAGGATCTGCGCTTGTGAACGGCGTTCATACGAGCAGATCCTCCACTCGCTTCGCTCGGGAGGATGACAAGCTGTGAACATCGACCGCCTCCTCGACCCTTCCGCCATCGTCGTCTTCGACGGCGCCATGGGCACCATGCTGTACAGCAAAGGTGTGTTCATCAACCAGTGCTACGATGAGCTCGCGCTTCGGCAGCCCGATCTCGTCCGCGACATCCACAAGCAGTACGTCGCCGCCGGCGCCGACGTCATCGAGACGAACAGCTTCGGCGCCAATCGCCCGAAGTTGACGCAGTACGGCTTGCAGGAGCAGGTGAAGGAGCTGAACTACGCCGCGGCGCAGGTCGCGCGCGAAGCGGCGGGCGATCGCGCGCTCGTCGCCGGTGCCGTCGGCCCACTCGGTCTCCGCCTCGAGCCGTTCGGTCCGACGAGCAAGGACGAGGCATGCGGCTTCTTCCGCGAGCAGATGGAAGGGCTTGCCGACGGCGGCGTCGATCTTTTCATTCTCGAAACGTTCGGCGATCTCGAGGAGATCGAGCAGGCGATTCGCGCCGCCCGCGCCGTCGCGCCCGACAAGCCTGTGGTCGCGCAGATGACGATCGGCGCCGACTGCCGCACGCCGTACGGCGCGTCACCCGAAGACGTCGTGCGCGAGCTCGATGCATGGGGCGCGGACATCATCGGGCTCAACTGCTCCGTCGGTCCACAGACAATTCTCGAGTGCATCGAGAAGATGGCGCCCGCCACGCGACGAAAGCTGAGCGCGCAACCGAACGCCGGCATGCCGCGCGACGTCGGCGGCCGCAGCATGTACATGGCCAGCCCCGAGTACATGGCGACGTATGCGCGGCATCTCGTGCAGGCCGGCGCCAAGATCGTCGGTGGCTGCTGCGGGACGACGCCCGACCACATCCACGCGATGGTCGAGGGCATTCGTCCGTTGGCTCCTCGGCTCGTCGCCCAGCAACCAGCGCCCAACGCCCAACGCCCAACGACGAGCTCGGACGCCCAACGCCCGGCGCCGATCGAATTCTCCCAACGATCCCGCTGGGCCAAGAAGCTCGACGCCAACCAGTTCGTCTCGTCCGTCGAAATCGTTCCGCCGCGCGGCGTCGACGCCACGCGCATGCTGAGCGACGTCGCCAAGCTCAAGACCGCGGGCGTCGACGCGGTGAACGTCCCCGACGGTCCGCGCGCGCAGAGCCGCATGGGCGCGCTCATGACGAGCGTGTTGATCGAGCAGCAGGTCGGCATCGAGACCGTCACGCACTACGCCTGCCGCGATCGCAACCTCCTCGGCATGCTGAGCGATTTGCTCGGCGCATCGGCCGTCGGTCTTCGCAATTTGCTCATCGTCACGGGTGATCCGCCGAAGATGGGCCCGTACCCCGACGCGACGGCGGTCTTCGACGTCGATTCGATCGGGTTGACCAACCTGGTCAACAACCTGAATCATGGTATGGATCCGGGCGGCAATCCGATCGGCCAGCCAACGCGCTTCGTGATGGGCGTCGGCGTGAATCCCGTCGCGATCGATCTGGAACAGGAGCTTCGGCGCTTCGAGTGGAAGGTCGAAGCGGGCGCCGAGTTCGCGATCACACAGCCGGTGTTCGACGCGGAACAGCTCGAGCGATTCGTCGGCCGCCTGGGCGACACGCACATTCCGATCGTCGCGGGGATCTGGCCGCTTGTCTCCGTGCGCAACGCGGAGTTCCTCGCGAACGAAGTGCCGGGCGTCTCCGTGCCGAACGAGGTGATCGCTCGCATGCGCCGCGCGAATGAGCAGTCGAAAGAGCATGCAGTCGCCGAAGGCATCGCGATCGCGCGCGAGATGCTCGATCGCGTGCGGCCGGTCGTGCAAGGCGTGCAGGTATCGGCTCCCTTCGGAAAGGTCGACCTCGCGCTCGACGTGTTTCGCGCGTAAGTGCGCGGAACGATTCTCGCGCCCTCCGTATTCCGATATTTGAAGCGCTAAACGGAGCGAGTCGCGAAGGCGCGGCACGGCGAGAAGCGTAGTGACGCTCGGGTGACGGACCGCAAGTCCCACCCGTCGGGAATCATGGCTTGGTTCGAATGCGATTGGATGCGGCGTCCGCCAAGAGCGCCTCCTACTGGGTCACACCCGAAGACCGCGCTCGCCTCTTGCTCGACGATCGCGGCACGGAATGGGAGGTCTATGACGAGGCCACGTGGAGCATGGAGCTGGCGCTCGAGTGGGACTTCCTGCCGCAAACGAAGAACCCTGGTTTGATCTTCGCGTCGCGCGTCGGCCGGCGGCGACTGTGGCCGTGCCCGGATGATTGGCGCGGGATGGCGGACGCGCAGATCATCGAGCTCTTGGGACGGGCGAAGACGTTCTTCTGATTGTTGTCATCCCGAGCGACCCTGAGCGTAGCGAAGGAGAGTCGAGGGACCCCCGTCCCGACGGAGGAGCTTTATGCAGCGCTCCGCTGAGAAGGGGTTCCCTCGACTTCGGCGCTGCGCGCCTCCGCTCGCGATGACACGGAGCGCGGACACATACCCTCCGCGCGTTCCGATGCCATATTTACTCCATGCGCGCCATCCTGATCATCGACCACGGCTCTGTCCGCGCCGAGGCCAATCACATGCTGTCCTGCGTCGCCAACCTGCTGCAAAGCATGGTCGGCGACGCGGTGCTCGTTCGCTTCGCCCACATGGAGCTCGCCGAGCCGTCGATCGAGCAGACGTTCGCCGCGTGCGTCGAGGCGGGCGCCACGGAAGTCATCGCGTTCCCCTACATGCTTTCGCCCGGCAAGCACTCCACGCGCGACATTCCGCGCTTGGTGAGCGAAGCCGCTGCGAAATTTCCGGGAATACTTTTTCGCGTGACGCCGGCGTTCGGCGTGAATCGCCAGCTCGCTGAAGTCATTGCCGAGCGCGCCGGTGTCGAGCTCATCACGAACGTGAGCGACGACGTCGGCGGCCGCTGCTGGGACGCCGCGCAGTGCATCGGCACGTGTGGCCCCGCATGCGCGGCGACGATCGCGAACGCCGAGTTGTCGCCCTCCGACAACCGCCTGAGCTAGTCTTCAGTATGCCCACCGACACCGCACAACCCGGCTCGCCGCTGACGATACTCTCCGACGACGAGACACTGTTTCGCGACGCCGTCGCCGGCTTCGCCGACGAGGAAGTCCGGCCGCGCGTGCAACGGATGGAACGCGACGGCAAGATCGATCCCGCGCTGATCACGAAGTTCTTCGACATGGGCTTGATGGGCATCGAGGTCGCCGAGGAATACGGCGGCGCCGGCGGCTCGTGCTTCATGATCGCGCTCGGCGTCGAGGAGCTCAGCAAGGTCGATCCCGCGGCGGCGATCCTGATGGATGTGCAGAACACGCTCGTCAACTTTCCGATTCGCACCTACGGCTCCGACGACATCAAGCGCCGCTACCTGCCGCAGCTCACCGGAGAAAAGGTCGGTGCGTATGCGCTGTCCGAGCCTTCGTCCGGTTCCGACGCGTTCGGCATGCAGACGCGCGCCGAGCAGCGCGGCGACACGTGGATTCTGAACGGCCGCAAGATGTGGATCACGAACGGCGCCGAGGCGCAAGTCTACGTCGTCTTCGCGAACGCGAATCCGTCGGCCGGCTACAAGGGCATCACGGCATTCGTCGTCGAGCGCGGCTTCAAGGGCTTCGCCGTCGGCAAGAAAGAGGACAAGCTCGGCATTCGCGCCTCGAGCACGACGGAGCTCATCCTCGACGACGTCGAGGTGCCCGCGGAGAACGTGCTCGGTCCCGTGGGCCAGGGCTACAAGATCGCCATCGAAACACTGAACGAAGGACGCATCGGCATCGGCGCGCAGATGATCGGCGTTGCCGCCGGCGCGCTCCACGCCGCGACCGAATATGTGAAAGAGCGTTCACAATTCGGCAAGAAGCTCGCGGACTTTCAAGGAATTCAATTCCAGCTTGCTCAAGCCCGCACGGAGCTCGAGGCGGCACGCCTCATGGTGTACAACGCCGCGCGGCTCAAGGACGCGGGCAAGGACATCGCGATGGAAGGCGCGATGGCCAAGCTCTTCTCGTCGCAGGTGGCCGAGCGCGTGACATCGATCTCGCTCGAGCTCTTCGGCGGCTACGGGTACACCAAGGATTATCCGGCCGAGAAGTTCTATCGCGACGCGAAGATCGGCGCGATCTACGAAGGCACGAGCAACATGCAGCTGCAGACGATCGCGAAAGCAATGTTGAGGTAAGGCGGGCGTATGGGCGTGTGGGCGTATAGGCGCATGGGCGGCGGATCGTGAAAGCAATACGAATACATGAAACAGGTGGGCCGGACGTACTTCGCTACGAAGACGTCGACGAACCGACGGCGGCCGCGGGCGAAGTGCTCATCGACGTGCAGGCGGTCGGACTCAATTTCATCGAGATCTACCAGCGCCAAGGCCAGTACCAGATGCAACGACCCTTCACTCCGGGATCGGAAGCAGCGGGTACCGTTCGCGCGGTGGGTTCCGACGTCAAGGAGTTCAAAGTCGGCGATCGCGTCGTGTCGCAGAGCGTCAAAGGCGCATACGCGCAGCGCGCGGTCGTGCTCGCGGAAAAAGCCGTGCGCATTCCCGACGGGGTCGAGACCAAGATCGCGGCTGCCGCGTGGTTGCAGGGACTCACCGCACACTACCTGTCGCACTCGACGTATCCGCTCGCGAAAGGCGACGCATGCCTCGTTCACGCGGCTGCCGGCGGTGTCGGGTTGCTGCTGTGCCAGATGGCGAAGCGCCGCGGCGCGTTGGTGATCGGTACTGCATCGACGCCGGAGAAGCGCGAGCTCGCGCACAAAGCCGGCGCCGACGAGATGATCGACTACACCTCGCAGGATTTTGTCGCGGAAACAAAGCGCATCACGAACGGCGCCGGCGTGAACGTCGTCTACGATTCGGTCGGCAAGACGACGTTCGACAAATCGCTCGACTGCCTCGAGCGCCGCGGGCTGCTCGCCCTCTTCGGCCAGTCGAGCGGACCAGTCCCCGCATTCGATCCACAAATTCTAAATCGCAAAGGTTCGCTGTTTCTCACGCGGCCGACGCTCAACGACTACGTCGCGTCGCGCGAAGCGCTCGTGTCGCGCGCCAATGATCTGCTCGGTTGGATCGAGCGCGGCGAGCTCTCGGTGCGCATTGGGGCCGAGTTCCCGCTGGAAAGGGCGGCCGATGCGCAAACGGCGCTCGCCGGACGCAAGACGACGGGCAAAGTACTTCTGATTCCGTAGCCGCTGGCCGTGGGCCAAAGGACCAAATTGCGCAGGGCCGGGGTATTGCATACAGTTTTGAACTGACATTCCCCTCGCGGGAGATTCCATGCGTCTCGTCGCTCCGCTCTGCGCCCTCGCCATCACGGCCGGCATCGCCTCAACCGCCGGCGCCCAAACCGCTCCCAACGCCTTCGTTCGCGTCACCGCCACCGACTCGGCCACCGGAGCACCGCTCGCGAGCGCGGAGATCACGCTCACGCGCGGCCTGCACGACGTCGTGGCGCGCGGTACGACGGACGATCAGGGACACGGCATCTTGCCGGTCAGTGTCAAGGACTCGACCGACTTCAACGTCACGATTCGCAAGATCGGGTTCCGCCGCGGCGACCGGTTCTTCGATGTTGGACCGAAGGATACGGCGAACCTCGTTCTCCGCGTTCCGTCCACGACGAACACCCTGGGCGCCGTGCAGGTCACGGCGTCGCGCAGTCCGTCGCGCTTCATGACGTACGAGCTCGATGCGGACGAGATCGAGTCGGCCGATCGTCCGAGCATGGACAACGGGTGGGAAGTCGTGAAGCAGCTTCGGCCCGCGATGCTCGAGAGCAAGGGCGGCTGCGCCACCGGCGTGCAGGAGATCTGGGTGAACGGCAAGCACATTCGTCTGCCGTTGCGTCCGACCGGCATGGCCGCGGCGCGCGCGCTCGTCGGCGTGCCGCCTGGCGCTCGCTTCACGTATCCGCCCGTGACTGTGCTCTCGGAGATCGCGCCGGAGCACATCGAGCACATCACGTACAAGGATTGCTTCGACCATTCGATGGCGGTGGTCGCCACGCAGAACGCGATCTTCGTGACGCTCAAGCCCGGCGTCGTGTATCAGCAGGACGTGGGCAGCTTCGTGGTCGATCAGACGCAGGAACAGCAGGAGAAGGCCGCGGCCAAGCGGTAAGCGTCACGACGCTTCAGGCGCCGATCTCCTCCGCTTCGGGCGTGGCACTGAGATTTTCGGGGCCACGCTCGAGCAGTTTACAGAACTCTCGAATGTGCAATGCCGTCGCGCGATGCCTGAGCGTCGCCGCGCCAAGCCCGTCCATCTCGTCCTTGAAGAGCTGCGACAGCTGAATGGTGGCGGGTGAGCTGGACCCACGCCGCCCTGAGCCGCAACTTGTCGTGACCGAATAGCCCACAGGACGACAATGCGTGACGAAGACGGTACGAAATCCGAACCACACGTGACCCGCCGCGCGTTCGTCGGAACGGCGGTCGCCGGCGCCATCGCGGCCCACGCTGTCCCGCGCACGAGGCGTGACGGTCATCAAGTCCCCGCGTTCGCGCTCGAGGAGGCGACGATCGACGACTTGCAGGCACGCATGCGCGACGGACGCGACACGTCGCAGTCGCTCGTGCAACAGTACCTTGGACGCATCGACGCGCTGGACCAGCGCGGTCCCGCGCTCAATGCGGTCATCGAGCTCAATCCCGACGCGGGATCGATCGCCGCGCAGCTCGACGGCGAACGCAAGGCCGGTCGCGTGCGGGGTCCGATGCACGGCATTCCAGTTCTCATAAAAGACAACATCGACACCGGCGACCGCATGCACACCACGGCCGGCTCGCTCGCGCTTGCGGACAGTATCGCGGCGCGCGATTCCTGGGTCGCCGAGCGGTTGCGAGCGGCGGGCGCCGTGATCGTCGGGAAAACGAACTTGAGCGAGTGGGCCAACTTTCGCTCGACGCATTCGACGAGCGGCTGGAGCGGGCGCGGAGGGCAGACGCACAATCCCTACGCGCTCGATCGCACACCGTCCGGTTCGAGCTCGGGCTCGGGAACCGCGGCGTCGGCAAGTTATTGCGCGGCCGCGATCGGCACCGAGACCGACGGCTCAGTCACGTCGCCGTCAGCCGCGGCGGGACTTGTTGGAATCAAGCCGACCGTGGGATTGATCGGACGCTCCGGAATCGTTCCGATCTCACACAGTCAGGACACCGCCGGACCGATGGCCCGCACCGTACGCGACGCCGCCATCCTCCTCGGCGCCCTCACCGGAGTTGATTCGCGCGACGCGGCGACGCGCCCCAGCGCCGGACGCTCGCGCACCGATTACACGAGCGCGCTCGATCGCGATGGATTGCGCGGTGCGCGCATAGGCGTCGCACGCAAGCACTTCACCGGGTATCACGCCGAGACGGACAAGGTGTTCGAAGCCGCGCTCGATCTGATGAAGCGGCAAGGAGCCACGATCGTCGATCCCGCCGACATCACCACCGCCGGCAAAGCCGACGACTCCGAGTTCGACGTGCTGCTCTACGAATTCAAGGCGGATCTCAACGCGTATCTCGGACGGCTCAGGCCCAACGTCACGGTGCGTTCGCTCGCCGAGGTGATGGCGTTCAACACGCGGAACGCGTCACGCGAGCTCGAGTTCTTCGGCCAGGAGATCATGGAGATGGCCGAGAAGAAAGGGCCGCTCACCGAGAAGAAGTATCGTGATGAGCTGGCGGCCAATCATCGACTGATGGGCACGCAGGGCATCGACGCGACGGTGAAGGAGTACACGCTCGACGCGATCGTCGCGCCGACGCAGGGGCCGGCGGATCTGATCGATCTCGTGAATGGCGATGCGGGCGGACGCGGCTCGTTCACATCGCCGGCGGCGGTCGCGGGCTATCCGCACATCACCGTCCCGATGGGATTCGTACACGGATTGCCCGTCGGATTGTCATTCGTTGGCCCGGCATGGACGGAAGCGACACTGCTCAAGCTCGCGTTTGCATTCGAGCAAACGGCGCCGGCTCGGCGCAGGCCGACCTTCGCGCCGACAGTCGATCTCGGCGACACGCGGCGGGTTTCGACCAAATAGATTGTTGAAATGACCCGCACACTCTCCGAGCTCAATCCGCCCGAACGGCTGCTTTTTGGTCCGGGCCCAAGCAATCCCGATCCGCGCGTGCTCGCCGCGATGAGCCGTCCTGTCGTCGGACATCTCGATCCGTACTTCGTCGAGCTCATGGACGAGACGATGGACGGACTGCGTCAGGTGTATCGCACGCAGAATCATCACACGGTGCCGATCTCGGGCACCGGCTCGGCCGGGCTCGAGACGATCATGCTCAACCTGCTCGAGCCGGGCGATCGCGCGGTCGTGTGCGTCGGCGGGTACTTCGGCAATCGGCTCGCCGAGTTGGCGCGGCGCGCCGGCGCGGACGTGCGGACGCTCGAAGTGCCGCCCGGCGAGATCGTCGATCCGGCCGACGTCGACAAGGCGCTCGGTGAGAAGCGCACAAAGCTATTGGCATTCGTGCATCTGGAGACGACAACTGGCGCGTGTCAGCCGATCGCGCCGATGGTTGAAGTCGCGCGCAAGCACGACGCGCTCGTCATGATGGACTGCGTGACGTCGCTCGGCGGCGTGCCGATCGACATTGACGCGCTTGGCATCGACGCCGCCGGATCGTGCACGCAGAAGTGTCTCGGCGCGCCGCCGGGACTCGGACCGATCACCGTGAGCGCACGAGCGATGAACGCGGTGAAGGCGCGCAAGAAGCCGCCGACGACGTGGTACATGGATCTCTCGCTCCTGTTCCAGTACTGGAGCGAGGATGCATCGTCACGCAAGCGCGCGTTCCATCACACGGCGCCGATCTCGAACATCTACGGATTTCACGAGGCGCTTCGCCTGATTCTCGAGGAAGGATTGGAGAATCGCTGGGCGCGCCACGCGAAGGCGCAAGCCGCGTTGATGCGCGGTCTCGAGAAGCTCGGGATTTCGCTGTTCACGCCGCAGGCGAATCGCGCGCCGACGATCAACGTGCTCTCGGTGCCCGACGGCGTCGATGAAGCGAAGGTACGTAGCCGCATGCTCGAGCGCGGCGTGGAGATGAGCGGCGGACTCGGAGCGCTCGCGGGCAAAGTCTGGCGCGTCGGCGTCATGGGGTACAACGCCGAGGAATCGCGCGTTGAGCGATTCCTCGGCGCATTGGCCGAGTCGTTGTCGTCCTGACCCTGAGCGTAGCGAAGAGGAAGGACCCCTGTCGGTGCCGAGCGCTGCTCCTCCGCCGGGACGGGGGTCCCTCGACTCCGGCGCTTCGCGCCTCCGCTCGGGATGACAGTGAGGTGTAGTTACGGCGCCTGCTCCAACCACGAGTTGAGCGGCCGCCACCGCTCTGGCAACGGGCGCAGCAGGACGCGCCCGATCAACAACGCGTTGGTGCCGAGCAGCAGATAGCGCTCAGTGTTCAGATGTGCGCCGACGCTGCCGTGCACGGTCGGCAGTGCCGCGATCGTCAGCGTCGAGATCGCGAGCGGCAAGGCATACGGCAGCTGCGACCAGCGTGACTGATGTCCGTCGCTGATCGCGACTTCCGTGATGGCCGGCCGCAGTAGCACCACGCTTCCCTTGCCGCCAGGAATGCCGAGGATGAGCGAGTCGCGCGACAGCGCGCTCAAGTTCCCGATGTACGCGCTGGTGTTGCGGCTCGAGGCGCCGACGCGAACGCGGACGCGTTCTCCGGCGTGCAGCGAGTCGCTTTGCGCCTGAAGCAGGATGGGCGCGGCAAAGATGATGGCGGCGAGCGTCGGGGCGAATCGCATGTCCGCCTCGGTGGGTGGCATTAGAGATCTATGATAGACGCGCGTCGGAGGACGGCGACCATGCGGGCGCCTGGCGGCCGTCGGCCGCGAGCGATGCCTGCCGCTCGAAGTACCGCGCGACGATCTGCATGCGGCCCTCCGAGTTCGGCATCGACGTAACGACGCGCTCGAGACTGCCGAGGTAGTCGGGATAGCCGGTCTTCGCCCGGATTTCCGGGAGATAGGGACGCAGCTTGACGTAGGTGGCGACATGCTCGGTGTTCGCGCTGTTGAACATGTCGGACTCGATCGCGCCTTCGACGACGAGCGACGCCGCCATGTCCCAGTACGTCGTGACCATGCGATACGGTGCGCTCTCGTGCCCCGGCCCGAGCCAGGTGTGCAGCACGTCGCCGGCCGATTTCGGATGGAACTCGAACGCGAACCAGGCGCGAGCGCGCCGGAGCGTGGCTTCGGTGCGTAGCTCGTAGAGCTTGAGCAAAAGACTGGCGCTGTCGGCGGCTGCGATCATAGAGTCCTCGGCGATCGTCGAGCGTGCTGCCAATGTATGGCCGACGGAGGGGGACGCAACCTCCCTTCCCTTGTACTTCTACAGGGCCTGGCGTATCATCTCTTGTAGAAGCGCAAAGGGAACTCGAGGAAACCGACATGGACGACGACAAGCTCGATCTGCCGCAGGGAACGCTCGATCTGCTCATCCTCAAGGCGCTGTCGCTCGGGCCACAGCATGGCTGGGCCATCTCCGAGCGGCTGCATCAGGTCTCGCGCGCGACGCTGCAGGTTCCTCAGGGCTCGCTCTATCCCGCGCTGCACCGTCTCGAGCGGCAAGGATGGATTCGCGCGGAATGGGGCGCGTCCGAAAACAATCGCCGCGCCAAGTACTACGAGCTCACGCGCACCGGTCGTCGCCAACTCGAGACGGAGACGGAACGTTGGTCGCGTCTCACCACCGCCGTTTCACTCGTGCTCGACATGGGGTGATCGCATTGCGAGCGCTGTCATCCTGAGCGAAGGCGCGCAGCGCCGAAGTCGAAGGACCTCCGTGCGCGGAGGAGAGTTTCTCCGCCGGGACGGGGGTCCCTCGACTCGCTAACGCTCGCTCGGGATGACAACTATTTAACGAACTACTGAATCGGACCGCCCTTCTTCGTCTGCGGAACGCCGTCCGTCATCCACTTCGGTGCCGGGGTGCCCTTGAGGTAGTGATCGAAGAACTGCTTCATGCGCTCCTGGAAATCCTTCTGATTCTCCTTGCGCGCCAGGTGATGCGGCTCGCCCGGGTACGACAGCAGAATCACGTGCTTGCCCCAGCGGCGCGCGGCGCCGTATAGCTCGAGCCCCTGGTGCCAATCGACGGCGTTGTCCGCCGTGCCGTGCAGGATCAGGAACGGCGCCGTGATGTCGCGGACGTGATAGAGCGCCGACTGGTCCTCGAACAGCTGGAGATTGTCGAACGGATTCGTGCCCATGCGCACCTGGCCGACTTCGACGATTCCCTGCTGCAGCGTACCCGAGCCGGGATACGTCTCGTCGTAGAAGCTCACGAGATTGGTCGGCGGCGCGCCCGTGACGACGGCCGCGAACATCTTGCTGTGGGTGAGGATATAAGAAGTCTCATATCCGCCCCAGCTGTGGCCCTGAATGCCGATGTGATCGGGATCCGCGTAGCCCAGCTCGATCACCTTCTTCACGCCGCTCGTGACGCAGTCCAGCGCCGACGTGCCCGGATGTCCCGTTTCGTACACGATGTCCGGCTCGAACACGACATAGCCGTCGCTCGCGTACTCGGCGAAGTGCGGCCGGTCGTCGAACACCGGCATCGGGAACGCGTGGTGCGTGTCCGACAGCTTCTCGTAGAAGTACACGAGCATCGGATACTTCTTGCCCGGCTGGTAGTTCGCCGGCAGCGTCAGCGTGCCCTGCAAATGCTGGCCTTTCGAGTTCTTGAAATCAACGAGCTTCTTCGAGCCCCACGCGTACTCGTCGATGAATGGATCGGCGTCCGTCACTTTGCGCGGCGAGGCGAAGCTCGTGGTCGCCACGTAATAGTCGGGGACCATCGAGAACGTCTGCTTCGTGAAGATCACGCGGTCGGCGTTCTCCGCCTTGACGGCGTCACCGATCTTCTCGTCCGCGAACACGAGCGGCGCAGGCTTGGCGCCAGGCTGCACCGTGTAGTAGCCCGACTTCTTCGTCCACTCGCCGTACGCCGAGACGAGCAGAGGCTTCGAGAGATCGACACCGTCGTCCTCGGTCTGCGGGGCGCCCCCGAACGCGCCACCGCCGCGGCCGCCGCGGCCACCCGCACTGGGGCGATCCAACCGAACGAGGCGGAAGACGATCTGCTGCGCATCGCCAACGCCGCCGGTGAGGTTGACTGGCTTCCCGCCGTCGAGCGGCACGCTGTACAAATCGAAACGCTCGTCGAGAATCACCGACTTGCCGTCCTTCGACCAGCCCGCAACGCCGTAGACCGGCTTCTCATACGGATGATCGTCTTCGGCATCGACAAAGCTCATGCCGGCGCCGAGTGTGACGGAGCGGCCCGACTCGACGTTGTAGGCGATGACGTTCTTGTTCTTGAGATAGAGGAACCACTGGCCGTCGGGCGAGCTGCCCATCGTGCGTGTGAGACCGCGATCGATGAGCGAGCGCTCGCCCGTTTCGGTGTTCACGCGATAGTAGTCCGCCTTGCTGCCGCCCCACTGCACTTCACCGCGATACGTGGTGTCGATGCGGCCGATCGCGTAGCGCGGATCGGGTGTCGGCGTCACATTGCGCATCACCTCGTCAGACACGCGCACCAACTTGCCCGACGCGACGTTGAATACCGCGGGCAGCGTGGCGCGGCGCTCCTGCGCCAGGCGAATGATCTGTACCGACTGCACTTCGGGATCCTTCCAATGCCACACGTCGACATTCGCCTTCGGCTCGGCACCCGCGGCGCGTGCCACGGTGTCGGCTTCCTGTTCCTTGAGGCCGACGTACACGCGAGAACCGTCGCGCGTCCAACGCAGCGCGCCCATCTCGCTCACGACGTAGCCCTTGGGGAACGACGCGTCTTTCGACGGATCGTAGACGGTCATTTGCGGGTTGGCCGCAGCCGCATCGCGCCACACGAGCAGCGTGTTGTCGCGCTGCGCTTCGCCGGACTTCTTGTCGCCGCGCAACACGGCGAGCGACGTCGACTTGTCGGCCCACGCGAGCTGATCGTAGTCGGCGGCGCTCGAGCTCAGCACCTTCGACTGGCTCGTCGCCAGGTCGACGACATACACGCCGTTGCCCATGCGCTCGGCGGCATCGACCGTGTACGCGAGCATGCGGCCCGCGTCGTCGAAGTCGTACTGACTCACGTTGCCGATGTTCTGGACGACCCCCGAGGCGAGCTCGCGAAGCACGAGATCAGACCCGTTGTTCTTCGCCGTGAAGTTCGCCTTGTTGGCGCGGACGGCGACGAACTTCGAGCCTTTAGAGAACTTGAATGTCGCCGCGTCCGGTACCTGGTACTTTTCGCCGGTCGACAGATCGAGCAGCTCGAAGCGGCGCGCCGGACCGTTGAAGGAGACGACCGTGGGTGCGCCGCCCCGACCACCGCCCCGGCCACCGCGTCCGCCACGGCCCTCGCTCGGTGGCGTGACGAAATAGCCGACGTGCCGTGAATCGTCCGCGATCTGCGGCCCGGAGCCGCCGGGAATCGTGAACAGCTTGTCGCCGTCGAGCTGGCGCACGAACAGCGTGTCGTCGCCCTCGTTCGGCGTGTAGGTGTAGGTCATCCACTTGCCGTCGGGCGACAGTGCGGCGGCGCCAATGCGCTTCCAGCGGCCGATGTCGGCGAGCCCGAGCACTTTCTTGGCGCCCGGATCGGACTTTGCCGCGCCCTGGGGCGCGACGACGGGGGACGTTTGCTTGTTTTGCTGCGCGGGAAGGAGATACACCGGCGCGAGCAACAGCATCGTCGCGGCGGCGAAGCGAACGGGAGTATTTCTCAGCATGACGCGGGCTCTCCAGCAAGCCGGGGGAGGGATTGCTGAGTATACGGCTCGGCGCGGCGAAACGCTTAGCGGGACCTCCGTCATCCTGAGCGAGTGAGCGCAGCGAGCGAGTCGAAGGACCCCCGTCCCGACGGAGGAGTCGTACACAGCGCTCCGCTGAGAAGGGGGTCCCTCGACTTCGGCGCCGCGCGCCTCCGCTCGGGATGACATACCCGCTTTCTCTTGCGATGACAGCCCTACTACGGCGCCGCCGCCGAATCATCGAACCGAACCATCCGCGCCACCGCCGGCTTCCCGTGGCAGTCGACATAGAACAGCATGTAATACGCGGGCGGCATGTCCGCCGCGTGCGCGTTCGGCATGCGGAACTCGACGTCGCTCGGCGCGCCCGGCACGGCATGCATGTCGATGTCGAGAAACGCTTGCCCGTTCTCCCAGCCGTGTGTGGCCGAAGAGAGCTTGATCATCGACAGGCTGGGCGTACCGCCGCCGCAGGTTTCCGGCAGCCCGGTCAGCGTCATGCGATACGTCTGCTCGCTGTGCACGAGGTAATACGTCTTGCCGCCGATCTGCGCATCGAACCGATAGCCGCGCGGCGTGTTCGATGGACGGATCGTCGCAATCGCCGCGCGGCGTGTCCCGTCGATGAACAAATACGGCGGACTGTACATCTCGGCCACCCAATCCTCGGTGGGCAGCGTTTGCATCCCCGGCTGTCCTTTGCCCATGGGCCCGTCGCCGAAGAAGTACATGTCCACGTCGACCAGCGAGAGATTCGGCTTCGGCTGCTGGCCAGGCCCCGCGCTCGTCGCGAGCGTGGCCCGCGCGCGCACGCTCGCACGCGCCGTGTTGCCGCCGGACACGAGAATGCGGCCGTCGGGCAACAGGAGCGCGGTGTTGTGATACAGCCGTGGCTCGACGCCCTCGCTCATGCGAGTTTTCTCATAGGAGACGAACTTGCCGCCGCTGTACTTTGGCGTGAGCAGCAGCGGATAGTACACCGGTCCGTAGAAGTCGTAATTGCCGCCGTTGATGATCAGCACCTGATGCGTCGGCAGCGTGATGGCGTAGTGCATCGTGCGATCGTCCTGCGGTGAATCACCGAGGAAGTCGGGGTCGAGCGTCCACGATCCACCTGCCGGCGTGCCCGGGCGATACAGAAACTCCTCACGCTTTCGGCTGCCGCGGCCGCCCGCGAAGTGCGTCGGCGGCGAGGTCGGTGGATTGAGCGTTTGGTTCGCTGTGTTCATCGGCAGATACGTGCCGGCCGACGTGGGTTGTCCACCCAGCAGCGTGATGTTGTGCGTGTTTGGATCGAGATAGGTCGTGCCGTAGGACGTGATCGTGTCGGGCCGTGCGGGCCCGTTCGCGAACGCGATGGTCGAGGCACCCGGCCTTCCTCCGATCGTCACCCAGTAAGTGTGCTGCGTGCGGCGCATGTACGCCGTGCTGCCGGTACGCAGACTCACCCAATCGCCCTCCTGCGTCATGTAGATGCGCCCATCCGGCATGACGTAGTTCTCCGGATACAACTTGAACGTGTCGTACTGATTGTCCTTCACGCAGCGGGCGTCGCACTCTTTGGGGCTGTCGGGCGTGAATGTTGGATTGATCAGATTTGTGAATGGACTGTTGGGTGTGCCGCTCACGTCGATCGATTCCCACGCCGTGCCCGGCGTCGCCGCCTTGAACTTGCCGGGATCGAAGATGTCGATCGTTCGGTTCATCTCGAAGCGGTACATGACCGTGTCGGGCGGCGGGTCGAAGCCGACGAATCCGCCGAACACCGCCATGCGTCCGTCGAGCAGCGGCACGATACTCGGGTACCAGCGGCCGCGCGGCATGAGCCCGGCGAAGATCCACGGATTCGCCGGCGGATTCGGCATCCGCTGCCAATCGACGGACGGCCAGCGAATGGTCGCTTCCTTTCGCCAGTCGAATATCCACGTCGAGCGATTGCCCGTGCGATACGGGTAGTAGTACTGCGTACCGCCGACGAAGAGAACGCTGCCGTCGGGCAGATGCAGATGTCCCGTGCAAAACAAATCGCTGGGCACGAAGTGCGTGTGATCCGCCGGCTCCAGTACTGGCACCGGGTGCGGAATGCGGTAGAACGTGTTCCGTTCGGGATCGTAGATCCCGACGTTGTTCACCAGCTCGTAGTAGGTTTGGAGCTTGTGGATCTCGAACGGATCGAGCGCGCGATCGAACAAGCCCGTTCCCGCTTTCGGTTGAGGCACATTCGGGTAATGCTGCACGCTGTCGTGGTTGCGCCAACTGCTGCCGCTCGCCCAGAGCACCTTGCCCGACGGCAGGAGGACCGCGTGTACCGTCTGCATGCCGAGCACGCGCTCGACGGCCGCGCCACCGGCGTTCGGGATCACCGTTTCCCATCGCCCATACTTCTCGGGCGGCGGCGTCAGCGGCGGATGCTGCGCGACGAGCGGCGGCGATCCGGCGACGGAGATCAGCGCGCCGAATGCGAGCATCGAGCGTCGGTGCGGGCGTCGAGACATGGGCGTTTCCGGTGGCGTGAGATGGCGGAGGGAGCAGCGGCATTACCCTATCCCGTCCGCGACGAGCGCGCCACGCCAAACTAAAGTTTATATCATGAGAATTCTCCAATCATTTCGCGGATTGCCGATGGTCGCGGCACTCGGCGCGGCGACTGTGACGGGATGCGCCAAGCTCGCGACGTACCTGCCGGGGCGGACGCCGGCACCGGCGCCGGCGCCAGTGACAACTGCAAGCGGGTCGTCGCGCCCGCGGCCCTATCCGGTGTTCGAGACCCAGGCCTTCGCGCGCGCGGTCGCACGCGGCACGCGCACACGCACCGGCGAGCCGGGGGCCAAATACTGGCAGCAATTCGCGCGATACCACATCGACGCCGAGTTGGTGCCGACGACCAATCAGGTCAACGGCCGCGAAACAGTGCGGTATTTCAACCGGTCGCCGGATACGCTGCGCAAGGTATATGTATTTTTGAATCAGAATTTGTTCATGCCGGGCGCCGCGCGCACGGTGCCGACCCCGGTAACGGCCGGCACGGAGATCCTGCGAGTGGCGGCGTGGAGCCAGGCCCTGGCGCGCCGTGACACGGGGACAGGATTCGCCATCGACGGCACGGTCATGCGCATCAATCTGCCGCGCGCGCTCTCGCCGCACGACTCGCTCGATCTCGACGTCGCGTGGGCGTTCCAGGTACCGCCGGACGGTGCACCGCGCGAAGGCACCACCGGCGACGCCTACATGGTCGCGTACTGGTATCCGCAGATGGCCGTGTACGACGACGTGAACGGCTGGCAGACGGACCCATACCTGGGCACCGCCGAGTTCTACATGGACTACGCGGACTACGACGTGAATCTCACGGTGCCGCAAGGCTGGCTCGTCGCCGCGACGGGCGAGCTCACCAACCCGAACGACGTGCTGTCGAAGCAAACGCGCGACCGCCTTGCCGAGGCGCGACGCACCGGCGCCGTGGTGCGCGTCGTGCGCGAGCAGGACCGCGGCGCCGGCGGCAACAAGGCGACGAGCACCGGATTGGACGCGGCGCTCGTCTGGCGCTTTCGCGCGCAGAACGTGCGCGACTTCGCGTGGGGGGCCTCAGCCAAGTATTTGTGGGACGCCACGGTTGCCGCGGTCGGCGATCGCGACGGCGATCATCGTCCCGACTCGACGATGATCTACACGTTCTATCGGCCCGAGGCGCGCCGGTGGTCCTGGGACAAGAGCGCCGAATACGAGCGTTCGGTTGTCCAATTCTTGTCCAACTATTTGTGGAACTATCCCTGGACACAGATGACCGCTCTCGAGGGTCCGGTGTCATGCTCCGGGATGGAATATCCGATGTTGACGTGCATCGGTGGCCCGCGCGACACGCTGTCGCTGTACTCGGTGCAGGTCCACGAGACGGCGCACATGTGGTTTCCGATGCAGGTCGGCTCCGATGAACGACGCTTCGGCTGGCAGGATGAAGGCCTCACGCGCTTCAATCAGGCCGAGGGGATGCAGGCCTATTTCAAGGGGTACGACCGCGAGCGCCTCGCGCGTGAGGCGTATCTCACCTTCGCGCGCACCGACGGCGAAGTTCCGCTCATGCGGCCGGGCGATCAGTATCCGTTCGATACGCCGGCCTACTCGGTGGCGACCTACGACAAGATGGCGACGAACATGATCGCCCTTCGCGCGCTGCTCGGCGACACGGCCTTTCTGTCGTCGTACCGCACCTACGGCTTGCGGTGGCTGTACAAGCATCCGACGCCGTATGACTTCTTTAATACGTTCGACTCGCTGTCCGGGCAGGACCTGTCGTGGTTCTGGCGCACGTGGTGGTACGAGACGTGGACGCTCGATCAGGCGATCGCGTCGGCGACGACGGTCGCCGACAAGCTCGTGGTGACGATCGAGGACCGCGGTCTCGCGCCGATGCCGGTGCGTCTCGCGATCACGCGCACGGACGGCCGCGTGGAGCGGCAGGAGATTCCGGTGAGCGTCTGGCTGAACGGCGCGCGCCAGACGACGGTCTCGCTCCCCTCGGCGACGACGATTCGCTCCGTCGAGATCGATCCCGAGGAGGCGTTTCCGGACATCGATCGCTCGAACAACCGGTGGTCGAGGCCGTAGCGGCTGACGCCGGAGCCTCTGTCATCCCGAGCGACCCTGACCCTGAGCGTAGCGAAGGGGACCGGGAGTCGAAGGACCCCCGTCCCGACGGAGGAGCTCTCCGAAGTGAAGGGGGTCCCTCGACTCGCTGACGCTAATTAGCGATTCGAACCCGAGCTTCCGCCGCTGGACTGATCGTCACCCGCCGGCTGTTCGTCGGGCAGCGTCAGCCACGTACTCGACCCACTCAGATTGCGATCCTCGGCCACGTCATCCTGCTCCTGGCCGCGATTGCTCGAGCCGGCTTTTTTGCTCTGGTCGTCCTGCTTCTGATCGCCCCGCTGATCGCCGATCTGAGAGTCGCGATCGCTCTGGTTCTGATCCGCCATTGGTTGCTCCGTTGAGGTTGTCCCCCTCTGCGGCGCATGGGTCGTGCCCGCTCGCCGCCGTGTTAAGCTTCCACCGCAGATTCAACCATATCGAGACAGAACGATGACGAACGATTCGCGCCCTTTTGTGTTGGCCGTGTCGACGTGGAAGACGGTCGATCCGACGCCGTATGAGGTGGCGGTGCTCCCGTGGGGCGCGACCGAGGCGCACAACTACCACCTGCCCTACGGCACCGACAACATCCAGGCCGAGTCCGTCGCGATTCGCGCCGCCGAGCGTGCCTGGAGCGAGGGCGCGCGTGTCATCGTGCTGCCCACGGTCCCGTTCGGTGTGCAGACGACCCAGCTCGACATCAAGCTCTGCCTCAACCTCAACCCGAGCACGCAAGCCGCGGTGCTTGGCGACCTCGTCTCCTCGCTCGAGGGCCAGGGCGTTCACAAATTGCTCATCGTGAACGGCCACGGCGGCAACGATTTTCGTCAGATGATCCGCGAGCTCCAGCCGAAGACGCGGGTGTTCCTGTCGGTGATCAACTGGTGGTCGTGCGTCGACGTGCACCAGTTCATCGAGGAGGCGGGCGACCACGCCGGAGAAGCGGAGACGGCGGCGATGATGCATCTCGCGCCGGAGCTGGTGCGGCCCTTGAGCGAGGCGGGGGCGGGGACGGCGCGACCATCTCGGTTGCGCGGCGTGCGTGAAGGCTGGGCGTGGGCGCCGCGGCGGTGGACGCAGGTCACCTCCGACACGGGGATCGGCAATCCCTCGAAGGCGACGGCGGCAAAGGGCGAGGCCTACGTCAGCGCGGCGGTTGCGCGGATCAGTGCGTTCATGATCGAGCTCGCTCGGCTCGATTTAGATAATTTATATGAATGAATCGTAACTGTCCGCGCGCTACCAGCCGAACCGTTACACGCCGGACGGATACGTCTCGGCCACCTCGCCGTCCACGCGAACGGGCATGTGCAGCGGATCGACCGCTCTCGTCTGGTCGAGATACAAAAACGCATCATACCGCCGCGGCACGATCGTCGGGACATAATTGCCCCACCGTTCGGCACTCGGATCGTATACGACACCGATGGCACGATGGCCGAGCGGTTCATCGAGCCCCGGCACGCCGCCGTCATCCGCGCCGTTGAACAGCAGCAACGCGTCGCCGACTCCGGCGTCATGCATCGCGTCCTCGAAGCTTCCGCGACGCGCCGCGGGCACCGGCATCCGCTCCATCGGCTCGCCCCACTCCTCGGCCGCGATCACCGTTCCGCGATGCGTGCCGAAGCCAACGAGCACCACACCCTCGCGGTCGTGGGCCTGCCGAACGAGCTGGCCCACGTTCACCATTCCCGCGCGCGCCATGTCGGTGAAACGCGCATCACCGATGTGTGTGTTGTGCTCCCAGACGATCGCGCGCGCCTGGGCGCCGTGATGTTGCATCAACCGCGCGAGCGTCTCGACCATGTGATGATCGCGGACATTCCATGATGCGGGTCCGCCGCGCACCATCGTGCGATAGTACAGCTCTGCGTTGCGCGCGACGAGCGCATTCTGCTCGGCGTTGAAGTATCCCTCGCGGCCATCCTCGCGAAAGGCCGGGGCGTTGGCGCGCAGCTCGCGCAATACGGCGACGGCCTCGTCCTCGCACGAGGTTGGTACCATCGCCGTCGCGCGCGCGTAATCCTGGACGTCTTCGGCGTATGGCTCGAAGCAGTTGTAGGCGCGACGCGCGTTCGCGGCGAGGTTCGGATCGAGGCGCTCCAGATACTGCGTCACGGCGCGCATCGAGTCCCACAGCGAATAGACGTCGAGGCCGAAGAAACCGACCTGGTGTTCGTCGGGCTTGCCGCGATTCCAGGCGCGCATCCATTCGATGAGCTCCACGACCTCGCGATTCGCCCACATCCACGTTGGCCATCGCTCGAATGCGTGCAGCACGTCGAACGCGCTCGCGCCGGAATCAGGCATTCCTTTCACATACCGATTCACGCGGTAGCAGTCTGGCCAGTCGCCCTCTACGGCGATGAACGAGAAGCCGTGCTCCTCGATCAAACGCTTCGAGATCTCGGTACGCCACGTGTAGAACTCCGAGGTGCCGTGCGACGCTTCGCCGAGCAGCGCGTAGCGCGCGTCGCCGATCGCGTCGATCAGCGGATCGAGATCGCGCGGCGACGCGAGAGGACGCGCCAGCCTGGCGAGCCCGGCGGACAACGCCGCGGTATCGGGTTCTTTCTCATTCGCTGCGCGCCGCCACGACATGTCGGAACAGTTCCTTGCAGAGGTCCCCGATCAGTTCTGCAAGTTGAAGGCACGCGTGACGGCCGAGCCCGCGTCAGACGCCGCGGCGTCAAACGCGGCGGCGTCAGACGTCGATGTAGAGTGTGTCGATCACCGACGCGTACTTCTCGGCAATCACGGCGCGCTTGAGCTTCATCGTCGGCGTCAGCTCGCCGCCTTCCACCGACAGCTCGGCCGGCAATACGGCGAAGCGCTTCACCGTCTGCACGCGAGCGAGGCGCGCGTTCACGGCATCGATCTCGCGACGCAGATACGCGGTGAAGTGATCGCACTCGGCGGCCTCTTCCGGTGTGCGCGCCGAGCTTCCCTCGAGCGACGCAATGTGGGGAATCTTCGCGGGATCGAGCGTGAGCAGCACCGAGAGATAGCGGCGGCGATCGCCGATCACGATCGCCTGATTCACGACCGGAATCGCCTTGAGATGTCCCTCGACATACGCCGGCGCGATGTTCTCGCCGCCGGCCGTGATGATGATTTCTTTCTTGCGGTCGGTGATGCGCAGGAAGCCGTCCTCGTCGATCTCGCCGATGTCGCCGGTGTGCAGCCAACCGCCGGCGTCGATCACTTCCGCCGTCGCCGCCGCATCCTTGTGATATCCGGCGAACACGTGCGGGCCGCGAATGCAGATCTCACCGTCGTCGGCGATGCGAACGTCCGCGCCGGGAATGACGTATCCCGCCGTGCCCGTGCGATACCGCTGCGGCGTCGCGACGGTCGTGATGGCGGTGCACTCGCTCATGCCGTACACGTCGCAGATGGGCAGTCCGAGCGACAGGAAAAATTCGAGCGTGCGCTGGGAGATGGGCGCCGCGCCGGTGACGAGCGTTCGCGCGCGATCGAGCCCGAGACGCTCGCGTACTTTCGAGAATACTAAACGATCCGCCAGGCCAAACATCAGCGGGCGGGACTTGCCGCGCTGCATGGCGTAGCCTCCGGCAAGGCCGACCTTGCGCGCCCATTGGACGATTCGCCGTCTCAGCGGCGGCGCCGCGGCGCCCACCTCTTCCATCTTCGCCTGAATCTTTTCCCACACGCGCGGTACGCCGAGGAAATGATGCGGACGCACATCGCGCATGGTGTCGCCGAGCGTCTCGAGGCTCTCGGCGAACCAGATGCAGGTGCCGAGCATGGCGCTCGAGTGCAGCGAGAAGCCCTGCTCGGCGATGTGGCTGAGCGGCAGGTAGCTGATGATGTCTTCGCCAGGTTTGACGCCGACGATCTGCGACGCGCGCGACACGAGCCACGTGATGTTGCGATGCGTGAGCATCACGCCTTTTGGAATTCCCGTGGTGCCCGACGTGTAGATCAGCGTGCACACGTCGCTCGGGCGCTGGGCGGCGATGCGCGCGTCGAGCAATTCGTCGGGAACCGTGCGTCCGAGATCGAGAAACCCGTCCCAGGTGAGAATGTCGTCGCCGCGCACCTCGCCGTGCATGACGACGATCGCGCGCAACGCCGGCAGTGCCGATCGAATCGCGCGGAACTTGGCAAGCTGCTCCTCGTCCTCGACGAACGCGACTCGCGCGTCGCAATGCGCGGCGACGTACCGGCACTGCTCGGGCGTGTTCGTGGTGTAAATGCCGGCCGGAATGCCGCCGGCCATGATCGCCGCGTAATCAGCGATGAACCATTCCGGGCAGTTGTAGCCGATGATGGTGACGTGATCGTGCGGTTCGACGCCCAGTGCGATGAGTGCGCGCGCGCCGAGTCGAACCCGGTCGTGGTATTCGCGCCAGGTGGTAATCTCCCAGCGGCCGTTTCGCTTGCGCGCGAGCGCGGGCGCATCGCCCCGCGCTATCGCGGTGCGCTCGAACGCGTCGGCGGTTGTGGTGGGCGGAGAGAAAGGAGTCATGTCGCGCGACCACTCTATCACACGGCCCGAAGGTTCGCCACACCAGCGTCGCGTTCGTTAGCTTTTTCGGATGCTCCGATCGCTACGCCGCGTCATGTTGGCCGCCTTGTCCCTCCTGGCGGCCAGTTCGTTACGGGCTCAGGCCCCGGCTCAGGTGCCGACTCCGCTGCCGTCGTACCTGGCGCAGCCCGATCCGCTGCATCAGAGCGGACAAAACGTGTCGGTGTTCCTGTTGACGATGGGCGACGGCGACGAAGTGTGGGAGATGTTCGGTCACGCCGCCTTCTGGCTACACGACAACGTCACGGGCCGAGATACCGTGTTCAACTGGGGCGTCTTCAACATGCGGGCGCCGCATTTCATTCTGCATTTTCTGGAAGGGTTGAATTACTACGAGATGGGCGGCAACTCGCTGCCGGACGTACTGAATTTCTATCGGGAATACAATCGCACCGTCAAATCGCAGGAGCTCGACCTCACCGCGGTCGAGAAGGACTCGCTGTTGAGCGTCATTCGCATCAACGCGCTTCCTGAAAACGTGAAGTACCGGTACGACTACTTCGTCGACAATTGCTCGACGCGTCCGCGCGACATTCTCGATCGACTGCTCGGCGGACAACTGCGCATCGGCGCCGATTCGGTGACGCCGCACTCGTACCGATGGGAAACGCTGCGGCTCATGCAGGGCGACAAGCCGTTGGCGTTGGGCGTGGACATTGGCCTGGGCCGGCCGTCGGACAAGCCGATCACGATGTGGCAGGAAATGTTTCTGCCGGAGAAGCTGCACGATTGGGTTGCGACGCGGCAGATTCACGACGCGAGCGGTGCGACGCATCCGCTGGTGAAGAGCGAGCGTGTGCTATTTCAATCGCAGCGTTCGCCCGAGCCGACGATGGCACCGGCGCTGGGCGCGTGGCTCTGGCCGATCGGGCTCGTGATCGGCGGTCTGTTCTGGTGGCTGGGGGCGAGCGCGGATGCCCGAGGTCCACGCATCGGCGCGGCGGTGGCGTTCTGCGTGTGGGCGACGGTATGCGGCATCCTCGGCGTGCTCGTGACGTTTCTATCGACGGTGAGCGAACATCGGTTTGCGCATGGGAACGAGAATTTGTTGCTGTTCAATCCGTTGTGGCTCATCGCGGCGGTGCTGCTGCCGATGTACATGATCGGCGGCCGCGCACCACGCACGACACGGTGGGGGGCGTTTGTTCTCGCGGGGCTGGCGGCGCTTGCGCTGGTGGCGCACGTGGTGATGCTCTCGGCACAGAGCAATCTGGCGATCATCGGCCTGGAGTTGCCGGCGACGGTGGCGATTGCGTACGCGGTCTGGCGGCGACGCGCGGTCGTTTGACCGTTCAGCTCGCGCGATTAATGCGTGATCAGCGGATGAACCAGCCACGAGAGCAAGGACATATATGACCGCGCCCGCCCCAGAACCGCCGCGCTCGCCAGATCCATTTCCGACCCCCGAGCCCGGCCCCGCCAATCCGGACGAGACGCCGGTCAAGATCATCGATCTTCCGCCGGGGCTGCCGTCGCCGGGCATTCCCGTGGATAATCCGCTCCCGTCCTAGACCGACTCTGACGACGGAACAAATCGGACATCCGCGGACCGGCACGGAGACGGCGTCAACTTCGGTTAACTGCGGTTTGATGATTTTTTGAAGAACACCCTCGGGAAGCTTTGCGATCGAAGCATCCCGAAGGTGTTCTAAGGAAAGGACCTGTCAACAGCCGTCAACTGCAGTTGACGCCGTCTCCGTGCCTATCCGTGTTCGTCCGATTTTTGTCCGTGGTCACACGGACCCCGATGCACGACCCGATTCGTGAGCACTCGCACATCGGCCTCCTCGAACGTCGGAATGGCTTCCCCACACTTCATGCACCGCGGAAAGAGCGCGTAGATCGAGCGGGCGAGCTCCTCGACGGCGGGATCATCGTAGCGGGCGCGAATGTCCATGGCACACGATGGCGGTCCGTGGCACATTTTGCCACCATGCCCGATCTCCTCCTTCGTCTCGTACGCCACATGCGCTGGGCCGACTCCGTGGTCGCGGACGTGCTCGCGCCCGGCGATCCCTCCGGCGGCGAAGCGACGCGACTGTTCGCGCACATCGCTTCCGTCGAACATCTGTGGTACGCGCGCATCGTCGGACGACCCGCCGAGCACGCGGTATGGCCCTCGCTCGACCTGACGGCGGCGCGTGCGCTCGCCGCGCGGCACGCGGAGCTGTTCGAGCGATTGGTCTCCGACGCTGACGCTTCGTCGCTCGGTCGGAGCGTCGAGTATCGGAACAGCGCCGGCCGCGACTATCACAATACCATCGCCGACATCGTGCTGCATACGACGGTGCACGGCGAGCATCACCGCGGCCAGATCGCGCGACTCATTCGCGCGGCCGGCGGCGACCCGCCGCACACCGACTACATCCTGTTCGCGAGGCGCGATCAGTAGTCGGCCGCAGTCAACCGATCGGCCAGCGCTCCTCTTGCTCGCGCTTGGTCAGCGGCGGACGCTGGTTCTGTTCGCGCCGTCGTGACAGATCGTCGCGCTGGTCCTCGTCGCGAGCGTTCGATGCCTCTCGGTTCGCGGCATCAGTCGTTTGATTACGACGAATCTCATCCATCGTCCCCCCCTGTGCGTCGGCAATGGACGCCTGCAGCGCCGCACACGACGTGCCCGGAAGTTCGGGAACTCCCGATTCTCGAAGCTCGCTTCACATATCGCTCAATCTGCCCCTACATGGCGCCTGCAAAGCTCAAGACATACGACCGAGAATACTTCGAGCGCTGGTACCGCGATCCACGCCACCGTGTCGCCACGCGTGAAAGCCTCGCGCGCAAGGTTCGCATGGCGGTATCGCTCACCGAGTTTCTGCTCGGCCGCACGCTGCGCTCGGTCCTCGACGTCGGCTGCGGTGAAGCGCCGTGGTTCACTGTGCTCAAACGTGTTCGGCCGGAGACGAAATACACCGGCATTGAGGCCAGCGACTATGCGCTCGAGCGCTATGGCGCATCGCGAAACATTCGCCGCGGTACGCTCGGTTCACTGAGCGAGATGAGACTGCCGCGGCGCATCGATCTCATTGTATGCGCCGATGTTCTGCAATACGTATCCACCGCCGAGGTCGAGCGTGGCCTGCGCGCGATCAGACATCTCGCCGGCGGCGTCGCGTACATCGAATCCTTCGCCAAGGAAGACAACATGGAGGGCGACCGCGCGGGATGGATCGAGCGCAGCGCCGACGAATACCGCCGCCTGTTCCGCCGAGCCGGCCTCACGCAATGCGGGCCGTACAGTTTCGTGAACCTCGACGCGATCGAAAACTTGAATGTCTTCGAGCACTGCTGAGCTTACACGGGCATCGAACCTGCCTTGTTCTGACGGTGATTGAGGCGAGGGAGGCCCAATGTTGAATACACGCAAGCTCATGGCATTCGCGGCCATCGCGGCGCTCGGCGCCGGGTGCGCCCGCTATACGCAAGCCGGCGGCGACGTCATCGACCCGGCGGCCGAAGCGAAGACGGTCGTATTAGAAGTCAATAACATCAACACGCAGCCGATGGAGCTGCGCACCGTTCACAACGGCGAATCGCACTTCATCGGGTCCGTCGGCGGCAACGATTCGACGAGTATTCTGCTCGATCCGTCGCTGTTCCCCACCGGCTCGCTGTTCGTCGCGGCGATTCCAGCCGATGCGCGCGGCCGTGCGCTGGTGGGTCCGTTGACGGCAACCAAGGGCGACAAGATCCGCTTTACTGTCCAGCCGACGCTGGGACTGAGTCACGCAATCGTAATCCACTGATCTGTCGCCGAAGGAATCGGCGCTCGGGCTCGGCGGTCGCGAGCTCGAGCGCTTTTTCGTAGGCAACCACCGCCTCGCCCTCGCGACCGAGCCGGCGCAGCAGATCCGCGCGAGCCGCGTGCATCAGATGGTAACCGCGCAGCTCACCGCGCGCGGCGAGTGCGTCCACGAGCAACAAGCCCTGTTCAGGCCCATCCGTCATCGCGACCGCAACCGCGTGATTCAGCTCGACCACCGGACTCGGATGCCGCTCGACGAGCAGCGCGTACAGCGACGCGATCTGCCGCCAATCCGTTTCGCCGGGCGTCGCGGCGCGTGCATGCAGCGCGGCGATCGCGGCCTGAATCGCATACGGCCCAACGCGCGTCGAGCGAAGGGCCGATTCGACGAGCGACAGTCCTTCGTCGATCTGTGCGCGATCCCACCGCGAACGATCCTGTTCGTCGAGCAGAATCAATTCGCCGTCCGGCGACGTGCGCGCATCGCGACGCGCATCGTGCAACAACATCAACGCGAGCAATCCTCGCAGCTCGGGCACGTCGGGCATGAGCTCGACGAGCAACCGGCCGAGGCGAATCGCTTCGCCGCAGAGATCGCGACGAACGAGCGCGTCACCGCGCGTTGCCGCATACCCTTCGGTAAAGACGAGATACACCACCGCGCACACCGACTCGATTCGACCAGGCAGCTCCCCCGCCGGTGGAACGCGATATGGAATTTTCGCATCGCGAATCTTCGCGGTCGCGCGCACGAGCCGCTGCGCCATCGTCGCCGTCGGCACGAGGTGCGAGCGCGCGATCTCGTCGGTCGTGAGACCGCACACCGTGCGCAGCGTCAGCGCAACCTGCACTTCGGGCGCGAGCGCCGGGTGGCAACACGTGAAAATGAGCCGTAGCCGATCATCGCCGACGGCGTCTTCATCATCGATTTCGTCGGGAAGCGACGCGACCGGTGCATCGCCCATCAACATCGGTATCTTCTCGGCGAAGCGTACGTCGCGGCGCATGCGGTCGATCGCGCGATTGCGACCGACACTCACCAGCCATGCGCGTGGATTCGCCGGCGTCCCGCTGCGCGGCCACTGATCGGACGCCACCGCGAACGCATCCTGCAGCGCCTCCTCGGCGACATCGAAATCGCCGAGGAGGCGGATGAGCGTTGCGAGCGCGCGGGCGGACTCGTCGCGAAAGATTCGCTCCAGGTCAGCCGCGCAATCCGTCATGCCGTCACAACCGCCGGCATCTCTACGATCGGGCGCACTTCGATACAGCCCGTCTTCGCCGCCGGAATTCGCTCGGCGATCGCGATCGCCTCGTCGAGGTTTGGCGCGTCGACCAGGTAGTAGCCGCCGAGCTGTTCGCGTGTCTCGGCGAATGGCCCGTCGGTCGTCTGCCGCTTGCCGTTGCGAACGCGAATCGTCGTGGCGGTGTTCACCGGCTGAAGCTGGTTGCCGCCCTTGTAGCTGCCGGACTGAGCAAGGCTCTGCGTGAGCGACCGGTACTCGCCCATGATCTGCTGCATCTCGCTGGGCGGGTACGAGGCCCACTGTTGCTCGTTGTCGAAAATCAGAAGGAGGTATTGCATGGCTTCTCCAGAAAGAGGGTTGGTTGGATGGCTTGGATGCACCCTCTAGTCGAACGGGGGTCGACGAATTCGACAGCGGTCCGGCCGTGGACCTAACGTCTTGGCGCGGTTTAGTTTGGGCTCCCGCGTTGACCCTGCGCAACCCACGGCGAGTTGTGGGGGTAGAACCGGCGCCGCCCCGTTCATAACTTGCGGCTGTTCCTCTCTCCTCCAAACGCAGGCATATGAAGCAAGCGACCCCAACCGCCAGCCACGCCGTTCGCGTGCTGCTCGCCGCGGCACTGGCCCTCGCGATCGTCGCGCCATGTCGTGTCGCGCGCGCGCAAGCATCGCCGCCCGCCGCGCCGGGATTCTCGGCGCTCCAAGGCTTCATCATCGACAGCATTCACAACGAGCCGCTGGCTCACGCGAGCGTGATGATCGAAGGCACGTCGCGCTCGGCGCTGACGGACGATGGCGGCCACTATCGCATCGACAGCATTCCGCCGGGCAAACATCGCGTGTCCGTACTGCACCCGCTGCTCGACACGCTCGGGCTCGTGATGCGCACGCCGGAGTATCCGTTCGGCGCGAATGAGTCGCACGATCTCGACGTCCCGATTCCGAGCGCCGAGCATCTCGCCGCGGCCATCTGCTCGAACGATCCAATGCGCATGCGCGGGCCGGGCGCGATGGTCGGCTTCGTGCGCGATCCCGACTCGAAGGCACCGGCGACCGGATCGAGCGTGGAGCTCGTGTACTACGAGGCCGACGTCATCGGCCGGAAGATGATGCGCCAGCGCAAAGCACCGGTGGATTCAGCCGGCATGTATCGCTTGTGCGGTTTGCCGAAGGACATGAGCGGCAAGGTCCAGGTGTTTCGCAACGGCGTGAGCTCCGGCGAAGTGCCCGCCGAGGCGACGGGGGGCTTCGTCACACTGCGTGCGTTCAGCGTCGCGAGCACGCAGCGCGTCGTCGAAATGAAGAATGACAGCGGCAAGGTGAAGCGCTTCGCGAAGGGTACCGCGCGCGTCACCGGCAAAGTCCTCGACACGAAGGGCCAGCCGCTGCGCGATGCACGCATCGCGCTCCAGGGTGGCGGCGTCGTGGCACTGTCCAAGGCGAACGGAACGTTCGAGCTGGATAGTCTGCCGTCGGGAACGCAGGCGCTCGAGGTGAGAAAGCTGGGCTACACGGTGACTGAAGTGCCGGTGGAGCTGGCGGCCAACACGACCGCGAACACGACGGTCAAGATGCCGGACGCCGTGCCGCTGCTGGAAACGATGCGTGTCGAAGCGCAGGCGGATCAGGCGCTGTCGCAGCTTGGATACCTCGGACGCAAGAATACTGGCATGGGCAGCTTCCTCGACGGGAAGCAGATCAATCACGAAGCGCTGATGTTCAGCGACGTGCTGCGCGCCGCGCCGGGACTTCGCATTTCGCCGACGGGTGACGGCCGCACACAGGTCGTCACCGACGCGCGCAACTCGGCGAGCGGCTGCGTGAACTATCGCGTCGACGGACAGCCGTGGACGACGATGGAGCCCGGCGATATCGATTCATTCGTGCAGCCGGCCGACGTGGTCGCGGTCGAGATCTATCACGGTTCGGAAACACCGCCCGAGTATCAGACGCCGGGCCAGTCGAGCTGCGCGACGATCGTCGTGTGGACGCGCGCGAAGACGGAGACGCTGCTCAAGAAGAAGAAGTAGTACCCGAGCGCGGGTTCATCGGCTCTGGCTGGAGCGGGCCGCGCGCTGGACGAGCGCCGCCAGGGTATCGAATGGCGGCGCGCCGTAAAAGCGCTGGCCTCCCAGGACGACGAGCGGCGTCGCCGCGATTTGCAGCCGGCGCGCCGCCGACGTGTCGCGCTGCAAGGCCGGGATATCGGTGGACTGGCGCGTGCACGAGGCGAAGGCCGCCGTGTCGCGTACGCCGGCGGTGGACGCGAACCACGTCCACGGAACGAGACCAACTGAATCACGATACGTGAATAACGCGTTGTACATGGGCTCGAACGCGCCTTGCGACGCGGCGCACTCGCTGGCGCGCGCCGCCGGGACCGCGAAGCGATGGCCTTTCACGGGATAGTGGCGGAAGACGAGGCGAACCAACCCGGGGTGCGCTCGCGAAAGGGAGTCCATGCGCTGATAGAAGAGCGCACAGGCCGGACACTCGAAGTCCGCGAACTCCGTGACGACGACCGGCGCACTGTCCGGCCCCATGGAGTGCCCTTCCTTCGCGATCGCGCGCCAATCGGGAACGGCGGCAAGATCGAGCATCGCTGCCGCGGCGCGCGGCGGAAAGACCTCGCGCCTGATTACGAGCACGGTCACGGCGACCGCACACAGTAGCATGATGCCCGTGACGAGATGCGACAAAATGGTTCGCATTGATTGCTCCCGCGGATCGCGCGTTGTTTTGCAAACTATTATCATGGCGCGCAGCCGGCGACGCAACATCGAAATGCGGTGCTGGCGCGCCAGCGATACCCGTTCCGGAGGAGCAGCATGGTGACCGCCAAGCAAGTGAGAGCTCTTGCCACGTTCGTCGTGATCGCGGGAGGGTTGCTTCTGAGTGCGCCCGTCAAGGCGACGGCGATGGTGCCGACGTGCAACGCCGATCAGCGCGACATGTGCATGAATGTCTGCCAGGACTACGGCTACGGTCTGGGCGCGTGTGGAATCGACGGCAACGGGCACTACGAGTGCTACTGCATGGGCCAAACGTGAGACCTGGCGTCCGGCCAACTGCCAGCCCCGCGCTCGGCGGTTGGCCGGACCCAGCCCACGGCGGGTTGCGGGGGTAGAACCGACGCTGCCCCGTTCATAGTTTGCGGTAGTCTTTCCCCACTACCGCAGGCCAAATGAATCACGCGACACCGGTGGTCGAGAAGAAGAAGCAGTAGTGCCCGAGCGCCGCGAGTCATTCACCGCGCAGGACCCGGCGTTCGAATCGCGCGTCCGCGCGAGTTTCGATCGCCAGCAATTCATGGCGACGATCGGCGCACGACTTGCTCGTGTAGCGCCAGGTGAAGTGGACATCGCGCTCACCCGTCGCGCCGAGTTGGTACAGCAGCACGGTTTTCTTCACGCCGGCGTGCTCGCCTCCGCCGCGGATAGCGCGTGCGGCTATGCCGCGCTCAGTCTCATGCCCGCGGGCGCGGCGGTCTTGAGCATCGAGTTCAAGGTGAATCTGCTGGCGCCGGCCGCAGGAGATAAATTTTTGGCTCGTGGCCGTGTGATTCGCGCGGGACGCACCGTGACGGTGTGTTGGGGCGAAGTCGTGAGCCTCGACGGCGAGAACGAGAAGGTCGTCGCGACGATGGTCGGCACGATGATGACCGTGCGCGATCGGGGCCTCTCTGACTGACTCGCGTTCAGTGACGGATTCCGAGAGCCCCGCGCGACCCGACATCACGCCGGCGCCGTGGTGGCGCCAGCGCTGGTGGACCATCGCCGCGGGTTATGCGCTCTGCTTCGGCGTCGGCATTCTGTTCGCCGTGTGGGTGAGTTACAGCGGCGATTGGAACAAGGGCCTGGCGTGGGAGCGCAGCCTGCTGCTGTGGATCCATCGCCCAATGCCCGCATGGTTCGATTGGCTGATGATGATCTGCCCGTGGTTCGGCACGAACATCTCGCTGATCCCATTCATCGGCCTGATCGTGATCTGGCTGTGGCGATACGAGCGCATGCCGCACTACGCCATTCGCCTGGGCGTCGTGCAAGTCGGCAGCTATCTGCTCAATCCGTCGCTCAAGGCGATGTTCGATCGCGCGCGGCCTTCCTTGTTCGAGCGACGCGGCTGGTATGGCTGGAGCTCCTTTCCCAGCGGCCATGCGATCGCGAGCATCTCGGTGCTGCTGACGCTGGCGATCATCCTGCACCGTGTGAAGGGATGGGTGTGGCCGTACGTGTTGTTCATCAGCATCATGCTCGCGAGCATGTACTCGCGATTGTACCTGGGCGTGCACTGGCCGACTGACGTGATTGCCGGCGCCCTCGTTGGCGTGGTGTGGCTGCTCGTGACGATGTACGCGTTTCGCGGCGACCAGCGGCACAACGTGCCGCGACGGCGGCGTCCGCGGCCGGATCGCGAGAAATCAGACCGCCGCCACGCCGACGCTACGCGATAATCCCGCGCAGCTTCGGTAGATCGATGTTGCCGCCGCTCACGATCGCCGCAACACGCTCTCCGGCGCGCAGTGGAATCGCGCGCGTGAGAATCGCCGCCGTCGCGGCCGCACCCGCCGTCTCGGCGAGCAGCTTGGTGTTGAGCAACAGCTCGGGCACGGCGCGCACGATCGCGTCGTCGTCGATCACCACCACGTCGTCCGCGTAGCGCTTCACCATCTCGAAGGGAATTTCGCCGGCCATTGGCGCGGCGAGGCCGTCGGCGATCGTGTTGATGGTTTGGAGATGAACCGCGTGGCCCGCATCGAGGCTCTGGCGCATCGACGACGCTCCGCTCGGTTCGACGCCGTACACGCGGATGCGCGGATTCTGCTCCTTGATCGCGGGCAGCATTCCGGCGATCAAGCCGCCGCCGCCGATGGGAATCACGACGACGTCGAGGTCGTTCGCCTGCTCGAGCAGCTCGAGCCCAACGGTTCCGGCGCCGGCGGCAACGAGATCGTCGTCGAACGGATGCACGAACGTGTAGCCACGCTCGGCCTCGAGCTCGCGCGCCTTCTGAAATGATTGTATGCCGGAGGCGCCGAAGAGCACGACGTTCGCGCCGTAGCCGCGGCTTGCCTCGACCTTTGCGGGCGATGCCGCTTCGAACATCACCACGGTCGCCTCGATGCCTTCGTTGCGCGCCGCCCACGCGACCGCCTGCGCGTGATTGCCTGCCGATACGGTGATCACACCACGTTCGCGTTCGGCGGGGGAGAGCTGACTGATCTTGTTCAGCGCGCCGCGCGTTTTGAACGAGCCCGTCTTTTGAAGGTTCTCACACTTGAGCACGAGCTCGACGTTGACCCGCTGCCCAAGTCGCGTGGCGCTGACGGTCGGTGTGACGTGGATGCGTCCAGCAATGCGCTCGCGGGCGGCGCGGATTTCGGAGAGTGTTGGCATGGTGGCGGCGGTGTCATTCCGAGCGTAGCGAGGAATCTCCTGGAATGGTAGAGGGACTGGCCGCTCGGTCGGGATGACAGGGCTGCGCGATCTCCGTACCTTCCCGCGTGCTCAAACGCGCCGACGTCGTCATCTTCCTGGCTACCGCTGCGGCGGTGCTCCTCGCCGCGCTGCTGCATTTCAGCGGCGGCAATCCGATTCTCCAGTTCGCGGCGTCGGCCATCGCGCTCTCGTTGCTCGCGATGAACGTCTCGAACGGCACGGAGAACATTGGGGCGCACCTCTCACCCGGCGCGACCGGCATTCTCCAGGCCGCACTCGGCAACCTGCCCGAGCTGCTTGTCTGCGCGTTCAGCTTGCGCGCCGGGCTCATACACGTCGTTCAAGCGGCGCTGATCGGTTCGATTCTCGCGAACTCGCTCCTCGTGCTGGGCCTCGCCATTCTCATTGGCGGCGTCAAGCATGGACGCCTGTCATTCGATGCCGAGTCGCCGCGAATGATCGCGTCGATGATGATGCTGGCGGTGGGAGCGTTGGCCATTCCGACGCTTGCCGCCGAGCTGCACACGCCGGCGTCGACCCACGAGAGTGCGTTGAGTGCCGCGTGCGCGATCGTGCTGCTCATCGTCTTTGCGGCGAGCCTGCGGTTCACGTTGCGGGCCGATCCCGGAAAGTCGCTGCGGCATTCCGATCGCACGGTCGACGAGGAGCTGCATTGGCCGCTGTCGCCCTCGGCCATCGTGCTTGTCGTGGCGTCGATCGGCGCGGCGGTGGTGTCGGAGTGGTTCGTCGCCGCGCTCGAGCCGGCGATCGAGGCGCTGCACATCTCGCAGGCGTTCGCGGGCATCGTGGTCGTGGCGATCGCGGGCAATGCGGTCGAGAACGTGGTCGGCATTCGGCTCGCCGCGAAGAACCGGCCCGACTACGCGATGAGCGTGATTCTCAACAGCTCGCTGATGATCGCGCTCGTCGTGGCACCGGTGCTGGTGCTGGCGTCGTTCGTGCTGGGTGGACCGGTGTTGACGCTCGTGATGCCGCCGCTGCTCATCGCGGCGCTGCTGCTGACGACGCTCACGTCGGCGATCATCGTCAACGACGGCGAGACGATCTGGCTCGAGGGCGTGGCGTTGATTGGATTGTACGGCATCATCGCCGCCTCGTTCTGGTGGGGCTGACATGAATCTGCCCCGACCCGGCTGCATGGTGCGGAGTGCCTTGATCGTCTTCGCGCTGCTGTTCCTCCCCATGGCGATTCTGTTCGCGTACCGCGACCTCCGGCACTACTGGCTCGAGTCACTGGTGCTGATCTTCGTGTCGATCGCCTTCCTGCGCGCGGGCCTCGACCGGCGCGACGAGTCCTGGCTGGCGGCGATCGACGAGCTCAGCGACAGCGACCGGCGTAAATGAGGATATTGTAATGATTAAATTGATATTAGCACTTACCATCGTTGCTCCGATGGCGCTCGGCGCCCAATGGACGCCGCAGGCCAGCGGAACCAATGTGGAATTTCGCGGGCTGTCCGTGGTGAGCGCGTCGGTCGTCTGGGCGAGCGGCACGCGCGGGCGCGTGGCGCGGACGACCGACGGCGGCGTCACGTGGACGATCGACACCGTCGCCGGTGCCGATACGCTCGACCTCCGCGCCATCCACGGCGCCGACGCGCTACGCGCCTGGGCGTCGGCCGCCGGCCCGGCGGAACGCGGCCAGGCGAAGATCTTTCACACGAGCGATGCGCATCGGTGGACGCAGCAGTACGCGACCTCCGACAGCGGCGTATTCCTCGACGCGATGGCGTTCTGGGACGACCGCCACGGCATCGCGATGAGCGATCCCGTGAACGAGAAGCTCGTTCTGTTGAGCACGAGCGATGGCGGCGCGACGTGGACGAAATTGCCAATGGATGGCGCGCCCGCCGTGCTGCCGGGAGAAGCAGCCTTCGCGGCGAGCGGAACGTGCATCACCGTGCAGGGAACGACGACCGTGTGGATCGGCACCGGCGGCGGCGCGCGCGCACGCGTGTTTCGCTCGACGGATCGCGGCCGCACCTGGAGCGTGGCCGACACGCCGATTCATGCCGGCAATGCATCGTCCGGCATTTTCTCGGTCGCCTTCGCCGACGCAATGCACGGCGTCGTCGTGGGCGGTGATTATACGAAGGCAAAGACGCCGCTCGACAACGTCGCGCTCACGAGCGACGGCGGGCGGACGTGGCGGCTCGCGAAGGGATCGTTGCCGCAGGGATACATGTCGGCGGTGGCGTACATGCCGGGGACCAAGGGACGGTCGCTCGTCGCGGTGGGATTGGCCGGCACCGCGCAATCCACGGACGCCGGCCAGAGTTGGGTGATGGTCGATACCGTCGCGTACAACAGTGTCGCGTTCGCGTCGCGCGACGCGGGCTGGGCGGTGGGGCCGCGCGGACGAATCGCGCGATGGACGCCAACATCTCGCAGCGTCAAGCCGTAATTTCCTAGATTCACCTCTCGAAACATCCGGCTTCACAGCGAGGGTTCATCGTGGTCCGTCAGTCTTTCCTGGTGGTCGGCAGCATTCTCGTTCTCATTTCGTGCGCGCATGGACCAGCAACGTCGTCACCCGCCCCAGGCACAGGCGCGACGACCGTCGCGGAGACCAGCGGACCGCCGGCCGGCGTGCCGGCCGCGATCCTTCGGCGCTTCCTTCCCCGCGACAGCCTGGCCAAACTGCGCGCCGTGTACGTCGCGCGCGTCATGCAGGAGATCGCGGGCAAGGAAAACCAGCCCGCGGAGCAGGTCTTCAAGAACATCCAGGTCCTCAAGGGCATGCCCGCGGGGCAGCTCGTGAAGATGATGGACACGATGTACGCGCGGTCGATGACCTGGAATTGCACGAATTGTCATCGTCTCGCGCCGCAGGGCAACTTCGCGAGCGATACGTCGCCCGACAAGAAGCGCGCGCGCTTCATGCAGCAGATGACGAACGAGATCAATCTCGCGCAGCTGCCGAAGCTCTACCCCAAGGACACGCCGAAGGTCACGTGCATGACGTGCCATCGCGGCTACAACGAGCCGCCCAATGAGAATTATCTAATTCCCGAACGTGGGAAGCCGGGAGGGCTGCCGTACCCGAACTTGAATGGCCGCGGCGGTCCGCCACCCGCGGGTACGAAGCCGCCGGGGCGATAGCGCTCGCTACAGGGCGTACAACGCCACCGCCACTACCACCGCGATGCCGAGCGACTGAAGCATGATGCGGCGTGCTTGCCGCTTCACGATCGGCCGCTCGCTCGCGGTGAGCTCCGGACTTTCATTGCCTTCCACTTCACGCCGCCCGAGCGTGGCGAGAAAGACTCAGGTTTTCTCGCGCGCCTGAAGAAATCCGATCGCCGCGAGCGCGATCGGAACGGCAAGCAACAAGCGCGGCCAGCGCGGCGCACGCTCGGCGAGCATGATGGCCAACGCGCCGGCGGCGATCGCCGCCCAGCCGTAGCCCGACAGCCGTCGGCGCCGTGCGCCGCGCTCGCCGATGTTCTCGACGCATTCCGTCATTTACTCGACCCGCACGCCGCCGCCGCGCGGCGTCCTTCCGCGGCACTCGGCATGAGATTGTGCGCGGCGCGCGCATTCGGCCGAGCATGCGTGCAATCGCCGCGCGCGAGATACGCCTGCGCCGTCTTCAACCGAATGCGATAGCTCCCCGGATCGAACAGCGAGGCGCGGTCCATGGCGGCGACTCGCGAGCTCGTGCTGAACGTCGCGATCGCGGCGAGCTGAAATGCGCTGCGGCCAATCGCGATCACCGCGAGCGCGAAGACGAGCACGGGCGCGAACTCGCGCACGCCGGTGTCGACCGATACGCCGCCGCCCGGCGGCGGCGCGAGCGCTCCGGCAAGCGTCCACACGAAGAACGTCGGCACCGCGATGAGCAGCACGGCATCGAACGCACCAACGACCGCGGTGGCGGCCAACGTACCGACCAGCGCGATCGCCGTGAGCACGCGCTCCTGATCGCGACCGCCGCCTCGACGCAAGTCGCGCAACGCGCGGATCAGCAGCGCGAGATACGCCAACACCAGCATGGCGGTGGCGATCACGCCGCGCTCCGACAGATACGCCGCCCAATCACTACTCGGCCACGGGTTGGACGTGACGCCGTCTTCCGACGACATCGACGGATCGTTGCGCGACGCGAACTTGGGATACACCACCGGCCAGTTCCCCGGCCCGACGCCGAGCAGCGGATGCGCCAGCGTCATGTGCAGCGAGTTCGTGTACTGGACGATGCGCCCGTGTCCGCTGCCTTCTTTATAGTTTACTAATCCCGTCGCGGACTCGAGATAGGGGTTCTCGCTTTTCCAGTTCAGGCTGTTTGGCAACAGGATCGCCGCCGCGACGCCCGTGGCGGCCGCGATGCCGAGCACGGTTAGCCGGCGAAGTGTCCGCGCCTCGCACCACCGACTCCACGTCATGAGCGCGAGTCCGCCGACCGGAATCGCGAGCACGATGACGGCGAGCCACGCCGCGCGGCTGCGCGACATCACGAGCGCCGCGGAGACGACGGCCATTCCCACGGCGCCGAACAGGCTGCCCAATCCGCGCGGCGCCGTCAGCGCGACGAGAATGACCACCGGCGTGCCGATCGCGCAGAGATGCGCCACGAAATTGCGATTGCCGAACGTGCCGCCGGGCGCGCGATTGATGCTGAAGTATTCGGTCGAAACGCCGTACGCCTGCGCGAGCGACGTCGCGGCGCCGAGCACCACGCCGATCGCGAGCGCCACGAGCAGCGGACGTACGAGCCCCGCGCGGCGCAGCGCCTGGGCCGACCAGAAGAGCGCGGCACCGGACAATGAGATCGCGACGGCACGCTCCGCCGCCCAGAGATTGATCGCGAAGCCCGCCGAAACGACGCTGCTGACGAGAAAACCGGCGAGCAGGAGATCGACGGCGCTGAACGTGAGCCGCTTTCGGTTGGCAACGAGCATGATGGCCGCGATGCCTGCCGCCGCGTGCAGGACCAGCTCCTTCGGCACGAAATAGCGATCGAGATCGAAGAGCTTGTATGGCAGGGCCGCCAGCACCACGGCGACGGCGCCGAGTTGAAGGACGTGAAGGGCGATGCGGTCGCGGGCGCCGGCTGCCATATGCAGGAAAGTAATCGGACGCGGACGATTGGCGTTTGACACAGCGCGCGACGGCTGAGACTTTCGTGGCATGTCACGAAACCGGAATCGTCGCCGGTGGTGTGTGATCGCGCTCGCGCTGTTCGCGGCTTCCCATCTGCGAGCGCAGACGATCCAGGGCTTCGTCCGCGACAGCGCGTCGAGCACACCAGTCGCCGGAGCGGTCATCTCGGCGCTCGACTCCGCCGGCCGGCCGTTGGCGCGCGTCGTCTCGGACGGCAACGGACACTATCATCTGCCGACGCAGCGGGTTGTCACACTATACGCACAGCGCATCGGATTCCGTCCGCGCTCCATGCCGTTGCCCGCGGGCAGCAGCGATCGCGACGTCTCGTTCGACATTGCGATGGTCGTGCTTCCGCGACTGCTCGATCCCATCGTCGTCACCGAAAACCGGCGTTGTCGCGGGCCCGGTCAAGCCGAAGCGCTCGCGCTGTGGGAGCAGGTGCGTTCGGCGCTTCTCGCGAGCGAGGTCGCGCGCGGCGATTCGGTCAACACGCTCAACGTGCGATTCGAGCGGACGATCGATCCGCAAACTCACGCGATCACACAGCAGACATTCACGCGAAACTCGGGTCCGCGAATCAGTCCGTTCGTCGCCGCCTATCCGGCGTCGGAGTTCGCGGTGCGCGGCTATATGGCCGAAGATGCGACCGGGCGAACGTTCAGCGCGCCCGATGCCGATGTGCTGCTCGATCCCGCGTTCGCGACGAGCCATTGCTTCGGTGTGCGATCGGACGCGGCGCATTCCGGGCAGATCGGCCTGACGTTTCGCCCGGCGAAGAACGATGACGAAATCGTCGACGTCACTGGCGCGTTGTGGGTGGACACGGCGCGGCCCGGGCTTCGCTCGCTCGACTTCAGCTACACGAGCCTCGAGCCGGCGGCAGGCGACGCTCCGTCGGGCGGCGTGGTCTCGTTCAAGGAGATGCGGCCGGGCGTCGTCTTCATCGATCGCTGGAGTATTCGAATCGCTGTCCTGACCGTCGACGACGTGCGCATGCCGGAAATCCCGCGCGTGCGCAGCCGGCGTTTCATGATGCGCCTGTTGAGCGTGCACGAATCGGGCGGCGAAGTCGTGTCGGCAGCGTGGGCCGACGGTATTCGTTGGCACAACACGCTGGGCCAAATCGCGGGACGGTTGACCGAGCGCGGTTCAGCGCGGCCAAGCATCGGGCAGCGCATTCAACTTCTCTCATCGCCGGATACCGTCGTCACCGACTCGCTGGGACGGTTTCAGTTCACCGATCTCGTGCCCGGGCCATACGTCGTCGCGGCAGCGGACACGCGATACGCCTCGTACGGCTTGGGCGCGCGCGACGAGAAAGACGTCATCGTCGAGCGTGGCGCGACCACCGCGGTCGCGTTGAGCATGCCGCCGCTGGCCGATCGCATTCGGGATTACTGTCGCGGCGCGGGCATCGTCGTCGACGACACCGCCCATGCCGGCACCATCCTGGGACGAATTCTGTTGCCCGACGGATCGCCGGCCAACAACGCCATCGTCGATGCGCGACGCCTGGGGCCCGGAGAGGGCATGGGCGACGTCATTCCCAGCTTCGGCCCAATGTCCAATAAGGCCGATCGCCTGAGAACCGGAACGTTCATCATCTGCGGTGTCGAGCGAGGGCGAACGATGCTGTTTCGCATCGCACATCCGCACGCCGATACGACCGATGCGCGCGTCCAGTTGGCCGACGACGAACGGGTGCGCGAGATCATCATCCGCATGAACCCGCTGTCGCCGGCGCCTCCTACACGGGAATCCTTGCTTGGCAGGTTCACGGTGACCGACCCATATTTTCTCCATGCCAAGCATGCCCAATCGCCGTGAGTTCCTCGCCGCCGCAGCCGCGCTCGTCGTTTCGCGGCGCGTCCTTGCCGACGTCGCTCCGAACGGAGCGGCACTTCCCGTGGTTACGGTGTACAAGGATGCAGGATGCGGCTGCTGCAAGGAATGGGTGAAGCATCTTTCCGCGAACGGCTTCGTCGTGAACGCGAAAGACGTGTTGAACGTGGACGAGATCAAGCGGACGATGTCGGTGCCTCCTGCGCTCGAGTCGTGTCACACCGCTGTCGTCGGACGCTACGTGATCGAAGGACATGTTCCGGCGAGTGACATCAAGAAACTGCTCGCCGAGAACCCCGCGGTGCAGGGATTGGCCGCTCCGGGCATGCCCGTTGGATCACCGGGTATGGAGCAGGGCGGTCGCAAGGACAAGTACGACGTGATCGCGTTCACGCGCGACGGAAAGTCGCGGCTGTTCGCGCATCACTAGCGCCGCGGCCCACGCTTTTTCTTCAATCCCAACGCACTATGACCAACCGAATTAACTCGCTGCTCGGCATGTGTCTCGTGGCCGGGCTCGCGCTTCCGTTGGGAGCGCAGGCCGGCGGCAGACAACAGCCGGCGCGCCCCGCCGGATCGTTCGACCCCACCGGCTTGCCCGATACGTCGCTCTTCGCGCCGCTCAATTTGCCTCCCGGCAACATCTATCGCAGCGGCTCCGGCGCGCCTGGTCCGCACTACTGGGAGCAGCGCGCTGACTACGATCTGCACGGCACGCTCGACACCGCCGCGAAAGCCCTGAAAGGCGAGATGACGCTGCGCTACACCAACCACTCACCCGACACGCTGCGCTACGTGTGGTTCCAGGTCGAGCAGAACGCGTTCAAGAACGGCTCGCTCAACTCGCTCGTGTTTCCCGCCGACTCGCGTTTCGGCGCGCGCAACTTCGAGGGCGGCGACATGATCGACCGCTTCAACGAAGTGCGCGGCACCGCGAAGACCGCGCTCAAGATGCGCGTCGAAGGCACGGTGATGCGCGTCGATCTCGCGGCGCCGCTCGCGCCCGGACAGACGGCGACGTTCGACGCCGCATGGCACTTCAACATTCCGGAGCACGGCGCGGATCGCATGGGCCGCGACGGCGCGCTGTTCGAGCTCGCGCAGTGGTATCCGCGCGTGTGCGTGTACGACGATCTTCGCGGCTGGAACACCGAGCCATACCTCGGCCAAGGCGAGTTCTATCTCGAGTACGGTGACTACAACATGTCGGTCACGGTGCCCGCGGGATACATCGTCGGCGGCACGGGCACGCTCATGAATCCGACCGAAGTGTTGACGTCCGCCGAGATCTCGCGTCTCGCGCAAGCGGCGAAGTCGGACAAGCCGGTGCACATCGTCACGCAGGAAGAGCTGAGCAACGGCTCGGCGCGCAAATCCAGGAATGGCATGCTGACCTGGCGCTTCTCGGCGAAGAACGTGCGCGACGCCGTATGGGGTGCGTCGCCCGACTACATGTGGGATGCGTCGAGCTGGAACGGCAAGCTCGCGCAGTCCTACTATCGGCCGAGCGCAATCTCGACGTGGTACGATGCGGCCGATCAGGCGCGCATGTCGATCATGGAATACTCGGAGCGCTGGTTCCAGTATCCGTATCCGCAGATCACGGTGCTCGAGGGACCGATCAGCGGCATGGAGTATCCCATGGTCGCGATGGAAGACAAGAATCCCGACAAGTATTCGCTCTACAACGTGATCACGCACGAGATCGGGCACATGTGGTACCCGATGATCGTCGGCTCGAACGAGCGCATGCACATGTGGCAGGATGAGGGCTTCAACACGTTCATCAACTATTTCTCCGAAGCGCGGCGCTATCCGGAGAAAGGCACGTACGACCAGCGGGTCGCCGAGAATCGGCGTGAGGTCGAGCAGGCCATGCAGCTCGGCGTCGACGCGCCCCTCGAGGTGCAGCCCGATCGCATCAACCCGCAACTGCTCGGCGAAAATGCATACGTGAAGACCGCGGTCGGCCTTGGCCAGCTTCGCGACGAGATCCTCGGACCCGAGGCATTCGATGACGCATTCCGCGAGTACACGCGGCGCTGGGCATTCAAGCACCCGAGTCCGTCGGATTTCTTCCACACCATGGAAGACGCGAGCGGCAAGCGGCTCGACTGGTTCTTCCGCGAATGGTTCCTGGAGAACTATCACTTCGACGTCGGCATCGACACGCTGGTGCAGCGCGGCGATTCGGTCGGCGTACGCTACGAGAACTACGCGCGCGGCGTGCTGCCGCTTCACGTGCGGTTCACGTTCGCCGACGGCTCGACGCAGAACTTCGACTATCCGGCGGAAGTGTGGAGCACGAATACCAGCTTCTATGATCGCTTCTATGTGTTCGGGGGCAAGAAGGTCGCGAAGGTGGAGATCGATCCCGATGGCAAGTCGGTGGATATCGACCGAGCCAATAATGTCTGGCCGAGGAGCGCGGCGCCTCCGGCGAAGCCTTAAAGGCGGACAAGCAGATCCTCGTCTCGCTGCGCTCGCGAGGATAACGGAGAGGCTTGACTCGCGAGAATGACGGAGAGGCTTGACTCGCGAGGATGACAAGCAGGCAAACGACCACGGATAAGTCCGTGGTCGTTTTGCGTTTACGGCGACCGGCTAAAGAAAATGCGAACCCCTGCCGTTACTCAATCAATGTTCGTGGGGCCAGCAACGACGCTAGCCACTTCACAGGACAATCGACTATGGCTTGGACGAAGTACCTCGCGCTCCCGAAGGAGATCACCCCCTTCGAGCAGCAGTACCTCAAGCGGCTGAACAAAGTCGCGCTGGTCTTTTTCTATCTGCACGTGCCCGCCTTCATGGTGGTCGCGGCAGTCGCCGGAACCGGGCCGTACCTCGCGCTCGGGATGACCCTCGCCGTCATCGCCGGCCCCACCATCGCCTATCGCGCTTTCTCGAATCCGCGCGCCCTCTCCGTGGTGTATGGCGTCACCGCGATGCTGATGGGCGGCCTGCTCGTCCACTTCGGACAGGGGCCGGTGCAGATCGAGATGCACTTCTATTTCTTCGCGCTGCTCGCGATGCTCTGCATGTTCGCGAATCCCACCGTGAACATCGCCGCCGCGATCACCGTTGCTCTTCACCACCTGGTCGTGTGGATGCTGGTTCCCGGCAGCGTCTTCAACTACGACGCACGCTGGTGGGTCGTGCTCGTGCACGCCGGGTTCGTCGTGCTCGAGACAGTCGCCACCTGCTTCATCTCGCGCGAGTTCTTCGACAACGTCATCGGGCTCGAGAAGATCGTCGACGCCCGGACGAAGACGCTGAACGAAAAGCAGCGCGACATGCGCCTGCTCCTCGACACGATCGAGGAAGGTCTCATCACCATCGATCTCTACGGCCGCATGTCGAGCGAATGCTCGCAGGCCGCGCACGAATGGTTCGGCGCCCCCGCCGCCGGCGAGAAGCTCTCGACGTGGATCGGCACGCGCGACGCGACGTTCGGCGAATGGCTCGAGCTGTCCCTCGAGAGCGTTCGCGACGGCATGCTGCCCGTCGAGGTATCGCTCAGCCAATTGCCCAAGCAATTCGTCGACGGTGACCGGACGTTCGCCGTGCACTACAAGCTCGTCTCCAACGCCGACGCCGCCGAGGCCGAACAGATTCTCGTCGTCGTCACGGACATCACCGATCGTCTCCGCACCGAGTTTGCCGAGCGCCATCAGTCGGAGCTCCTTCGTCTGTTCCAGCACATCATGCGCGACAAGGCGGGCTTCGTCGAGTTCCTGACGGAGGCCGATGAAATCGTACACGCCCTCGCCGAGCGCCGGTACGGCGACCTCGATCACATGAAGCGGTTGATCCACACGCTCAAGGGCAACGCGGCGATGTTCGGCATGCTGCGCCTCAACGAGATCTGCCACAATCTCGAGAGCTGGATCGCCGACGAGGCCACCGAGCCCGCGGCGAGCGACATGGCCGGTCTGCACGAGACGTGGCGGCGCACGCGCGATGAAGTGCAGGAGATGATCGGCGAACACGCCTCGGGCTCGATCGAGATCGACGACGCCGAGTACCAGGCGATTCTCCAGGCGGTCCTCGACGGTGTCGACGCGCGCCTGATCGCCCGCATGCTCGAGTCCTGGCGCCTGGAGCCGGCCGGCAAGCGCCTCTCGCGCATCGAGCAGCAGATCAAGGGACTCGCCGAGCGCATGGGCAAGAGCAACGTGTCCGTGACGATCGACGCGAACGACCTGCGCTTCAACGCGGCGCGCTTCGCTCCCTTCTGGTCCGCGTTCATTCACGTGCTCCGCAACACGGTGGATCACGGCATCGAGGATTTCGACGCGCGCCAGGCGAGCGGCAAGCCGACACAGTCGACGATCGGCGTGTCGACGCGCGTGGCCGGCGATCGGTTCATCGTCACGGTCGAGGACGACGGTCCCGGAGTCGATTGGGACGCGCTACGCGCCACGGCCCAGCAGCTCGGATTGGCGAGCGACCCGCGGGCGCAATCGACGGACGTCATCTTCCTGCCCGGTGTCAGCTCGAAGACCGGCGTCACCGAGCTCTCGGGACGCGGCGTCGGCATGGCGGCGGTGCGCAGCGCATGCGAGTCGCTCGGCGGCTCGGTCGAGGTGGAGTCGCGAAAGGGCGAGGGAACGCGCATCAGCTTCGTCTTCCCCAACGACGATACTGTCTACGAAGGTCACTCGGCGATTCTGCGCCGTGCCAGCGCCTGATCTCACCGTTCACTCATCCAGGAAGCACGAGGTAGCAAGCAATGACGAAGACGATTCTCGTCGTGGACGACTCAGGCACGGTGCGCCAGCAAGTCTCGCTGGCGCTCAAGCAGGCCGGGTTCACGACCGTTCAGGCCACCGACGGACGCGAAGGGCTGGCGGCGATCGACACCGATCGCAGCATCGCCATGGTGGTGTGCGACGTGAACATGCCGAACATGAACGGCCTCGAGATGGTCGAGCAGGTCAAGCGCAAGCCGGAGAACAAGGCGCTGCCGATTCTGATGCTGACCACCGAAGCGCAGCCGTCGCTCGTCAAGCGCGCCAAGGACGCCGGCGCGGTCGGCTGGATGGTCAAGCCGTTCGACGCGAATCAGCTCGTCCAGACCGCAAAACATCTCACGAGATCCTGATGTCGTGTGATGGTGACGGCGTGCACGCGCGCGCGATGCAGGAGATCGTGCGCACGAAAGATCACGTCCGGGACTGTATCGAGGACCTGCGCTCCCTCACGGAGCGCGAGGTGCTCGCGTGCGGTGACGTGCTCTCGTCGCTGGTCGACAAGGCGCGCGAGCTCATCGCGGACTCGGACCGCCGCGTCGCCGTGTCGACGTCTCGCTCCGAGGAAACGGTGTCACGGTTCGTCGGTGGCATGCAGGAGGATGTTCACGCGCAGGAATCCGCCGTCAAGCAGGTGCTGCAGCTCGCCGACGGAATTCAGAAGGCGGTGCAAGCCATCGAGAAGTTGACGGAGTCGTCGGAGATTCTCGCGATCAATTGCGCGATCGAAGCCGCGCGTGTCGGCGAGCATGGCCGCCAGTTCGCCGTGATCGCCACACACATGCGCGAGCTGAGCGACAACATCCGCGACGCGGCCGACACCGTCACGTCGTCGATCAAGGGTGTGCGTTCCGGCCTGCCGCCGGTAATGCAGCGCGCGACCTCGATGACCGCGCGGACCCATTCGTTCTCCGCCGAGTTGAGCGAGCAAGTCCGCACGGCGCTCGCGCAATCGGAATCCGGAACGGACGGCGGCCGGCTGGATGAAGTGCTGACGCTGTCGAACGCCGCGCTCTCGCACCTGCAGTTCCAGGATCCGGTGTCGCAGACGCTGACCGCGATCGCGCGCAACGTCGAACGGATGGAGCAGCGCGTCGGCTACGTGCTCGAGGGCGGCGTCGTGGGCGCCGCGCCCGAGCCGGAAACGAGCCACATGCCCGCTGAGGCACGCGGGCTCGTCCTGTTCTAACGGAGCCACGCATGCACGGAAATCCCACCGTCACCGCGCTCGTGCGCCGTCTGTATCTCGAATCGGTCACCGAGCTGTTTGCTGCCTATGGTTTTTCCGCTCAGGCGGATGACGACGGCGCGGTTCGGAGCGGCATTCATCGCGCGAGCTACATATCCGTGCTGAGCCTCACCGCGCCTGGTCTTCGCCTGGCGTGCACGATCGATCTCGACGCCGAGCTGTTGGCGCGTCTCCATCCGGCGCGCTCGCACGCGGATCAGGCGCCGCCGCTGGCGAGCGATCTCGAAGACTGGTCGCGCGAGCTCAATAATCAGCTTGGCGGACGGCTCAAGAACAAGCTGCTGGCACGCGGGTTCGACCTCATGCTCGGACTTCCGTCGCTGCTCGCGGGCGTCGACATCAGCGCGATCCCGCAAGCTGACATGGACGTGATGCGGGCGGCGTACGTCGCGCGCGGGCGGCGCATCATCGTGACGCTGGCGAGCCAGCTCGCTCCGGACATCACGCTCGCCGACATGCTGCCTTCGGACGCGGACGACATCCTGCGCGAGGGCGAGATCGCCCTGTTCTAGTTCTCTAATTCCTCTCGGTCACCCCATGACGCTCTCTCGCGGCACCATCATCGCTGTTGCTCTCTCCGTCGTCGCCGTTGCCTCGGCGTTCACCGCGTTCACCGCGCGCGCCTTGCCGCGCCTCGGCGCTCACGGAACGAGTGGGACGAGCGGGACCAGCCGTCTCGCCGCGCTCCAACAAACGGTGTTGCCGTCGACGCCCCGCGTGGCGCTTCGGCTGCCGTCGTTGACGACCGGCGACGGTACGACCTTCAGTCCGGCGCAGCTGCGCGGGCACTGGAGCCTGGTGTTCTTCGGCTACACCGCCTGCCCCGACGTCTGTCCAATGACGTTGATGGTGCTCAGCGACGTCGCGAAACAGCCGGCGAGCGGCGTCGCCGATGGACGGACGCAGCTGCTGTTCGTCTCGGTGCAGCCGGAAGGCGACACGCCGCCGCGCGTGAAGAGTTATCTCGCACACTTCGATCGCGCCCTCGTCGGACTGACGGGCGCCCGCGACTCGGTTGCGCAGTTCGCGCGTGCGGTCGGCGCGGCCTCGGACAGCTCCAAGTCAGGAATCGACCATTCGACGTCGCTGTTCGTGATCGATCCCGACGGCAAGCTGGCCGGCGTGCTGCTTCGCCCGTCGAACGCGGCGCGCGTCATCGAGGGACTCAACACGCTCCGCGCATCGTCTGACGGGGCATCGCATGACCGGTAGCAAGAAGAAAGGGCGCTTTCCCGTCGCCAAGCTGTTTCTCGTCGTCTGGATCGTCGGCGTGAGCCTCGCGCTCGGATCGCTTGGCGTGTCGCACCTGGCCGCCATGCCGCGGCCGGATGACGAGGCGCGCATCGCTCGAGCGGCGCTCGCGCTTCGCGAGGACGCATCCTCGGATTTCATCGTGCACGTCATCTACGCGAGATGTTCGTGTACCGCGCGCCTGTTCAAGCATCTGGTCGAGCGCAAACCGTTCCCGGGCGTGCACGAGATGATTCTCTTCGTGGGTGAGGACAGCACCAAGCGCGCGGCGGCGGAACATGCCGGCTATGAGTTTCGCACCATCACGCGCGAGGAGCTCGGGTCCAAGTTCGGCCTCGAGGTCGCGCCCGTCATGCTCGTGTTCGACGTGAAGGGCGAGCTGCGGTACATCGGCGGGTACTTCGACCGTCCGGCCGCGGTCACGTCGCTCGACGAACAGATTCGCGGACAGGTCCTCGCCGGCGCCAACCCCGATCCCCTGCCGGTGTTCGGCTGCGCCGTCGACGCACGGCTCCAGCGCAAGGTCGATCCACTCGGCATCGTCTACCGCGGACAACACTGAACGCGAATTAGCGTTTTTTAGCTAGAATAGTCTTACGGCACGTACCGGCCCCGCAGTGACACGGATATTTCCGTTTCGCCGCTGGGCTGTGGCGTTCCTCGAGGATGTAGGCGTAGTCGTACGCCAGCTCTGCGCCGGGCTCGACGTCGCGGATCGTCTCGATCCAGATGCGCCCGTCGTCGACGACGGCGTCACAGTTCGGATCGCACGAGTGATTGATGAATCGCGCGTCGTTCCCGTCGACCGCGGCGTCGATGACGACATCGTCGTCGATCGCGAACAGGAACGTGTGATGCCGCGCATCGTCGTCGGGATATCGCGCATCCGCCTCGGCGGGCGTGAGGCGCTGTCCCGCGTACTCGATCAGGCGCGTGCCGGCCGGGATGTGGCGTGTGGCGAACGCGCCAAGACCCTGGATGGGAGAGGGGCGGATTTCGAAGAGTTCAGTCATCGGGTGAAGCGAGCCGTTGTCATCCTGAGCGAGCGGAGCGAGTCGTTGTCATCCTGAGCGAGCGGAGCGAGTCGAAGGACCCCCGTCCCGACGGAGGAGCCATACGCAGCGCTCCGCTGAGAAGGGGGTCCCTCGACTCCCCTTCCCCTTCGCTACGCTCAGGGTCAGGGTCGCTCGGGATGACACTATTTCTTTGATCCCGCCTGCCCATGATTGACCAACGCCACCAGCACCACCCCACCGATGATATTGCCGAGCAGCGCCGGAATCTCGAACGAGCCGAGCATCGTCCAGAATCCCGCCTCGCCGACCCAGGCGCGATAGAACGCCTCGATCGCGCCGGCAATCGAGTGCTTGAACCCGAGTCCCGCGATCGGCGCCGTCGTCAACCAGATGAGAGCGATCTGCGCGAACGTCTCGCGCGTCGACGCAAGCATCCACGCCATCAACGCAACGAGCCAACCCGCCCAGATGGCTTTGTAGAACACCACGACGAATCCGCCGCTCGTCGCGTGCACCGCGGTGTCGATGAGATTCTTGCTCATCGCCGGTTCGAACAGCTGCGTGCGCGCGACGACGAAGGAGAAGATCGCCGCGCCAATCAAATTCGCCGGCAGCACGATGCTCCACAGCCGAATCACTTTGCGCAGCGTCTCGAGGTTGCGCTTCTCGAGCAGTGGAATCACCGGCTCGAGCGTGTTCTCCGTGAAGAGCTGATGCCGAGCCAGCACCACGTAGATGAAGCCGAGCGGATAGACGAGCGCCGCCGCGATGTCGTGATGCTCGGGCGCCATGTGCGCCGACAAGAGCACGACGGCCAGAAAGCTGAAGCCGATGCTCAGACCAGCCGCGAATCCGGAGTACGCGAGCTCGAGGAACGGCCGGTCCAGCTCCTCTCCGGCATCCTCGAGAATATTCTCATGAATTTCCGACGCGGAGAACCGCGTTCCCTTTTCGGGACCAGAGCCGGATTCGGCGGCCTCGCCTTGCGCCTGTTCTTCCTGAGCCATGGGGGGCCGCCACGAAAAAAGCGTACCGCGACACGCGAACCGCCGTGCCGCGTCAGCCGTGGCCGCGTGACTCCACTTGCGTCACGCCACCGGAGATGATGAACGCCATCACGGCCGTCGCATCGGCATCGATTCGTTCGACACGATCCGCCGGCACGACGAGAATGTGGCCGGCGAATCCGTACGACTGCGGCATGTACACGGTGACGTGATCGGCCGCGCCGAGCGCCGCCAACGAATCCGACGTGAGAAACGCGATCACTTTCACCGTGCGATCGGCCGACAGCGAAACGAGCACCGGCTTGTCGAAGCGCTTCTTCTCGCCGACGAACGCATTCAGCATGTCCTTCGCCGACGAGTAGAGCAGCCGCACGAACGGCAGCCGCTCGAGCACGCGGTCGATCGCGCCAATCAGGCTGCGCGTCACGAAACTCGATGCGAGAAAGCCGACGAGCGTGATCAGCACCAGCGTGAGCACGAATCCCACGCCGCGAATCGGCAGGCCCAGCCAACTGTCGATCGTCTCGAAGATGACGACGCACACGTAGATCGTCAGGGCGAGCGGAACGACGACGACGAGGCCGCGAAGGAAATAGTTGAGCAGGCGCGTCATGTCGCACAAACATAAAACACAACCGCCGCACCCGGGGAACCGGATGCGGCGGTTGCGTCCTACCTACGGCAGTACTGGTACCCTGGGAAGCCGGAGTGCTTCCCTACCGAAATGAATCCATCTCGTTCGTGGACGTTCCCGATCGTTGCCCTCGGCGGCTTCCGGCGGGCTGGAGCGTCAAGTACATGACGAACCCCGCGGCGTGACGCGTCTGATACGTCGGCTCCAACGTCGCGGGCATGAGATTGAGCGCCCCGCGCGCGCCGATTCCCACGCTCAAGCCGCGCGCCGTCAGCACGTCGTGCGTCACGCCGACACTGAGCGCGCGCACGGTGAAGAGCTGCGCGAGATCGCCCCCCAGGAACCCGAAATCATCCGCCATCTTCTGCACCTGCTCGGCTCTGCCATACAGCGAGGTTCGTTCGCTCCACCGCCAGGTCGCCTCGAACAGCACACTCGACGAAGGATGCGACAGCCGCTGGGGCGCCGTTGCATCGTGCACGTGCAGCCGGTCGCTGTGGTGGTGCACGTTCATGCCCCAGATCGCCGCGGCCGACAGCGACTGTCCGTTCGCCAGCGGAATTTCGCCGAGGATCGATGCACCGTACCGCTGCATGCCGAGGCCCGGCGTGAGCGGATCGTGGTCGGCGAGATAGCCGGCCCACGCCGACACCGCGACCTGGTCCGCCGGCAGCACGGTGAGCCGGCCGGCGTATGAGTCGAGCCGGGCGTTCTGAAGATCGGTGCCAAGGCGTCCGTCATTCGGCTCGCGCGCGTTGAACACCGAGCCTTCGACCTGCACGGCACGCGTGAATGCTCCGGCCGTGACGACGCCCACGCTCGCGTGCGCCGCGTCCTGCCAATGCTGGCCGATGGGCGCGAACGGATCGCCGTCGGCCGAGGGCCGGTGGATGTACGCCACCGGTCCGAGCGCCGGTTCACCAACCGCGGCGGCATAGACCGTTGTTGCCAGTTTACTAGTTATAGTATGATCATAGGCGCCGGAGAGCTCCATCAGCGGCTGGTCCGCATGCTCGACGTCGGCCCGGCGACGGCCGCGAAACGTCTCGCCGGTCTGGAGCAGCTCGTGATAGCCGCTGTCCGGCAACGTGAACGACTCGAGACTCGTCATCGCGTTGAAGCGCAGCAGCCCGCCCGCCGCGGAGCGCGACGCGCTCGCCATCTCCCAGTCGAGCATCGCCCACTGCGCGCCGCCGTGCAGCGTCTGCTGCTGGTTGTTCAGGCCGAACGCTTCGCCGTGGAGCATCACGGTCCACTCGCCCGCGTCGACGTGAACCATGCGCCGCGGCGACGCGGCAGGCAGCCACGCCGTGCCCGAGCCGGCGTGCGTGATCGGAACCTCGAGCAGCGTCGGCCGTGCGGCGCTGTCGGCCATGCGCATCATGTCGTGCTGCGGTTGCTGTCCGACGGCAACCACGGGCCGGCATAACGCGCCGATCACGAGAGCGAGCGCAAGCGTGCGCGGTGTCATCGGTTCACCAGGCGCATCGAGGCCGAAGGTTGGAGGAGGTCTGGCCCTGCCTTTGCCCCGCAAGTATCCGGGCGGTTCAATCGCGGTTCCAACCGCAACCTTGCGAGGAGCACAGAAGCAGATGGCGAAGAATCAAAAGACCGGCGGCAGCGACGATCGATCGCAGGTCGAGGGCCGGCACGGCGACAAGACGCACTCGGAATTCATCGAGAGCCTGCACGGCAAGCACGGCGGCAGCGAAGAGTCCGAAGGCTCGCCGCAGGACGAGAACAACACGAACAACACCGATCGGCCCATCGCCGGTCATCATCGCTTGTCCGAGGATCGCCAGCAGCATGACGAAGCCGAAAAAAACAGCGAAAGCAACCGGCTCCGCGGCTGATTTCATTCCGCCGCGCGCGACGCTCTCGAAGCTTCGCGCCGCGTCGAAAGGATGCCGCGGGTGCCACCTGTTCAAGCTCGGCACCCAAACCGTGTTCGGCGAAGGACCGAGCACGGCAACGGTCGTGGTCGTCGGGGAGCAGCCCGGCGATCAAGAGGACAAGGCTGGACGTCCCTTCGTCGGACCGTCGGGCAAGCTGCTGGATCGCGCGTTCGACGCCGCCGGCATCGCGCGCGAGGACGTCTATGTGACCAACGCGGTCAAGCACTTCAAGTGGGCGAAGGATGCGCGATCCGCGCGTCGCATTCACCAGACGCCCAGCGCCGGCGAAGTGAAGGCGTGTCATCCGTGGCTCGCGCACGAGATCGCCCTCATTCGCCCGCAAGTGATCGTCGTGCTCGGCGCCACGGCGGCGAAGTCGCTGCTCGGCCGCACGTTCAGCGTCATGAAGCAGCGCGGCGTCCTGGTGAAATCCGATTGGGCGCCGGCCGTCTTCGCGACGGTTCATCCCTCCGCGGTTCTCCGCGCGCCCAGGGATCAGCGGGTCATCGCCGAACGGATGTTCATCGCCGACATGCGGAAGGTCGGCCGCTACCTGGCCAAGCACGCGGACGAGCGGACCGAAGTAAATTCTCGTCATGCCAGACTTCCGATCCTCGATACGCCATCTCAAGCGCGTGGATCCCGTCCTCGCGCGCGTCATTGAGGCGGTCGGTCCCTGTCGTTTGCAGATGCGCAGCGAAGGCACGCACTTCGAGGCCCTCGTTCGCTCGATCGTCTATCAACAGCTCTCGGGCAAGGCCGCCGGCACCATCCTGCGGCGATTCAACGCGCTCTATCCCAACGACACGCCAACCCCCGAGCTCGTGATGCGGACGAGCGACGAGACGATGCGCTCCGTCGGCCTGTCGCGGCAGAAGATCGGATACTTGAGAGATCTCTCATCAAAGGTGATCTCCGACGAGCTGCCGCTGCACGAAGTGCACTCGATGAGCGACGACGACCTCATCGCCCACCTCGTGCAGGTGAAAGGCATTGGACGATGGACCGCGCAGATGTTCCTCATGTTTCGGCTCGGCCGGCCCGACGTATTGCCCGAGCTCGATTTGGGCATTCAGAACGCGATCAAACGCGCGTATCGGAAACGCAAACGGCCGACCCCGAAGGACGTCAAGAAGATCGGCGCCAAGTGGAGCCCGCATGCGAGCGTCGCGTCGTGGTATCTCTGGCGTTCGCTCGAGAACGGCGACGGACAGCTCGGCGCCGAGTAATCGCGGGATGGAACGTCGCACGCTCGGCCGCACCGGCCTCGACGTCCCCGTGGTCGGCATGGGAACGTGGCGCACGTTCGACGTCACCGGTCCTGAGGAGCATGAGCGCCGCGACGTAACGGACGCGGCGCTCGCGTCGGGCGCCAATCTGTTCGACACGTCACCCATGTACGGCGAAGCCGAACGCGTGCTCGCCGACACGGTTCGCGACCGGCGCGACCAGGTGATCATCGCCGACAAGGTGTGGACTTCGAGCCCTCGAGAAGGCCGCCAACAGATCGAGCGCGCGCTCGCGTGGTATGGCGGCCGTATCGATATTTATCAAATTCATAATCTCGTCGCCGCGAAGACGCACCTTCCCGTGCTCGACCGGCTTCGCGACGAGGGAAAGGTCCGCGTCGTCGGCGCGACGCACTACCAACACTCGGCGTTCGGCGACCTCCTCGCGCTCATGCGCAGCGGACGTATTGAGCAAATTCAAATCCCCTACAACGCCGCCGACCGCACGGTCGAGCGCGAAATTCTTCCCGCCGCGGCCGACCTCGGGCTCGGCGTGCTCGTCATGCGTCCGCTCGGCGAGGGGTCGCTCGTCCAGCGGTCGCCGCCGTCATCGGCCCTCGAGCGACTGAAACCGTTCGGCGTTCGCACCTGGGCGCAGGCGCTGCTCAAATGGATTCTGTCCGACCCGCGCGTGCATGCTGTCATCCCCGCGACAGCTAGCGCCGTACACATTCGGGAAAATGCCGAGTCCGGCAATCCACCATGGTTCGATGAAGAAACGCGCCGATATGTCGGCGGGCTGGTCTGAGTGCGCGATTCCTGCAATGCACGCACCTGCCTCAACCGCAAGGAATTTCGAAATGCCGTTCGTTCACGCTCATGAGCTCACGCGTCTGCGCCGCGCACTAGTCGTGGCGGCATCGGCGCTTCTGGCCGCGGCACCACAGCTCGGCGCACAGCAAAAGGCCAATGATCCGCGCGACACGACGCACGCGCAAACCCAGGCGCCGTTCTTCACGAGAAAGGACGCGTTCCTCGGCGCGGGATTCGCGGTCGGCACGGTGCTCATGTTTCCGCTCGACGAGCACATCGCGCAGCACATTCATCAGAGCCCGAACTCCTCGAACTTTCTCAACAATCTTTCGACGGGTGTCGAGGAGATCGCCAGCCCCGGAGCATACTATATAGGCGGCGGCCTATATCTCGTCGGCTGGGCGGGTCACTGGGGCCGTATACAAGATCTTGGATGGCACGGCACCGAATCGGTGCTCATGGCTGACGGGATTACGTACGTCCTCAAGATTTCCATGGGCCGCGCGCGCCCGTTCGTCTCGAACGGCACCAACGCGCACGACTTCCGATTCGCGCAGGGCGGCGCTTCGGATCGCCAGTCGTTTCCCTCGGGCCACTCGACGTCGGCGTTCGCCGCCGCGGCCGCGGTGACCAATGAAATGTCGCGCTGGTGGCCGCGGTCGGTGTGGATCGTCGGACCGTTGATGTACGGCGGCGCAAGCGCGGTCGCGCTCTCGCGTATGTACCACAACAAGCACTGGGCGAGCGACGTGGTGCTCGGCGCCGCGATCGGCACGTTCACGGGCCGCAAGGTCGTGCAATACTCACACGGTCACCCGCACAACCTCATCGATCGCGTCATGCTGCGGACCGCCGTCGTACCCGACGGACACGGGGGCCTCGCGCTCTCATATACGGCGCCGCTACCATAGCCGCAATCGCAGTGCCGACTGCCCACCCGCCCATGACGTCGGTGGTCCAGTGCTCGTCGGCGATGATGCGATAGGCGCCCATCACGAGCGGCACGCCCGTCGCGATCGCGATCGCCTGGCGTTTCGTGATCACTCGTTCGCGATAGAGTACGCGCGCCATCGTGAGCGCGAGCGCCGTTGCGCCGGTCGTGTGCCCGCTCGGCCAACTGTCGAAGCGGCGGCGCCGTCCGCGTTCGTGCGGCCGCTCGCGCTCGACGACGAGCTTCACCGCGCGATGGACGATCCATCCGAGCCACGCTGACGTCACGATTTCGGCGCCGCCGTTCAAGCGTTGGCGTTTGAGCTGGTGCGACGTCGCATAGGCGATCGTGATGTATCCGCCGGGGAGGCCGAGGGGAAAGAGGGGCCATAGCGGCGCGCGCAGGGCGCGGATTCCGGGCCGCAGCGCGACGCGGCGGATTGCAACGTCGAGCGGCGTTGGATGTTCGATGATGATGGTCATGGCTACCGCACCTGTACAGCAGATTTCTCGCCTTCGGTTCGGAATGACGGCTCGTCACCTCTGTCATCCCGGGCGCAGCGAGGGATCTAACGTCCCGATAGAGGGCTTTTCACTCTAGCCGGACGCCCGGAATGACGTGCATTAGACTTAGTATCGTGCCTCAAACAACCATCCCCACCGAAATCACCGACCCGGTCAACGCGCGCATTCTCGCCGTGTCCGAGGATCGCATCGCCGGATTCCTGCTCGACCCGTTCGCCGAGATCGCGCGGCTGTCGGAGCTCGACGTCGAGACTGTGCACGAGCGCTTGCGCGCCATGCTCGCCGCCGGAACCATTCGCCGCATTCGCCAGACGCTGATGGCGACGAATCTCGCGCCGGGCGCGCTCGTCGCGTGGAAGCTCCCGAACGACAAGCTCGAGGCGGCGTTCGAGTTCTTGTGGAAGGACGATCCGTTCTCCGGCCATATCGTCATTCGTTCCACGGATTCCGACACGCCCGGGTCGGCGTATCGATTGTGGACGACACTCAAGGTCCCGCAGGGATTTTCGATCGACGCGCACTGCGAGCTGCTGCGCCGGAAAATCGGCGCGGAGTCGTACAAGGCGATGCCCGCGAAGCGTCTCTTCGCGCTCGGCGTCGGTCACGTGCGGCGGCGCGGCATGGAGCCCGGCAGCAAGACCGACGAGTTGGGAGCGGTCATGAACACCAACATCGTCGAGTTGAGCGAGCTGGATTGGCGCGTGCTCGAGCCGCTCAAGCGCGAATTCGCGGTCGACGAGATCGGGCCGAATCCATGGGCCGGACGCGCCGCCGAGGCGGGACTTTCACTCGACGAATTCGCGCGGGTCGCGCAATCGCTCAATGAGCGCGGCGTGATCGGCCGCTTCTCGACGTTTCTCGAGCACGTCAAACCGTCGACGTCGGGCACGCGCGTCACGCGATACAACGCGCTGTTTCACTGGCGTGTTCCGGAAGGACGCGAGATCGAAGCGGGGCGCGAGATCGGGCGTCACCACATTCTCACGCACGCGTACTGGCGCGAGGGCGGCCCGGAGTTCGCGAACGTGAACATCATGGCTGTCGCGCACGGCACCGACAAGGCGCTCGTGCTGGCACACAAGGCGGCGATCGACGAGCATCTCGCGGCGATCGGTATGCCTGTGTCCTACACCAACGTGTTCTGGGGCGGACGGAGTGAGATCAAGCCGTCGGAGATTTCGCCGCGCCTGTATAAGGAGTGGTATGAGAGGATGAGTCGGCCGGCGTAGCGCGCCTGTCATCCCGAGCGGCGGCGCGCAGCGCCGCTGTCATCCCGAGCGGACGCCTCCGCTCGGGATGACACGAAGGGGCCCGCTCGGGATGACAAGCTGCGCTCAGTAACGCCGCTACCGCACCAACGTCACCCCCCACGGCCTCGCTCCGACTTTGACTGTCGCAACGACTTTGTTCGTCTCGGTATCAACCACCGACACGTCGTTCGACAGCCCGTTCGCCGTGTAGACGTACTTCCCGTCGCGCGTGATCGCGACGCCCCACGGACGCTTGCCGACACGCACAGTCGTCACCGTCTTGAGCGACGCGGCATCGATCACCGACAGCGTTCCCGTACGCCCGCTCGCCACGTAAATCCGCTTGCCGTCGGGCGACGTCACGACGCCCACCGGCTTCCCTTCGCCGTGTTCGATCGGCGTTGTATTCACGATGTCGTGCGTCTTCACGTCGATGACCGTCATCGTCCCGCCGACTTCCGCGGTGACGTACACGCGGCTGCCGTCGGGCGAAAACACCGCCGCGCGCGGGCGCAAATCGACGAGCAGGTTCGCGACGACCTTGTGCCGCGCCACATCGATCACCGACACGCTGTTGCTGGTCTCGCTCGTGACGTACACCCAACGGCCATTCGGGCTCACCGCGACACCTTCCGGCTCGATGCCGACCACAAAGGTCGACAGCTGCTTGCCAGTGTGCAGGTCGATCGCCGTCGCGGTGCCGCCGTCTTCGTTCGACGCATACAGCCGCGCGCCGTCCGGTGTCACCGCGAACTGCTCGGGATCTGATCCGGCGCGATACGTGGTCACCAGCTTCCGCGCCGCAACGTCAATGACGGCGATCGCGTCCGCCGGCCCGACGAACTGCGGCTTGTCGTCGCTCATCGCGACGTATACGCGCCGTTGATCCGGGCTCGTTTGAATCCCCCGCGCGCGACCAGGCAGTGGAATCGTCGCGACCACGGTGTTCTTACCGAGGTCGATCACGCTGATCGAGTGCGAGATCTCGTTGCTCACGAAGGCGTAGCCGGATTCCTGCGCTTGCAGCCCCGACGTTACAACCAGCCCGATCGCGAGCAGACTTAAGAGTTTTCTCATGACCTGAGCCGGCAGGCCGTCTGTGCCGCGGTCGTGCCGAGCCGGTCGAGCGCCTCGCGAGACGGCTCATCGTCGCGGGCGGGCGGCTCTTCGACGATCGCCGGCTTGCCGCTCGCCGCCGGCGTCACGACGTACAACGGCTGGCGCAGCTGATGATCCCACGCGCGGAAGCTGAGCGGGCGGCCTTTGTGCCCGTCGAACTGCGTCGTCTCCTTCACGAGGTGTGCGGCCAGCGCGTCGCCGGCCACGCTTCGCGCGCGCAGCACCGATTCCCACAGAATCTTCACGGCGACCCACGCGAGCCACGCCTCCTGCGTCATTCCCGTTTTGGTTTCGACGCGAAAGCGATCGTTGAGGGTGTCCGCGCCGAACTTCTCGAGGGCCGGGTCCCACGCGGCTGCATGCGCGCCATCTCCGCCGTGCGCCAGCCGCATCGCATCGCTCAGCATCGCGTCGCTCGGCGCCGCGTGAAACATGAGCGGCGCGCAATCCGCCCCGCGCAACGCGTCGTCGGTGCAGCCGACGTTCACGAACAACGCTCCTCGCTTCGCCGCGACGCCGGCATAGCCGAGGCATTCGTCGCGCGATCCGCCCCCGAGTATCGCGTTCACGGTCAGCGGTTCGCGCGCGATCGCCGCGGCCGAGACAACGGTCAGCACGATATCCCCGCCGAACAGCGCGGCCGAGCGTTTGGCTTCGTTCACGCCCATGGCGGCGCCGAGTCGGCGTGCGGCCGCGCCGTCGCCGGAATCGATCAGCGCGACCCGCAGTATCAGCGGGGCGCGCCGCGCGGGCATGCGGAGATTCGGCAGCGCCACCGAGAGAGCGGCGGCGCGCTGGAGAAACGCTCGTCTATCGATCGATTTTGTCATCTGGAATCGCAAAAAACCGATGCAAGGGATGCGCCGATTTTTGTGCGGCAGCGGACGCCTGGATACAGCCTCGAACATCGCGATTTCTTGATGCGCCAACAATCGATGATTAGACGGCCTGATCGGAACGCTTCGTGCATTGGCCCCGGGGCCGAACCTGGAGACGGCAACGCACAACATGGTCTTCGTTTCTCAGTACGACAGCGTACGTCGTCCGGCATCGTGGCTCGTGCTCGCATCGCTGCTCGCCGCGCTGCTCGCATCGCTGCTCGGCGGATGCAAGACGGAAGCATCGCGCTCTACCGGCAGCACCAACGTCGAGCGCGGCGCCGCACCGGCGAATGGTGAAGTCGATCTCGCCGCCGACGACGGACAGTGGGTTCGTCCGGCGAAAGATCTCGCATCGACGCGGTTCAGCGGCCTGACCGAGATCAACACGACGAACGTGAAGAATCTCCGCGTCATCGCCACGTTCTCGACGGGAACGCTGCGCGGCCACGAAGCGGCGCCGATCGTCGTCGGCAACACGATGTACATCATCACGCCGTACCCGAACTACGTCTACGCGCTCGATCTCACGAAGCCAGGCCTTCCGACGAAGTGGATGTACAATCCCAAGCCGGAGCTCGCGTCGCAGGGCGTCGCGTGCTGCGACGTCGTCAATCGCGGCCTCGTGTACGACAACGGCAAGTTGTTCTTCAACACCCTCGACGATCACACCATCGCGCTCGACGCCGCGACCGGCAAGGAAGTCTGGAACACGAAAGTCGGCGACATCAACATGGGCGAGACGATCACCATGGCGCCGCTCGTCGCAAAGGGCAAAGTGCTCGTCGGCGATTCGGGCGGCGAGATGGGCGTGCGCGGTTGGCTCAAGGCGCTCGATGCCACGACCGGCACCGTCGTGTGGACGGCGTATCACACGGGGCCCGACAAGGATGTGCTGATCGGCCCCGACTTCAAGCCATTCTACGCCAAGGATAAAGGCAAGGACCTCGGCGTGAGCTCGTGGCCGCCCGACGGGTGGAAGATCGGCGGCGGCACGATGTGGGGCTGGATCTCCTACGATTCGACGAGCGGCATGATCTTCTACGGCTCGGCGAATCCGGGCCCGTGGAATCCGGATCAGCGGCCGGGCGACAACAAGTGGACGTCGACGCTCTTCGCGCGCAAGATCGACGACGGCCAAGCCGTGTGGGCGTACCAGCTCACGCAGCACGATCTGCACGACTACGACGGCATCAACGAGCAGATTCTCGCGGACCTCACGATCAACGGCGCGAAGCGCGCGGTACTCATTCGCCCCGACCGCAACGGCTACGTATACGTCGTCGATCGCAAGACCGGAAGTGATCTCGGCGAATCCGTACGGGTTCATCAACTCGACCACGGGCGTCGATCTCAAGACCGGCGCGCTGCAATACAATCCCGAGAAGGCGACGACGCTCGGCAAGGTCGTGCGCGAAATCTGTCCGGCGGCGCCGGGCATGAAGGACTGGCAACCCTCGGCCTATTCGCCCAAACTCGGCTTGTTATTCATTCCTCATCAGAATTTGTGTATGGACGAGGAAGGCCTGAGCGCGAACTACATCGCGGGCACGCCGTACGTCGGCATGAACGTGAAGATGTATCCCGGTCCGGGCGGCAATCGCGGCGTGTTCCAGGCGTGGAATCCCGTCACCGGCAAGGAAGTCTGGTCGATCAAGGAAGATCTGCCGGTGTGGAGCGGCACGGTGGTGACGGCCGGCGACGTCGCCTTTTACGGCACGATGGACGGATGGTTCAAGGCCGTCGATGCGCGCACCGGCAACATCCTGTGGCAGTTCAAGACCGGCTCCGGCATCATCGGCCAGCCAATCACGTACAAGGGACCTGACGGACATCAGTACGTCGCCGTGCTGTCCGGCATCGGCGGCTGGTCGGGTGCCATCGTCGCCGGCGGCCTCGACGCGCGCGACTCCTCCGCGGCGCTCGGCTTCGTCAACGCGATGAAGGACTTGCCGTCGAAGACGACCAAGGGCGGCATGTTGTACGTGTTTGCCCTATGAGGCGCGCTGGGCGTTGGGCGCTGGGAGCTGGGCGGGTGACGCGGCGCGAAGAGAATCTCTCTCTCGTCGTGCCGCTCGTCGTCCTGCTCGGCGTCGCGGCAGCGACCCACGACGGCCGCGCATTCGCCGCAGTCACGCCCAGCGCCCAGCCCGCAGCGCCCAGCGCAATACGCATCTGCGCGGACCCCAACAACCTCCCCTTTTCGAACGCCAGTCGCGCCGGCTTCGAAAACAAAATCGCCGATGTGATTGGTGCCGAGTTGCATCGGCCGGTCGCGTATACGTGGTGGGCGCAGCGTCGCGGGTTCGTTCGCAACACGCTCAACGCCGGCGAATGCGACCTCGTCGTCGGCACCGTCTCCGGCATGGAGATGCTGGCCACGACGCGCCCGTACTACAAGTCGACGTACGTGTTCGTGTCGCGGCACGATCGGCATCTTGACGTCAAGTCATTTGACGATACTAAGCTTCGGCGCTTGAAGATCGGCGTGCAGCTCATCGGCGACGATTTCTCGAACACGCCGCCGGCCCACGCGCTCTCCAATCGCGGCATCGTGCGCAACGTCGTCGGCTTTCCGGTCTACGGCGATTACCGGCAGGCGAATCCCGCGGCGCGCATCATGGACGCCGTGATCGGCCGCAAGGTCGACGTTGCGGTCGTCTGGGGGCCGCTCGCCGGCTACTTCGCGAAGCAGTCGCCCGTCGCGCTCGACGTCGTGCCGGTGAGCCCACAGGTGGATCTGCCGTATCTGCCCTTCGTGTTCGACATCGCCATGGGCACGCGGCGCGCGGATTCAACGTTTCGTCATACGCTCGACGACATCATCGAGCGCAGGCACGCGACGATCGACAGCATCCTCGGCGCGTATGGAGTGCCGCGCGCCGATCGTGGCCGGAGGACGTATGGCAATTAGAGGATGGACCCTGGCGGGAGCGTGCACGCTCGCCCTCCTCGCCGCCGCATGCGAGCGCGAGGAGCGGCATCTCAACGAGCCGCCGCCCAAGCCGCCGACACAGTTCGTTGCGCAGGTTCCGCTGCAGCCTGGCCCGACGTTCATCAATGACACGTCGGAAGGGCCGTACGATGACAACGCGTACAGCGCGAGCGAAGGCCAGGTGTTGTTCGAGCAGATGAATTGCAGCGGGTGTCACTCGAATGGCGGCGGCGGCATGGGACCGGCCCTCATGGACGACGAGTGGAGTTACGGCAGCCTCCCGCAGCAGATCTTCGCGACGATCGCTGAAGGCCGGCCGAACGGCATGCCGTCGTGGAAGCATCGCTTGAACAACCAGCAGATCTGGCAGCTCGTGTCCTACGTGCGCTCGTTGAGCGGGCTCACGCCGAAGGGGGCGCGGCCGAATCGCGAGGATCACATGATGGTAAAGCCGTCGCCCTCGCAGACGCCGCAAACGCCGCAGTCCAAGGCGAAGAATTCGGGACTTCCGCTTTCCTCGATGAAGTAGACGCGATCGCTCATGCACTCGCTCTTCGATCCGCAATCGCCGCAAGCGCGCGCCGTCGCCCACCTCTGGTGGTGGATGCTCGGCGTCGGCGGCACCGTCTGGCTCGGTGTCGTGCTCTTCGCGATCTACGCCGCCATGCACCCGCGCGGGAACCGCGCGTCGGACGGTCTCGAGCACGTGTCGCCGGAGACGCATCATCGCGTCGAGCGTGTCGTCGCGGGCGCGGGCTTCGCCACCGTGCTGATTCTCCTTGCCTTCCTGATATTCGACTTCTCGGTCGGTCACGCGCTCGCGGTGCATCCGCAGCGCGGGTTGACGATCGACGTCGTCGGACATCAGTGGTGGTGGGAGGCGCAGTACGAGGATCCCGATCCGAGCAAGATGATCTCGACGGCGAACGAGATTCACGTCCCGACCGGCCAGATGATTCAGTTCAAGCTGCGCGCGGCCGATGTGATTCACAGCTTCTGGGCGCCGAACCTGAACGGCAAGCGCGATCTCATTCCCGGTTACACGAGCACCCTGTGGTTCAAGGCCGACACCGCCGGCGTCTACCGCGGACAGTGCGCGGAGTTCTGCGGTTTGCAGCACGCGAAGATGGCGTTCTACATCATCGCCGAGCCGCCGGTGAAGTTCGCGGCGTGGATGGCCGCGGCATCGAGGCCGCAGGACCAACCGACCGACTCGACGTTGCTCTATGGCCAGCGGATTTTCATGTCGAGCGGATGCGCCGTCTGCCACAGCATCGCCGGCACCGAGGCGCGATCGACCGTTGGTCCCGGGCTCACGCACCTCAAGAGCCGCAACACGATCGCCGCGGGAACCCTCGCCAACACGCGTGAGAATCTCGTGAAGTGGGTGTCGAACCCGCAGAACGTGAAGCCGGGCGCGCGCATGCCGGCGTACCAGTTCACTGAACCGCAGTTGACGGCGTTGATCTCATACCTGGAAACATTGAAATGAGCGCCGACGCTGGACTTCCCGTCGAGCTGCTGTTGTCCGAGGAGGCCATCGCCCGCGAGGCCGCCGCGCTCGACCAAACCTGGCGCGACAAGCCGGGCGTCTGGGGCTGGCTCACGGCGGTCGATCACAAGACGATCGGCAAGCGCTACATCATCACCGCGTTCCTGATGTTCCTGGCCGGCGGCATCGAGGCGGCGCTGATGCGCACGCAACTCGCGCGGCCGGAAAACACGCTGCTCAGCGCCGACAAGTACAATCAGCTCTTCACGACGCACGGCACGACGATGATGTTCCTCTTCGCCGTGCCGATCATGACGGCGATGGGCCTTTATCTCGTGCCACTGATGGTTGGCGCGCGGAGCATCGCGTTCCCGCGCATCAACGCGTTCGGCTACTGGACGTACGTGGTCGGCGTCGTGTTCCTGTACGTGTCGCTGTTCGCGAACACCGGACCGGATGCGGGGTGGTTCGCGTATCCGCCGCTCTCGACGGTGTACTCGCCCGGGCATCGCATGGACGTGTGGGCGCAGGTGGTGACGTTCACCGAGATTGCGGCACTCGTCGCGGCCGTGAACATCATCGTCACCGTGTTCAAGCTGCGATCGCCCGGCATGTCGCTCAATCGCATTCCCTTGTTCGTGTGGGCGCAGCTCGTCGTCGCGTTCATGATCATCTTCGCCATGCCGGCCGTCGCGACGGGCAGCACGTTGATGCTGGCCGAGGATCGCGCGATCAACACGCATTGGTTCAACTATGCGGAGGGGGGCGACGTGCTGCTGTGGCAGCACATTTTCTGGTTCTTCGGCCACCCTGAGGTCTACATCATCTTCCTGCCGGGCCTGGGCTTCATCACGCCGATCATCGAGACCTTCGCGCGGCGAAAGGTGTTCGGATACACGGCGCTCGTGATGGCGAACGTCACCACCGCGTTCTTCGCGTTCGGGTTGTGGGTCCACCACATGTTCGCGACGCCGATCCCCGAGCTCGGACAGAGTTTGTTCACGGCGGCCAGCATGTTGATCGCCATTCCCACGGGCGTGCAGATCTTCTGCTGGATCGCCACGCTGTGGATGGGCCGCCCCACGTTCCGCGTGCCGCTGCTGTTCGTGATGGGATTCTTCTTCACGTTCATCAACGGCGGCATCACCGGTGTGATGCTCGCATCGGTGGGATTCGACAAGCAGGCGCACGACACGTTCTTCGTCGTCGCCCACTTGCATTACGTGCTGCTCGGCGGCGGCATCATGCCGCTCTTCGGTGCGTTCTACTTCTGGTTCCCGAAGATCGTCGGGCGCAAGCTCAGCGAGACGCTGGGCAAATGGCACTTCTGGCTGTTTCTCATCGGCGTGAACGTGACCTTCTTCCCGATGCACATTTTGGGATTGGAGGGCATGCCGCGTCGCGTGTACACCTATATGGCGAACACGGGGTGGGGTCCGCTCAATCTCGTGGCGACGATCGGCGGGTATGTCATCGCGATATCGGTCGTGGTGTTCCTCGTGAACGTCATCAAGAGTTGGGTCGCCGGCGAGCTTGCGGGCCCGAATCCGTGGAATTCGTCCGGTCTCGAGTGGGCGACGTCGTCGCCGCCGCCGCCATATAACTTTACTTATATACCCGTCACGACGAGCCGCCATCCGCTCTGGGATACGAGCGTCGAGCTGCCGGTGATGACCGGATTGCGGTCGGATCGGCGTGAGGTACTGACGACGACGACGTTCGATGCGCGGCCCGATCATCGCCACGAGCATCCCGAGGGATCGATCTGGCCGATGTATCTCGCCGGGACCATGGGCGTGGTGTTCATCGGATCGATCTTCTCGCCGTATTACGTGCTCGGCGGACTGGGACTGGCGTTGATCGGCTTGTTCATGTGGGCGTGGAACTCGATCGGTGAGCATAAAGGTCCGGACCGCGTGCTGGCGCCTGACGCGCTCGCGGAGCGCGCATGACAACTATGACGACGATGGCGACGTCGGCGAAACCACTCCGTCCGGCGGGTGACGTCTCGCAGCTGCCGACCGTGGTGTTCGGCAGCCGCAGCTTGATGTGGTGGTCGACCCTGGGCTTCATGGTCGTGGAAGGGTGGACGCTGGCGCTACTGGTCGTGTCCTATTTGTACCTGCGGCAGAACTACGAGGCGTGGCCGCCGCTTCGCACGCCCTATCCAAGTTTGCTCATTCCGACGATCAATCTCGCGCTGATGCTGCTGAGCTTGATCCCGGCGATCGCGTCGCAGCGCGCGGCCAAGCGACTCGACAAGCCGGCGCTCAAGAAGTGGCTGCTCCTCTTTTCGGTGATCGTGTTCGCGATCGTCGTCGTGCGGTGGTGGGAGCTGTGGGCGCTCAACACGCGCTGGGACACGAACGCGTACGGTTCGGCGGCGTGGACAATCGTTGGCTTTCACACCTCGCTGCTGGCGCTCGACGTTGCCGATACGCTCGGCCTCACGTTGTTCTACTTCGTGCGCCCGATGCCCGTGAAGAGCTTCAGCGACGCGACGGACAACAGCTTCTATTGGTATTTCACCGTTGGGATCTGGATTCCCGTTTATCTCATCGTGTATGTCGGACCGCGAATCTTCTGACGTCGTAGACGTATTGACGGAGAATCCGTCGGATCACGGCGTGCGGGCGTTCACGCGGTGGCCAGGCTTGTTGAGCCTCGCGCTCGGCTGGGTGCTTAGCCCAACGGTCGCGTTGATCAATCAGGAGCTGATCTACAGCACGAACATGTGGGCGTGCGGACGGAATCAGCCCGCGGCGATGCACGTCGTGCCCGCGTTATGTCTCATCGTCACCATCGGCGTTGCGATGACCGCATATAAGGATTGGAAAGCGGCCGGTGGTGGTGTCGAGGAAGAAGCCGCCGACGTCGCGACGCGCACGCGCTGGATGGGATTGGTCGGAGTGGTGGTGAGTGTCTTCTCTGCCCTCGTGATTCTCGCGCAGTGGGCCGCGATCTTCGTGTTCGATCCATGCATGCGGGCGTAGCGGGATGACGCTGCCCGTCATCCCGAGCCGCCTCCTGATTGTTATCCCGAGCCGCCTCCTGACTGTCATCCCGAGCCGCCTCCTGATTGTCATCCCGAGCCGCCTCCTGATTGTCATCCCGAGCCGCAGGCGAGGGATCTTTCATCCCGATAGAGTGCCCTCTATCGGCCCGCTAGATCCCTCGTCGCTCCGCTCCTCGGGATGACGACCTTCCCAGAGTGGGGACTCGAGCCCGGCATCGTCATTCCGGTGTTCGTACTCGGCGCATTGTATTGGCGCGGATTGGCGCGCGTGCGTCTCGCTGCGCCTCGCGCCGTTCCGGGCCGCGGCGTCGCATCGTTCGTCGCTGGATATGTGGTGCTGATCGTCGCGCTCGTGTCGCCGCTGCACGGCATGTCCGAGGAGCTCTTCTCCGCGCACATGCTGCAGCACGAGCTGTTGATGGCGCTTGCCGCGCCGTTGCTTGTGCTTGGCCGGCCGGGCCCGGTATTGTTGTGGGCGTTCGATCGGCCGTCGCGCTTGCGCGTGGCGAGCGTGATTCGCGCGAGCGCCGTGCGCAAGTCGTGGCACTGGGCGACGCGGCCGTTCGATGCGTGGCTCATTCACGCGATTGCCATTTGGGCGTGGCACATTCCGTTGTTGTTTCAATCGACGCTTCACAGCGAGGCCGCGCACGCGCTTCAACATGCATCGTTTCTCGGAAGCGCCCTGCTCTTCTGGTGGAGCATCATGCACGGGTTGCGACGTGCCGAGCGTGGGATGGCGATCGTTTATCTGTTCACGACCGCAGTGCATACCGCGGTGCTCGGCGCGCTGATGACGTTCGCGCATTCACCGTGGTATCCCGAGTACGTGAGCGGTGCGGCGTCGTGGGGTTTGACGCCGATGGCCGATCAGCAGCTCGCCGGGTTGATCATGTGGGTGCCGGCGAGCGCGGCGTATCTCGTCGCGGCGCTCGCGGTGATGCGCGCGTGGCTGCGCGACTCGGAGTGGGCGGTCAGTGAGGCCGAACGGGTGAGCCCCTCGCTGTCATCCTGAGCCCCCTCGCTGTCATCCTGAGCCCCCTCGCTGTCATCCTGAGCCCCCTCGCTGTCATCCTGAGCGAAGCGAAGGACCCCTTTCCCGCGTGAACAAGATCTTCCAGATCGCGCTCGGCATCGTGACGAGCGTCGGCGGCTTTCTCGAGATCGGATCGATCGCCACCGCCGCGCAGGCCGGCGCGGGTTTCGGGTTTCAGCTCGCGTGGTCGATTCTCGTCGGCACGATCTGCATCGCGTTTCTCGTGGAGATGTCGGGCCGCTTCTCGGCGGTGAGCAAGCACACGATTCCCGATGCGATGCGCGAGCGCTTCGGCGTGCGATTCTTCGCCGTGCCGCTGCTCGTGATGCTGCTCGTGTCGATGCTGACGTTGGGCGCGGAAGTCGGCGGCGTCGCCGCCGCGCTCAAGCTCGCAACCGGAATTCCGCTGCCGGTGTGGGCCGTGCCCGTAGGACTGCTCGCGTGGTTCATCCTGTGGCGCATGACGTTCAGCTTCATCGAGAACGGCGTGTCGCTGCTCGGGCTCGTGACGCTGGCGTTCGCCGTCGCCGCGTACAAGCTGCATCCGAGTTATGCGGCGCTCGGCAAGGGACTGTTGCCGACGCTGCCCACGCACGATGCATCGAAGTATTGGTTCGGGGCGGTGAGCGTGCTCGGCGCGTCGATCTCGCCCTATCTCTACTACTTCTATTCGTCGGGCGCGATCGAGGACAAGTGGGACGAGAGTTATGTCCCGGTGAACCGCGCGATCGCGGCGATCGGCATGGGGTTTGGCGGGTTCCTGTCGGTGGCGGTGCTCGTGCTCGCGGCGTTGATCTTCCATCCGCGGCACATCGACGTCCAGCAATACGAGCAATTGACCGGTCTGTTGACGCCGGTACTGGGCCGCCCCGGCTTCTGGTTGTTCGTGGCGTCGCTGGGCATTGCGTGCATCGGCGCGACGCTCGAGATCTCGCTGTCGCTGGCGTATCTCGTTGCGCAGGGGTTCGGGTGGCGATGGGGCGAGGACCTGAGCCCGCGGCGCGATGCGCGGTTCAGCCTGACGTACACCGCGATCGTGGCCATCGCCGTGTTGTTTCCGCTGCTCGGTCTGGATCCGCTCAAGCTGACGAACATCGCGATGGCGTTGACTGCCGCGTCGCTTCCCGTTGGCGTCTTTCCATTTTTGATATTAATGAACGACAAGACATATCTTGGAAAGCACACCAACGGCCCGATCGGCAACGGCGTCGTGCTCGTGGTGAGCTTGATGGCCGCGGTGCTGGCGATCGTCTCGATCCCGCTCGAGATCATCGGAGGCGGATGACCGATGCCCATTCGATTGATCGCCGACGTGTTGGACGAACAACTCGTGGATGTGCATGGCGAGAATGCCGGTCGCGTCGACGGCATCGTACTGGAGCTGCGCGATGGAAAGCCGCCGCGCGTCGCCTATTTGGAGGTCAGCCCGATCACGCTCCTGGGGCGATTCAGCCTGCGTCTCGCGCATTGGTATGCGCGCCACGATCGAAAGTTCGGTGAAGGACGTGGCGTGCCGTTTCGTGTGCCGTGGAGTCGCGTGACGCGTGAGGGGCCGACGCTCGAGCTCGACTTCGACGCGGATGTGACCCCGATCAGCGCGTTGGAAGATTGGCTGCGGGTAAAGATCGTCGAGCACATTCCGTTCAGTCGCGGGAAGGAAGACGAGACACGCGAGCGCGGGGGCCGTAATGGAGCTGCATGAAGCGCATGCGGAGCGATTGCTCGGCACGAAGGTGCGCGACGTGAATGGCGAGGTCCTCGGCCGCCTCGAGGAGATGATCGTCGAGGTGATCGACGGCGAGCCGGTGGTGACGGAGTTTCACGTGGGGCCGGTGGCGTTGCTCGAGCGGATTGGCGGGTTTCTCGAACACATGCCCTATTTCAGGTTGTTGCCGTTTCCGAAGTGGGAGTATCGGATACCGTGGACCGACGTGGAGTTGGGGGAGGTGGGGCGGGTGACGGTGAAGGTGGCGAAGGAGAGGTTGCGGAGGGTGGAGGAATGAGCTGATCGATGGCCGAGCCACAAACAACCGCGAGCATGACGACTGACGGCATATTGCGACTCACCGCGGAGAACAGGCAGTCTATTGCAGTTCTCAAATGCCCGACTTGTGCAGCTGACCTGAAGGAGGTCGAGCTGGGCGACGTCTTTCTCGTGGGCCTCAGATGCCGCGAGGGACATGGTTTCTTCATCGCGACAGCGGCGCCAAACGCTGCGGTAACGGAGAAAGCGCACGGTATTCAAGGTTCCTACTCGTCGCACGCGATGGAGTCGGAGATCATTCACGCCTGGCTGACCGAGGAAGGATTACGGCGCTACCTGAACACCCAACTGGCGGTCACGCTGCGGCGTATCGCCGAGGTGGGAGTAAAGCCCGCCGTTCACGCCGGGGAGTTTCGGCTATGTCCCTTTTGTACAGGGACCCTCGCGGAGGATGGCACGGATCAGAGTGGCTGGTCCGGGCGATACGTGTGCCCGAATGGACACATTTTTTATCTCCGATCCGGCCTGTATTGGAAGATGAACGGCCAAGTCGTTGACTTATGCGCGGAGTTTGATGATGAATTCGTCATGCGCTGCGCGAAGTTCTACTTGCGCGACGATATTCGGTCTAATGTGCCGGCGGATGTTCGAAGGATCTTGATGACGCATTTGAACGTGAAGTAGCTGCCAGCCGGGTTCGGAGCGGCGCCCGCCCAATCCGGTGTACTGTGGCGTGGATGTCACCCACGCTGGCCCCTTGTCGCGACCGCGAGAGTGCTTGCTTGAGCGGTGAGACGGCAATTCGCTTTCGTGAGCGCGCTTGCTTCGTTGGCGAGCGCGCATTGCTATTTTCGTTACGGGATATTTCACGTTCGCGAGACTCCTCGACACGACGGGGGGTTGGCATTTTCGTTTGTCGAGCGCGCATGCACGATCTCGAGATCGCTCGACTCGTCGCTCGACTCGTCGCTCGATCGGCGTGCTCGAACCGTGAGCGGGCATGTCACTTCCGTGAGATGGCGTTTTCATTTGTCGAGGGCGCATGCTTGGACCACTAGCGTGCATGACACCTCGGCGCACGGTGCATTCATGGAAGGCGAGACGACTTGTGCCAATTCTCAGTTTGCTCGAACATTGCTGACATGGCTTGGCACGCCGGTGAGACGACACGACACGCTGCTTCTCGTGCGTGACACAAAAATCACGTGCATGTACGTGACGACATTCGGCGAAGCGCGGCGGCCGGGGCGTATTTGGGTGCGATCGCAGTGGGCGTCCGTCTCGACTGTATCTATAGAAGGACTGGGCCGGTGCCGGTCACGGGCGAGACCGTTGGTTTGACGGCCTGTGACCGATCGTTCCTTGTCACCATGCGGTTGGACGGTGGTTGCGGTCTAACGGATATTGAGAGCACGCCCCTGGCTGCTAGCATGGATGTGTCGAGCAACCATGGATCACAACCAGGAGCGGCCCTCATGAAGCGGACGACGAAGTATGTCGCGTTGGATGTGCATCAGGCAACGACCGTGAGCAGCGTGCGCGACGAAAGTGGTCGCATCATCGCGCGCAGCATCATCCCGACCGAGGCCGAGTCGCTGCTGGCGTTTGTTCGAAGGATGCGCGGCGCGGTGCACGTGGCGTTCGAGGAGGGCACCCAAGCGCAGTGGTTGTCGGAGCTGTTGACGCCTATCGTCCAGCGGGTCGTGGTGTGCAATCGGCGCGGCGACACGACTACGGGGAACAAGAATGATCAGCACGACGCCGATGATCTGTCGGATCGGTTGCGTCTCGGGCGGCTCCGCGCGGTCCACCACGACCGGGGCGATCACGCGCGACTCAAGGAGCTGACGCGGACGTATGCCAATGTGCTCCAGGACTCCAAACGCGTCATGCAGCGGCTGAAGGCGCTGTACCGCGCGCGAGGTATCAAGACGCCCGGGATGAGCGTCTATCACCCGCAGCACCGCGAGCGCTGGCTCGCGCAGCTCTCCGAGTCAGGCGCTCGGTTTCGCGCCGAGACGCTGTATGCGCAGCTCGGCGTGTTGCAGGCGTTGCGGCCACGGGTGAAGGCGGCGATGGTGCAGGAAGCGCAGCGGGATCCCGCATGGCCGGTGTTGCGCCGCATTCCGTACTTCGGTCCCGTGCGCATCGCGTTGCTGCTAGCGTTGCTGCTAGCGTTGCTGCTAGCGACGCTGCAAACGCCATGGCGGTTTCGGACGAAGCGGCACCTGTGGGCGTATGCGGGACTCGCGGTCGTCAGCCGGACCAGCGCCGAGTATGACATCGCGGACGATCGCCCCGTGCGCCGGCGCAAGCGCTGGGTCCAAACGCGCGGGCTCAATCGCAATCACAATCCGATAGTGAAGGACGTGTTCAAGAGCGCGGCGACGACCGCGGCGACGACCGCGGCGACGCGGCCGGGGCCATTACAGGATTGGTATGAGGGTGTTCGGGCGCGCGGGCTCAGCGCCGACTTGGCCCGGGTAACGCTCGCGCGAAAACTGGCGGCCGTGACCTTACACCTGTGGAAAACCGGAGCGCACTACGATCCGACTCAGTGAAGCGTGCAAGGCAGCTAGCGCCGAGCCGCGACGCGGCACGAGCGGCATCATCGTCCGCTTCAGAGCTCGAGCGTGGGTGCGGAAGGCAGTCTCAGAGCGTTCGTTTCCCCGACCGCTTCGGCCGTCGAGGTCCTCGTCTCACCATAGGCCCTTCCGCAGAACCCGAATAAGCGTCAGGCCGACCTCGTGGGGTCGAGTCTCCGATAGAACCATGGTTCGCCTTGCGCGACCGCTTCGCTTGCACACGCTCAGGAGTGCCTGGAGAAAACCGGCGATGAAGAAAGGCAACAGCCGACCGCACGCACCGCGGCGGAAGGACTCGCGCACGACTCAGAATTCCGGGCTGATTGTCCACGAGCAAACGCGAAAACAATCAGTCGGGACGAAGTCCGCTCTTGACAATGGCTCTCATAGAACGAACGCTGAAGCTGACGGGCGATCTATTGAATTGTTGCGGCTGCGCTGCAACTCTTTTTTTGTTTCGCCCGCAGCTTAGCTGGGGCGTTGATATGACTGGGCAGAAGTCAAGGCGTACGGTTGTTGCGACGTCATGAATGTCGGGTTCTAGGACTGAGGACCTACGGCGAAAGCGACGATGAATCCTGCTGATATACGCCGGTCAG
>Ga0134127_10000132_pt1 | contig 92793 bp, 70 predicted proteins | sample KB31753_FD_96459 | JGI IMG/M metagenome (GOLD analysis project Ga0134127, IMG submission 96459) | Terrestrial soil microbial communities with excess Nitrogen fertilizer from Kellogg Biological Station, Michigan, USA - KB3-175-3 | ecosystem: Environmental > Terrestrial > Soil > Unclassified ... | reverse complement strand
TAGAGCCCGAACAAAAGCAGGAAGAAAATCACTGTCGGGACCGCGCCGAGCAGTAATTCCCCTATTTGTCTGAGCGTCTCATCCATATTTTCTGCTGGGTGTGGACCGGTCGAGAGGACTCTCTGGAACTATGAATTTTATCGGGCAGAGCAATATCGTGTCAAACAAAGGAACCCGGCAAATGTACTCTGCATGATGAAATGTCAGGTACTCGAATCGATCTCAGATTCGAGCGCCTTCAAGTTGTTGATGGTGAGGTTTCGACCATCGATTTCGATCAATCCTTCAGACTGAAAGCGACTCAAATTGCGCGAAACCAGTTCGCGAACGGTCCCGATCTGCGAGGCGACTTCCTGATTGTTCTCCGGAAGCGCGATCACAATTTTCCCGTCCCGCAGCACAGCCCCTTCCTGCTTAGCCAGACGTATGAGGAACGCCGCAAGGCGATGACGAACCGTGGTGAAGGAGAGCTCCTCGATGATACCGACCAGCCGGCGTAATCTTCCGCCAACAACCCGCAGAACTTTGAGAGCGACTTGCGGATGCGCCAGGCAGAGCTCCTGAAAGGCCTGCTTGCTGACGAAAAGAACCGTCGCGTTGTCCACCGCGGTGACAGAAGCCGGATATTCGCCACCATCAAAAACCGGGAGTTCGGCAACTGAACTACCTGGACCGTCAATGCTCAGGACCTGTTCGCGTCCGCTCGCCGAAGTCTTAAAGATGCGCACGTGACCTGAAACTACTACGTACAGCCCGATACATGCATCGCCCTCGTTAAAGATTGTCTGACCAGGCACATAGGTTCGCGAAAGAGCGTGTTGAGCCAAAAAGTCCATTTCTGCTGGTGCCAACCCCGCAAAGATGGGCACCTTGGCAAGGATCTGACGTGTGCTCTGGCCGGCCGTCATCGTCGGCGAACATTGTAACCCCGTGACAAAAGTCATAGGCACTCCAGCCCGGCTTACCTAAAGTGAAACTGCAAACCGCGCAATCGGAGGCGAAATGAACATTGATGTACATCAGACGGTCCGGGAGGTGACGTTGAACATCCCGGCAGCGACGCGAGTATTCGAGAGACTCGGAATTGACTATTGCTGCGGCGGCGGGAAATCGCTCGAACAGGCCTGCGGAGCCGCGAACCTGCAGGTGCAAAAAGTGGTTGAACTGCTTTGCTCAGCAGAGGTGTTAGCCGAGGCCAGGCAAGCACCCGCGACGAGCGATTGGACGACAGCTCTGCTTGCCGACCTTATTCAGCACATCAAGTCCACACATCACTCGTACACACGCGACGAAATCACCCGTCTTGGCCCGCTGCTCGCGAAAGTTTGCCGCGCCCATGGCGAAAGGCGTTCCGAACTGAACGATATTCGGAGCAGCTTCGAATCGCTGAGCCAAGAACTCACGACCCACATGATGAAGGAGGAGTTCGTGCTGTTCCCTTACATCGAGCGACTCGAAGAAGCTGGGATGGCGGGAGAGCGAGCCATACCAGCGCCATTCGGCAGTGTGGAGAACCCGGTCGCGATGATGCAACATGACCACGAAGCCGCCGGGAACCTGCTGCGCGGCATGAGGTCGTTGAGTGACGACTACAATCCGCCAGAACAGGCCTGCGCTAGCTACAAAACCCTCTACGCAGCCCTCGCGGAATTTGAGCGCGACCTGCACCAGCATATCCATCTGGAGAACAACATTCTTTTTCCCAGAGCGATAGCGATGGAGAAGAGCAGTCAATAAGTCAGGCCCAAATTCCACGTTCGATACTGTTCAGAGCCGAAAGGAAGCTCTCATGGCTTACAAGAAACTTTGGATAGCTCTTGCATTGGTGGTGGTGATCTCGTTTGCCGTCCTTGGAGGCGTGGGCCTCAGACTGATAAACAGCGCGCCGCCCATATCAGCACAGGTCGTCACGTCGACCGGGCAAACACTCTTCGGTGGCGAAGACATTCGCGACGGCCAGAATGTCTGGCAATCGATTGGCGGGCAGGAAGTAGGTAGCATCTGGGGTCACGGCTCTTACGTAGCTCCCGATTGGACGGCGGACTGGCTGCATCGCGAATGCATGTTCCTGCTGGACAAGTGGGCGGGTGAATCCGGAGCCCCAAATTATGCCGCCCTCGACGGCGAACATCAGGCAGCGTTAACCGCTCGCCTAGAAAAGACGCTGCGAACCAACACTTACGACAAGGAAACAGACCGCATCGTGGTCGACCCAGCCGTAGCGCAGGCATTCGACCATCTTTCAGCCTATTACGCCGACGTATTCAGCAAGGGACGGAGCGATTACGCAATCCAGCAAGGCGCACTCAGCGATCCTGTCAAGCAACGCAAAATGAGCGCATTCCTCTGGTGGACGGCCTGGGCGGCCTCCACTAACCGACCCGGGCAGAACGTCACATATACCCAGAATTGGCCACACGAGCCGCTAATCGGCAACCAACCCACCGGGGGTGTAGTCGTGTGGAGCGTAGTTAGCTTCGCTCTGCTGCTGGCCGGTATCGGCGGGATGGTGTGGTACTTCGCCTCGCAACCTCGTGCCGAAGCCCACGAACTGCTTCCACAAAGCGACCCTCTGCTGGGTCTCCGCCCAACGCCCTCCCAACGGTCGACGGTCAAATACTTCTTCGTCGTGGCGGCGCTGTGGGTGGTACAGGTTGCGCTCGGCGCAATCACGGCGCATTACGGGGTGGAAGGCTCGGGGTTCTATGGCATCCCGCTCGACAAGATTCTTCCCTACTCGGTATCCCGCATGTGGCATCTCCAGATTGGAATCTTTTGGATCGCAACCTCCTGGCTGGCTACAGGCCTCTATGTTGCGCCTGCAGTCAGCGGATTTGAACCGAAGGGCCAGCGGCTCGGGGTAAATGCATTGTTTGGCGCACTCATTCTGGTTGTTGTGGGATCGCTTGCCGGCGAATGGCTCAGTGTTCAGCAAAAGCTCGGGAACCTGTGGTTCTGGCTGGGAACGCAGGGTTACGAATACGTGGACCTTGGCCGCTTGTGGCAAATCCTTCTCTTTGTCGGCCTGGTGTTCTGGCTATGGCTCATGTGGCGTGCCTTGCGGCCTGCGCTCCAGAAGCGCGATCAAAGCCACGCTCTACTCACTATGTTCGTGATTTCCAGCATCGCGATTCCACTCTTCTATGCTGCAGGACTGATGTACGGTCAGCGCAGCAACCTGGTCACCGCCGAGTACTGGCGCTGGTGGGTGGTCCATCTCTGGGTTGAGGGATTCTTCGAAGTTTTTGCGACGGTGGTGATCGCGTTTCTACTCACGCGCCTACGGTTGTTGTCGATCAGCACGGCGACGAGGGCGGTTTTATTCTCGACGGTGATCTTCCTCTCGGGGGGAATCATTGGCACCTTCCACCATCTCTATTTCGCAGGAACTCCCAATGTCGTGTTGGGACTCGGTGCAGTCTTTAGCGCCCTTGAAGTTGTGCCGCTGGTGCTCATCGGCTTCGAAGCCTGGGAGCACATCCGTTTAGCGCGCGCTCGCGAACAGCAGATATGGGTGGCGGCCTACAAATGGCCCATCTACTTCTTTGTCGCAGTTGCTTTCTGGAACTTTGTCGGGGCTGGATTGTTCGGGTTCTTCATCAACCCGCCAATTGCCCTTTATTACATGCAGGGCCTCAACACAACTCCCGTCCACGGTCACACTGCATTGTTCGGGGTGTACGGCATGTTGGGTCTGGGGTTGATGCTATTCTGCCTGCGAGCACTTCGTCCTGGCAAAGTCTGGAAGAACTGGCCCCTCTCATTTGCCTTTTGGTCGATCAACATCGGGCTCGCTCTGATGGTGCTGCTCAGCTTGCTTCCTATCGGCCTGGCCCAGGCATGGGCCTCGGTCGAGTACGGCACGTGGTACGCTCGCTCCGCAGAGTTCCTGCACTCTGGACACATGAACCAGCTGCGCTGGCTGCGTATGATCGGCGACACGCTTTTCGCGCTCGGCGCACTGGTGCTGGGGTGGTTCGTGCTCGGACTGGTGACTGGCCACTCCTACGACAAGCGCGGCTTCGTTCCAGAGGGGGGATGGGAAGTCGTGCCGGAGGAGGTCGGAGTCACCCAATGAACGGTGGGTTGCCGCCTGCACGGTCTCAAATCGACCACCCGTTGGCCAGATCACGGGATGTTTCCGAATTTTCGCCGGACTCGGTTGGCGAATCCATTTGAGGCCTTTTTTGCGAGAGGGTGGGGTTTTCGGAAGCATTAAAGTACTTTCGCCCTGGCCTCGGCCTCCGCGATCCATCCTCGCCGAAGCTTCTCTTCGGGAATGCTAGAAAGATACGGCTTGATATCAAGAATGGGCGTGCCGTCGAGCATATCCACACCTTTCACGTGCAGCTTGCCTCCTTCCCGCCGAAGCAGTTCGACGACCGTCAAGGCAATAGGGTTGGGGCGCCGTGGCGAGCGCGTCGCGAACACTCCGTGCGGACGATCGTCGATCGGTGGCTTCCCAAAAAGATCGAAGCCTTCGGAGCGATCGAATTCCCAAAGCACAAACAGATGAGAGAAGCCTTCAACATCAGTTAGCCCTGCCTCGAACTCCGGCAGAACATCCAGCGCTCCTTCAGCTTGATGCTTCGCGCCGTATCCCTTGGGAATTTCAGAGGTAGCTTGATATGGCGTGTGTATGAAACCAATCGGCTGCGAGGTAAACATGCGTCCATCGTAACCGATATCGGACCGGCTTCCCGATTGGTCATAGCCACTTCGCTATCCTAGTCCCACGCGGGTAGCCGTCATTATTCTCGGCCTAATCGCAACCCGTGCCTATGCCCAAGCTCCGACAGCGCACGATCTGTTAAAGGCTGCCATCAACGAGCAGCGGCAGGGCGACTGTCGATCAGTATTAGAAGGACCATCGAAAGCAATCAATTCGCAGGAAGCCTTGGACGCCATGTCAAAGTAGAACTACTCACCCCCCCCGACCAAAAGCGCAGTCGTAATTTCCTTCCATTCTTCTTCAAACCCTGACACGGAAGGGCGTCGGCCTGCTCGGCTGTACCAATAGGACGCATTCGACGCGTCGCCCTCCTTGCGATGTAGATAGGCATGCACCCAGGATCCGGCCGTACCTTCCTCCTGCTGTGCTGATTCGTGTGCTCGCGCCCAATCGCCTTTCGCATCCCACCACAATCCGAGAAGTGCGAGGCCAAGGCCCGAGGGAGGCTCAGCGGCCTTTAGGGATTCACGAAATTCACTTAGAGTCATGCCGGAAAGACTAACGCAAGTCGGCACGGGGTAGGGAGAACTGCGTCGACAGACCAAACGCTGCGGACTTCTGTTCCGGTTTTTATCCGGCCAGGAAGGTATAGGCCAATCCGACAATGGAACCAACCACCATCCCAACCAGAACTACATCGACCCAAACACCCGCATCCACCCAACCAGGGACACTGCTCTTTTGAATACTCGAAACACTGCCGGACACTTGCACACTCCTCTGCAAATCTACTTCTGCAACGCACCCGATTGTGGAGCATTGCTGTCGCTAACTCCATACTGTCGGTGCTGTATGACTCTAGTGATTCTCGTTGGAAAAACGTTTCATTTCTTCACGGCCCATTAACACAGGTTTGACCAGAACGGATAAGATGTGAAATTCAGCTCCAGGTAGTCACCTTTTCAAAGGGGAAAATCGATGCACTCGTTTGGGCGTGGTGTGCGCCTCTTTGCTGTCCTACTTCTTCTCTCATTCGAATTTCAAGTCTTTGGCCAATCAGCTCCCAAACAATCATTTCCCTGGTCGAACTCCACCCTGTCTCCAGACGAACGGGCCGCACTGGTCCTAAAGGAGATGACACTCGACGAAAAGATCACCCTGCTGCATGGGACCGGCCACCCCGGCCTGGGCCCGATGAGTCCGCTATCGTCAGGATCGAACGGTGGCGCGGGTTATGTCGTCGGAATTGACCGCCTCGGCATTCCCGGCATCCAGATGTCCGACGCAGCTTATGGAGTGCGCTCCAGCGGGCAGAACGGGCGCTATTCCACCGCCCTTCCGTGCAACCTTGCCGCAGCCGCCACTTGGGACCTCGACGGGGCTTACCAATACGGCGCCCTCATCGGCCGCGAGCTTCGGGACCAGGGCTTTAATATGTCACTCGGCGGGGGCGTAAATCTTACTCGCGAACCGCGCAATGGACGCAACTTCGAGTATCTCGGGGAGGATCCCATCCTTGCAGGTACCCTAGTGGGCCGTCTGATTCGCGGAACGCAGGACCAGCACGTACTCGGCGACATCAAGCATTACGCTCTCAATAATCAAGAAAGCGGCCGAAATTCCGTCAACGTCAACATTGACGAGCGCTCCATGCGCGAGACCGATCTGCTCGCCTTCGAAATCGGCGTTCGGGATGGAAGTCCTGCCGGAGTCATGTGTTCCTACAATCGGGTCAACGGCGAGTATGCTTGCGACGACAAGTATTTGCTCACCGACGTTCTCAAGCGGTCTTGGAAGTTTCCCGGCTTCGTTCTTTCCGACTGGGGAGCTGCCCATAGCATAGAGAAAGCCTCGACTGCCGGCATGGACCACGAAGAGCCTAACGAATATTTCTACGGTCCTCGGCTGAAGGAAGCAGTCGAATCCGGGAAGGTTCCCATGTCAGAGGTGGATGATCATGTACACCGTATTTTGCGCTCGATGTTCGCGACCGGTGTGATTGACGATCCGCCCCAGAAAGGCGTGGTTGATGTCATGGCTGGATTCGAGCTCGCGCAGCGACTCGCTGAACAAGGCATGGTACTGCTGAAGAACGACCACCAGCGGCTCCCACTCAATGCTTCCCGGGTAAAATCAATCGCCGTCATCGGCGGCCATGCCGATGTAGGCATGGTTTCCGGCGGTGGCTCGGCGCAAGTAGATCCGCCCGGAGGAAACGTCATCATGCCTCCAGGCAAGCGCGCGACCATGTGGGGCGTTGCGGCATGGTTCCCGACTTCCCCGCTGAGAGCCATCCGGGCCAGCGCACCCAATACCAAAGTCGATTTTGATCCAGGAACCGACCTGGATTCTGCGGCGTCACTCGCGAAGGGAGCGGAAGTAGCAATTGTTTTCGCGTGGCGCGCCGAAACGGAAGGCAGCGACGCTCCCAATCTATCGCTCCCGGGAAATCAAAACGATCTGATCGCCAAGGTTGCGGCGGCAAATCCGAATACGATTGTCGTTCTTGAAACCGGCAACCCGATCGCCATGCCTTGGCTTGGCGAGGTCAGCGCCGTGCTCGAAGCCTGGTTTGCTGGCAGCAGTGGAGATAAGGCGCTGGCCAATATTCTTTTCGGTGACGTGAATCCCAGCGGAAAGCTGCCGATCACCTTTCCCAAGAGCGAGGCCGATCTACCGCATCCGACCATCACTAAACCGGACCCGGCTGTTCAACCCCATGGCCCTGACGCCTGGCGGCAAACGCTCGAAGGCATCCCCGCATTTCAGATCAAGTATGACGAAGGATTGAAGGTCGGCTATAAGTGGTATGACACCGAGAAAAAGCCCGTACTCTTCCCCTTCGGCTTCGGATTGTCCTACACCACCTACGAGTATTCGAATCTGAAGACCACTGCAGACGACGGCATGCGCGTGACCTTCAGCGTGAAGAACACGGGCAGGCGCGCAGGGACTGAGATCGCGCAGATATATGCCGGACTGCCCTCCGGAACAGGCGAGCCACCCAAACGACTCGTAGGCTGGACCAAGGTCACTCTCAAGCCGGGTGAAAGCAAGAATGTTTCGGTGCAGGTCGAACCGCTATTCCTATCGGTTTTCGACGCGCAACGGCATGCTTGGCAGAAGCCGGCGGGAAACTATACGGTTTTTGTGGGGGGCTCGTCGGCGAGTCTACCGCTTCAGCAAACCGTTGCTCTGAAGTAGCCTGCTTGGGCGCTAATGATTACTGGACCGCCGCTTCGCGGTTGTAGAGGGCGGAGTTGGGAACCGCCAGAGCAGCCCCCCATTCTGAGCCCCGCTTTTAGCGGTTTAGGATGGAATCCGGAGTTCCGCCTTACTGCCAGGTCTGCTCGATCCCTTCCGCAGGTTTCTTCCAGGTGCTGTAGTCGGTGTCGGTACTCACGTTCGGAGCCGGTACCGGCCACGCCCACCAGAAGTTTCCTTTGATCGCAGACTGCTGACTCCAAACTTCGTACATCGCCTCATAGCAGTCCCGTTGCTCGGTGGTGTCTGCCTGATTCAGCGCAGGGTTGTTCCAGTCCCAGGGATTGATATTTCCGCCGGCTACGCTGCGATAGCCGATTTCGGTGAAGATTACCGGCTGATTGGGATGTGCCGCGGCGAAGTTCTCGAGAGCAGCGACGATATTCTCCCCGTTCTTGTTGCTGCTCCAGGCAGAAATCAGTTCCCTTAGGGTAGGACGTGCATGATTGGTAAGGGAGAAATATGCGTCCAAGCCAATCACGTCAAGTTGGTTCCAGAAGGACACCGATGTGTATTCATCCCCGTTGGTGCTAGCTGCGTTCGCGGCGTACACCAGCGGGCCGGAAAACGCGTTTCGAATCTGGCGGATGGTATTTGTCCAGTTCGTAAGGTAGGAAGATCCGCTCATGCTCGCCAGTTCGGTTCCAATACAGAGCATCTCGACGCCATTAGCCTCTGCCAGTTGCGCAAAATGCACAATAAAACCGTCATAACTAGTGAACCACGCGTTCACGTCGGTCGGAGCGATTTGCCCCCGCCAATACCCATCGAGCGTATCCACGTGGGGTTTCAACATGACTTTCAACCCCATGGCGTGAAGTTCACCAATGGCGGCGACGACGTCGGCATCGCTAGGTGTGCTTGGCCCACCTGAAGTCGGTGCAATTGTCGTAGAGATGTACGTAGGCATGTAATAGGTGACCATGACTCCCGCCCAGTTCCCCCCAGCGGCGGCCAGCGCATCTTGAGACATCTTCCCTGCCGCCGTGCTGTATTCTCCGGCGCTCCACGAAACGTGCGTGATGCCGTTCAAGGTGAAGCCCGAGTTCACGCTCGCGGCCACAGTCACGGTTTCAGTCGCGGTTTTCGTCGAATCGCCAGCGGCGGTTGCGGTAACGGTCACGCTGCCGGTTGAAGCCGGCAACGTTAAGAGCCCCGTGCTGTCGATGGATCCCGCAGAAGTGCGCCACTTGACCGTAGAGTTGAAAGCGCCGCTACCGGTCACCGTTGCCGTGCACTGATCGGTCTTCGCACCTTCCGCGATGTAGGCCGCGCAGGATGCGGTAATGCCGGCAATGTCTCCGGCATTCCCGGCTTCGCGACTGCTATCACCGCCACCGCATTCTGAACTAGCGACGCCTAAGAGCAAGCTCAACGACGCCATGACCAGACGAGAGTTTTTCATGGCCGCACCCCGGTTTCGGTCAGGCACCAGCTGACAGTCTTGAGGGTGTCGCCGACTTTGATTCCGTCTGGCCCGCCGACTGGACTCCCCGCCGAGCATTCGGCTCTAGGTGGACAACCACCGGCGCAGCCTACGATCTCGGTAATACGAATCTGAAAGTCGTTCCTATTCGTGCGTTCAACCGTTCCGCAATATCCATCTCCCTCCCAGAGACGAACGCACACCTTGTCGCCAACCGACTTGCCGGTGGTTCGTGCCCCGGCGTTCCGGAGCATTGCGACAATGCCCTGATGCCCCGCGCGCTCCGCAGCATCCAAAGCACTCCCGAGCCCACGCGTTCGAACATTTACATCAGCGCCAGCACTTATCAGCAGGGCTGCAATCTTTGGACGGCCTTTGTCCGCGGCCTCGATGAGCGCCGTCACGCCGTTCACATCCCTTGCGTTTGCATCCGCGCCTGAGGAGATCAGAATCCGTGCGGCTACCAATTGCCCGGCTCGCACCGCATTGATCAACGGGGTGCGTTGTGCCGTGTCGCGCGCGTTGGGACTGTCTCCAGTCTGAAGGCGCGCACGTAGCAGAATCAAATCTCCGGTTTGCGCGGCGCTTTGAAGTTCAGGAGCGGGGGCAGCCTTCCATGGAGCAGCTGACTGGGCCATCAGGGAGACGGAAAACAAAAGAGCGATTCCCAAAGGGAAAAATGATTCGCAGGGGTAGCTTGGAATCGAGAGGCAGAGAGGATTCAGAGGAGTACCATTATTGTCTTCCATATACCCCAAATTGAAGACCGCTCTTCTACGCCGGAAATATGGGTGGTCGCACCGACGCGAGCATAACGGGAAGTCTCGCGTCTCTCTCTCAGCCCATGCCGAGTTCGTCGGCCGCCTCCAAGGGCGTCCCGCAATGGCGGCAGATCAAGGCTCCACAGTCTCCGCAAGTAAGAGGATCGGAAACTTCAACCGCACACTTGGCACAGTAGAAAACGTCGGGAGGCTGGGAACCCGGTTCCATCTAGAGGTGAATGTAGCATAGCCCGCCGGTCGGGGGTCGAATTCGGGGTTCTCAGCGCGCCAACACTTCACGAATCTTCGCCATCAATTCAGCCGGGGTAAACGGCTTCTGTAAGAAAGCCGAGTCTCGATGCATGTCTTTCAGTTCATCGCTGGAATATCCGGATGTATAGATAACCCGCACCCCCGGCCACCGCAAGCGCACCTTGGACGCAAGTTCCTGTCCGCTGATTTCCGGCATAACAATATCCGTGAGTACAACATCGATATCCCGAGTGTGGGACTTCAGCAAGGACTCGAGGTCCTCCCGCCGATGGATGCTGATCACAATGTATCCCGCATGTCTCAGGATGGTTTCGCCTAGCTCGCGAAGTAGGGCTTCGTCTTCAGCAAGAAGAATGGTTGCGGAGCCCCGCTGGCTGGTTCCGGTCATAGACAAATTGAGGGCATTCCTTCGACGAAGGACGCGGCGCCCGCATAGTCTAGCATTGCACCGAACATTGTGCAGCACGACCTAAGGCCAATACCTAACGGGTAGGTCATATCCTAGCTGAGGATCGGAGACGATTCGGTTGGGGCGGCTAGCTCAACATGAAGACCTTGCGCTCGAAGGCTTTACCTTCTTGATAAGTAAGAAGGATCGCCGGCCTGCCATCGGCAGGTCGCGGCAAATGACCTGTCACCGGGCTACATGTTCTAATATAGAGGTCCGCCTCGCGTTAGTTCCCGACCGTCCTGTCACCTTTGGAGACGAGGAGCATACTAGTTGCATCTAAGACAACAGGCGCTACGAATTGAAGGACTTAGAAAGGCTTTTCGCTCGGGCGCGACGGAACGGGTGTTGTTTGAGAAGTTGTCGTTTGAGGTCGGCCGGGGCGAGATGCTCGCAATCGTCGGCCAGTCTGGTGCCGGGAAGAGTACTCTGCTACACATTCTCGGCGCCTTGGAGCGGCCGTCAGCTGGGGACGTTTACTTCGGCGGTCAAAGTTTGAATTCCCTTTCAGACGATCAGGCGGCCGATTTCCGGAACCGTAAGATTGGTTATGTGTGGCAGTTCCACTATTTATTGCCGGAGTTTACGGCGGTGGAGAACGTGGCTATGCCGCTCCTGATGCGTGGGGTTGCGAAGGCGGAAGCAGAAAATGAGGCGCTGAGGTGGCTGGACCAAGTGGGACTGCGCGCCCGGGCAAGCCAGCGAGCGGGGGAACTTTCTGGCGGCGAGCAGCAAAGAGCGGCGTTGGCGCGGGCATTGATCACCCAGCCTGAGGTACTCTTGGCGGATGAGCCGACGGGTGACTTGGATAGCGGAACCTCAGAGACGGTTTTCGAACTGATTTCGCGTTTGCATGCAGAGCAACAACTCTCCTCGCTGATTGCTACCCACAACATGAGCTTCGCCCGGAGATGCCATCGCGTGCTCAGACTCGAAAATGGGGTGGCGGAGGAGTTGCGGCCCGAGGCACTGGCGGATTAGACCGTTGCCTAAGTGGTACCGAAGTAAATACGTTAGGTAGGTGTTTCTAATCACAAGAGGAATTGCGATAATCGGTGTCAGGTGCCCTTCGTAACCAAGGGTAGGTGGCGGAAAGCAGGAAGACTCCCGATAATGTAGAGGTCGGGGGCCCGGGGTCAACGTGGTATGAGGTGCCGGAGCGCTGGGCGGTGAGCCTTCCGTTTCGGTGGAAGTTTCGGGGGCTGATATGTTTGAGCGTTACACGGAGAAAGCACGGCGCGTCATTTTTTTTGCACGGTATGAAGCCAGTCAGTTCGGATCTCCCTATATCGAGACTGAGCATCTGCTGCTGGGTCTCCTGCGCGAAGACAAAGCCCTGACCAACCGCTTCCTGCGTTCGCACGCCTCGGTGGAATCCATCCGCAAACAAATCGAAGGCCACACCACGATTCGCGAGAAGGTTTCGACTTCTGTTGATCTACCGCTCAGCAACGAATGCAAGCGCGTCCTCGCGTATGCCGCGGAGGAAGCTGAGCGGCTTTCCCACAAACACATTGGAACCGAACACCTGCTGCTCGGACTGTTGCGCGAAGAAAAGTGCTTTGCGGCTGAAATCCTACACGAACGGGGTTTAAGACTCTCCACGATTCGCGAAGAACTTGCCCGCAGCAGTCAGGAAAAAGCTCAGCCGCAACGCCAGCGCGAGTCTTCCCTATTGAGTGAGTTTTCGCGCGATCTCACGCAGTCCGCCATGGACAGCCAGCTTGATCCGCTGGTTGGGCGCGAGAACGAACTGGAGCGCGTGGTGCAGATTCTGTGCCGCCGCACGAAGAATAACCCAGTGCTGATCGGCGAGCCGGGGGTTGGGAAAACCGCCATCGTTGAGGGCCTTGCGCAGCGAATCGCTGACGGAGAAGTTCCGTCGTTCCTGGCGGACAAGAGAATCCTTGCTCTTGACCTTTCCCTGATCGTTGCCGGAACCAAGTATCGCGGCCAGTTTGAAGAGCGACTTAAGACCATCATGAAGGAGCTGATGGAGTCGCAGAATTGCATCATCTTCATCGATGAGCTACATACGTTAGTCGGAGCAGGATCAGCAGAAGGTTCGCTCGATGCAGCTAACATCCTGAAGCCGGCGTTGTCGCGGGGCGAAATTCAGTGCATTGGTGCGACTACACCTGGGGAATATCGCAAGTCGATCGAAAAGGACCGCTCGCTTGAGCGGCGCTTCCAGGCCGTGAAGGTGCCCCCTCCGAACGAGGTCGACGCGACCAAGATTCTCTTCGGAATTAAGGATCGTTACGAAAAGTTCCATGCCGTAACCTACACCGACGATGCGATCAACTTCGCGGTATCGCATTCGAACCGCTACATTCCGGATCGATTCCTGCCGGATAAGGCCATCGACCTGGTGGACGAAGCGGGCGCTCGCGTGAAGCTGCGCCAGACTTCCCTGCCCGAGGAGATCACCGAGGTCCAAAAGCGGCTGAAGTTTATCGTGCACCGCATGGAGAACGCGGTAGCGAACCACGAGTTCGAGAAGGCGCGTTTCTATTCAGACGAGGAGCGTAAGGAGCGCGAGAACCTACGCATCCTGCGCGAGAAATATCACCTGGACGAATCGGCCACGGGCGTGGTGAATCGCGAAGATATCGAAGACGTCGTTTCGCGTTGGACCGGCGTGCCCATCGCTTCGATCAAGGAAGAAGAGTCGCAGAAGCTGCTTCGCATTGAGGAAGAGCTGCACAGGCGCGTCATTTCCCAGGACAAGTCAATCAGCGCATTGGCTCGGGCTATCCGTCGCAGTCGCGCCGGACTGAAGAGCCCGAACCGACCGATAGGCTCGTTCCTGTTCCTCGGGCCGACTGGCGTCGGAAAAACTGAGGTCGCCCGGACGCTGGCGCAGTTCATGTTCGGTAGCGAAAAGTCGCTCATCCGCTTCGACATGTCCGAGTTCATGGAAAAGCATTCGGTTTCAAAGCTGATCGGCTCCCCTCCAGGATATGTCGGCTACGAAGAGGGAGGCCAGCTTACCGAGCGTGTGAAGCGCGCGCCGTACAGCGTCGTGCTGCTCGACGAAATCGAGAAGGCGCACCCGGACGTGTTCAACATCTTGTTGCAGGTGTTTGAAGACGGGCAGTTGACTGACGGACTCGGCAACACGGTCGACTTCAAGAACACGATCATCATCATGACTTCCAACATTGGAGCACGGCACCTGCAGAAGCGCGAGGGCCTCGGCTTCCAATCTTCCAAGGAAGACGCAGTTTCAGAGAAGGTTGAGGAACTGGTCAGGAACGAGGTGAAGCGCACGTTCAACCCTGAGTTCTTGAACCGCCTGGACGAAGTCATTCTCTTCAACGCGCTCACTGAAAACGACCTCATCCAGATTCTGGAGCTCATGGTGAACCAGCTCAATCAGAACCTGGCGCAGAAGTCGATCACGGTGACGGTGGCCGACGAGGCCAAGAAGTGGATTCTCAACCAGACGCTGACCGATCGCAGCTATGGCGCTCGCCCGCTTCGCCGGGCCCTGCAGAAGTACATCGAGGATCCGCTATCGGAGGCGCTCATCCAGGGCACGATCACCATGCGACCCGCCTTCATTGAGGTCTTCCTCGAGGGCAATAAGCTGTTCTACCGCCCGGTGGACTCGAAAGAGGACGAGGGTGTGCTGCTGTACGAGAACTAGCCCTTAGCGTGGCAATTCGAAACTTAGCCGTCGGCAAACGCCGGCGGCTTTTGCTTTGAGAGCGTTCTTCAGCACTCCGGGGCTCTGGGCAGATTTGGTGGTTGCCGCTGGGGTGGGACCTAACGAGGAGCAGCTCGGGGAAGGTTCCATGCTTTGCGACTTCCTTCCCGGCAAAGTCATCTAGGCACTATGTGTACTCCAGTAGACGTTGCCGACAAGTTTTCTCAAATTCACGAGCTCTGGCAGCCCCACATTGCTGGCGAACTCAATGGACAGCTCGTCAAACTAGTGAAGTTTGAAGGCGAGTTCGTCTGGCATCACCACGATATTGAAGACGAAATGTTTCTGGTGGTGAAAGGACAATTCCGCATGGAGTTGCGGGACAAGACGGTCACGCTGAACCCGGGCCAGTTCATTATTGTCCCGCGCGGCGTCGAACATAAGCCTGCGGCCGACAAGGAGTGCTGGGTGATGCTATTCGAGCCCGCGACAACCCTCAACACCGGTAATGTGGCTAATGAACGCACCGTGCGCGAACTGAAGCGGGTGTAACGACCGGGGCACAACCCTTGCCCAAGAAACACCGATCTTCATGGCAGAAGACTGCCAGGAGTTTTTGAGACCTTCGAGGACCATAGTTTCAGCCGACTAGCCGCTTAAGACCGTGCCTCGCGGGCCAGTGGCGACCCGGACAAGTGGCGACCCGGTAGGTCGATCAGATCGTCGGAATCGTTTATACTTCCCACTCACTCTCGACATCAGCAGCCTTCGTGGGACCCTCAATGGCCGTCGGCGTTCGCACCAAAGACCTTCGCAAGATCTATACCTCGGCGCCCCCACTCGGAGCCGCAGGCGGATTCATCGCGCGTGGCAACGCAAGGAAATCCAAGCAGCCTAAGCCGCAAATCACCGCGTTAGATGAGCTGTCGCTGGAGATACAGCCGAGGGAAATTTTTGGCTTGCTCGGGCCGAATGGCGCCGGCAAGTCGACAACCGTGGGGGTTCTGACCACGCGCGTTCGCCCGACCAGCGGTAAAGCCTGGATCGGTGAGCACGATGTCTGGAATGAGCAAGCGCAGGTAAAACACCTAATCGGCGTGGTACCGCAACGGCCCAATCTAGATTTCTCACTTACCGCGCGCGAAATCCTGATCTTCCACGCGGCCTACTTTGGCATCGGAAATAAGGAGCGAAATCAACGCGCGGATTCCCTGCTGGAAAAATTCAAATTGACGGACCGAGCCAATCAAATGGTGCGCGGTTTTTCCGGCGGAATGATGCAGCGCCTCTCGATCGCGCGCGCCATGATGCATGATCCGCAGGTGCTCTTCCTCGATGAACCGAGCGCCGGGCTGGATCCGCAAACCCGCATCTTGTTGTGGGAGATTATTCGCGACTATAACCGCGAGGGGAAAACCATTCTCCTAACCACACACTACATGGAAGAGGCCGATGCGCTCTGCCACCGGCTTGCTATTGTTGACCACGGCAAGATCATCGCACTCAATACCCCCCACGAACTGAAGGCATCGATTCCAGGCGGCTATCTCCTACGGCTTCGTTTTGGAAATCAGACGACCGGATTATTGCAGCGCCTAAAAACGCTGGCGGGAGTGCGGGAGGTTCGCTCATCGGATGGAACCGGTACGGATGTTTATGCCGACCGCGGCGGATCGCTGATCCCGGAGATCGCCGCTGTCGCGGCCTCCACCGGGGCCGAACTATCCGATGTTCACATCTCCGAGCCCAGCCTCGAGAACCTGTTTCTTCATCACACCGGAAGGAGCCTGCGCGATTGAACTGGAAAGCCTTTGGTGCGATGCTAGCGCGCGACGCCCACGTGGCTCGACGGAATGCAATCCAGCTCTCTTTCCAGACGTTCCTGCAGCCGTTGCTGTTTGTCTTCATCTTCGGTCGTGTGATGGTGGGCAGCGGCTACATGCCTCCGCAATATAAAAGTCTGTTATTGCCGGGAATCATTGCGATCAGCATGGTGTTCACCGGAATTTGGGCGGTGGCCATGCCTTTGATAGCCGAATTCCAGTGGACACGAGAAATCGAAGATCGCCTGCTCGCTCCGATCGATATTCACTGGATCGCGATCGAGAAAGTAATCGCTGGCATGATTCAGGCTGCCGTCGCTGGCCTGGTAGTAATCCCGCTGGCTTGGCTTGTACTGCGCCCTGGCCTCGATATCAGCATTCACTCGCCGCTTGAATTTGTTGCCATCATCTTACTGGTGTCGGCCTTTTCAGCCTGCGGGGGCTTAGCACTCGGCTGCAGCATGAATCAACAGCACATTGGGCTGATGTTCAGTATGCTGCTCACGCCAATGATCTTTTTCGGCTGCACCTACTACCCGTGGAGCGCGCTGAAGAATTTTCCGGTTTTGCAAAAGGCCGTGCTGATCAACCCGATCGTCTATGCCAGCGAGGGAATGCGGGCAACGCTGGTCCCGCAATTCTCCCACTTGCCCACGCTCGTCACCCTGGTCGCGCTTCTGGTCTTTGACCTCGGCCTGCTCTACATCGGACTGCGTCAATTCGATAAGAAAGCCATCAGTTAAGACCGGTTTTAGGATACGGGAACATCTCAGGCGCTAATGGCGATCCTACGCCGATCTTCGCCAATCCGCTCAAAGGCGATTTCGAGATCCCGCTCGCGCTCGAACCGCGAAAACTTTTCTCCCCACTCGATCAGGAGAATGTTGTTCTCTCCCGCTAGGTCGTCGATACCCAGGGTATCCAACTCACGTTGCGTGTCAACGCGATAAAGATCGATATGATAAACCGTGGCCCCAGGCCCGCGGTATTCATGAATGAGTGTGAATGTCGGGCTGGTCACATCGTCTTCCGAAGCGGCGTCGAAAGCCCCTGCGATACCTTTCACCATAGTGGTCTTACCGGCGCCAAGATCACCGCGCAGCAGAACCAACTTCGGGGGGGTCAGCATCTTCGCGACCTCTCGTCCGAGCGCAATCGTCTCCTCGGGAGAGGAAGTCGTGAACTCCCGAACTTTGATGAAAGCCACAAGGCAGTATAGCCGGAGCCGCAGATCGGGAGCTCCGGCTATACTTTGGGCTCAGAATTTCGTGGCCCAATAATCTGAAAAGCCGAGAAAGCTACGGTGGTTGGAAGACTCCACAAGTTCGTGGAGTACTCGATGATGATTGTCATCGAGCGCAATGAAGCGGAAGGGCTGTGAAATCATGTCTGGACTGCGACGTACGGGCTTCAGCATTTCAGCCATGCCTTGCACGTTGCCGGATTGGGTTTCGAAAGCAACCTCGATGAAGTCGCCTTCAGCGAGCGCCTTTGGAACCTGCAGCAGACCGCCGGTTACAGAGATCGTTTGCAGCTTGGCCTTGGCGCGCTTGCCATCGCCCAGCGTCAGCTGGGCGTGGGTGGTTGAGAGTTGAATGCGTGTCGCGCGATGGAGGGCATTGATTTGGGGATAGTGTGTCATGCCGCGACCACTATCGCATTGGGACCACTCGCTGCACGAGATTACCGAAGCCAGTGGCCAAATTCGCACCGCCCCCTAAGCATATTCCTGGATAACGGATCCCCTTCCATTTCCTGCGAAAACCGGAAAAGGCGTGGACCAAATCAATCGAGCTGCAGGCTCAGAGGGAGTCTCTTGCCTTGTCCTCCGATTGTTACCTGAGGTTCAGCAGCAAGCTCCTTGACGCGCCCGAAAGCATCAGGCATAGCACGGACCAAATCGGTTGCCACCAGGCATTGCTCTCCAATGCCCGAATCAAGACCGGATTCATGGCCGTAGCACGCGATATCGCCGGCAAGTCCATGAAGATAGATGGCTGCAATCACAGCTTCCAATACAGACTGCGGATGCTGCGCAATGATCCCGGAAATGAGGCCGGTCAGAATGTCGCCCGTACCTCCCGTGGCCATGCCGGGATTGCCAGTCGGGTTGACCCAGGCCCGCCCGTCGGGGCTCGCAACAATCGTTCGGTCACCTTTGAGTACGAGGATGAGTTGATGTTCCTGCGCAAAATTTCGGGCAACGTTGATCCGGTCCCGCTGAATTGCCGCCACGCTTAGCCCGGTTAAGCGGGACATCTCGCCGGGATGGGGAGTAAGAACCAAAGTTGTTTGCTTGGCGTCCTTTGCACCATGTTTGCGGTCAAGGTCTTTGGCCCTCGCTTGGAATGCGTTGAGCCCGTCTGCATCGAGAACAATCGGCACCATCGCATCTCGCACAACGTTACGCACAAACTCGGAGGTCTCCACGTTGCGCGAAATCCCAGGTCCAATGGCCAACACAGTCTTGTCCTTTGCCAAAGTATCGAACCTTGAACTTGCATTCACGGCAATCGTGCCCTCGGGGGTTTGGTCCATCGGCTCGGTCATCAGCTCGGGGTAGAATCCGGCAACTGTCGCGAGAACCGACGTCGCCGTCGCCACCGTAACCAGGCCGGCCCCGGCGCGAAGTGCTGAAACTCCGGCCATCGCAGCCGCTCCAGCTTTCCCCAGTGATCCTCCGACCACCAGCACGTGTCCGTACATTCCCTTGTTGGAATTTCGGGGACGGGGGGAAATGAATGGTGCGACTTCCTTCGCAGTAATCAGGTTTAAATGGAGCGACGACTGGATTGCCTGGTCGGGCGAACCAATGGGAGCAACCACAGTTGGTCCGTCAGTGAGGTCACCAAAGAGGTGTGCCGGTCGAGGAGCGGTAAAGGTGACAACCGCCTCGGCCCGGGCGACGGCGCCGGTCTGGCTGCCCATCGCATCCGCGTCTGCGCCGGAGGGAATGTCCACTGCAATCACCGGTGCGGTTGACGCATTGATCCTCTCAATAGCCTGAGCATAGACGCCGGTGACCGGAGGTCGAAATCCAGTCCCGAGGATGGCGTCGATGAGGACGTCGCCTTCGAACACGGCCCGCGCAGCCTCAGACCCGATTTCCTCAGCCTTTCTCGCGAGCACCGGCTTTACAGGAAGCTTTTCGAAATTGACAGCGGAGTCGCCGCGCAACTCCGCAGGGTCGGCCAGGAGCAACACCCGCACGCTTTTGCCACTCTCGTGCAACTTGCGGGCAATCACTAATCCGTCGCCGCCGTTGTTGCCCTTACCGCAAATGATCCCGTAGGTGCCTTCGATCGGGTAGGTTAATTTGGCGAAGTCCGCGACCGCAGTGCCGGCGTTCTCCATCAGCGTGAGCGATGGGACGCCAAAGCGCTCGCTGGTCACGAGATCGATCTGGCGCATTTCGGCAGCAGTGACGATTTTCATCCCGCAGCCTGTTCCAGTTGCCGCAACTGCGCGGGCTGTCCCATTGCGATCAGGGTATCTCCCGGTTGAATGATGTCTTCCGGCAACGGATTGAATCGCATTCCATGCTCGTGTTTGATGGCAAGGATGATCACGCCGCGCTCCTGCCGGATTCGTGAACTCCCAACCGTCTTTCCGGCAAACTCGGAATTTGCATGCACCTCAACCTCACCGATTTCAAGATCCATGCCGAGGTGAGTGGTTGCCGTATCGAGAAAACTGACCACATGCGGACGCAAGAAGGACTGCGCGATACGCTGCCCGGCAAAGGAATATGGCGAAACCACTGCGTCCGCGCCAGCTTTCAACAGATGCTTCTCTGCATCTTCCTCACTCGCGCGGGCAATAATCTTCAGCTTTGGATTCTGATTGCGCGCTGTGAGAATGATGTACAGATTGGTGGCGTCGGTGGTCGTTGCCGCTACTAGTCCGCTTGCCCGTTCGATATGCAGCTGCCGCAAGGTTTGTTCTTGCGTGGCATCGCCGACGTGCATGAGCCAATCGTTTGCGAAGCGAGCTGCCTTAGCCTCGACCAGTTCGACAATCACAAACGGCGCCGGCTTCCGCGCCAGCTCACGAGCTGCGCTGCGCCCAACGCGCCCGGCTCCGCAGATGATGTAGTGACCGCTGAGCCGCTCGATGTCGCGTTCCATTTTTCGCCGTCCAAAAAAACTGCGAAGCGAGAATTCTAGCAAAGCCTGGGTAAGCGACCCGATGCCCAGAAAGACAAGCGACACTCCGGCGAGGATGAGGGCGATGTTGAAGATGCGCCCGACGTGCGATAGAGGGTGCACCTCCTGATATCCGATGGTCGAAAAGGTGGTAATGACCATGTAAAAGCCATCGAACCACGTCCACCCTTCGATGAAATGGAAGCCTGCCATGCCAATGGCCGTGAGCAGGATCAGTGCGGTCGCGATGAGCCGAAGGTTGCGGACGATGCGCATGGATAGCCGTCAGCTTTCAGCCGCCCGACATCAGCTTACGCCTGAGGAGATGAAACTGAAATGGAGGTACTCACGAACCTGCCCGTCGGTACCACCCGACGACCGAGGGCCGGATTCTAATCTGCCGTACTCTGCACACTTTGAGTCTGTCGATCGACCAATGCTTGCACCTTGCTGTGCCTTCGGCCATAGCCGAAGTAAACCACCAGTCCAATCACGAGCCAAACGCCAAGCCGCAACCAGTTCGTCCAACCAAGCCCGTAAATCATCGCTCCACAGACGACAACGCCAAGCGTAGAAACCACCGGCACAGCTGGCGTCTTGAAGGCGCGGGGCAGGTCGGGACGGCGGCGCCGTAGAATCCAAACCCCGATGCATACAAGTACGAAAGCAAACAATGTTCCGATACTGGTCATTTCGCCGACGACGTCCTCCGGCAGAAATGCGGCGAACAGGCCAGTGAAGATGAAAAAGAGGATGTTCGAACGATACGGCGTACGGAATCGCGGGTGGACGTCGGAAAAGATCTTCGGTACGAGTCCGTCTTTGCTCATGGAATAGAAAACCCGGGACTGGCCCAGAAGCATGACGAGAATGACTGAAGAGAATCCCGCGAGAATGGCAACGGTGACCGATTTGGATAACCACTCGTACCCATGCATGTATTTCGTGATTGCAAATGCAACCGAAGCTTCGCGGCCAGCGGAGCGGAAATCCTGCACTGTCGCAACCCCGCTCAGCACGTACGAGAAGAGCACATAGAGGATCGTGCAGATGACCAGCGAGCCCAGGATGCCGATCGGCATGTCACGTTTTGGATTCTTGGTCTCTTGCGCGGCAGTTGAAACTGCGTCAAATCCGATAAAGGCGAAGAAAACCACGCCCGCCGCTCCAAGAATTCCCATCATTCCGCCGAAGTGGTGCGTTATGCCTTCCGGAGTTACATAGGATGTAGGTGGGGGAACGAAAGGGGTGTGGTTGGCGGGGTTTATGAAATGCCAGCCGATGCTGATCACCAGGATCACGATCGTAACCTTGAGGGCGACGATGACGGCATTTACGAGAGCGGATTCCTTGGTCCCCTTAATCAGCAACGCTGAAATGAGCAAGAGGATGATCAATGCCGGGATGTTGATGATGCCTCGTGTTCCGGTTTCCCCCATCACCTGCAGCGGCGGATGAGCCCATTGATATGGGAATGCAATGCCGAACCAGCCGAGTACCCGGTTGAAATACTCGCTCCATGCCACTGCAACCGTGGCGGCACCCACCGCGCACTCAAGCACGAGGTCCCAGCCGATAATCCAGGCAATCAACTCTCCCATGGTTGCGTACGAATAGGTGTATGCGCTGCCCGCGACCGGGATCATGGACGCGAATTCGGCATAGCACAACCCGGCAAATGCACACCCTATCCCCGCCACCATAAAAGCCAGAACCACCGAAGGACCCGAACGGTCTGCGATAGCGGCCGCGGTCCGTACAAACAGGCCTGCCCCGATGATGGCGCCAATTCCGAGCAATACCAGGTTGATTGGTCCGAGTGTGCGCTTAAGGCTTTGGTCGCTGGTGTCGCCTGCCTCGTGCATAAGTACATCCAGCGGTTTTTTGGCAAAAAGTCCCATGTTCTCCTCAGGCGGCGCGGGCTTCTTTGCCCGGACGTCGCGCGTGCCACGCAAAATATACCGGGATCCCCAGCAATACAATAATCAGCCCCGGCCAGGTGTACTGCGGTTTGTACCGTAAGAGCACGACGTCGATAAAGATCGCCAGCGCGATGTAGACCAGAGGCAGCACTGGATATCCAAACGCCTTGTATGGCCGCGGCACATCCGGCCGCGTACGGCGCAGAACGAAAATTCCAGCGATGGTCAAAATGTAGAAAACTAGCACCGCGAATACCACATAATCGAGCAACTGCCCGTACGTTCCCGACAGGCACAGGATGCAAATCCACACCATCTGGACCATTAGCGAAACCGCCGGAGTCTTATAAGTGGGATGCAGTTTCCCCGCGCCTCGGAAGAACAAACCATCCTTTGACATTGCGTAGTAGACACGCGCGCCGGAAAGGATGAGCCCATTGTTACAGCCAAATGTGGAAACCAGGATGGCAGCCGCCATCAGATACGCACCGATTCCACCGAACATTTGCGATAGCGCTGCCGTCGCAACCCGGTCTTCGGTCGCATACTGGATGCCGTGTCTCACGATCGTCGCGGTGTCGCGCGCAGGCTCGACACATATGTTCCCGTTGAGTATTTCGCAGCTACCATGCAGGGGCAGGATGTTCAGATAAATAAAATTGCATGCGATATAGAGTGCAATGACCGCGCCGGTGCCTAATGCGAGAGACAAGGGCAGGTTGCGCTTGGGATTGATCACCTCACCGGCGGTAAAGGTCACGTTGTTCCAGGCATCGGCAGAAAACAGTGACCCCACTTGGGCAACAGCGATAATCGTGAGCGCTCCGACAAACACGGCAGTTCCGCCGCTGCCCACCTCAACCGCATGGAATCCATGGACGTTGCGCCAGAAGTTTGCACCAAAGTTGGCGGCGAGGGCTACCGCATTTCTACCCACAATAATCCCCACCAGAACCAGCCCTAGCAGTGCGGCAATCTTGGCGGAGGTAAAAACATTCTGAATCAATGCGCCGGTCTTCACGCCGAATATGTTGATGATCGAGAGTGCGATCACCAAAAGAATGGCCATTAGGTTCTGGGTGTTCAAGCCCACATCCATTCCACCCAGCACCATGGGGCCAAGCTGCCACTTCGGTGCCACCCAGTGCAGTCCCACAATCCAATTGTGGGAAGAAATCGAAGGGAAGAACACGCCGAGGAACTTACCGAATGCCACGCCGACCGCCGCAATGGTTCCCGTCTGAATTACCAGGAACAGTGTCCAGCCGTATAGGAAGCCCCAAAGTGGCCCCAGGGCCTCGCGTAGATAAACGTATTGCCCGCCGGCCCGGGGCATCATGGCTGCCAGTTCACCGTAGCTGAGCGCCGCGATGATCGTCATGAAGCCGGTTACCAGCCAGGCTGCGATGAGCAAAGCCGGGGAGCCCACTTCGCGTGCAATTTCAGCGGAAACCAGAAAGATACCCGAGCCGATCATCGAGCCCATCACCAGCATGGTGGAGCTGGTGAGGCCCAAGCCTCTTACGAACTCGCGATCACTCTGGTCTTCGGCTACGGCGACCGCAACAGCCTTAGTTTCGGTGCTCAAATCGGCTCCTGGTACAAACGAAGCACTCTATGCTTGCGCCACTTTACCTTAAAGGGGAAGTCGAGTTCCATGGGAATCTGCCGGCCAGCACCCCGTTTGGCTACTTTCCCAGCACCAGCTTTGCGATGGTCGAAAGCTGCATGTTTGAGGTTCCTTCGTAGATTTTCCCGATCTTCGAGTCGCGCCAATATTTTTCGACTGGATAGTCCTTCGTGAACCCGTATCCGCCGTAGATCTCAATTGCCAGCGAGGCAACCCGCTCCGCCACCTGCGAGGCGAACAGCTTAGCCATAGCAGCTTCCTTAACGAAGGACATCTCGGAATCTTTCATGCGTGCCGCGTTATAGACCATCAGTCGGGCGGCCTCAATATCAGTTGCCATCTGTGCGATCTGAAATTGGATCCCTTGGAACTCCGACAAAGGTTTGCCGAATTGCTGGCGTTCCTGCACGTACTTGGCGGCGTACTCCCAGGCGCCTCGTGCGATTCCAAGCATCTGGGCAGCGATTCCGATGCGACCCTCGTTGAGCGTCTCGATTGCGATCTTGTAGCCTTTTCCGACCTCCCCCAGAACGTTCTCTCTCGGCACCCGGCAATCTTCAAGAATCAACTCGCAGGTCGAAGAGGCGCGAATTCCCAACTTGTCTTCCTTCTTGCCAACTGCGAACCCCGCGAAGCTATTTTCCACGATGAACGCTGTAATTCCCCTGTAACCCGCAGCCGGATCTACGGTCGCAAACAAAATGAAAATGCCGGCCTCCTTGCCATTCGTGATCCAAAGCTTGCGACCATTCAGGAAGTATTCGCTTCCTTTGAGTTCTGCGCGCGTCTGCAGCGCAAATGCATCCGATCCTGACCCGGCTTCGCTCAACGCGTAGGCCCCGACAGTATCGGCTGCCATGCGTGACAGGTAGCCCTTCTTTTGTTCTGCATTCCCCCACCGCAACAGCGCGTTGACCACGAGGGTGTTCTGCACGTCTACAACAACTCCGGCCGAAGCGTCTGCGCGGGATAGCTCCTCAACTGCAAGGATGGCATCGAAGAACTTCCCTCCTGCCCCACCCAACTCCTCAGGCACCTCAATCCCCATCAGACCAAGCTGGAAGAACTGTTCCAGAAGTCCCTGGTCAAAGACACTCTTCTCATCCATCTCCCGCGCTAGGGGACGAACTTTCTCCTCCGCGAACTGGCGCACGTTGTCGCGGAATAAGGTTTCGTCTTCGGAGAGGGTTGTGAGCGGAGTAGCTGCGGGCAGCGAAGCAAGGTCTGGCATGAAAAACTCCCACTTACGCGTAGGAGATTCTAGCATCGACAACAGAGAGGGGTGCTTAGCTCTCCGTCCCAGAGGAGCCAAACACCAGCTTCAGCGGGTCCGCTTTCAGGATCCGTTTGATCTGAGCGCGTGCATGGGTCGCCCACGGCCCCATACCATCGAGCCGCACATAGGCCTGCCAGTGTTTGAGGGCCTTGCGTGGTTCCTTCACCTTTTCATAGGCGAGGGCAAGATTGTAGTGCGCATCCGCGTAGGTCGGAGCCAGTTGAATGGCGGTTAGGTAGGTCTGAATCGCCTCGCTCACACGGCCGGTTTCGTCCAGCACATTACCGAGATCGAAGTGCGCCAACGCATATCGCACATCAATTCCCAAGGCACGACGGTAGTGTTCTTCCGCGGCTTTATAATCCTGCCGGTTGTAGTGGAGCGTTCCCAAGTTAATGTGCGCAGCCGCGTGTTGCGGATCCAGTTCAAGCACCCGCTGATAAACAGCGATGGCTTGCGCTTGGTTGCGCGGGTCTTCTTCGAGTGCCACCCCGCGGGAAAACAGCTCTGCCGCATCGCCGACGGCCCGATCATCCGTGTTCGGTGCAGCGGAGTTCCGTCCGACCGGAACACTCGTCACAACCTTCTCTTCCGGAGAGAAGTCGAACATGAACTGTCCGGCTATCGGTTCCAGCAATTTTCCTTCGTGACGAAAAGCAACGCGGTGCCGCCCGGCATTGATGGCACCGGCTTCCAGTAAGGGATTCTCCAAGCCAGCAGCCTGCTTCTGCATCGCACTAACGGACTCGCGAATCTCGATTGGCCGCACTCGTCGGGCACAAAGATCCCGCACCTTCTTGACCTGCAGGAGGTCGAAAAATGTGTACCGGGATGCAGCGCGCAACAGGCCAGATTTTTCCCAAGCACCCAGCTGGCGAGGACTCAGGCGAAGGATGCGAATTACGTCTTCTCGGCTGTAGTTCACGGCAAAGTAAGCTCTCCGGACATTATCAGAAACCCTCAATTCTGATCGCAATAGCAAAGTTGGCGTTTTAGGTACCTTTTGCGGCAATCCTGTAGCACAAAAGGTGCAGATTTTGCTAGTGCCTGTGGAATACATGGAAGAAATCTCACGCCTACGAATTCACTGGTAGAAACCTACTCTGGGCTGCTAAACAACAGTCGATGCGCAAGTTGTTCTACCAACCAGTTTCCAGAATTCGCCATCTTTTCAGCTGCAGCTGCAAGGAATGCGAGTATGCGGTTTCCAACCGAAATGTTTTGCCAAATCCGGACAAATCTTTACGGAACCTTAGTGCCGTCGCCGCATCTCACCCTTAAGCATCTTTCGCTGTTGGAGGCTCTTCCAGCTTGATATGGGTCAAGGACTCACCTCGCGCATTGCCTGTTGCCTCGCTGGTGGCAATCGCGCTGTTCGGCTCAGTTGGCTGCTCTCATAAAGCCCCCCCGCCGCCTATCAACGCCGCGGTAGTTTTTGCCAAGAAATGCGGCAGTTGCCATTTCGAGGGCAACGACCTCCGCGCGCCCGAGCCAACCGCCTTGCGCAATATGTCTCGTGCGGCAATTCTTACAGCTTTACAGTCGGGACGCATGCGTTGGCAGGGCAAGAACCTGAGCTCAGCCGAAAAGTCGGCAGTCGCGGAATTTCTGGGTAAGTCCGACCTTGCGGTTGCGGCAAGCTTGAACGGTGTTTGCGCTCGAGATCTCGATCCCCCCGCACATCCGCCGGAGTGGTCGGGCTGGGGCGTGACTCCCACCAACACGCGTTTTCAATCGTTGTCTTCAGCTGGCCTAGATCGGGGAAAGGTGAAGAACCTCAAACTGAAATGGGCCTTCGGCTTTCCCGGCGCTGCGGCAACCTACGGTCAGCCAACTTCGTATGCCGGCCGCCTTTATGTCGGCAGCGAAGATGGCACGGTGTACGCGTTGGATGCCGCCACCGGCTGCACATGGTGGTCGTTTCGCGCCTCTACTACGGTAAAGACGGCCATTTCCATAGGAAACGTTGGTCAGACCGCATACTTCGGCGATACCAACGGGTACATCTACGCGATCAACACGTCGGATGGCAAGCAAATATGGAAGGTGCATCCGGAAGCACATCCAGCCGCCCGGATCACGGGATCACCGCTGCTGGTTGATCGTCGGCTTTACGTCCCGATCTCGTCCGGCGAAGAGGGCGCCGCTGCCGATCCCCACTATCCGTGCTGCACGTTTCGCGGGGCAGTGGTGGCCCTGGACGTGACGAACGGCTCGACTCTCTGGAAAACCTATACCATTGACAAACCCGCTGATCGAACCACCAAAGGCCCAAACGGCACGCAGTATTTCGGGCCGTCCGGGGCCGCAGTTTGGTCGCCGCCTACCGCCGATCTGAAGCGCCACGTTGTCTATGTTGCCACTGGCAACAACTATTCGGCACCTGAAAGTCCAATGGCGGATGCGATCGTAGCAATGAATATGGACACCGGGAAGGTCCTGTGGCATCGTCAGTTTACGCCCAAGGACCTGTGGAACGGCGCCTGCGTCACCGATCCGAGAGACAACTGCCCGCAAGATAAGGGTGGGGATTTCGATTTCGGCGCCCCGCCGATGCTGAAGACCCGTAGCGACGGCAAAGACATCTTGTTGCTGGCGCAGAAATCCGGCCTGGTTTATGCGCTTGATCCTGACCAGCACGGCAAACTTCTCTGGAAGACAAGAATCGGGAAGGGTGGCCCCTTGGGCGGAATCGAATGGGGTGGAGCCGCTGACGGTCGAAATGCCTATTTCACACTTTCCGACTGGGATGGAGATCACCCGGAGATTGGCGGCGGTGTCTTCGCACTGGATCTTCAAACTGGGAAGAAAGTCTGGTTTGCCCCTCCTCCGAAACCAGCCTGCACGACAACCTTCGGCTGCAGCGCAGCGAATATGGCGCCTCCGACCGCAATCGCCGGAGTTGTGTTTGCTGGGTCGCTCGACGGATATCTGCGTGCGTACGACGCCCGCACCGGCAAAATCATTTGGGAGTTCAACACCAGCCAGTCCTTCTCAACCACAAACGGGTTAAAAGCACATGGCGGATCTCTGAATGGCGCTGGCCCGACTGTGGTCAGTGGCATGGTGTTCGTAAATGCGGGTTATACAAATGCTATGGACGGAAACGTTCTGCTGGCTTTCGCCCTCGAGAAATAATCGTTGTTTGAAGGAACTCACCCGCAGTCCCGGCAGCCCAGACCTGAGCTGCCTCACCACGATAGCCCCCACCATGCGGCGGATTTGGGCATGCTGTTCGAGCCGGGCGCAATCAGAATGGCAGCAGAACGCTGCAACCGAGCGCCAGTCTCGAGATGTCAATGTCCGGCAAACTGAATCTTGTACACCACCGGAAACTTACCGGATTGCGCACTCGGCTTGAGGTACAAGCCATCATCTTTTTGTTCAAACAACACGCTAGTCGAGCCCAACAGGCTCACTGACTCCACTTTCTGCTGCCCCGCAGTTCCCGATGCCAGAGCGTGAATGACCACTTCACCCGTTGGCGGCGCCATTTCGATCGCGTATAGAACTTCGCCTTTGGTCGTAAAGCGAAAATCCCGTGCCGTATAAGGCACATCCCCTTCATGAAACGAACCTTCCGTTGGCTTGGTTGGGCCTTCACCATAAATGCGCCACGGCTTGGTCGCATAAATGCCTTCACCATTAACTTTCAGCCATCCACCAATTTGACGCAGGATCGCTTCCGCCGGAGCGGGAATCGTGCCGTCGGATTTCGGGCCGACGTTCAGAAGCAAGTTGCCGTTTTTGCTGACGACATCCACCAATAACTGGACGAGGGAATCCGGCGATTTGAAGCTGTCATTTTCGATGTAGCCCCAGGATTTGTTGCTAATGGAGGTGTCGGTCTGCCACTTGTCCTGCCGGGTCTCCCCCAGCTGTCCGCGCTCGATGTCAAGAACCGCCGACTGGGATTGCATGGCCCAGTCTTTGTAGTTGATCACACCAATGGTCCCGCCATTCTTCGAACTTGTGTTGTAGTAGAACGCCGCGAAGCGGACGAGGTCGGGACGCACGGAAGGCTGGCCGATCCACCAGTCGAAGTAGATGAGATCGGGATGGTACTTCTCCACGATTTCCGCCGATCGCGCGAGCCAGTCACGCGTCCAAGCGCTGGAGACGTAGGTGTAATCATTCAATAATGGCGTTCCCCCTTTTGCTTCCAGCCAATTGTGTGCCGGTCCATAGAGAGCCGCATTCTCAGGATCGTTGACGTCGGATCGAATCGCGCGGCCCACCCCGAGAAAAAAGTTGTGCTCCACCCGATGCGTTGATGCCCCAAGGTGAAGGCCCTCTGCCCGGACTGCTTTCGCGAGGTCTCCCCAGAGATCGCGATGCGGGCCCATTTTCATGGCGGTCCAGTCGGACAGCGCGCTGTCATACATCTGAAAACCATCGTGATGCTCGAACACCGGCACCACATATTTAGCGCCCGACTCCTGGAACAACCTGGCCCACGCTTGGGGATCGTAATGCTCGGCTTTGAACTTCGGGATGAAATCCTTGTACCCGAACTTGTCGGGCGTGCCGTAGGTTACGATGTGATGCTTGTATTCCGGAGTGTCCTTTTCATACATCAGCCGGGGATACCATTCACTGCCAAATGCGGGGACCGAGTACACGCCCCAGTGAAGGAAGATCCCGAACTTCGCGTCTTTATACCAGTCAGGAACCTGATAGGTCTTTAGCGATTCCCAATCGGTGCGAAACGGACCGGCAGCGTTCACTTCGTCAACGTGCTCAAGGATCCGCGAGCGCGCTGCGTCATATCTTGCAACCGCCTTCTGCCAGAGCTGATCGACGACCACTGGACCTTGCGCCGCGGTTGGAGCAAACCGGTCCCCACTTTGACCCACGACGCTTGAAGAAAACATAAGCACAACCCACCAGAACGCAATTGGACGAACCGACAGGTAAAACATTCGGAGTGCTCCTCCTAAAAAGTTCGGAATTTCCGGCATGAATATAGGAATTGCGTGCCTCATTCAGGCTACTTAAACGTTAAAGCTAGCCGTTTCTCGCCAGCAGGGCAAGTAGCATGGCGCCCTACTCATCATGACTGCAAGAAGTCAGGCACCCTGACGTTCTTCTACTCAGGATGAGAAGTTCGACGAACAAGGCTTTTCGCGAGGGACTCCATGAAACCCCATCTCGATTCACGTTTTAGAAAATCAGGCTGCATCTTCTTTGGAATTGCTGTACTCACAGCAGCAGGTTTACTGACCAGTGCCAGGATTCACTCTGTGCAAGCAGCTGCTAGCCTGAGCGTCACCTACGTTCACGGAGTTCTGCGCTGCACGATTCCCTACCATGCAACCGAACCCGGAGAAGGCCGGTTGACGATCGAGGTGCTCGATCCCGAGGACAACGTGCTGGGCCACATAGAGCACCAGCTTGGCGTGTCCGAAGGAAATTCTCAATGGAACGAGACCCTAAAGCTGGACAAGCCATTGGCCCTCGACGAGCTCGTGTGGCAGAGGCTTCGCTACCGCTTCGAATACGACGATCGCAAAGCTCCGATCGAGGCAACCGAATCAATTTCGGCAGTCCTAAGAATGCCAGTGGTCCGTATCCTGGCTCAACAGTCCTACCTGAGTGGTGGGGAAGCAGCGGTTCGGGTGATCGTCACTGACTCGCAGAATGAAGTCATCCAGGGCCCTGGATCAGTCAGGATCGAGTTGCTCGCAGAAAATGCTCGGCCTCGGCTGCTCTTCTTCGGGCGATTGAACCGAAGAGGGACAACGCAAGCACAGTTCCGCTTCCCGGCTGCCCTTGTTGGGAGCTACCAGCTGAAATACTCGGTCGACACGGAGATCGGTTCGACTGACTTCACCCAGTTCGTACGCCTGGCGGACAAAGCCTCGATTCTTCTGACGACCGAGAAACCCATTTATCAGCCGGGTCAGACGATTCATGTGCGGGCCCTGGCACTCGATCGCGGCAATCATCAGGCGGTTGCAGACAAGCGGCTTGTGTTCGAACTGGAGGACTCCCGGGGCAACAAAGTGTTCAAGAAAATCACGCAAACCGACAGGTTCGGGATTGCTTCCGCCGAATTCGCTCTTGCTGAGGAGGTGAACCTTGGCACGTATCATCTGCGTGCGTTGATGGGTGAAGGCGAACAACCTGCCAACACGGCAGAACTGGCGCTGAATGTCCAAAAGTATGTGCTGCCGAAATTCAAGGTCGCCGTCGACTTCGATAAGGGGAAGAGCCGGCACGGGTATCGGCCCGGCGATCACGTCACCGGCACGGTTCACGCGAACTACTTCTTCGGCAAGCCCGTCGATGAGGGCGAGGTCACAGTTAAGGCCTCGGGCATGGACGTCGCCATCTTCGACGCAGGCTCGGTGTCAGGCAAGACCAATCGCGAGGGCGAATACCGCTTTGACATCAAGCTGGCCAACTACTTTGCCGGCCGGCCGCTGAGCAACGGCACCGCTCGGCTGCTGATTGAAGCGACGGTAAAAGATTCTGCTGCGCACTCGGAAACGCGGGGCGAAGCGATCACGGTGAGCGAATCTCCGCTTGTGATCACGGCTGTACCGGAGGGCGGTGGCGTAGTTCCCAACCTCGAAAACCAAGTCTTCATCCTTTCTTCCTACGCCGACGGCGCGCCGGCAAAAACCGACCTCAGCATTTCCTACGGCGGGAGAGATCAGCGAGTTTCGACCGACGACGGCGGAGTTGGGGTAATTGCCATCAAAGCCACCGCAGTCGAGCAGAAAATCGCTATCAAGGCACAGGATCAGGATGGAAACGCGGCAGCAATCTCGGTTGCCTTACCGGCTCGCACCGGCACTGACCAGATTCTGCTCCGTATCGAAAAAGCCGTATATCGCACGGGTGATCGCATTCAACTGCAGGTCTTTTCAACGAAAGAACGCGGGACTGCTTACGTTGACGTCGTGAAGGAAGGCCAAACGATTCTCACCCGCGACCTCGATATCGTTCGCGGCCAGGCCGACCTTTCTTTTACCGCAACCCCCGACCTCTCTGGGGTCGTGGACTTCAATGCCTACCTGTTTGGGAGTGACGCACAGCCCGTCGGCGACCATCGTTTGATTTTCGTCGAACCTGCAGATGAACTGAAGATCGAAGCCACGCCTGATGCTACCGTCTACAAGCCCGGCGATGATGCTCACGTCTCTTTCCATGTGACCAACGCGCGAGGCGAGGGTATCAGTGCCGCGCTGGGCGTGCAGGCTGTTGATGAAGCCGTGTTCGCCTTGGCCGAGAAGCAGCCGGGATTTGCCAAGGTCTTCTTCTACCTGGAACAGGAAGTAATGAAGCCGCGATACGAGATCCACTCGCTCGGCATGCCGGATATCGTCGAACCGGTTGACGATTCCAAACTCAATCAGCGTGACCGGGCAGCCAAAGCTTTGTTTGCAGCAACGGAATTGGTTGGCGGCAACAGGTTCGACACTGAGTTCGGGCGCGTCATTCCCACCGTGAAGTACGCGGAATATGCGCAGCGCTATCAAACCGCATTCATCGCCCAGGTCGAGCGGATGGCGAAGCGCATCGCGGGCCAACTGAACCGCAATGGCGGGCGCGCAAACGTCGACAAGGCTTTTGCCCAGGGCCTCGCTTCCGGCACACCCGAGACGCGTGACGCATGGGGCACACCGCTTCGCACTGGTCCACGTTGGCGGGGCGACAAGGGGAACTTTCTGGTTCGCAGTGCCGGGCCCGACCGCCAGTTCGACACCGGCGATGATATGGCGGCACTGGTCCAGGTACAAACTGCTTCCCTGGTCAACCCATCCCAGACAACTGATCCTATCGAGGTCCACGTTGAACACGAACGCGGGCCGTTTAACGGACTGGGGGAGATCACCGGGACAGTCATAGATCTCTCTGGCGCGGTCGTGCCCGGCGCGACGGTCGAGGCTCGCATGATCGGCATGGCGGCGGTTCGTAAGGCCAAGACGAATCCTGAAGGGCAATTCAATATGTCGGGCTTGCCGGCCGGCCGGTATGAGATTCGCGTGTCATCTCCGGGATTCCGGATCGCCGCGATTTCGGACTTGAAGCTTCAACCACGAGACCGCGCCGTGCTTTCGGCAAAACTCGAAGTTGGAGCTGCCACTGAGATGGTTGAAATAAGGGCTCAGGCCGCGGCCGCTCCTGCCGGTACCGGTATGGGTGGTGGAGTGTTGGGCCGCGCTTTTCAGGTCGAAGACATGGCCGTGAATGGGAGGCCTCAGCTCAGGATGAAAGCAATGGAAGCACCTATGCCCGCGGCAACGCCAATGATGGCCGTCAATAGCATTACTAGAGCGGCCAACGAGAAGGATGACGCGCCCGCGGCGCGGGTGCGGTCGTACTTCCCCGAAGCTCTATACATCAATCCTGAAATCATTACCGACTCGGACGGACGCGCCAGTATCAGCATTCCTCTCGCTGACTCGATCACAACCTGGCGAATGTCCATGCTTGCATCAACCACCCGCGGCGCGCTCGGAAGCGCAACCTCGAGCTTGAAGGTATTCCAGGATTTCTTTGTAGATCTCGATTTGCCCGTAACTCTCACCCAAGGTGATCGGGTCGCGATCCCGGTTGCGGTTTACAACTATTCCGGCACTCGTAGCGATGTGAGCCTGAAACTCACACCAGAGGAGTGGTTCAACCTGGTGGATGATGCCTCCGACAAGTCTATCTCGGTAGATTCCTCCCGTGTCGGTGGCTCGCAGTTCATGATCCAAGCCCAGAAGATCGGCAAGTTTAAGCTGACGCTTTCAGCTCAGACGCAGGGCGCGAGCCAGCGCGCTGACATCGTCGTCCGAGACATCGAAGTCATTCCCAATGGCCGCGAGCAGAGTGTCGCTTTCAACGGACACCTGGAAGGTTCGGTAGAGCATGAAATTCAGTTCCCTCCTGAAGCAATCGCCGATGCCAGCAAGATCTACGTGCGGCTCTATCCCGGCCCGCTGAGCCAGATCATCGAGGGGATGGACAAGATCTTGCAGATGCCCTACGGCTGCTTCGAACAGACTTCATCAAGCACCTATCCCAACGTGCTTGCACTCGACTATATGAAGCGCACGAAGAAACTCACGCCCGAGGTGCACGCCAAGGCGGAAGGCTTCATCGCCAACGGATATCAGCGCCTGCTCACATTTGAAGTTCCCGGTGGAGGGTTTTCTTGGTTCGGCAATGCTCCGGCAAACAAAATTCTTACCGCCTACGGACTTATGGAGTTCTCCGACATGGCGAAGGTTCATGATGTCGACCTTCGCCTCATCACACGGACTCAGCAATGGCTTGCGTCCCAACAACAAACGGATGGAAGCTGGCGGCCTGACACGCAGTTCATTAATGAAGGAGCGACAAATCGTTTCAACCGCGATGTGCTACGCATCACGGCCTACCTTGCCTGGTCGTTGGAAAATACCGGATATCAAGGCCCGGCTGTCGAGCGTGCGAAGCAGTACATCGAGAAGCATCTGGACGGGAAAGCCGACGGCTACACCCTTGCGGTGCTGGCAAATTTTGCAGTGGACTACGGGAAGGACCGCGATTTCACGCGGCGCGCAATGCAAGTTTTGCTGGACGCAAAACTCGAAAAGGGCGACCAAGCGTGGTGGACGTCGGATGAAACCGGCGTGTACGCGACCGGCGAAAGCGCCAGCATCGAAACCACCGGGCTTGCGGTTCAGGCCCTGCTCAAGTGGGGCGAAGCTTCCTTGACAGCACGGAAGGCACTCGCTTATATCACTGCAAAAAAGAGTGCCGCCGGGACCTGGGGCACCACCCAGGCAACGATCATGGCCTTACGCGCGCTTCTGCTCGCGAGTGAGAAGAGCGCCGCCGATGTGCACGGCACAGTCGAGGTCCTGCTGAACGACAAGCCCGTGCAGAGGCTCACGCTCAATGCCGACAACAACGACCTGCTGCATCAGTTTGTGCTCAAATCTTTCGACATGAACGAACCGAACAAGGTAACGCTGCGGTTTGAAGGCAAGGGCGGCCTCGCATACCAGGTCGCTGGCAGCTACTTCGTGCCGTGGGTCGAGAAGGACGTCAACGAACCGCTTTCAATCAATGTCGTCTACGATCGTACGCACCTGGCACAGGACGATATAGCAACCGCTACCGCGACCGTTAAGAACAATATGAGTAAGACCGCCCAGATGGTCATGGTCGATCTCGGGATCCCTCCGGGATTCGATCTGATGAGCGAGGACTTGCAGACGTATCAGGAACAGAGCGCGACCATGAAGAGCGGCCGGTTGGAGAAATTCACTCAAACCGCAACGCAAGCGATCCTTTACTTTGACTCGTTCGCCCCGGGCAGCACGGTGAACTTGAAATTCCGCTTGCGGGCGAAGTACCCGGTACGAGCTCGAACCTTTAAATCCCGGGTGTATGAATACTATGACCCGGCTGTAAGTTCAACCGCGCGGCCCATTCAACTCGAGGTCCGCGCCCGCTAAATCAGGCAGGCGAGCATTACCGCTGGGAGACTGATGCAGGTTCCACCACCAGGAAGCGATCTGGCGCCACGGTAACACTCGCATCGGGGTTGTAGTAGTCATAGAGCGAATGCGGAGCTGCTTGCGCATCGACGGCCATCCGGGTTGTGAAATTTATCGAGAACTTCGTGCCACCCGCCCGGGGCCAAACATAGGCCACGAGCCGATCGGGCAGAACATCAAAACGGCACGGCAGAAGGCACGATTGTTCGACTTACTCGCGATCTAACTTACTGTGGCGAGAGGCCTAAGTAGTTTCCATATCCAACGATTACCGTGGAAGCAACCAGCAAGAATAAGGCAAGTGTTAAGAGCAGTCCGGCGCGAATGCCTGCACCCTTCCACTCCTTGAAGCCAATTCCCCAAAGGCTGCTGAAGATGATGATGCTCGCCATGTGGAGGGTCCAACTAGAGAACTTATAACGGCCCATCTGGCTCTCACCCATGGTGTAGAAGAAAAATTGGAAATACCAGGTGGTTCCGGCAAGCGCGCATAAAAGATAGTTCCTCAGCATGGGCGCACGCACTTCCACGGGCATGGAGGCGGACCTCTCCACCACTGCCATAGCGGTTAGTGTCTGATGTTGCACACCCATTTGTTCCGCCACTTCGCGCCCGGGGGCATCAACCGCGGTCTCGATGATAGCGTCGTCTGGGTGACCATTCGAACGAATGCGCGAATCGAAGTATTGGTATCCGGTCTTATTGCGAGCAAGAAGAATCAGACACCAGACGAAGTTCGTCAAGAACCCGCCAATCAGTACGACCACCAACACCGGCAATCCTTGCCACAACGATGATGTCCCATGCTCGAGGGTCAGGGCTTTGATAGGATCGCCTGCCGCGAGTCCGTATGCGAAGCAGGCGCTCATCACGCCAGAGAGGATTGCCACGCCCACGCCCTTGCGCAGATCGAATTCCGCAATGGCCGCCTTCTGCTGTTCGGGGGACATAACACGCTCTTTGGAGATACCCGCGAACCCGGCCGCCGTGATGCCGAGCAGGCAAACGAAGACCCCGAGCAAAATTACTTTCCCTGAGGTGGTTCCGAGAACCTGTGTCATGAACTCTCCGCGGAAGATGGGAGGCATCAGTGTGCCGAACGCGGCGCACAGGCCCAAAACCACGGCCATCCCGAGCGACAGGCCTAGATAGCGCATGGTAAGGCCGAAGGTAAGTCCGCCCACTCCCCAGAGCAGTCCGAAAAAGAAGGCCCAGAACAGGGCCGATGCAGGCGCTTCATGCAATACCGCGAGAAGATCTTTAGTCAGAAATCCCGCAATAATCCAGGGGGCAATGATCCAGCTGAAAAAGCCACCCGCAAGCCAATACGTCTCCCACGCCCAGCGCTTCACGCCCTTGTACGGCACATAAAAACTTCCGGAGGCGAGACCTCCGAGCCAGTGATAGACGACTCCTACGACCGGGTTTGCAGCCATGAGTGCCCCTTAGTCACAAATGAAAAACCTCTTCGAGCGGTTGCATGGCGCGGTCCGGTGTAAGACCTTGCGGCTGTACGAAGAAGTCCCTCATCTCGCTTTGCCAACGGTCATTCACCTCGCGCGACGCCATGCCCGCGCGCGCGCGTTCGAAATCCTCGGTTTCGAGATACCCTACCAGCAAACCGTCCTCTCGCAAAAACAGCGAGTAGTTAGTCCAACCTGTCTCGCGCAGAGCATTTAGCATCTCCGGCCAGACAGCCCGGTGACGCCGCTTGTACTCCTCCAAACGATCTGGTTTTACCTGCAGGACGAAACAAATTCGTTTCATAGTCTCAGCGCAGGAACGCCTCCGTCAGTCCGCCATCCACGGGGATGATGTGTCCCGTGGTCTTGCCGCTTTGCTCACTCAATAACCAGACGATAGCATTGGCGCAATCCTGAGGAAGAATCGCCTGCTTGGTCAGCGTACGCTGTGCATAGAAGTCGGCAAGCTTGGATCGGAGAGCCTCGGTGTCTTCCTCAGGCGAGTAGGCGACCTTGTACCTATCGAGAGATTGCATGACTCGGTCTCGCGGGAACATCGTTGAACCCGCCACGACGGTCGCCGGTGCGATCCCGTTCACTCGGACGATCGGGCTGAGGTTGATCGATAGCTCTCGAATTAGATGGTTCAAAGCGGCTTTGCTGGTGTCGTAAGCCTCGCTTCCTTTTTTCGGGACCACCGCATTGGCCGATCCGGTTAGAACCATCGCCCCTGGAAGATTCTGATCTAGGAACACCCACCTTGTCTGCCGAGCAAGCATGTAGTTTCCCGTAACGTTAAGTAGGAAGGTGTTGGCCCACTGCATCTCAGTCAGTTCGCCGTCAGATGCTGGCACAGGATAAATAGCAGCGGTGTTTACGATGCAATCGATCCCTCCAAATTGCGAGATGGTAAAGCTCGCCGCATCAGAAAGGCTTTCCGCTTTGCTGAGGTCGGCTCTGACGTGAGCAACCTGCTCCTTCGATGACACCGAAGCCGCGTCTTTTGCGGCTGCTTCTGCCCCGGCAGCGTCGAAATCGGAAATAACCACGTGCGCGCCTTTCTTCGCCAGCAGGAGAGCAACTTCCCTCCCGATTCCGCTGGCACCGCCAACCACGAGCGCGATCTTGCGGCTGAACTCTGCCTCGGCCGGCATGCGTTGCAGCTTGGCCTCTTCGAGAGCCCAGTACTCGATCCGAAATGCCTCCAAGCGTGGAAGGGCTACGTAATTGTGAAACTGGGTGAATTCCTTTGACTGCTCGGGTGTGCGCGCCTGCGGCAGAGGATCGGAGATACGGCCGTCTTCTAGTGCATTCGCTCCGGCCATCACATGGATGGCATTGATGAAGAACTCGGTGGTGATGCGCGCTTCTTTCTTGTTCTTTCCGAATCCGAACAGACCAACCCCTGGGATGAGGACTACGGAAGGGTTTGTGTCGCGCAACTTGGGCGAGTCTGCGGTGGCAAACCTATCGTAGTACTTCTTGTAGTCGACGCGATACTGCTTCGCTTGCTCCTGAATGTGGCTCTTCAGCACATTCGCATCTTCGGTCTGCGGGATCCATGGGACAAACATGGGACATACTCGAGTGCGCAGGAAGTGATCCGGGCAACTGGTGCCTAGCGCGCTCAGTTCTTGCGCCCATTTGGAATTGACGAAGGTGAGCGCGTCTTCGTGATCGGTATAGTGTGCGATCATGCGCCGGTTTGAAGAGACTGCCCCACGCAACGACGGCAAAATTTTGCCCGCCACCTGCGCGCGGTCCACCGCTGTCGAACACGCCACCCCCCCAAACAGCGTGCCTTTTTTCCTTTGATGTTCTGCAACGAATTCGCCCATCTGGTCAATGGTGCGAATGCTGTTCAGGTAGCATTCACGCTGTGTGTTACCCCATGTGAACAAACCATGCCCCCCCAGAATCAGGCCTTCGGCTCCCGGGTTCTCCGCGACCGCACGCTCCAGTTGCAGGGCAAGCTCGAAGCCAGGTCTCTGCCACGGTAGCCAGACGATTCGTCGTCCAAACTGTTGGTTGAACTCCTCGAGCTTCTTCCTTCCGTTCGCACTCGCTGCGAGGGCGATCGCCCAATCTGGATGCAGGTGATCTACATGCTCAAAGGGAAGGAAGGCGTGCAAGGGAGTGTCGATCGAGGCGGCGACTTTGTTTTCGCCGAACGCCGAGAGAGGATAAAAGCGCACCATTTCATCTTCATGCCGCTCGCCGCGATAAAGACTCTTGAGTTGGTACACCCTTTGCAGGTATAGAATCGCGAAGCCTGATTCCGTGATAGAACCGATATCTCCCCCACTGCCCTTTACCGCGAGCACGCGGACGGGATCTCCTGAGAACGGATCTGGCAACTCGAATTTCGAGCTGGTGTTTCCGCCGCCGAAATTCGTGATTCGGAGGTCCGCCCCCAACAGGTTTGAGCGGTAGCGCAGCAGGGCCAGTTGATTTCCACCCAGGTCGCGCGCGTGTTGCTCATCCCACAAGTCTTTGAGTTCTATGAGTTCTGCTATTTCAGGCATAAGCGATCCCTAAGTACTGTTGAAATCTTTCACACTCTTTCTGCCAGCGATCCCGGTCAAGTGGTTCAAATATCTCGGTAGGGAAAGAACGATCGATCATGGCGCGCGCTTCGGCGAGCGAACTAGCCTCTCCCGTCGCAAGGATCTGAATGGCGAGGTTGCCCAGAGCCGTGGCTTCGACTGGGCCGGCCAGCACTCTGCGACCGGTGGCGTCCGCAGTGAATTGATTCAGCAGTTGATTCTTGGATCCGCCGCCAATAATGCGAATATCGCTGATTGACTTCCCTGTGAGTTGCTCGATCTCGCCGATGACCGCCGCGTATTTCAGTGCCAGGCTTTCGAGGACTGCTCTGGCGTAGGCACCAGGGTTACTCGGCCTGGGTTGCTGAGTTTTGTCGCAAAACCTGTCGATTGCCTCAGGCATGCTCACAGGGTGCAGAAACGACTCGTCATTTGGATCGACCAGTTGTTGGAACGCTGGTTCGCCCACTGCAAGTTCCATAAGCTCAGCGTAGCTGTATCCGCGGCCTTCCGAGGACCAAGCTCGGCGGCAGCATTGCAGCATCCAGAGACCCATCACGTTCTTGAGAAGCCGAGTGGTGCCGCACACTCCGCCCTCGTTTGTGAAATTCAACCGCAAGCTATCCCCATTGATGAGCGGAGCGGTCAACTCTGTCCCAATCAGAGACCACGTCCCTGAGCTCAGGAATGCGGTACCATCTCGCGCTGCAACCGCGGCAACGGCGGATGCGGTATCGTGCGTGCCTGGCGCGATCACTGGCGTTCCGGCCAGGGCCATGCCCGAAGCTGCTTGTGTCGACAAACTACCCACCGCACAACCCGGCTCGATGATCGGTGCCGGCAAGTTCGTAGGGAGCTGCAGCTTTTCCATCAACTTCCGTGACCAGGTCCGCGAAACTGCATTTACCATCTGCGTGGTCGTGGCATTGGTGAATTCGCAACGCGCGTTGCCGGTCAGCCAATAGTGGAACAGGTCCGGCATGGTAAGCAGCGTTCGTGCTGCTTTCAGCAACTCAGGAGTATCCCGTTTCGCCGCGCACAGCTGATAAAGCGTGTTGATGGACATGAACTGAATGCCAGTCTCCGCGTAAATCTCATCGCGGGAAACGGATTGAAATACCTGATCCATCACTCCATCGGTGCGCTTGTCACGATAGTGATAGGGATTCTGCAGGAGTTCGCCACCCTCGCCCAACAGGGCATAATCCACCCCCCAGGTATCCACGCCCATTCCGGACAATGGAATTTGGCGCAATTCGCTAAGCGCTTTGCGCATTTCAAACCACAAACGCGGAACGTCCCAATGAAGCGACCCGCCATATTCGACTGGTTCATTCGGAAAGCGGTGCAGTTCTTGGGTCGTGATAACGCCGCGATCAACCCTCCCGAGAACGGCACGCCCACTCTCCGCCCCAAGATCAAACGCAAGATATGTTTTGGACCCATCAGGCATACGAAGAAATGCTTTGGGAATTGCGGGCAGCGCGCTCCTTGGTGATGCGCTCCATGTAGCCGCTCTCCAGGAATGTCTTCAAGGGATCGCGCGGCAGCCCCTTCGACTCCCGCCAATCCTGGATAGCAGGCCGCACGTCGATATTGAAAGCATCCTGTAGCAACGACTCAGCATGGATGAGATCACACTTCTTCTGCGCCGAAGCGAGGGCCGCGTGGTCCACTAACGCCGCCTTGGCGAATAGCACCTGCGCCATCGTCACGGTTTGAATTGTCTCCTCGATCTTCCCTTTCAGGTTGTGACTTTGATCGATCATGTAAGCAATATCCGCCTTCTGACCTGTTTCCCACTCGTAAGAAAAGATCTCGTGGAAAATGCGGAATACCTGGTATGGGTCAATCGATCCAATCGTTAAATCGTCGTCTGCATAGCGACGATCGTTGAAATGGAACCCCCCGAGCATTTGTTCGGAAAGCAACCAGGCTACAATTTGCTCAATGTTTTGCGACTGATAGTGGTGCCCGGTATCGACCAGCACCTTTGCCTGGTTACCCGCAGATCTTGCCATATGTAGCGCCATGCCCCAATCGGCGATGTCGGTGTGATAGAAAGCTGGCTCAAAGGGCTTGTATTCGACCAGGAGTCTCTGGTTAGGAGCCAGATTGCCATGCGCTTTTGCTAGTGCCTCCTCGAACCAACGCTTGCGCTGGCGAATGTTCGCGGTTCCAGGATAGTTCGACCCATCCGCGAACCACATGGAGACGTCGCGGCTGTGCAGCTGTCGGGCAATCTCTATGCTGTCTTTTGTGTGCTGCAACGCCTGCGAGCGTATCGAGGGATCTGGATTTCCGAAGGATCCATGCTTGTAAATCTGATCTTGAAATAAGTTCGTATTGATTGAACCCGGCTGAATTCCATGACGCTCGGAGAGTTTGGTGATCTCGTGGGTGCTGAGATCCCCCGCGGGACAGTCCCACAGTACGTGGATGGCAATCGTGGGACAAACACCGGTAACCCGGTGGACCTCCCCGGCGTCGCTGAACTTTTCTTCTGTGGTGGCGGCGGCAGCCGGTTGCAGAAACTTCCCGAAGCGCGTTCCGGTATTGGCGAACCCCCACGACGGGATCTCGATCCGCAGGGTCTCGATAGCCTGAAAGATTCTTTGCGTATTCGACAAATTCATGGCATGCACCGCATTTCAGGGAATTTACACAGACTCGGCTTCCTGGTCACGCCTTTTGTATCCCAAATAGTGCTTTTTTGCACTGCGAAATTCAAAGCCGTTCCGCAGAGCAGACTTGCAAGCAGTTTATCCACCGCTTTACTATGCTTCCCAGCTCTGCTGAAACCCTTATCGGTTTCGCGCTGCGGAACAATAGACGTTGGTATTGTGACATCTAATTCGTCCTCTATGAGTAACGAAAACCGTACTCGGGACCCCTACCTGGTCAAGTCAGTTGTGCACTCTTCCCGGATTCTTTCGGCTTTTCGTTCCCCGGGAGAAGCCCTGCCACTGAAGGAAATCGCCCAGCGCAGCGGGCTGCCCAAAACCATGAGTTTCCGCCTGCTCTACACGCTCGAGAAGTGCGGGCTGATCGAAAAAATCGGCGCTAATCTGTATCAGTCGAGCCTGCGGCCAGCGAAGCAGCGGATCTGCCGCCTTGGGTACGCCGCCCAGGGGACCAATTATCAGTTTTCGAGAGAAGTCTCCGCCAGCCTAGAACGCGCTGCCAAAGAAGAAGGGATCGAACTGATAGCTCTCGACAACCGCTACAGTGCCAAGACCGCTCAGCGCAACGCCGAACTTCTGGTACGCGAGAAAGTCGATCTCGCAATCGAATTTCAGACCGACGAAACGATCGCTCCCATTGTGGCCGCCAAATATCGCGAAGCCGGCATTCCGATGATAGCCATCGACATTCCCCACCCTGGCGCCACCTACTACGGTGCCAACAATTATGAAGCTGGGCTGATCGGCGGGAAATATCTTGGACGATGGGTAAAGGAGCACTGGCACTCCGAACTGGACGAGATTATCCTCCTCGAACTGCCACGGGCCGGGAATCTGCCGCAGATGCGATTAACCGGAATGTTGGTGGGAATCAATCTCACTCTTCCCGCTGCCAAAAACGCGCGTGTTACTCACCTCAACGGCGATGGCGAGTTGGGGCCAAGCTTTGAAGTTGTCCGAAGGCACATCCGGCAATCCCGCTCACACCGTATCGTGGTTGGGGGTATTAACGACGTGAGCGCCATCGGAGCCCTGCGCGCCTTTGAGGAAGCTGGACGTGCCGACACTTGCGCCGTCATGGGACAGAATGCCTCTCCCGAAGGACGCAGCGAGCTGCGCCAGCCGAGTACCCGGTTTGTTGGTTCCGTCGCCTTCTTTCCCGAACGCTATGGCCCAGACCTCGTCCGGGTGAGTCTCGATATTCTGAACAAGAAACCTGTTCCCCCGGCGGTATTCGTGGATCACAAACTTTTGACTCCGATCACGGTGGACCACTTCTATCCCAATGACGGTCTGCTGCAAAATTCAGCCGCCTTCGACCGGGTAGCTGCTTCGGCCTAGAAGAGGGTTCGGCCAGGCATTTGGTTCTGCATGCAAAAGCTATAGGAGCGGGATTAGGCCTGCCACCGCGGGACGCGACCCGAACGCGGCTCCAGCCGCGTGATCGACTCGCTCTCGGTTTACGTTTCTCATTACGAAACGCAAAGCTCGCGTTGACCCGAAGTCTTGGCAGATGAGACCATCGCCCACCTGATCGCTGGCGTAAACTGCCCCGTTCAAAGTCGCTGTCAGCCTTGTGAGGAGAAAGCATGCACAAACTGCGTCATGTGGGTCGCGTCATGACCCTCGTGTTGTTCTCGGCCCTGTCCTCGGCCGTACTAGGCCAAACTTCCACCGACTCTCTGAAGCAAGGCTTTGAGAATCCCCCTAACTCCGCCCGGCCGCGCGTGTGGTGGCACTGGATGAACGGCAACATCACCAAAGAAGGCATCAAGGCCGACCTGGAGTGGATGCATCGCGTTGGTCTCGGGGGCTTCCAGAATTTTGATGCCGCGCTGAACACCCCCAAGTTCGTTGATAAGCGCCTGGTGTACATGACTCCCGAATGGAAGGACGCATTCAACTACGCGACTACGCTGGCCGATCAACTCGGTCTCGAAGAAGCAATCGCCGGATCACCAGGATGGAGCGAATCCGGGGGCCCGTGGGTGAAACCGAACCAAGGCATGAAAAAAGTGGTCTGGAGCGAACTCCGAATCGAGGGAGGCAAGCCTTTTTCGGGCATTCTACCGCACCCCCCAACCACAACCGGGCCTTTTCAGAATTTGCCAGTTTTTGATTTCCTCGCGGCCTTCACCGGGCAGCCTCAGCCGTCTGCACCAGCTTTCTACGCGGATACGGCCGTCCTTGCATATCGCGCACCCGAAAGCGATGTCCCCGCCTCCACTTTGAAGCCTAAGATCACGGCCAGTAGCGGAAATCCAGATGTTGCTTTATTGAGCGACGGCGACCTGGTCAAGACGACACAGCTGCCCAAAGCTGCGGCAGGCCAGCAGGCCTGGATTCAATATGAGTTTTCTTCTCCCCAGACTATGCGCGCAGTGACATTGGTGATCAACGATCCGCTCGCTTCCATGGCAAACATGTTCGGAGCAGCCCCATCTATCGCCGACGTTGAGGCCAGCGACGATGGCCAAAGCTTCCGAAAGCTTGCCGACATTCCCGCCGACGGTGGTGCCGAGCACACGATTGCGTTTCCCGCCACAGCCGCGAAGTTTTTTCGCATAGGCTTTCTGACGAAGCCTCCCGCCGGCTTCGGCAATTCGGAATTTGATGTGGAAAACGCCTTCGGCGATACCAGTGCTATGAAACCGAATCCCAACTTCGAGATCTCGGAACTGGTGCTGCATCCCGGTGCGCGCATCAGCCGCTTTGAAGAGAAGGCTGCATTCGCTAATCTGCCCAGTTTCGATCCCTATCCGACCCCCGACGTTGCTGCAGCCGATGGGATTCGCAAAGACGACGTCCTCGACCTGACGGCCAAAATGCAACCCGACGGTACGCTCCAGTGGACCCCGCCGGCAGGCAACTGGGTCGTCCTGCGCTTTGGCTATTCACTGCTGGGGATCACGAACCATCCAGCATCGCCGGAGGGTACCGGACCCGAAGTGGACAAGCTGAATCCGGATGACGTAGAGCAGTACATGACTACCTATCTCGATAACTACAAAGACACGGTTGGCGACCTGATGGGCAAGCGCGGCTTGCAATATGTGATCAACGACAGCTGGGAAGCGGGTGTGCAGAACTGGACCGACAATCTGATCGCGGAGTTCACCAAACGCCGTGGTTATGACCCGCGTCCCTGGATGCCGGTCCTCGCGGGCCGAGTCATCGACAACACAAGAGCCAGTGAAGGCTTTTTGTGGGATTTGCGCGAGACGCTCGGCGATATGCTTGCTGACTATCACTACGACCTGATCACCAAAATGGTGCACGACCGCGGCATGGGCCACTATGGCGAGTCGCATGAGGAAGGCCGTGCGTTTATCGGGGACGGCATGCAGGTAAAACGCAGCAACGATGTTCCCATGTCGGCGATGTGGACGCAGAAACCTGGCGTAAACAACGACCTCCCCGGCTACAACGCTGACATTCGGGAATCGGCCTCCGTAGCTCATATTTACGGACAAAACCTCGTGGCAGCAGAATCGATGACGGCCTCTTCAGGCGCGTACGCATGGTCTCCATTGACCCTGAAGCCCACCGCCGATAAAGAAATGACCATGGGGCTGAACCGTTTCGTCATTCACACCTCTGTTCATCAGCCGTTGGACAAGAGGCCGGGCTTTAGCCTTGGCCCCTTCGGCCAATGGTTCAACCGAAACGAAACCTGGGCGGAACAGGCAAAGCCCTGGGTCACGTACCTCGCGCGCAGTTCGTATCTGCTACAGCAAGGAAAATTTGTTGCCGATATTGTTTACTTCTACGGCGAGGACACGAATCTGACCGACCTTTTCTTGCACAAGGCTCCGCCGATTCCTGACGGTTACAACTTCGACTACATCAATGCTGATGCGCTCATCCACGTGCTGACCTTCAAGAATGGACAACTGAGCACGCCAAGTGGGATGCATTATCGCGTGCTAGCGCTTGATCCCCACGCCCAGCAAATGTCAGTTCCGGTGCTTCGCAAGATTCGCGAACTCGTACAGGCTGGAGCCATCGTCTGGGGAGCAAAGCCCACCGACACGCCGAGTCTTGCCGACGACGCGAATGAGTTCCATAAGATTGCCAATGAGCTTTGGGGGGCAGGTGACGGAGCTGCTGTGGGCGAAGGTCGTGTATACGGGAAGCAGACGCTGCGCGAGACACTCGCCGGACTGCACGTGGCTCCCGATTTCACTTACACCCGTCCGCAACCGGACACCAATGTGCTCTTCGTTCACCGCCAAGTCGCAGACGGCGACCTCTACTTCCTCAACAATCGCAACGACCGTTATGAAAACCTGAGCGCGAACTTCCGAGTGACGGGGAAAGCAGCGGAATTGTGGCATGCGGAAACGGGCACAATCGAGCCGTCGTCTTATTACACCGCCTCGGGACACACCACCGTTCCCTTGAAACTCGCTCCATGGCAAACGGTGTTCGTGGTCTTCCGCAAGCCGGCAACAGTTCCCTCACGGACCCTCCCCGCCATGGTCGAAACGCCTCTGGCAAACATCGATGGTCCCTGGGAGGTTAGCTTCCCGGCTGATCTCGGTGCCCCTGCCTCAGCTACGTTCGACACGCTTTCCCCGTGGAATGAGAACCCCAATGAGGGCATTAAGTACTTCTCCGGCACGGCCACTTATCGAAAGTCGATAGACGTGCCTGCCACGTGGATCAAACCGGACGCACGCATATGGCTGGACCTGGGCAGCGTCAAAAACCTTGCTCAGATTTCGGTCAACGACCAGGACGTGGGCATTGTATGGACGCAACCGTTCCGGGTAGACATAACGTCGGTGCTTAAACCGGGAGAAAACCAGGTCGAAGTGAAAGTCACGAATGGGTGGGCAAATCGCATTATCGGTGACCGGCAACCGAATGCGACGAAGCAGTACACCTTCACAACCGCGAAATTCTACAAAGCCTCAGCCCCCTTGTGGGCCTCTGGTTTGCTCGGCCCCGTGCAGATCGTCCAAAGCAGCACGATGAAATGAGGGGGGAGGTGTCGGGGACTTTTCGCCAGCCCTCGCCACCTCAGTAGAGCAGCTTTAGAGAAAACTGAATTTGTCGCGAGGTTCCAGCGGTTTTGCTGATGAATCCGAAGCCGCTGCCGGTCACGATGTTGTTGGGCAATCCGAAGTTCACAAGGTTAAGCAGGTTGAAGAATTCGGCGCGAAATTCAATCGTGCCAAATTCGGCGTTGCCTCTGCGTCCGAAAGGCGTGTCTTTGATCAGCGCCACATCAAAGTTGTGAAAACCAGGCCCCCGGAATGTGTTCCTCCCGAGCGTCCCGAAGCGGCCATGGTTCGGGCCAGTTCCTCCGGGCAGATTGATGGGAGTAAAGAAGAAGGCGTTGTTGCTCTGCCCGCGTCCGAAATAGTCCTGTCGATCGGCACGACCGGTCGAGAACTGGGGCGGCGAAACCATGTCTGGGCGATCGGCCCCGCCCAAGCCGGCGTCGGTCTGTTGAACGCCGGAATAGACACCGAACGGTGCCCCCGTCATCAGGGTGGTGACGTTCAGAAACTGCCATCCCGACGTGAGGGTTTTCCCGAGCGGGCGCAGGAAGCTGACGCGCTCAAGCCGCAAGAGCTGAATCACGCTAGCCGTGAAGACGTGCGTTACATCGAAAGTCGCCGGGCCTTTCTCCGCGGCCGGGTCCCAAGGATTCTGTGGTCCGGTCTGCAGCACGGTTCCGGTCGAACCTGAACCGACCAGCACTGCACTGGTATCGTCGAGGACCTTCGAATAGGTATAGCTTGCTTGAAGACCAAGTCCGGCACGCGCAGAATTTTTAGTCAAACTGGTTTGCAGCGCGTGATAGGAGGAATGAGAGCCACTGCTAATTATGGTCTCGGCGCCATACCCTCCAGTAGGATTTCCCGCAGAATCAAAGCGAGTGTAAGGTGCAAAGGCCGGGCCAGCGCCGCCATAGCCATTGGGTGAAAAGATTCTTGCCAAGTGGACGCCGGCCGTACCGACGTAAGAAGCGCTGAACTTCACATCGCGAAAGAAATCGTGGTCCAGTCCGAGAGTATAGGACGCGACATACCCGTTGCGGAAGTCGCGTTGAAGGCCACTCACCGGCACCAATTGCACCTGGTGGCCAGGGACACTCGCCGAAATATCGGCCTGAAGGCGATCGAGGTCAAGGATGGTGTTTGGTTTCACACTTTGCGTGGTTCCGGCAGGAAATACTGGTTGCCCGTTGGTGGCGTATGCCGTTGGAACCTGCAGCGGGACAATGGTATTGCTGAACGGCACCGAAATCGAGGGCGTCGCACTGACGAAGGCGGGATATACGAACGGCACCCCGGCGGTGAGAAAGTTGTCCTGCCACAGATTTGGAAGCAAGGTTGTGATCGCCGCTCCCGCATGCAAAACAGTTTGGTGCGGCAGCGCGTAGTCCATCGCAACACGCGGACCCCATCCCCCCCAGTCCTGGTTGTAGGGAGGCTGTGGATCGACAACGAATATCTGTTTCGCAGTGTGGTCCAGATAGGACGCGGGTTTCGCGCCCGAGTCGAGAAACATCATGGACGATGTACGCTTGGTCGCTTCATGAATGCGACTGTTGACCTCATAGCGCAGCCCGTAGGTCAAGGTCAGTTGGGGCGTCGCTTTCCAGGTATCCATGAAATAGAAGTTGTATGCTTCGCGCCGAACCCCAGCTTCGTTGAATCGCCCGCCCGTCGGGGTGAACGGCGCAACCGCATAGATGCTGTAGGAGTAAGGTGTCGCCGTGAGCAAGCCAAATAGCGAATCGGGGAGTTGGTCGCCGGGTTGGACGTCGTGATTGCCGCTCGCCGAGGGGATAAAAACAGGCGAGTACGCGGCTCCGCTCCCGAAAGTATAGGTGCCGTTTGGAGCGATTCCAAAAATTGTGGAATCACGATTCACACGAATCTCTGCGCCAAACTTGAAACTGTGTGTCCCATGGATGGCCAACATGTCGTGCTTGAACTGGATCAGATTTCCGTAAGAACCGTAGATCGACCCAGCAGGGGCATTGAAGGCTTCAAAAAGGCCATCGCCAAAGGTGATGCCGGGGCGTGTATGGTCGATTGCGGGGAAAAACGGGGTGCTTCGGATGTATCCAAGCGATGTGTCCGACGTGAAGTGCGGACTGACCGTTCGCGAATACTTGACCGTAGCATTGCGCTGGTGATCGAAGAATTGGACGGCGAAGCGTGGATCGATCGCGGTCTGGTCCGGATTATTCGTCGGCCCCGTCACCTGATTGAGGCTAAAGCGGGTGAGTAGTTGCGCTTTGTCGGAAATCCTGTGGTCCACACGAACGGAAAATTGATCGGTCACGGTGGAAACTTTTGAGGAGGCCGAATACGTCCGTGCTCCGAAGCTTCCATTGGGAGTATTGGGGAGCGGGTATGCATTCAGAATGGGCACGACGGCCGGGTTAACCGGAATCGAGTAAGTATCGGTGAAATTCGGCCCGTTATAAACCACGGTACCCTGCCGTTCCGCAGCTGTCGGCACGCGCACGACTTGAGTGGTCCCAAGAACTTGCCGAAATCCCTGATACTCGCCGAAGTAGTACGTACGGTTTCTTCCGTCGTAGATTCCTGGCAGAACAATAGGGCCGCCATTGGTAAAGCCAAACTCATTCCGCACGAACGGAGGGATGCGCCGCCCACTCACGGATTTTGGCGGATCAAAGTAGTTGCGGGCATCGAAGGCGGCGTTGCGGACGAACTCAAAAAACGTTCCGTGGACCTGATTCGATCCAGAATTCGTCACTACGTTGGTGTAGCTCGCCCCACCATGACCGATGTCAGCCGACATGACGCCCGCATTCGACTGCACTTCATGGATGGCATCGACATTGAAGTTTGAGAATGTCGCGCCTCCCATCTCCGGATCGGTGGTGTCGGCGCCATCCATGGCGAACACCGTCGCCGAGCCACGCTGTCCGTTCACTGCAAATTGTTGGGTGAAGTTCGCAGCGCCATTGGTGTCGGTCATGGTGCCGGCGGCAAGCAGCAGGAGCTTGCTGAAGTCGCGCGAATTCAACGGCAGGCTGGATACTTCTGTGCCGGAAAGATGCTCGCCCCCGGATGACTCACTTCGCTGCGCACTACTGATTCCCCCCTCAAGGATTGCTCGCGGGTCTCCTCCCTGCTCGCTAAGGCGAAGGTTGAAGCTCAACGCGGAATTCTCCGCGACCCGAAGCAACTCTTTCGTGGCATAGACCTTGCCAGCAACTTCGACCGTGACTTTGTACTCTCCGGACAAGAGTTGGGGAAACGAAAACTCTCCGCTACTGGAGGTTATGGCCGGGGAAGGAGAATTGCGCTGTGCGGAATTCAGTCGGACGGTCGCGGCACCCACACCGACACCTTGCTCATTCGTCACACGTCCATTCCAGGGAACCGATGAATCAGCTCTGACAAAGAGTGCAGCCCCGACGAAACACACGGAAACTACTACCCGAAAGCGCATGTCAGGATTATAGACAGCAACGCAGCTGGTCGGCGGGCAAGGTCACTATCTGGGGGGCTACCCTTTGCGGATTGCGGGGCATGCAGAGTTAGTTTCCACGGTCGTCGATGACTGGCCCGACGATTGCCAGGCCTTCGCGATGGGACAACAAACCGGCTCACTCAAGAGCGCGGAATTTCAGCTTGTCCGACATTCGCACCAAGTCGGCAATCGAGGCGGCATTCATCTTCCTCATCACCTGGCCGCGATGCATCTTGGTCGTGACTTCACTGATTCCGAGTTGGTCGGCAATTTCTTTGTTCGTGAGCCCATTCGTGACTAGGTGCAATACTTCCCTCTCGCGAGCAGTGAGTTCGTCAAACCGTGTTTTCAAGGCGAGAAATTCAGCCCGCACGACCCGTTGGACCCGGTCATGCTGCAAAGCTTGCTCAATTGCTGTTAAAAGCTCGTGCTTCTGCACGGGTTTCATCAGGAACTCGATGGCGCCTGCTCTCAGGGCACGCGACGCACTCGGCACATCTCCATAGGCCGTGACAAAGATGATCGGAATCGAAATCCCTGCGCGCTCGAGAGCCTGCTGAAAATCCAGCCCATTCGCGCCCGGAAGCTGCAGGTCGAGTAGTAGGCAGCTGGGCACGTCGGGATGCTGCGCGCTGCGAAATTCTTCGGTTGAGCTGAAGAGGCGTGCGTCAAAACCGACCGACTCAAGAAGGTTTCCAAACGCCTCTCGAACGGAGGGATCGTCGTCCACAACAAAGATCGTCTCGCGCACCTGACTCATTTCATTTCAATCGGATTCTTACGTGCCAAATCTTTCCGCTGCGCGAGCCTTAGCCTTTGCGGCCTCTTCTTCCCGGTTCTTTGGGGGAACGGCAGTTTCGAGCGATTGCAGGAGTCGCGCCGATGCGCTCGCCACTTCATCGATGGCCACGGCGAAGGCCGCCTCATTCGCTTTCGAGGGCCTGGTAAATCCGCTAATCTTTCGCACAAATTGCAGCGACGCCGCGCGAATCTCATCCTCGGTCACTGGCGGATCGAAATTGAAGAGAGTCCTGATGTTTCGGCACATGAGGGTCACCCAGGACCTATGATATTGGAAGTTCAGGTCCTGAGTGGCCCAAAGAGCCGACACGAGCGCCGACCTTAGCGAATGGGACACTCAGCCCGGTTAAGGCTGGTGAGCACCTCAACGTTCCGGCGAGCACGGAATGCAGGTGAAAACAAGGGTTAGAAATGCGCACGCGTGGGGTTCTAAACCACGTCGATGCGCAAGGAGCCAGCGAGTTTGTCGGTTTCGCCTGTGAGCCGTCGTACCGCCCTTCAGGCTGCGTAGCGATCCAGCGCGTTATCGGGAATTCCGAACTCCTGCAGAGTCTCTGGATCGGTGCAGGCGCGCAGCAATCGCCGCCACCCGAGCCTGTGTTTGAGCCATTGGGCAACTACGGTGTTATTCCTCACATGAGCGCTGAGATCGCGCGGCAAGAGACGTTGCCACTCGTCCGAGGCTTGTTCGCCGGCGAGTTCGAGGTCATCCTTCTCCTCGCCGCAGCGCAGCTTTCGTACTTCTACTGCGTCTTCGTAAATTCGATACTCTTCGACGCCTGAGCCGTTACTCGCCTCGAGGCGAAGGGTCATCGGCATGAGCACCATTGATCATTTACCCCGTTCCCGGCCAGAGGTAATAGAGATGACAATTTTTGGAGTTGGGGACAATCAGGATGATCACCCAGACTGCTAGGTAAAGGACCGTATAGCGTGATTTCCTGAAACATAAACACCTGTGACCTGGCTTTTCAGATCACCTCATTGTGTGTGACACGCACGAGAACTACGCGTGTTATCCTCCGCGCCATGAGCATAAAAGGTCTTACCCCGATACTGAATGTCTCCGACCTGACTGCCAGCTTTGTCTGGTTTGAGAAATGGGGGTGGAAAAAGCTCTGGGACTGGGGCGTGCCTGCGACGTTTGGCGCCCTGGGCTCGGGGGAATGCGAAATCTTCTTATGCTATGGCGCACAGGGTGGCCGCGGGCGTGGTACGAATTCAACGACATTTCAACAGGATGGAGATGAAGGAGCCGACAAAGGTGTTTGGATGTCGGTCTGGGTGGAAGATGTTGACGCGATGTACAAGCAGTGCGCCGCCGCCGGTTTAGAAGTCACCTTTCCTCCAACCGATATGCCGTGGAACGTACGGGAGATGCACCTTCGCCATCCCGACGGACATGTTTTCCGTGTGAGTCGAGGACTCAATGAAGAGTAGAGCCCTACCTTGGGTGCTTGAATGATGGCCGCTCTGGATCCCTACGATCTGCAAAGATTTGTTGACGCCCAGGAACCGGTGTTTCCCAGAGTGCTCGTAGAACTCCAGCAGGGGCGCAAATATGGACACTGGATCTGGTTCATCTTCCCGCAAATGAAAGGACTTGGCAGAAGTTCCACGTCCGAGTTTTTTGGCATTTCGTCGTTGGCCGAAGCGAGGGCCTACCTGAAGCATCCGCTGCTTGGTCCGCGGCTGATCAAGTGCTCGGAGTTAGTCAACGCAGTCGAGGGCAGTGACGCGGAAGAGATCTTCGGCGACGTCGATGCGATGAAATTCCGATCTTCTATGACCTTGTTCGCCTACGCGGATCCAAGCAATCGAATCTTTTCCGCTGCGCTCGAGAAGTACTTCGCGGGGCAATTCGATTCACTCACGACCGCCGGCATTCAAGAAAAAGGGTCGGAAAAAGGGTCCTTGTAGGCTGCCTTCTAACCAGACCCATCCTGGCATTCCACTCTGCTGCGTCACGCCTCGATCCGAGGCAGGGCGGGACGAAGAACCCCCGCTTCCCCGCTCAGGCCGAAGGGTGAGCTGGAGCGGGAGGTCTTGATGCTCGGAGAGGCGACTCATTTCAGAGAAGCAATGTCGATCACGAAACGGTACTTAACGTCATTCTTGAGCAGCCGCTCATATGCCTTGTCCACGTCCTCTATGTCGATGGTCTCGATGTCTGCGGTAACGTTGTGTTCGCCGCAAAAATCCAGCATCTCTTGGGTTTCGCGGATGCCGCCGATAATCGAACCCGCAATCTTCTTGCGTCCAAACAGAAGGCCTGCCACATCAAGCGGCACGGGCTCTGGAGGAGCGCCTACGAAACCTAAGGTTCCGTCCTGGCGTAGCAGACTGATGTACGGATTTATGTTGTGGACTGCGGGAACGGTGTCCAGGATGTAGTCGAAGGTATTGGCATGCTTCTGCATTTCTGCATCGTTCGTCGAGTTGACGACTTCGTGTGCGCCCAGACGCTTCGCGTCGGCGGCTTTGTTGGGACTCGTGGTGAATACGACCACATTCGCTCCAAACGCCGCTGCAAGTTTCACACCCATGTGGCCGAGTCCGCCGAGACCGACGATACCGACCTTTTGCCCGGCCTGCACCCCGGCATGGCGGAGCGGCGAATACGTCGTAATCCCGGCGCAAAGCAGGGGAGCCGTTGCCGCAAGTTCCAGGTTCTTTGGCACGCGCAGCACGAAGTCTTCATCCACGACTACACTTTGCGAGTAGCCGCCATAGGTCACGCCTCCCAAGTGCTTGTCGGGCGCGTTGTAGGTAAAAATCGGCTGGCTCGCGCAAAACTGCTCTTCCCCTTTGCGACAAGCATCGCAGGTACGATCCGAATCCACCATGCATCCGACGCCAACCAGGTCGCCTTCGTTGAATTTGCTGACCGCAGCGCCGGCTTTCACCACCCGTCCGACGATCTCGTGGCCGGGCACACAGGGATAAACCGTTGGCAGTATCGCAGCGAACTCATTGCGTACAAAGTGAAGATCCGTATGACAAATACCGCAGTAGAGAATCTCGATCTGAACGTCTTTCGGTTGCGGCGTACGCCGGGGAATTGTGATTGCCGACATGCCGGATGTCTGGCTATGCGCGGCAACTGCTTTGGCTGGATAGGTTTTGGGGGATGGCGTTTCTTCGGGATACGGGATAGCTGGCATCGCACTCATGGGCAAGCTCCTTCAATGAGGTTTAGTTACGCTGCGATGGATTGGTGGAAGTGAACGTCCCGGTGGACCCTCAAATTCTAACGCTAATGGACGCGGTTGGGGCCTAAAACGTATGCCGCTGAATCGCAGCTCTCAATTCAAGAAATAGGTCTTATACAGCGTATCCCGCTGCACGGGCCTGAACCCTGCATCGCGGATGATGCGCCGGAGTTCCTCTTCGGTAGTGCAATTTGAAACGCCCGCAGCTCGGACCACATTCTCCTCCAACATCACTGAGCCGACATCATTGCCGCCGAAGCGCAGGCCCATCTGGCATACTTTCAGTCCCTGGGTCACCCAGCTCGATTGCACATTCTGGAAATTGGAGAGAAACAACCGCGAGATGGCAAGGTTCTTCAGATACTCGACGGCCGTGGCTTCCTCCCATTTGCGGCCTCCGAGCGCCGTGTTTGCCGGCTGGAAGGTCCAGGGTATGAATGCGGTGAATCCGCCGGTTTCTTCCTGCAGGTTGTACAGCACCTGCAGGTGATTGATGCGGTGCTCGATTTTTTCGCCGACGCCGAACATCATCGTGGCCGTCGTGCGCATGCCGAGATGATGCGCGGTGCGGTGCACGTTGAGCCAGTCTTCGGTCAGACACTTCAGGCGGGCAATGCGGTGCCGCACTTCGTCATCCAGAATCTCCGCACCGCCGCCTGGAATCGAGTCGAGCCCGGCATCGCGCAGACGAGAGATCGTGTCGCGAATGGTCAGCCCGCTGTATTCGGAGATGGCGATGATCTCCGACGCTGAATAGCAGTGCAGGTGAATTTTAGGAAAGCGCTGCTTGATACCTCGCAACATCTGTTCGTGCCAGTCGATCTTCAGGTCGGGATGGAGACCTCCCTGCATCAGCACGCCGGTGCCGCCCAGTTCGACGGTTTCGCGAATCTTTTCGTAAATTGTCTCGAAATCGAGAATGTAGCCCTCTTTCGCTTTGGGTCCCTTCAGCGGACGATAAAACGCGCAGAACGTGCAGTACTCAGTGCAGTAGTTCGTGTAGTTGATGTTGCGGTCAATGATGTAGGTGACCACGCCATCGGGATGCAGCTTGCGGCGCGCGGCATCGGCTTCCATGCCGATACCGATCAGATCGTCGCAGCGGTAGAGGTCGAGGGCCTGGGCCTGAGTGAGGGGCATAGCTTCTCGAGGTTCATTTTAACTGACAAGCGGCCTCTCGGTTCTTGACCTGGTTCTTGGCTGCAGATACCTCCCATTTCACGCCTGCTGTTTGCGGGGCGGCGACAGAATAAGGCAGACTTTTCAACGTCTCGTGAAAAGAGCGGGATTATCGCCCACTTTCACCGCCGAAAAAGCGCAAAAATTCTTCTTGACCTTAGGCTCGGTAAATGTTACATATTGTAACGTTACGATGACTAACAGAAGGACAGGACGTCTAAAGAATCTGGGAGAGGTGGAGCAGCTGGTCATGGACTATCTCTGGTCTGATGGGCCGGTGACGGCGGAACGCTGCCGCGAAGCTCTCGCCTCTTCGCGGCCCATGAAGGATTCCACGATCCGCACCATTTTGCGACGGCTCGAAGAAAAGGGCTACGTAAGGCATGCAGTAGAAGGCCGCACCTTCATTTATCGGGCATCGGATGAACGGCAAAACGTCGCGGTTCGTGCTGTCAAAGGCATCATTGATCGCTTCTGCGGCGGCTCGGCCGAAGAACTGGTTCTGGGCATGGTGGACAACGCCGTTCTGAATCGCAAACAGCTCGAAAGCTTAGCCCGCAAGATTGCTGAGAACGAAGGCAGGAGCGTTCGAACACCTGATCGAAGAGACATTCCCGAGTGAGAGGACGTTATGGCAATAGGGGGTTCTGAAGCCAGCATTGTTCTGTTGGAGCTTGTGAGCGCAGCCGCTCGAACCATGGTCCTTGCGGCAATCGCAGGCCTGTTGCTGACCGCGCTTCGGGTGAAGGCCACTCCGTTGCGGCTGTTCACCTGGACTGCAGTGCTGTATGCCGGCCTATGCATGCCGCTCCTCGGGGGAATGGCGCCGTCGATACAGATTCCGGTCCCCTTCGGCCTGTCACAAGCGGCTACGACCGCAAACCAGGTGAGGGGCAAGGCCACTCCCGTTGTTTCTTCCGCGCACCCGATAACCATCCACACGGTCGAGAGCGCTTCTGCGACGGACTCGAACCCACCGCTCGAAGTTAGCCAGCGGAACGACAAGGTTGGTCGCTCTTCCTGGATGGCTGGAGCGTTGGCTTCAATCCGTTGGAGTACCGTAGCGATCGGTATCTATCTCGCAATCGCGTTGTTCTTACTTACCAAGCTTGTCATCGGCATCGCGTTTGCGCGCCGCTTGGCCCGGTTGTCAACTCCGATTGATGACCCACGCGTCACCATTCGGCGGCTCGCGTCGCGGTCGAATCGCATGCCCTTTCCGGCGATCCGCGAATCGCAATCTGCTTCTGTACCTCTGACGATCGGCGTGCTCACTCACTCCATCATTTTGCCCACTTCCTGGCGTGAATGGGACGACGACAAGATTGTCGGTGTACTCACCCATGAAATGTCCCACGTCGCGCGCCGCGATTGCTTGTCGCAATACGTTTCACTGCTGCATCGCGCAATTTTCTGGTTCAGCCCGCTCGCGTGGTGGCTGAATCGGCACATCAAGGACCTTGCGGAACAGGCGAGCGATGAGGAGGTTTTGTCCCGCGGAGCCGATCAAAACCGCTACGCAAGGACGCTGCTGGCATTCTTGCAAACCGTCCAAGCAACGCCGGGGCGCGTCCGCTGGCAAGGTGTCTCGATGGCCAGTTCGGGTCGGGCTGAACGGCGGTTGGAAAAAGTTCTCTCCTGGAGAGGGGGTAAGAAGATGGCAACCAAAAAATCCGCACTCATAACGGTTGTTGCGCTGGCGATCTCAGCTTCATTTCTGCTCGCGGCAAGCCGCCCGGTCAATGTTGCTCAATCACGCTACAACGCAACCAGCGCGCAGGACCAGGCCGCTCCGGTAACGGCAGAAAAGCCCATTCCACCTCCACCGGTTGAGGCCTCGCCGGCTACCGCACAAGAGCTCCCATCGCCGAGCGCAATTTCGAGCCACGCAGCGCCGGCTCAGCCCGCCAGTCCTGGCACCCCGATGGTGGCTCAGCAGACTGAGGCGGGGACTCACCATGGTCATTTTTCCTACAGGTATGGCAGCGACGATGAGCAACGCTTCGTAATCGTCTCCGGCAAGACGGACGCTTTGACGATGTCCGGCTCCGGCGAGGATGCACGGCACGCTGAGAAGCTGAAACAAAGGATTCCTGGGGACTTCATCTGGTTCCAGAGGGATGAGAGGTCGTATATCATTCGCGACCAAGCAACCGTAGATCGGGCTCGTCAATTCTGGGCTCCGCAAGAAGAGCTTGGGAGAAAACAAGAAGCACTCGGAAAGCAACAGGAAGCTTTGGGCAAACAGCAGCAAGAGCTCGGAACTCGCATGCAAGCAGTGCGCGTGAAAGTCCCCGACTTGACCGCCGAACTCGACAAGTTGAAGGCCGAGCTGAAGCAGCTTGGCCCCGATGCGACTACCGCGCAGATCGCAAGAGTCCAGTCCGAGATTGGCCATTTGCAAAGCAGAATTGGGGAAATCCAGTCTCACGCAGGCGATGAGCAAGGAAAGCTTGGCGAGGAAATGGGAGCTTTGGGAGAGAAACAAGGCGAGCTAGGCCGACAACAAGGGGAACTCGGCCGCCAGCAGGGTGAACTTGCTGAAAAAGCGAGCCGAGACATGAAGGAACTTCTCGACGATGCCATTAAAAAAGGAGTTGCACAGCCGGAGAGCCCCGAGCCAGGCGGCGCGTCCTTGTAAGCTGGTCGGTGTTCGAATCTACTGTGCCCCGGAAGCTTTCGCTCTACGCTTTCGGGCTAACTCATCAAGCGCGGGAAACGATTGCGCTGCCGTGAGCGTCGTCTCCGGGGGATTCACACCGCTACTTAGACCCCGCGCCAGCATCTCGATGGCGGTACCGGTATTGGTTGGCACAATGATTGTCGCCGTTAGCGTTCCCCGGCGGACATCGTTCTGACCGGTCATTGGCACACCGTCAATTCCAAGGAACGGCAAGGCTAGCCAGCGGGTTCTCATTGCCAGATCGTCGAGTTCCTGAAATGCTTTCCGCGCGCCGATCGCCATGGAGTCATCGTGTGCACAAATCGCATCGAGCCCGCTGTGTTGCGACGTCGTCAGCTTCAGCCACGCGCTGACCGCTTTTTGAGCGCTGGCTTCAGTCCAATTCGCCCTGATGGTTTTCACCTGCACGCTCGAGGGCTTGGCTTCCTGCATCCCTGAAGCGCGCTGCTTGGCAGCCAAACTGTCCGCAGGACCATGGACCAACAGAATGGAGCCGCCATTCGGCAACAAGGCGGCGATCTGCCTGCCCTGAATGCGTCCGATCTCGGTGTGATCCGAAGTGATCGAGAACGCCGGAACTTTAGAGCAGCGGCGCAATTCTGTCAGATACTCCACATCGCGATTGAGCACAACCCACCCGATGCCTGCGGCAATCGCTGCTTTGGCGACTTGCGGCATCGCCGTTCCGCCCACTGGCTCGAAAATAATGCCTGCTGGTCGGGACTCAGGATTCGACTGGATTGCCTTGAGGAGTTGCTGACTTTGCAGCACAGCGTCGTTCTCCGCATACAGCAACTCGATGTCGACGCCCATCTTAGACGCAGCCTGCTGCGCCGCCAATGCCTGCTCCTGCTGATAGTCGTTGTCGCGGGTTGTCAGAGAAACTACAAACTTCGTTTTCTTCACAAACACCTCTCGTGATCAGTCCAGCTTAGCGAATCAGAAGAGCTCTGTAAGGTGACCGAGGTAACCCCCGGGCTGGGGAGGAGAAAGCCGCTGTTCCCTGTCGGGAGGCGTGGCGATGATGTCGCCCTGATCCAATCGGTGATTGTGGTTCAAGCCGCCTTCTGTTGAGGCTTGCTTGCCGCGGCGTGCTTATGGCGCGATTGCAGATACTTGGCAAACGTAAGCACACCGCCAATGGCGGCCAATCCTATAAGGACCAGCGCCGCTGGTTTGTAGTATTGGGAAAAGAAAGCAACAATCGCATCTCCATAGAGAGCTCCGAGACCAGCGACCAGGGTGTAGCGCCCGGCACGCCCGAGAGCCAGGGCCGCGACAAACTTGTTCCTCGGGTACTGCGCGACGCCCGCGGCCAGAAGTACCGGAAGAATAGGGAAAGGCGGTGGCAAAATTGCCGCCAGGAAGACGGCTCGGAAGCCCCACTTCCGAAAGCGACGCAGGATCTTCTCTGCCTTAACTTCGCTGAGCTTGTGCGCAATCGCCTGTTTCCCCCCTTTTCGCGCGAGCGCATACGTGATGTAGCCGCCGAGCACGGCACCTACAGTGGCCATCAAGGCGTAGTACGGCCACAAACGACGATCGCTGGCGGCTAACCAGATCGTTAGGACATCCATGCTGCCAGTGAGGGGCACAGCGGAGTTATCGGCGATTCCGAGCAGCACAAGCCCGGGGCCACGCAGGCGTAACAACCATCGCCAGATCAGTATTGTGCCCAGCAGTTCTGACGGGAGCAGCAGCATCCTTGCTTAGAGGCGGTTTGCAGCCAGGGAGTGGTACCAGCCAAACCCGCGCCTCAAAGGCAGGTCATTGCGATACTGGGGCTTCAACAAAGGAAAGTTTCGGGACTGCTGGCAGAATGCCGTAACGGTGTGCGTAAGCGTAGAACAGGCGCAACCCTTCCATGCACTCGTCATCCAAATGGAAATAGACGCTCGACGTGATGTAGTCGCGTACGGACTGCTCGCTAAGGCCTAGCCTCGGGGACCAGGCATGAACAATCTCTGAAACATTGTTGGCTTCGAGACCGCGGTCGCGAGATTGGTTAAAGATGGCCGACAGGTCCAGCGAGCAACTTTCCTGCGCTTCCCGGCGAACCGCCCAGAACGCGAACACAAACGGCTTTCCGGTAAAGCGAATCCATTCTTCCGCGAGATCCCACGTCTGATATTTCGCCCGATCGACCTGCAGGGCGGGATCGCCGATTAAGAGAGCAGCATCGTTGTTGGCCAGCATTAACTCGAGTCGCGGAGCAGATGAGGTAAATATTCGTTGCCCTCCCCAAAATTTTTCAAACAGCACCTGCGTGAGGGCAGCGGAGGTCAGCGAAGAGTTGTCGAGTGCGATTGTCTTAATCTCACCGAGCGGCTTGTGACTAACCAGCAGGATCGAGCGAACCGGCTGCTTTGATGCGATCGCCACTCCTGGAACGATCACTAGGTTCGGTATCGTGGCATAGGCGGCGGCTGGAATGATGCCTATATCAGCTGTCCCGCGGGCCAACTCCCTAGCGCATTCAGAAGGGACCGTGTAGGAAATCTCGAACTCTGGGCTGGCAAGTCCATGTTCGAAATCCCACATGAGTGGCGCGGTATTAAGGTAGGAGATCGCCGATATGCGCATAGAAACCAGCCTCTAGCTCTTAAGTCCTAGCAATCTACCATTCGAAGGAAACACAATCTGACCGTTGCCGAAACAAGTCCGTCTCAGGAACGATTGAGTTGTGCCTTGTTTGCTGGTAGCTAAAAGCCGCGGACTTCGAGCTTAGAAAAAATTCTAACATCCGGTGACGGATGCTCCCGAACTGGCGATTTCCATCGTTTCTAGCTCCCGCCCGGCCGTAACATTGGTTGGAATTCTGAACCCCGGATCGCCGGGAGTCGCGGTGACTTGGAGTGCCACGGGCACCCGCGAGGCAGCACCGGCGGGAGAAAACCTGTGGACAAGAACTCCCTGTCTGTGTACAACTTGCGCTGCCCGGGTCTCGGCAAGATGAATCTCAAGCTTTCCTGACTGCATCATTATTCGGGGAATATTCGCTCCCTGTGCGCGGGAAATCAATAATGACAAGAATCTCGAAGAGACACCGGGAATCGCGAAACCGAGCTGATTCCCTCCCAATCCCGCAGGGCGAATATAGCTGACGTTCCCGAGGAAGGCAGACGGCTCAGACGCGAACGTGAGTAATGATGGGCTCTCGCGCTTCGCCTTAAGGCGGCTCATGACTTCGCTTTTCGCCGAGATTAGTTGAGGTCAAGCGAAACTAGTTCCCCGCGGTTAGAGAACCGGACATAGTGGAGCTGAGAGCTGACAGTTTTGTCCCATTCGTGCTAGCTTCAAAAGCAATACCTGAAACCGAGGATCCATTGGCAAAGGGTTTAGTCATCGTCGAATCGCCCGCTAAGGCGAAAACAATTCAGAAGTACTTGGGCAGAGGCTACACGGTCGAAGCTTCGCTCGGCCATGTTAAAGATCTGCCCAAGAGCACTCTTGGTGTCGACATCGACAACGATTTCGAAACCGAGTACATCGTCATTCCCGGCAAGGAAAAGGTGGTTGCCAAGCTGAAGAAGCTTGCCAGCGGCGTAGACACGATCTATCTCGCGCCTGACCCGGACCGGGAAGGCGAGGCTATCGCCGCCCACCTTGCCGAAGAACTCGGCGACGGAGCCAAGAGGAAAAAGAAGAAAAAGAAGGATGAGGAGAACGGCAACGAGCGCATTCGACGCGTGACCTTCAACGAAATTACCCAACGCGCGGTGAAAGAAGCTTTTGAGAGGCCACGTGACATCGATCGACACCTGGTCGATGCCCAGCAGGCACGCCGTGTGCTCGACCGCATCGTCGGCTATCAAGTTTCCCCATTGCTTTGGGACAAGGTTCGGCGCGGGCTTTCTGCGGGTCGGGTGCAGACGGTAGCTCTGCGCCTGATCGTAGAGCGCGAGCGCGAAGTGAAGGCGTTCGAAAAGCAGGAATACTGGACGATCGACGCGCACCTCGCGGGGCCCAAACCGCCGGCGTTTGATGCCCGATTCCTTGGCAAAGGCGAAGAAAAGATTGCGATTCCGAACGAAGAGGAATCGAAGACGATCACTTCAACGCTGGAAAAGGCGGATTGGCTGGTTCGTTCGGTTGAGAAGAAAGAGCGCCGGCGCAATGCTACTCCTCCATTTACAACCAGCAAACTGCAGCAAGACGCATCCCGCAAGCTGCGTTTCAGCGTGAAGCGCGCGATGATGATCGCCCAGCGCCTCTATGAGGGCGTGGAACTCGGCGAAGAAGGTCTGGTCGGCCTCATCACTTATATGCGTACCGACTCAACCCGGGTCGCTCCCGAGGCTCTGACCGAGGTTCGCGAGTACATTGGTTCGAACTATGGTCCCAGCTACCTGCCCCAATCTCCCAATACATATAAAGAAAAGAAGGAAGCACAGGCGGCCCACGAGGCCATTCGCCCGACCTCGGCGACCCGCCACCCCGATCAGATCAAGCAGTATTTGAAAGAAGATGAGTACAAGGTTTACACGCTGATCTGGCAAAGGTTCATCGCCTCACAGATGACTCCAGCGGTTTTCGATCAGACAACGATCGACATCGACGCCAAAACCGCGAATGACACGTTCTGGTTCCGGGTCACGGGATCGGTCGAAAAGTTTGACGGTTTTCTGAAGGTTTACAAAGAGTCCAAGGAGGGCAAGGACGAAGAAGACGAGGAGCTGAAACACAAGCTTCCTGCACTCGAAGCAGGCCAGAAGCTCACGATGCGCTCTCTGAAACCGGAACAACATTTCACCGAGCCTCCGCCACGCTACAACGAAGCCTCTCTGGTCAAAGAGCTCGAAGAACGCGGAATCGGGCGTCCATCAACCTATTCCGCGATTCTCAGCACCATTCAAGAGCGGCAGTATGTCCAGAAACTCGGCGGGAAGTTCGTACCTACCGAAATCGGACTGGTCGTTACTGATCTTCTGGTAGAAAACTTCAGCGACATTTTTGATGTCCAGTACACCGCGCGCTTGGAAGAAGAACTCGACGAGATTGAGGAAGGCAAGGAAGGCTGGACGCAAGCGCTTGCGGACTTCTACAAAAAATTCGAAAAAGACCTCCGCTATGCCCAGAAGCACATGGAGAACATCAAGCGGATGGAGAAGCCCACCGACGAGAAGTGTGAACGATGCGGCTCTCCCCTGGTCATCAAGTGGGGTAAACACGGATCTTTCTATGCCTGCAGTGCGTATGACAAAGAGGATCCGAACAGCTGCACTTTTACGAAAGAGAATCCCATCAATCTGCCGGACCTCGATTCGGCGGACATGCAGGAGACTACGCAGGAAGAATATTGTGAGAACTGCGGCCGCGTGATGGTACTCAAGCGTGGTCGATTTGGGCAATTCATGGCCTGCACCGGGTATCCGGACTGCAAGACCACCCGTCGGCTCGATCAGGGAAAGAGGGTTCCCGATATTCCTCTGGAAGAGACGTGCCCGAAGTGCGGACGCAACATGGTGATCCGCCACGGCCGCTACGGCGAGTTCACCTCGTGCAGCGGATATCCGGAATGCAAGTACGTAAAGCAGAACTACATCGGCGTGAAGTGCCCGCTGTGCAAGGACGGCGATCTCGTCGAGAAAAAAGCGCGCAAGGGCAACACCTTCTACGGATGCAGCAATTATCCGAAGTGCAAATTTACCTCGGCCAACAAGCCCATTCCTGAGAAGTGCCCGACCTGTGGCAGCGAGTACCTGGTTGAAAAATATCTGAAGTCAGGGCCGGTGATCGCGTGTCCAAACAAGGAATGCGAGTACGAGCGGCCCAATGAGAATGTGCCGCAGCCCGCAGCCGTTTCGTAAGTACTCATTCTCTTTGAGGTTGTCGCCTCACCGTTTGAGTGCTGAGAAAGCCACTTTTCGGGTGAACCAGCAACTTCCTCGAGTCGGCAACGCGCTTTCGAAAACGGCTTAGCGCGGAATGACACTCGGGAAAAGACTAGGAGAAACGCGATGCCCAAGAAACCTACCGCACAAGACGCACAACTCATCATGCAACTCTATGATCTCCGCCGTGAGGCCGAAATGCGTAAGGCACGCGCATGGTTCGCAGGGTGGTGGCCTAACAGTGCGGAGGAAATATTAAAGGTGGTTCAGGGTGGAGGAACTCAGGAGAACGCATGGTTCCGTCAAGTGAGCGGCTACTGGGACATGGCGGCGTCCTTTGCCCTGCGGGGCGCACTGAACGAGGACCTCTTCGTCGACAGCGGCACGGAAATGTGGTTCACGTTCGCGAAGCTGCAGCCCTTTCTTAAGGAAGTTCGTGAAAAAGCAAACTCCCCTCTTCTTTACGCTCGGATTGAAAAGCTAGCTACCCGAACCAAGGCTGGCCAAGAACGTATGCAGATGATGGCAAAACGAGCCGAATCCATGCGGGCACGCGCGGCCAAGGCCTGATATCGGGACCAGATCGAAGCATTGCCTGTCGCTGCGATCCTAACGGCGGCAGTTTTGTCAGGAGATGTACTCCCGGATGTACTCGTCCCTGGTTTCGCGTATCTCCTGAAGATCGCCGTCGAAGATGATGTGGGCATCGCGAAGAATGAGGAAGCTGAAGGGTACTTCTGTGCGCGCATGCGGCGGGAGAGGCGTCATTTTGTTCTCTGCGCGATCAAAATAGTGGGTCGCCATGGTGAACGCGTCCTGCAGGCGATGGGTCACCAGTAGTGAGCTGATCTTATACATGTCGCGCTGCTTCACCACCAGTTCGATGATCGTGTTCGAAGTAACCGGATCGAGACCTCCGGTCGGCGAATCGTAAAGGAGCACCTCCGGATGGGTGATGATGGTTCGCGCGATCGAAACACGGCGCCGCATGCCCCCTGATAATTCGGAAGGATACAAATCTACCGTATGTTCTAGTTCCACGAAGCTCAACGCCTCGCGGACGCGCTCGTCGATTTCTTCTTCCGACACTTTGCCTTCTTCGTACAATCGGAAAGCCACGTTCTCGCGCACCGTCAGAGAATCGAACAACGCACTCTCCTGAAACACAATGCCAACGCGACGGCGAAGCTCAAACAATTGGTCTTCGGTCATTGCGGTGACTTCCTCGCCGAGAACAAAGATCCGGCCTGAGTCCGGACGCAACAATCCCAAAGCCAGCTTCAACAGCGTGCTTTTGCCCGAGCCAGCAACGCCGAAGATCGCTTTAGTCTCCCCGTGAACTAGTTCAAACGAGATCCTATCGAGAACGACTTTATCTTCGAATGCAATCGAGACATCCTCGAACTTAACCGTGATTTCGCCAGTCGGTTTATCGTGAACGCGCTTCTCAAGCGCGGATGGAGGCGTTGACATGGGAGGTTTATTGTCCGAAGAGGGTCATGGAAAGCCGGGTTACGAAAAAGTCTACCGTAATAATAAGGATGGATGAGGCGACCACTGCCTGGGTTGTGGCCCTGCCGACCCCCTGCGTTCCACCACGGGCAGTTATGCCGTAATAGCAGCCGACGGTGGCGATTATGAAACCAAAGAGCACCGGCTTGGCCAGACCCATAAAAACGTCCTGGAAAACCAGGATCTGCCACGCTGTGCTCCAGTACTGGTGGGAATCCACGCCAAAAAACAGGGATGACGCCACTCCGCCCCCGGCGAGGCCCAAGGCATCGGCGATGATCGTCAAGAAAAACAGCATGGTGACGGTCGAAACCACACGCGGTGTCACCAGCTTCCTCATCGGATCGGTACCCAAGGCGCGCATAGCGTCGATCTGCTCGGTCACCACCATCGACCCAAGTTCACTGGCCATGCCGGACGCGTTCCTGCCGGCAACCATCAGGCCTGTGATCACCGGGCCCAATTCCCGCACCATTCCGAGCGAGACGAGTTGACCAATCAAGGTAACCGAGCCGAAGCGCTGAAGTGTGCTGCCGCTGTTCTGCGCGAGCGCGGCTCCCGTAAAGAAGCCAGTCAGCGCGATGATGGGCAGCGACCCCCAGCCAATCAGGTCCGCTTGTTGCGTAGTATCCGCAAGGTAGCGGGGCGCGGTAAACAAGTTTGTAATCGAGCGGACCGCGATCAGTGTGTAGTCTTGAACAGACTTGATCTGCTGCTTCAGCCAGTCGCTGGGGGAAATGAGCTCGATGTCCATCAGAGGGAATATAGCAGAGAGCAGCACGCGATGAGCGGCGGAGTAATCAACCAGAAGGAAGGCCAGACCCGCGGAACCTTAGACATGGACCTTGCCCGAGTTTGCGCGCACTCGGCTCTCGGTTCCTAGTCTTTCCCCTTCTTCTTGATCTCGATGTTCAGCCGCTTGATCTTCTGGTTGAGGGTAGAAAGAGGGATGTGAAAACGATCTGCGGCCTCGGTTTGATTCCACCCGCACTTCTCGAGCATGGCAACAATGATCTGGCGCTCGCACTCTTCGATTACCTCGAAGAGCGATGCGTCGGCGCGAGTTTCCATGATCGGCAAAGTCGTGCCGCGGCCCGCGATGTGGTCGGGCAAGAGATCTTGTCCGATATCGGTAGAGGACGAGAGCACAACAGCGCGCTCCATCACGTTCTCCAATTCACGGACATTTCCTGGCCAGGAATAATTCATGAGCGGACGCAGCGCTTCCGGCGTGATCCGCCGTTGTGCTTGTTGGTTCTCCTCTGCATATTTGCGCAAGAAGAAGTCCACCAACAGCGGGATGTCTTCTTTCCTCTGCCGCAGCGCTGGCAAGTCAATGGTAATAACGTTCAGCCGATAGAAAAGATCCTCACGGAATTTCCCCTCGCGCACCAATTGTCGTAGATCCACGTTGGTCGCGGCAATGATACGGACATCCACCTGGATCTCATGCACTCCGCCGAGGTGCATGAACTTGCGGTCCTGCAGCACGCGCAGGATCTTCGTCTGGGTTTCCAACCCCATGCTGCCAATTTCGTCCAGAAACAACGTGCCGCGATCCGCGATTTCAAACAACCCCTTCTTCGACGCGATCGCACTGGTGAAGGCGCCTTTTACGTGGCCGAAGAGCGTGGATTCGAGCAGGTCTGCGGGCATCGAACCGGTGTTCACCGGGACGAAGGGGCGGTCACGCCTTGGCGAGTTCAGGTGCAGCGCCTTCGCGATCAGTTCTTTTCCCGTACCGCTCTCACCCTGCAGCAATACCGTCGAGCGGCTCTGCGCCACCTGGCCCACGAGATCGAAAATCTTGAGCATCGGCTCGCTTTTGCCCACGATGCTCTCGAAGTTGTAGCGCTGCTTGAGTGCGCGCTTCAGCTGTATGTTTTCTTCTTCTGCCTTGCGCCGAGCAACCGCCGCTCGCACGTCCGCCAGTAGCTTCTCGTTGTCCCACGGCTTCTGCAGAAAATTGGTTGCACCCGACTGCATCGCCCGCACTGCGTCTTCCACAGTGCCATACGCGGTGATCATGATGATGGAAAGCTGGGGATCAATAGCGCGAATTTCCGGCAATAAGTCGATTCCATTGCGGTCGGGCAGCGCCAAATCCAGGAGGACTAGATCGAAGGGTCGGTCCCCGAGCCTGGCCAAGCCCTCTTCCCCGCTCGCCGCGACGCCTACGTCGTAGCCTTCCAGTTCCAGCAGCGTCTGCAGCGACTCGCGGATTGCCGCCTCATCATCGATAATGAGCACACTTCCCTGTCCCGACATAAAGCCGGTGCTCGCGCCCCGAGAAATGACAGCCGCCTCAGACATTCACAGCCTTCCGGACCAATGGAAATTGAAGATAGAAGGTAGTCCCTTCCTCAGGAGCGCTCTCCACCCGAATCTTACCGGCATGCTCCTGGATAATTCCGTACGTAACTGACAATCCCAGACCGGTCCCCCGCCGCTCGCCATCTTGGGCAGAAGCCTTGGTCGTGAAGAAAGGATCGTAAATGCGCTGAATATGCTCTTGCGCGATCCCGCTTCCACTATCGGAGACCACAACGCTGATGCCATCGCCATTGTAGGTTGCAATCTTCAGCGTTCCTCCCCCGGGCATCGCATCTTTGGCATTCAGGAAGAGGTTGAGAAACACCTGCTGAAGCCGCCCGGCGTTGCCCTGGATCGTCGGCAATTGCGGCGTCAATTCGTCCTGCACTCTGATCTTTGTCGTCTTGAACTGGTGCTCCAGGAGATTCAGCGTATCGAGGATGACTTTGTTGATGTCCACTTCCGTAAACTCGGCGGCGCTGGTACGCGAGAAATTCAGCAGGTTGTTCACGATCTCCGAGGCGCGGAAGGTCTGTCGCGTAATCTTGTCGAGCAGCGCGCTTTTCTGCTCGTCCCCCTGAAGCTGCTTGGACAGCAGTTGCGCATAGGAAGAAATCACCGCTAAGGGAGTGCTGACCTCGTGCGCCACTCCCGCGGCCAGCAGGCCGATAGATGACAGCTTGTCGGACTGCGAGAGTTGCGCCTCCAGTTCCACTCGTTCGGTAATGTCATCCATGATGATGAGACGGCCGACCACGCTAAACTTTTTTGTGACCAGGGGGGCAATGGCAACGTTCACGATCCGCGTCTCGCCCGTCGGGGTTGCCAGCCGGAACTTGTAGAGGTTGTGAATTCCCGGGCTTTGCCGCAGGCGATAGAACTCCTGCGCGAACCCTCCGGACAGAACTTCTCCCAGCGGACGGGTCAGCGCCTGCCAGCGTGGCAGCGCATACATTACCTCCATCTGCGAGTTCCAGGACTCAATGCGGTCTTCTAAATCGACGGCCAGCACTCCGACGTTGATCGATTCGACGATGTTCTCGTTGAAATCCTTCAGGCGTTCGTATTGTGCAATCTTTTGTTCCAGCGACGCGTAGAGCCGTGCATTCTGAATTGCGATGGCAAGATATCCGGCGAGGGTTTCGAGCAGTTCAACGTCTTCGCTGGAAAGGAAGTCGCCTTCAATCGTCTTGCCGAGAGCTAGAACGGCGACCGTATGCTTTTGCGCCCGGCAAGGGATGTAGTAGTTGAGATCGAGTCGGGCGATGGTTTCCTGTGCGCCAGAGCTCTCCCGCGGAACATTGTGGGTGTTCTCGAAGAACAGGTGGCCTTCGGCGTTCTCCGGCCGGGGTGCACCCAAGAAGCCCAAGTCAAGCTGTCCGGTCTGCTGAATCCCAAATGACTTCGCCAGGACAAAACTTTCCTGCTCGTGGGCAAGAAAAATTGCCATGCGATCCACCAGCAGCGTGCGCGACAGTTGATCAACCACAGCGGTCAACATCTTGTCGAGATCGGTTTCGGCGTTCAGCTCGCGGCCAAACTCAATGAGCGTGTGGCGATAGTCATAGCGCTGGCGGTAGAACAAGCGATCCATGCGACCTTGGATCCAGTTGCGGAGCGGCTCGAACAATAGTGCCGTCACCGCAATGGCAAGCACCAGTCCAGCGGTCGTACCCGCGCCCGGCACGCGCGTATTCACGAACACACCAATCAGAGCGACGATGGTGAAGTAGGCGCACGCGATGGTGGCGGCGGCCAGCGCGTACGCCATCCCTCGCTTGAAAATCAGGTCAACGTCCATCAAGCGGTAGCGCACGATGGCATAGCCGAACGTTAGCGGCAAGACGCCGAGGAAGAGAACAGAACTCTTTATGCCGCTCAAGCCTAAAGCATAGGGAATGGCATAGAACAGCGTGTAGGGAGCGATGGCAAGAATCGTTCCACGGGTAACCCACTTCAACTGTTGCCGCAGGATCGGTCGATCGGCGTGGCGGTAACTGTACAAAAACACGACGGCGGCGGCCGTGAAGTAAATCACGAAATACACCACATCCAGGCTGTCCATCCGCCAGAGCAGAGTCTCACTCGCCTGCGAAAACAGTTTCGCGACGATATGGAAACCTAGCAGCGCTACGCCCGGCAGGTAGACCAGTGGCAGCAGCCATCGCCGTTTCTTCAGGATCACATGCTCTTCGGGGAAGGTCAGCGCAAAATGCAGGAAAATCGCGGGCTGCAGCAGCGAAGCCGCGACGTTGCCCCACAAGATCGTCCAATCAAACGCGTTCAGCTTGCCGGTGTAATGGAAGGCGTACAACACAAACGACGTTACGCAGAAGATGTAGAAATGCGTGGAGCCCGGCGCGGTCCAGCGGCGGAAGAGAACGTAGAGTCCGATGGCAAGATAAATCAACGCGATCAGCCGCAACCATGCGTTCGAGCTCCTGTCGCTGGTGGATAAAATCGGCGTGGCATCGAAGGTAAACTGGCCGCGCTGCAACGTGTAGTTCGGTTTCGACCACACGCCGTCGTGGTACATCTGAGAGACGAGGACGGCGACCGAGGTCACGGGGCGTGAGTCGATGGCGGCCACGCGGTCACCCGGTTTAATGCCTGCCTGGGCTCCGGGTCCCCTTGCATCAACCCGCGCGGCAACGATGCTGCCTTCGCGCTCAATCCACCACACACCGTCGTAAGGAGCAACGAACTGTTGCTCTTTGCGGAAGTTGATCCATCCCAGGGTCGCAGCAGCAGCCGTCAGTAGTACCAGGAACCCTGCGGTGAATCGGATTTGAAAATCTCGGTTCATCGAAAAATCGAGTGGCTGCCGCGATAGACTTGCCCACCGACATCAATGCACTTTGGGTGCCAACGCGCTCTCCCTTGGCCGCACTATAAGTCTCACGCGGAGAATCGTTTATCAAATTATAGAATCCAGGCTGCCGATCAGTTATGTTTTTTGGAAGATATCTCTGATATTCAGTAAGTCTATGCTGCGCTTCTGGTTACACGTCGATATTCCTTCCAAGAGGGTTGAAAAAAGAGGGGAGCCGAAGCTCCCCTTTACAGAAGCGACAGAGGCGATATCTGCATACATAGAAATCAATGGCTTGTAGAAAAGTTGTCCGGCGTCAGCTTTTGTTCGAAAACTTTGGATCGGGGGGTAGTTTGCGGACGTAGGATTGCTGTTCAATCGAGACGAGAGGAATCGATTTGACTCCAGTTTCAGAGAACCGGCAACTTGCCGGACTCACCGTTCATTTTCAGCGGAGCGGGCACGGCCCTGCTCTGGTTCTTATCCATGGGCTGCTGGGATACTCCTTCAGTTGGAGACACGTCCTCGACCGGTTCGGCGCCGAGAGAGAGGTTTACGCTCTGGACATGCCCGGGTCGGGTTTCTCCGAGTGTTCTGCCTCGCTTGATCCGCGTCTGCCCGCCGCAGCTGAGCGGCTCCTGACGTTTCTCGATATCAACGGGATCACCTCCTGCGATTTGGTGGGTAGCTCATATGGCGGCGCGACCGCGATGTTTCTTGCCGCAAAGCATCCCGAACGCATTCGGAGCCTGACCTTAGTCTCTCCTGCCAATCCCTGGTCGCACATTGGACGAAGGCGGCTCGCCCTGCTGCGCCTCCGTACCATCGCCCGTATCTTTCCCGCCATTGCCCGCAAAGTACATCCCCTCCATGGGCTTGCCATTCGTCGAATGTACGGCGACCCTCGCCGGCTGGGCCGGGAGACCTTGCGTGGCTACTCGCTGCCGCTCATGCGAAACGGCGTCTTTGAACACGCGGTTGCAATTACCCGGGGGTGGTATTCGGACATGGCGCAACTGGAAAGCCTGTTGCCCAGCATTTCCGAGATTCCCGTCCTGCTGCTCTGGGGGAGTAAGGATCGTGTGGTAGATCCAGCCTCCGCTCAGATTCTGACCGGCCGTCTAAAAAACAGCCGTCTGGTGATCATCGAAGGGGCTGGCCACCTTCCCTACGAAGAGTGCCCCGAGGAGTTCGTCTCCGTGGTCAGCAAGTTTCTCGACGAGTCCTCGGAGGCGAGGACTCGCCGGGAAGTAACCTGACACAACCCCGCATCGATGCTAGGCTCGGAATAGTTTGGCAGACACTTTGGCCAATTCGCCCACTTTCCGGAGAATCCGAGGGCTCATGCTCTACGTGAGCCATGGAAGTTCGGGCACCTGGCTGCGCTTTTTGGCTGCGGCTTTCGGTCTTGCGCTGGCCTTCGCGGCCGCGATCTTCTCAACCGCGTCTCGTGAGACGGGCAATCTGTTGGCGACCGTCATCCTGGCGTCTATCGCTCTGCTGCTTGCCACACTGGTCGGGCTCGCGACTGTCCCGTATCTGGCCCGGCGGGTCGAAGCCAACCGGGTCCGGGAAGCATTGGATTTCGAGGTCACTCGCTCTGGGGCCATCTACGTTGGAATCGTCGTTGTCATCGGGATCTCCGCGCTGAACACCGGGAACAACCTGCTCTACATCATCGTCGCGATTCTGCTTTCCGCGGTTTTGGTATCGGGCATGGCCTCTACTCTTTGCCTGCGTGGTCTCCAACTTGAACTCCGGATGCCAGAGCACATTTTCGCCAACGCAGAGGTCTACGGCACGATCAATGTGCGCAACCCGCGCAAATGGCTGCCGTCTCTTTCGATTAGCGCTATCCCGGCAGATACGGTGCGGGAGCGGAAGAAATGGAGTTGGGTCGCAACCCGGTTTCCTGTTCCCCCCTGGCGTCCACCAGAGAGACAATGGCTTCAGCTGCCCGATCGAAAGCTTCGCCGCATCTCGATTGAAACGGGCTCAGGGGTATTTCACCAGTCTGCCTACTTCCCGCTGTTACCTCCTGGAACCCAACTGCGAGCAGAGGTAAAACTGAAGTTTCGGCGTCGCGGACGCTATCAGGAACGCTTCAGCCTATCTACGCGTTTCCCGTTCGCTTTCCTAGCCAAAACGCGGAGGGTGGCCCTTGCTCGTGAAGTGCTTATTTATCCAGAACTTACAAACTCCCAGGAGGTCGTTGAGCTTCTTCCAGTGGTCAGCGGGAAGCGGGAAGCGTATCAGAAGGGATTGGGCTCGGATTTATATCGCATCCGCGAATACCTCCCAGAAGACTCGGCTCGCCATGTGGATTGGAAGGCAACAGCCAAGTCGGGAGCGCTCAAGGTACGGGAGTTTGCACGGGAAGACGAGCGCAGGCTACGAATCGTTTTTGATAACCCCGAGCCCAGGCTGCTCTCTGCCGAAAAGTACGAGCACATGGTTTCCCTTGCCGCCTCGGCCGCCTGGCGGATGGCAGAGCAGGGGGTTTTCCTGTCCTTCGTTTCTCATGAATATGAGGGCGCAGGGGATGTGTTCGGATTTCTAGAGCACCTGGCCACGCTTCAGCCGAAGGCTGGCCCCTCGGTCCTTGAAACCTTGTCCAGTTCGACCGACTACAGCCTCGTCCTCACCGCGCAGAAGCGCGGCTCGATTCCCGCCGCCATGTGGCCGAGTGGTTACTTCCTCTTCGTGGAGTGACCTATGTCCCTCAGTCCCTTGGGCTTGGGAGGTAACCTTTCAATGGTTACTTCGGTTCATTGGCCTTAGGTGACAAAGCTGGTACTTTCCTCACAACAGACGCAAATCGTGCGCCGCAGGTACGAACAATGTCCAGCCCCAAAATCCTACTCGCGCTTTGGATCGCGCAGACAATCATCGAGGTTGTTCTTGCGACGATTCTTTACTGCCGGAAGCTGCATAAGGATTTTCCAGCGTTTTTTCTCTGGATTGTTGTGCAGGTACCAGTTTTCTGCATCCAGTTCCCGATCTACCTGTACGGTCTACCAAGGGCATACTTTTACGTTTATTGGACCTCGACGGCCGTGGATCTGGTGCTTGCTTTCAAGATCATTTATGAGATCTTTCTCGATGTGTTCAAGCCTTACCATGCCCTGAAGGATCTCGGCCACGCCTTGTTCAAGTGGGCAGCGGTAGTCACCGTACTTGTCTCGGTCGTCCTTGTAGCCGTCAGCCCCAATTGGAACGATCCCATCCTAAACAGCATTCTTGTAGTGCAGCGTTGCATCCGGGTGGTGCAGTGTGGACTTGTCATCTTCTTGCTGGCATTCTGCCGCACCCTTGGGGTCAACTGGCGCCGGCTCAGCTTCGGAATCGCGCTGGGCTTTGGTCTAATGGCCGCAAGCGAGTTAGTAACTCTGGCGCTCTTTTCCGGCGGACGGATTAGAGGACCGGTAATGCAATCCTACGAAATCATTGTTTATAACGCAGGGCTGCTCTTGTGGGTGGTCTACGCCCTGTTGAACCGCCGGCGTGACCTGGTTCCAGTTCTCGTACCACAGCGATGGGATGAGGCTCTTGCCGATATCCAACCCGTTCTGTCGGAAGCTGACTCTCTCATTCCCATGTTCGAACACATGGTGGACCAAGCGCTCTCTAAGCGGGACAAAGCTCACGCCTAGCCAGAGTCACACCTAGCTCGAAAAACGCCTTCCCGTTCTGGAAACGGAACGCCTTCCTGTTTTATTCCTGTGTTACTTGACAACTGGGGTTATAATTCCTGCCACTAGGGTTTCCGCTCCCAGGGGACCCGCATGCAAGGAGAAAGTGTATGAAACGTGCGGTCAGGACCTTGGTCCTGGTGGTAGCCGTGGCTTGCACTTGCTTGGCAATGGCTAGACCGATCAGTAACAATACGCAATGGGGGCCAACAACGATTTGTTCGCCATCCAGATGCCCGTAAACAGCAGTTCCTTTTCGATATCATAGGCCCATGTTTTGGGCCTTTTTTTTGTCTCTTTGAACCCCAAATCAGGAAAGAGCTTTAGGAGAGCGTTTGTCCCGGCCTCATCTCACAGACTTCAATGTTCCCCACCAGTTTTTTCAACTCACTCGGACGACCCGTAAGCACCGGGAAAGTCGCAAAGTGCATGGGGATGACCGTCTGAGGCTTGAGCAGATTGCAGGCGTAAGCGGCTTCCCGTGGGCTCATCGTGTAGTGATCGCCGATGGGGAGCATGGCAATCTGCGGCGCATATAGCTCTTGAATGATTGCCATGTCGCCGAAGACGTTTGTGTCGCCGGCGTGGTAAATCTTCACGCCGTTGTCGAACTCAACGACATAACCGCAGGCCTCGCCACCATAAACAAGCTGATCACCATCTTGAATTCCGCAGGAATGGTCCGCATGCACCATGGTGACCTTGATGTCCCCGACCTGTTGGGTGCCGCCTTTGTTCATCTCGGCCAGATTCTTTACTCCCTTTTTCGCAAGCCAGCCGCAAAGCTCGGGAATACCAACCACCCGGGGATTGTGCTTTTTCGCGATTTCGACCGCGTCGCCAATGTGGTCGCCATGGCCATGGGTGATCAGCATGACGTCGAGAGACTTCAGGTTCCTTTCTGATTCCGGGCAAGCCGGGTTGTTCATGACCCAGGGATCGACTAGGACGCTCTTTCCCTTTGGTGTTTGAATGTGGAAAGTAGCGTGTCCAAGCCAGGTAATCTCCAGTCCATTGAGCTTCATTCTTGGTCTCCCATGCCCGGAACATTCTAGTTGTCGGCCCGATTTCGATTCAACGCGGGCGGTTTGGACGGGGCCTCCGGTGTTGGCCGCGCAGCGGCCCGGCAGCCGCAGACGCCGAGATCGTTGGGTTGCGGCTCGAATGGCGTAAGATGTTCGTCCGTGGACGAACTCAAGCTGCTTATTTCCCGCGACCAAATTGCGCAGCGCGTCGTCGAGCTAGCGCGACAAATCACCTCCGACTTCAGAGGCGAACCGGCGCTATTTGTAGGCGTCCTCAAGGGAGCGGCGATCTTCCTGAGCGATCTCGTGCGACACGTGCAGCTCGATGCCACATACGATTTCATCGCCGTCTCGAGCTATGGGAACCCGCGTGGCCCTAAGCAGGAAAGGATCTGGGATTCTACCGGAGAAGTCCGCCTTACCAAAGATGTTGAGCACTCCCTTCGCGACAAGAATGTCGTGCTGGTGGAAGACATTCTCGATACCGGTTTGACATTGAGCTTCCTCAAACGCCTGCTTCTCGGCCACCAACCGCGCCGTTTCTGTGTTGCCGTCCTGCTGGACAAGCCGTCCCGTCGCAAACTGGCGATTAATGCGGACTATGTAGGATTCACGATTCCGGATAAGTTCGTGGTTGGCTATGGGCTGGACTATGCGGAGAAGTACCGTAACTTGCCTGACATAAGAGTGCTGCCGGGCGTAGTGCCGAATGGGATCTAGTCGCGCCGACGGCCAACGAGCCTTTCCCGTTTTCCGCAACTCACGCTGCTATCATTGATCGGTGGAAATGGCGGTCGCAAAATCAGAAGTGCACACGCACGTAGATCCGTTGCTTCTCGAAGTGGCCGACGTGGTCAACACCACGCTCGACCTCGATACCACCCTGCGCCGTGTCGCGGAACTGGTGCGCAAAGTCATTGATTATGAGATCTTCGGCATCCTCCTACTCAACGAAAAGACGCAGGAACTCTACTTTCGATTTAGCGTAGGCCATCAGCGAGAAGTGGCCGAACGCCTGCGCATCAAGCTGGGCGAGGGCGTAACCGGTGCCGCGGCCCAAAAAGGCGAAGCCATTCTTGTCGGCGACGTGACTGCCGATCCACGCTACATCTCGGCTTTGCCGAATGTGCGTTCTGAGCTTGCGGTTCCGCTGATCGTGAAGAACCGCGTCATCGGCGTGATCGACATCGAGTCGCCGCAGCCCAACCACTTCACCGAAGAGCACAAACGGCTGCTCATGCTCATTGGTTCACGAATGGCCATCGGAATCGAGAACGCTCGGCTGTACACGCGCATCAGTCGGCAAGCGCGCACGCTCCTCCTGCTCAACGAAATTGCCCGGGAGTTGACCTCGATTCTGAACCTCGATGAACTCCTGAAGCGGGTGGGCGAGTTGCTCAGTCGGCTCATCGATTTCCAGATGTTCAGCATCCTGCTGCTTGATTCCGCTGGAACCACTCTGCAACACCGCTTCTCTCTCCGCTTCCAGGAGAACATTCAGTTGAAACACGACGTTCCGGTCGGGGAAGGGCTGGTTGGTTATGCAGCGCAGCACAAACAAGCCGTTCTGGTCCGCGATGTCAGGAGGGATGCGCGCTACATCGAGACCAATCCTGAGACACGGTCGGAATTGGCGGTGCCGCTGATTTATAAAGACAACGTGATTGGCGTGCTCGACCTTGAGCACACCAAGCGCGGATTCTTCACCGACGACCATCAGCGCACGATCACGACCCTGGCCGCGCAAATCGCCATAGCCATTGAAAATGCGCGTCTCTACGAACAAGTTGCTCGACAGGAAAAGCGCCTGGAGCGCGATCTAGCAATGGCGCGCGAACTGCAATTTCGCTTGCTGCCGCAGTCGCGCCCCAAGCTGGCGAATCTGGAGATCGCGGCTAAGTTTTCTCCAGCTCGCGCAATTGGCGGCGATTTGTACGACTTCCTTTCTTACTCGAACTCGCGCCTCGCACTCGCGATCGGTGACATCAGCGGCAAAGGTGCGCCAGCCGCAATCTACGCTGCGCTCGTGAGTGGAATTCTTCGCTCGCACGCTCCCATGGAGCCGGGTCCAGCAGAAATGCTTGCCGCCGTGAACTACTCGCTGGCAGAGCGGCGAATCGACGGGCAGTTTGTGTCCCTCATTTATGCGGTTTGGGACGACGAGAGCCGTACTCTGCAGGTTGCAAACTCCGGTCTCCCCCGCCCCGTCTATTGCCACAAAGGCAAACCGCAGTTGATCGAGGCCACGGGCCTGCCGCTCGGTTTGTTCGATGACGCCGAGTATGACGAATTCACCTTTCAAGCGGAGGCGGACGACGTTTTCGTGTTCTTCAGCGATGGCATCCTTGACGCCACGAATAAAGCCGGCGACCTCTTCGGCCGCACCAGGCTGGAGAAGATCATCAACGGCTGCTACGGCAATTCCGCCGAATCCATCGTGAAATCGGTTTTCAAAGCCGCCGCAGAGCACGCCAAGGGGGTCGAAACGTTTGACGATCAGACGGTCGTGGCCATCAAGGTGAAAGGGAGTACGTCGAAGCGCAAGTGAGCGAACTTCATCATCGGCCTCCCGGCTTTCTCTACAGCTCTGCCCGAACAACGCGAGAACTGCGGTGCGAGCGTGTGCCGCTTGCGACACTGGCAAAGCGGTTTGGTACACCTTTGTACGTCTATTCGGCGGGCATGATTCGCGACCGCGTAGAAGCCTTTCAAACGGCCTTTGTCGCGCAGGATTATGCAATCTGCTATTCGGTCAAGGCGAATTCGAATTTAGGTATCCTGAGGCTGCTAGCATCGCTCGGCTGCGGATTTGACGTGGTCTCCGGAGGTGAGTTGCAGCGCGTCGCTCGCCTGGGTCGGAGTGCTACCAAGACCATCGTCTTCTCCGGCGTCGGTAAGACCGTAGCCGAAATGGAAACCGCGTTGAGAGTTGGCATTCTGCTCTTCAACCTGGAGAGCGCGTCAGAACTGGATTCGCTGGCTCGTACCGCAATCCGACTTAAGCGGAACGCGCGAGTCGCCATACGGGTAAACCCAGATGTTCCCGCCGACACCCATCCATACATTTCGACCGGATTGCACAAGCATAAGTTCGGGGTGCCCATTGCGGAGGCACGCGAACTGTACCGGCGGATCGCGAAAGCGAAATATCTGCAAGTTGCCGGCGTAAGCGCACACATCGGATCGCAAATACGAGATTTCTCCTCATTTCGTGAGGCCATGGAACGCGTGGCCGAGCTCGTTCGCCAGCTCCGGCATGATGGACATCAAATTCAGTTTGTGGATGCCGGCGGCGGCATGGGAATCAATTACGGCGATGGGTCCGAGGACTTTCGCAGTCTGGCGGCGGAATATTCGAAAGCCGTGACCGGCCCCTTGCAAGGACTTGGAGTCAAGCTACTGCTCGAGCCTGGCCGAGCAATCGTGGGCCCCGCAGGCGTGCTGCTGACGCGCGTGATCTACAGGAAAACCAACGGCGAAAGAAAATTCGTGATCGTCGATGCGGCCATGAACGACTTGATTCGTCCCTCGCTTTACCAAGCTCACCATCAGATTGTGCCGGTGTCGTTAACCCACTCAGAAATCGAAGTCGTGGATATCGTCGGTCCAATCTGTGAGTCTGGAGACTTCTTCGCTCGCGACCGCGAACTGTCAGTCACGAAAGAAGGCGACCTACTCGCCATCCTTGACGCCGGTGCGTACGGCATGGTGCTCGCCTCAAACTACAACACACGCCCCCGTCCGGCAGAGGTCCTCATCGGCGGTAAGTCCGTCAAGGTCATTCGCAAACGCGAGACCGCGGCCGATCTAATGCGAGCAGAGCTGTAACCGCCTGGAGGCAGGCCGCGAGGAACATCGAGACCCCGGAGGCTTTGCAGTTAGCGCGGAGACTCCCGATTCGCGCAAGAAATGATCCCCTTGCTTGCAAGCCCACAACCGGCATGATCGACACTGCCCTGTTTGACCAGGGGAGACAAAGGGAAGACGCAATTGGCCGCGGAAGCCGGTCCGAGTCAATACGGAACTTCGTTGGTGGGCCGGTGGGACGCGTTCTCGTAATCGTCTGAGGTCACGCGATAACATCGCAACCGGGCTTGTCTACGCTCCAGGTCAGCAATAGGAGAGTCGGCAGCGTATTTGAATTGCGTGCTCGGAGCGCCCGACCTACGCTGCAATTCCCGCACTTGCCAGAGCGTCTCATCGCAAGTCGCATCGCGAGTCGCCTGCACTCGATGCACGAGAGAATAGCTCAATCCAAAGGACGAGAGCGGGTTTTGATAGGGAAGAAAGTCATAGATCAACTTCACGAATCGCGATTCATTTTTAGCCAGCTCCTGCTCCGCAATGAGAACTTCGTCGTTAGCGAAGAACGAAGTGCGGGGGTAGGCAATTTCAACCGCGATCAACCGCACCTCGATCGGTTCCTTTCGGGGCGCGGGCCAGCGGGATTGGCCGTGAGCAGCAGAGATGCTGCCGGCACACACCAATCCGGCCAAGACTAAGGCGCTGAGTACACTCCGGGTAGTCATGGCTTACGCTGTATGTCTTCGATGCACCGGACCGGGAGTAGGCTACCTGTGCATTATGTCGAAGGTTTTCAGACCGCGGCATTATTACATGAATCGCAGGCTCGAGTTTGTGAAGGGAATGTAAAATCCTGCGTGGTATAATCTTAATTCGCCTGCTCGATTCCAAGGCAAGCGAGGCGTCCCATGGCCGTCTCCTATACGGGCGATTCCTGATCCCGAATCAGCGCAATTTTGCCGGGTCTCCGGCTCACACAAGTTGAATGAAGGCGAGGTATAACCATGTCTGGCCATTCAAAATGGGCCACAATCAAGCATAAAAAGGGCGCGCTGGACGCCAAGCGCGGCAAGATTTTTACCCGCCTCATCAAGGAAATCACCATCGCCGCTAAAAATGGCGGTGGGGATCCCGACTCCAACCCGCGCCTGCGCACGGCGATTGCTGCAGCCAAGGCTGAGAATATGCCGGCCGATAACATCAAGCGCGCGGTGCAGCGTGGTACCGGCGAATTGCCCGGAGCAACTTACGAGGAGTTCACGCTAGAGGGCTACGGCCCGGGCGGTGTTGCGGTCATGCTGGACATCAACACCGACAATCGCAATCGCACGGTCAGCGAGATTCGCCACGCCTTCGGCAAGAATGGCGGCAACATGGCCGAAGCCGGGGCGGTTTCGTGGATGTTCCACAAAAAAGGCGATATTGTTGTTCCGAAAAGCCTCGCCAGCGAAGACGATCTCATGGGCATCGTGCTCGAAGCCGGCGCGGACGACCTGCGTGACGATGGCGAGAATTGGGAGGTGGTCACCGACCCAGCGTCGTTCGAGGCCGTCGTCGAGGCGGTGAAAAAAGCCGGTATTACTCCGACATCCGCCGAAGTCGCGATGATTCCGCAGAACTACATCAAGCTCGAAGGCCAGCAGGCGACCACCATGATCCGCCTGGTCGAAGCCCTCGAAGAGCACGACGACGTACAGAACGTGCACGCGAACTTTGACATTGACGCGAAGCTCTTAGAGGAAGTCGCTGGATAGCTTTCACGATTGGATTTCAGCCCAGGACTCGCTCCTGGGCTTTTGTTTTTGCTCAATGCGTTGCGGCGCGCACGTTGACAATGATCCTGCGATACGACGTCAACTGCGGCGTGCCCTCGTCGGTCACGGCCAGGATCACGTGGACGACGCCGTTTCCCTTGCACGGCACGACCCCCGCCAGCCATGCGGAACGACAAACCGCGGTGGGCGTGACCACGGCCTTTGCCCTATCCGCACCGTCAATCTTCACATCTGACAAATTGGTCTCCGTGCCACCTGCCTCGGGATAGACAAACCACTTGAAATGCAGCCTTTGATTGTCAGGATCGCTGCTGCGACTGGCGTCAAGGACGAGCGGCTTGCCGACCTCAGAGTCAATCTCAATCGGAGCGGTTCCCACCTGCCCATTCACGTCGACGACCGGATTGTGATTTGCATGCGCGAAATGCTTGATCGTCCAGTCCATGCGCGCGGCGAAGTCGTTCTGGTAGGCGTCGCGCCAGCGCCAAATCGTGGCCTGATCTGAGGTGTGCTGCTCGCCGTCCACGCCAGTTACAGTGTCTTGCGACGCTTTCGTGCGGAAGAACTCATCCCCTCCTTGCGTCCAAATCGGGTGCGTCTCACCGTAGGGCTGCCGATACACATAACGGCCGCCCCAGCCTCCCCAGTCGGGCCGGCGATAAGCATTCAAGCCGTTGTCGACCAGTCCGAGAAACGAAGGCGTATCGCCTTCCATGATGAATAGAAACTTGGGATAGAGCTTTCCGAGTGGGCCCTTGCGAACGTTCGCGTCGAGCCACTCGTTTGTAACCAGAGTAGTGTTTGCACCCGCACAATTGCGGTAATAGGCGTCACCGCTGATGCCAGTCCAAGTTGCGTATGAGTATTCCTCGCCATTCGGCGGTGATGGCCGGACGATGTAGAACAGGTTGGGGAACTCTCGGCGCAACCAGGGGCCCGCGTCGTCCTGGTCGTTGATGGAATAAACCCGCAGCTTGCTAACGAACTTTTCAACGTCGTCGACCTTGCGAGTGGCACGAAGCTGCAGCAGCGCTTGCGCCAGAGTGTTCGCCCCTCCCCAGATGCTGATCCAGAGGGGGCGCGGGTCATTGCGATCTGCAGCCCGGATAATCGCCTCGGCGCCAGGCGACATTTTCTCCGATCCGGTCGCGGCCATCCCATACCCTGGCTGGCCGCTGAAAACTTGCGCGTGCAGATACTCGGCCGTAGGCCACCCTTTTGCGTGCTGCAGTAGGTTAGGCCTAACCTCGCCATAAGTGTCGATCAGCTGGTGCATGGTCTCGGGATGCGACGCTGCCTTCTGCCAGGTAGAGGTTGATGCAATCAGCGCCTCGACTTCGAATTGGTTGGAGTAGAGGAGAAAGCGGACGAGCGACATCTGATCGTCGGGTTCGTTTCCAATGTCGCTGATCACGATCACGCGTGGACGGCCGGGGAAACCATCGACTTGGGTGGGAGCAGGTTTCTGTGCGGAAGCCCACAAGCAGCAGCTCGTAAGGAACAACACCAGGGTCCATTCGCAACTCCGTTCGCGGTGTGAGGCGGCATTCATCTGGTCAGACCAGCAAGAGATTTTAACCGCAAAGCTCGCCGGGATACCGAAAGGCAGCAAGGAACCTCTCTCGATCTGGTGTTCTCGGTGGTAAATCTTCTGCGACCTTGCGGCTAACTGCTTTTGACTTTCCTTCCCGCATCCATCGCGCGACTGGCCAAATACCCTGTAGTGAAAGTGATGGTGGTTCCAATCGCAACCCACCAGGTCCAAGGCACATGACTGAACTGCCACAGGTAAATCTCCGAACTGAACCCGATAAACATTCCAATCATGGCGCCGATTTCCTGCGCACGCTCTGTCAGTACGCCCAAAAGGAAAACGCCCAGCAGTGCTCCGTAGGCGATCGAGGCAATCTGCAGGCCCACCTCAACCACACTCGGTATGCGATTGAGGCAAAGCAGCGCGAGCACGAACAGGACGCAAGCCCAAAAGACCGTCGCGAAACGGGAGACTCGGAGCCGGTCGTGCTCATCGGTGTGGGGGCGCAGACGCAGGTAGAAGTCGAGAATTGTGCTCGATGAAAGCGAGTTCAGCGCCGCGCTAAGGTTCGACATGGCGGCCGCTAGGATTGCCGCAATCAGCAAGCCTGAAATCCCGTGCGGCATGCGGGTCACAATGAATGTGGGGAAAATTCTGTCGTGGGTTCCGAATTGGGTCGACGGAACCATGTAGTAGGCAAAGAGCATGACGCCGACGATCAGAAATAGCGCAAACTGCAGGAAGATGCCTATGCCGCTAGCGAGCAGCGCGGCTACTGATTGCTTTTCCGTACGCGCGGCCAGCAGCCGCTGGACGATCAACTGATCCGTGCCGTGGCTTGCCGTTGTGAGGAACGCTCCGCCGATCAGTCCTGCCCAGAAGGTGTACGGCTGCCAGAATGTGGGGGTGAAGTCGAAAACCTGCAGTTTCCCTGCCGAGTTTGCCAGGTCGTGGATGTGGGTCCAACCCCCAGGCACGAAATGCAAGATGGTGACGACCCCAAGGATGGTTCCGCCTACGTAGATCACCGTCTGGATAACGTCGGTCCAGATCACCGCGGCAAGTCCGCCTTCGAAGGTGTAGATCAGGGTCAACAATGTGATCAGCGCGATCGAGGTCAGCTCGCCCGTGCCAAGAGCAATGGAGACAACAATCGAGACCGCATACACGCGAACCCCTTCTGCGGCAGCGCGAGTGAGTAAAAACAACCCTGAGGTCAATAGTCGCAAGTTCGGCCCGAAACGCTTCTCGATCAGCTGATATGCGGTGTACAGGTCTCCGCGGAAATAATGCGGCAGGAGCACGAAGCTGATGATCACGCGCCCGAGGACATATCCCATCACCACCTGAAGGAATGTCAGATTGCCGTCGTATGCGACACCAGGGATGCTGATAATGGTGAGCGTACTCGTTTCTGCCGCGACGATCGACAAAGCAATGGCCCACCAGGGGATATCGCGCCCCGCCAGAAAGTAGTCACGCAGGGTACGCTGCCGCTTGCGGAAGCGGATTCCAAACAACGTGATGCCGACGAGATAGACGGCAATGATCGCGAAATCGAAACGGGAGAGTCCCATGTGCTTGCATCAGCGTAGCGCGTATAGCATTCGATCTGTGGGGTTGCGTTGAGGGGTATCCGAAGAGTGATCAGTCGGTCGCAGCCCCCTACCCGCCATTTGGACGAAGGGTGGGGCTGCCTGGACCGACGCCGAACCGCCACGAGCCAAGGTTCGCTTCCACTACACTACAGACATGCCTGTTTCCGTGGTCCGGCTGCGTCGATGGCTGGTCATTGCGATGATTGTCGTGTGCGTGATGGTGGGCGGGTCGTATCTGTACTTGCGACATCGAGTTACCAACGCTCTCAAGCAGGTTCCGGGGAAGATCGGCATCGAGATCCAGCAGAGCGCCCAACAGTTCACCATTTCAAAGTCCGAGCAGGGGCGGACGATCTTCAAACTGCAGGCTGGGAAGGCGGTGCAGTTCAAGCAAGGAGGCCGCGCCGAGCTGCACGATGTAACGATCACGCTTTACGGGCATGACTCGTCGCGCTTCGATCAGGTGTACGGCGAGGCGTTTGACTATGATCCGCAGTCGGGGAACGTAACCAGTAATGGCGAGGTCTCGATTGACCTGCAATCGAACCCTCAGGGGATACTGCATCCCGACCAAACCATGCCTCATGAATTGAAGAACCCAATTCACCTCAAGACCAGCAATGTGGTGTTCAACAAGAACAGCGGGGACGCATGGACCCCCGCAGCAATTGAGTTCCGTGTGCCGCAGGCGAGTGGTTCAGCGGTGGGAGCGCGATACCTGGCCAAAGAAACGGCGCTCACCCTGGAATCGCAGATCAGGATCGTGATGACGGGAGCGACGCCGGGGACGATCTTTGCCGACCGCGCGCTGTTGCAAAAAGCACCGCGAGAAATTGTGCTCAAGCATCCCCGTGGCCAGACTCCGGTGCAGCAGGCACAGGCGGAAGAGCTGACGCTCTTCCTGAACGAAGACAACACCTTGAATCATGCCGTCGCGACTGGAGGCGTGAAGATGACGGCCCGCGATCTGGCGGGCGAGCCTGCCCGTGCAGAGCGAACAAGAGCTTCAGGAGTTCGCTCCCGGCAGGCGGCCCCTGCCTGGTCTGAGGTCACCGCACAGCGACTCGATGTGAACATGCAGCCAGATGGCGATGTGAAGGACGCGGTTTTCTCCGGCAACGTGGAGTTTCATAGCACGGGGGCACAAAGTCTTTCCGGTTCCGCCGCCCAGGCGATCATGAGTTTTGGCCGCGGAAACGCATTGAACAAGGTGCACGCGGATGGCGGCGTGAAACTCGTGCAGGTGGCTTCCGGAGATTCCCCTCAGAATCAAACCGCCACGCAGGACTTGGAGATCGCCTCCCCGGCTATGGAATTCTTTGTTGTTGATCAAAAGCTGGCCCATGCCGAGACCATTGGCGCCCCAGAAATCGTGCTGTCGCCCGCTACCGCCAAGCTTCAAACGTCAACCAGCGGACTGGCGGCACCCGCCTCGCCGACCGTTTCTACTCGCATTACCGCAGACAAGTTTGTGGCCAAGTTCGATTCACTCGGTCAGCTCTCGAACGTTCACGGCACCGCTAATGCTCGCGTCGTTTCACCAACGCCACCCCAGAATGGCGTGACCCAGGCTGAGCGCATCACCACCAGCGACACCATCGATGCATTCTTGCGTCCGGGAACTGGAGTCGATTCGGTTGTGCAACAGGGCCACTTCGCCTATCGCTCGGGAAGCCAACAGGCTTTCGCCGGGTCTGCTCGCTACACATCCGGAGATCAGATGTTGGTGCTCAGCGGATCACCGCGAATCATCGACGCAGGAATGGAGACCACCGCGCGTGTAGTTCGCCTGAACCGCGCGACAGGCGACGGCTTTGCGCAGGGAGACGTGAAGACCAGTTATAGCGATCTGAAGCCACAGGCAGGCGGAGCTCTGCTCGCAACCTCTGATCCAGTGCACGTGACCGCGGAGTACATGGCTGCACGTGCAAATCCCCCACTGGCAACCTATACCGGCAACGCGCGCCTGTGGCAGAACGCCAACGTAATCGAGGCTCCCTCGATCCAATTTCAGAAAGAGCAGCGAAGCGTAGTCGCCGGCTCCTCCGGGGACCACAAGGTCTCAACCGTGCTGATTGGGACAGATCAGAAGGGCAATGCCAATCCGGTAACGGTCACGTCAGCGAGGCTCGTCTACAAGGATTCCGATCGTAAGGCGTACTTCGATGGCGGGGTTACCGTGAGGGGCTCTGACATGACGATCACAGCCCGGCAGATGGACGTATTCCTTGCGCAAGCGTCTCCGATCGCGAACGGACGCACGTCCTCCTCCGTGCAAGACGGGAACAGCGTGAATCGACCTGCAGTCGCGGGCTCTGCACCCGCCGAGCCGCCCCTCTCGCCCGCCCGTCTCGACAAAATCGTCGCCACCGGCTCTGTCGTGATCACCGAACCGAAACGCCGCGCGACAGGCGAGAACCTTACCTATACAGCATCGGATGATAAGTTTGTGCTAACCGGCGGACCGCCTAGCATTTTTGATGCCGAACATGGCAAGATTACCGCCGTTTCGTTGACTTTGTTTAGGCGCGATGGTAGGGTCGTGGTTGAAGGTGACAAGAGCTCGCCAGCTGTCACTGAGACCAAAGTGGTTCGCTAAATGCAAACTCTGGCCGCCGAAGAAATACGTAAGTCCTATCGGGCGCGTCAGGTTGTAAACGGCGTTAGTCTCAGCGTAAGTCAAGGCGAAGTTGTTGGATTGTTAGGGCCTAACGGAGCCGGCAAGACCACCACCTTTTATACGATCGTCGGCCTGATACCGCCCGACACAGGTCGAGTCCTCATCAATGAGGATGAGATCACCGATGTGCCCATGTACCGACGGGCGCGGCAGTTCGGGATCAGCTATCTCCCCCAAGAGGCGTCGGTTTTCCGAAAGCTCACGGTCGAGGAGAACATTCTCGCCGTGCTGGAGGCCCAGCCTGTCTCCTGGCATGAGCGCCGCGAGACCATGGAACAGCTGATCGATCAGTTGGGGCTAGAGCACATTCGCCTGAACCGAGGGTACGCGTTGTCCGGTGGCGAACGAAGACGAGTCGAGATCGCGAGGGCAATGTGCATCCAGCCCAAGTTCATCCTGCTGGATGAGCCGTTTTCGGGGATTGACCCGATCGCGGTGCTGGATCTGCAGAAGATCATCAGCAATATGAAAGCCAGCGGGATCGGCGTGCTCATTACGGACCACAATGTGCGCGAAACGCTGTCAGTAACCGACAGGGCGTACATCATCAACGAGGGCAAGATTTTCCGGCACGGAACTCCGGAGCAGTTGGGCAACGACTCGGAGGTGAGAAGGGTGTATTTAGGGGAGAGTTTTAGCTTGGTCTAAGGCAAGTCGTTGGTCCTCGGGCGTGGTCGTTCGCGAAATCGGCGGTGAGCTAGAACAATGGACCGCGCAACCTGAGCGCCAATCAGCGACCAAACAATCTTATGGTTCTTCTGCAGCCCAAACTTCACCTGAAAGTCTCGCAACGCCAGATCCTCACTCCTGGCCTGGTGCAGATGGTCAGTGTGCTTGCGCTCAACAAGCTTGAGCTCAAGGACATGATCAACGCCGAGATGGTGGAGAATCCGGTCCTTGAGGAGCTCGAGGATTCGGTTCCGTTGATCGACGACGTTGGCCGTCGTGAAGAAGAGCGCGAGCGCGTTTCAACCGTCTCCGAAGAAGCGCCGACCCCGACCAGCGAAGAAAAGAAAGATCCCTTCGAGGAGATCGACTTTGGGTCATTCTTCAAGGACTACCTGGATCCTGGCTTTCGTAGCCCCAGCGACTTCGAAGAAATCGAGCGACCATCTTTCGAGAACTTCCTTTCCAAGCCCAGCACCCTGACCGATCACCTGATGTGGCAGTTGGGCTCGATTTCGACTCGACCTCCGGTACGCGAAGCCGCCGAACTGATAATTGGCAATCTGAACGAAGACGGATATCTTATCGCGAGCGACGAAGAGCTACTGGGCGAAGTCGCCCCTGCCTCGCCTGCAGAGGATGCAGCGAAGACCGAGCACCTGGTTCAGGAAGCAACCGCACTGGGTATCGGCGAGTCGAAAGCTTCCGGAGATCCTGCAGAAATTCTCGATACTCCTTTCGGAGCAGACGACGCAGGAACGGCAGCAGCTCTTTCGGCAATCGAAGACGGCGACGTGCTACTGAGTTCCTCTGCCTTCAGCGCAAATGGCGACTCGGCACACGAGACCACCGCCTCGCGAGCAACGCAACCAGCGGTTGCACCACCCCTGCCAGTGAAAGCGCCCGCCGCATCGAGCAACGGCACGCGTCCCACCTACAAACCCAGCTTCACCCGCGATGATCTTCAGGAAGCAATCGAAGTCATTCGGCAGCTTGATCCCCCGGGTGTTGCCTGCCGCAATCTGCGCGAATGCCTGCTTTATCAGTTGCGCTATCATCAGGCGCAATACGAGCGAAACGGCAGTGGAAACGGCACCGGGCAGACGCTGACAGACGCAATCTCCATTGTCGATCAGCACTTGAGAGCGCTGCAGAACAAGCAGCACAAGGAGATTGCAAAGGCGATCAACCGCCCGATTGAGGCGATCCAGACTGCGCTCGATTACATCCGTACGCTCGATCCCCGGCCGGGCCTGCGCTACAACAAAGTACAGGCGAGACTCATCGAGCCAGATGTGGCGTTCGTGAAGCACGGCGATGAGTGGATCGTTGTGATGAACGACGACGATGTTCCGACCCTTCGGCTGAACCCGTCCTATCGCAAGCTACTCAGCAAGGAAGGGAACGATCGCGATACGCGCAACTACGTCAAAGAACGATTCAAGAGCGCGGTGCAGCTGATCAAGAATATCGAACAGCGCAAGCAGACCATCATGAAGGTCTGCTACACCATCGTTGCGCGCCAGCAGGATTTCCTGGAGCGGGGCATCGACCAGCTCAAACCGATGATGATCAAAGAAGTCGCCGAGGAGATCGGCGTCCATCCTTCCACGGTGAGCCGAGCCGTCGCGAATAAGTACGCGCATACGCCGCAGGGCGTCTTCGAATTGCGCTACTTCTTCAGCGAGAGCGTCAACGGTCCCGAAGGAAGTGGCACTTCACTGCTCATCTTGAAACGGCGAGTGAAGAAGCTGATCGAAGAGGAAGACCCGAGTAAGCCGCTCACCGACGATCAGATCACAAAGATTTTGCAGTCGCAGGGGATTCAGGTCACTCGCCGTACGGTTGCGAAATACAGGGAAGACATGAAGATACCCAGTACGCATCAGAGGAGAGTAAAGAAATAGTCCTTGGCCGTTGTTTGCAGTGCCGGTTGTACATGCCTCACCCCGGAGGTTGCGTAATGAACGTGGAATACACTGGCAGGCACTACGAAGTAACTCCCGCAAACCGTAAAGACGTAGAGGCTGGTCTAACCAAGATCCGCAAAATCCTCCGCAACAAGTTCGACACCAAGGTAATCCTCGCCGTCGAAAAACGCCGCCATAAAGCGGAAATTACCTTGGCATCGCGCGTGGGGCCATTGGTCGGTCTTGCCGAAGCTGGCGACATGAAGGCCGCGATCGGTGAAGCCCTCGAGCATCTTGAGAAGCAGGCGCTTCGGAACAAAACCCGCATTATTACAAAGAAGCGCCGCCACAACGGCAAGAATGGAAAGTGGAACGGAGAGGGCGAACCCATGCCCACGGCGAAGGCGGCAGCAGCTAGCGGATCAGGCCAAGCACCCACGGCTACGATGGTGGTGCACAAGTTCCCGGCCGTGGCGAAGTCAACCGAGGTCCATCTGGTACGCACTGATGAGGCCGTTGCCCTACGCCCGATGACGCTGGAAGAAGCGATTAAGGAAGCTCATTTCCGCGATCGAGATGTGTTTGTCTTCCGCGATCCCAAGGGGAAGCTGATGGTGCTTCATCGCACGCGCGATGGCAGGATGGAGTTGATTGAAGCGCCGTAAACAGCAACTGTTTCGTTGTCAGTCGCAGTGGCCATAGGACAAAAATAGTGGCCTAGGTTTTTCCAGCCCGCGGCCATCGCCTCGGCCACTTCTAAATCTCGCCCTCGTCGTTTCTCTCGCTCTTGGCCGGGCTCATGGCTCGTCCGTCGTTTGCGTGGCGCACCTCAATAGATCCGTTCACATTGCTCAGACGGATGTGTGTGCCTCCACCGCCGAGGGTTCCGTGCAGGTCGTGCCCGATCATGTGATTGCTGGAATGCAGGCCGAACTCGTTCGAAATCTGTCCGTGAACAGAAGTCGCTTCGAGGCTGGCCTTTGCGTCGGAAGGCAGGGTGAGTTCCATGCGTCCATTGACCGATTCGAGATCGATACTTTCCCCTGGCATGCGGTCGAACCGAGCCTCCAGCGCACCGTTTACCGTCGACAGCTTTGTTCTATTGGTTAATCCATGGGCAACCAGCTTCCCGTTTATGCATTCCGCTCGAACTTCCCCCAACACTCCCGTCACGTCTAGCTGGCCATTGATCAGCTGAACCTCGTCGAGGCGCGCATTGCGAGGAACTGTGATGGTGTATTCCACACTCGAGCGGTGACGGTTGTCGTAGGAGTCCTCTTGGGAGCGGTATTCGGTGGAGATGGAAATGGAATCAGGATGGGCGTTGACTCGAATCTCCGTGCTCTTGAGGCCGTCTTCATCGTCCGCGCGCTTTACCGCATCAACCTTGACCTCGTTCCGGTCCCAAGCCAAGATGTGTGCCGCCCCATTAATGTTTTTGAGCGAGAGCTGGCCATCTGCCGTCAGAGCATACGTCTGGTGAAATTCTTCTTTCACCCAATCGCGATCCTCAGCGTGCGCGAGGGTGGCATTGAGCGCCAAGGCCGTCAGCACCCCAAGCACCGCGCCCAACCAGGTTGCTAGATTCCGTTTATTCTGCATCGCCGTTCTCCTGGATGTTCTTTAGACGGACGCGTCAGGAATTGGTTAGCCACGCTTGTGCAGATCGGGAAGATGGCAAGAACGGGAGCTACTCGTCGCGATGAACAGTTTTCGGCGAAAATGCCGGAAGACAAACGGCAACATACTCGGCGCCGCCCGACGCAGGCGTTGAGTACTGGACCCACTCACCGGGATTTGTGATCACAGCTTGCCCGGCATGCACATCGAGACTTCCGCCCTTGTGCTGGACTCTCAGAAGGCCCTGCAGCACGAGTGTGAACTCGACGAATTCCGGCGTTTGTCCCGGCTCAACCCAACCTTCCGGGCTGCGCATGTGTGCAACACTGGCCGTCGAGGTTCCACTGTTCACGCGGCCAATGTATTCGTCGATGATTTTGGGCCTATTTCCCGCCGCTTCGATCCGAGTCGGCTGCGCGATAAGAGTCGGCATCCCAAGAACTATAGCAGTCTGTTTACGCCAGGCTGCCACAAATCGTTCCCAATTTTGAAGCTCAGGGCGCACGTCCTCGCGCTTAGCGTCAGCCCAGAAATTTCGAATACTCTGGCCTCCACTATCAAGGGATGGACCCTCGGCTACGATTGTCCGCCCTTTCGCGGAAGGTCAGTAACCCTGCGCTTTCGCCGCCTGGCTTCTCGGACTGGACCTGTTGACCAGCTCCTCCAGCGCAGGCAGAGACTTCGGCACGGTGAGCGTTTTTTCCGCAGGAATCGTCCCCGTCCGCATGGCGTGGGTCAGCATCTGGATTGCGCGATCGGTATTCGGAGGTACAAGCACAGTGGCAGTCAACAACCCTTTCTGCAGCCACTCCTGTCCGGTTGTGCGAACGCCATCGATGCCGATGTAGGGCACACCAGTAAATCTCTGGCGAACGTCTGGATCCGCAATCTCCTGAAATGCCTTGCGGACTCCGATGGCCATTGCATCATTCTGCGAAACGATCACATCCAGTTGCGTCTGCAGGGAAGTCGAAAGTTTCAACCACGACCCAATGGCTTTATACGCACCGGCTTCGGTCCAGTTCCCTTTCATCATTTTCACCTGCACGCCGACGGGTTTGGTGTCGTACAGCCCGGCCATACGCTGCTGGCTGCGGTGGACTCGGCCGGACCTTGCATCAGGAGAATGGAGCCTCCCCTGGGCAGTAACGCAGCCACTTGTTTGCCTTGAATGCGTCCAATCTCTTCGTGGTCCGAAGTTA
>Ga0134127_10000131_pt1 | contig 92902 bp, 69 predicted proteins | sample KB31753_FD_96459 | JGI IMG/M metagenome (GOLD analysis project Ga0134127, IMG submission 96459) | Terrestrial soil microbial communities with excess Nitrogen fertilizer from Kellogg Biological Station, Michigan, USA - KB3-175-3 | ecosystem: Environmental > Terrestrial > Soil > Unclassified ... | reverse complement strand
CAGCATATCGCTACTGGATAAAACGCCTGTAAATGAACTACTTAAAAGAATAGACTACAAAGATGTCAAAGAACTAAATTATAACCAACTGTCACTCAGCTTGTTTTAAGTGGACAGTTATGAGTTCTTGTACTTAAAAGACAAAAAGATTATTCATTTTATCCTAATGGCAGTTTGTCAGATAAAGGATTCAACCTTCCAACAAATTCGTAATTTTGCGCCATGAGCACTACCGCCATAAAAACCCTCCCCGGCCGTTATTGCAACTCACTTACCGAATATTCGCGGTTTGTAACGCGCGAGGTGGCTATTGGCGATGTGCCCCTGGGCGGAAATAACCCCATCCGCATCCAAAGCATGACCACTACCGATACCATGGATACCATGGGTACGGTTGAACAGTCGATCAGGATGATCCAGGCGGGATGTGAATACGTACGGATCACGGCGCCCAGCATTAAAGAGGCTCAAAACCTGGCCGAGATAAAAAAACAGCTCCGGGCACGCGGCTATACCACGCCGCTGGTAGCCGATATCCATTTTACCCCTAACGCCGCCGAAGTGGCCGCCCGGATCGTTGAAAAGGTTCGTATTAACCCGGGCAATTATGCTGATAAAAAGAAATTCGACCAGATAGATTATACCGACGCTCAATATCGCGCCGAGCTGGACCGTATTTACCAAAAGTTTGCGCCGCTGGTAAAGGTATGTCAGGAGTATGGCACGGCGATGCGCATCGGCACCAATCACGGCTCGCTGAGCGACAGGATCATGAGCCGTTACGGTGACACCCCGCAGGGCATGGTGGAATCGGCTATGGAGTTTATGCGGATATGCGAGGCGCTGAACTACTATAGCCTGGTGATCAGTATGAAATCCAGCAACCCGCAGGTAATGGTACAGGCCTACCGTTTGCTGGTGGAGACGATGGTTGCCGAAGGAATGAACTATCCCCTGCACCTGGGCGTTACCGAAGCCGGCGACGGCGAAGACGGTCGCATTAAATCTGCCGTAGGCATCGGCACGCTGCTGGAAGACGGCCTTGGCGATACCGTCCGCGTGTCCCTGACCGAAGAACCGGAGGCAGAAGCACCCGTGGCTATTGCGCTGGTGAACCGATATGTGGAAAGGAAGGTGAAAGGTGAAAGGCGAAAGGCGAAAGGTGATATTATCGATGAAAAAGACCTTTCACCCCCCGCGCACAATCCATTCGAATACAAACGCCGCGAAACCTATGAGGCTAACGCCTTCATCGGCGGGCATATGGTGCCGCGGGTGGTAGTGGACTTGTCGCGGCAGAATTTAAAAGACCCCTCGATACTGGATGACGCCGGTTATTTGTATTCGCCGGTACTGGATAAATACAATATGGCCGAGCAGTCGGTGGATTTTGTGTATTTAGGTCATAACTTGCCTTCGTTTAATTTTCCCGGCAATTTAAAACAGCTTTACAACTATGGCGCGTGGCAAAAACTGGCGGACAAAACCATGTGCCACCCGGTCTTTACGCTCAGGGAGTTTATTGAAGCGGATGACCGTTCATCAGCCTTAAACCTGGTACAGGTTAAAAACGGCGATGTGGATGGCGACGATTTCGGTGCGCTGCCCTTTGATAAATCAGTCGTATTTGTGCTGGAAACCGGCGAATTGCATGGCATGGCCGATCAGCGCGCTTTCTTTTTCAAAATGGAAGAACTGGGACTGGATGTGCCGGTCATCGTCAAAAGGTCTTATGATTTTCCAACTCAAGACTTAGGACTTAAGACTCAAGACTTGCAACTTCAAGCCTCCGCCGACCTCGGGGCCTTGCTGGTGGATGGCTTTGGAGACGGTATCTGGATAGATGCCTCGCAAATCGACACAAAAATTATTACTTCAACATCCTTTGGGATATTACAGGCGACCCGTTCGCGGATATCGAAAACGGAATATATCTCCTGCCCCAGCTGCGGACGGACTTTGTTCGACCTGATGGTGACTACGCAGATGATCCGCAGTCGTACCAGTCACCTTAAAGGCTTAAAGATCGGCATCATGGGCTGCATCGTAAACGGCCCCGGCGAAATGGCCGATGCGGACTATGGTTACGTTGGTTCCGGGCCAGATAAGGTGACCCTTTACCGCGGCAAGGAAGCAGTGAAGAAAAATATCGCCTCCGTTAATGCACTGGACGAACTGATCGGCATTATTAAGGATGATGGGAATTGGATTGAGGTGAGTTAAGCTGAGTCAAAAAACAGGCTAAAACGTCGGTTGCTAATGGCAGATTTGGTATAAGAGACGCAATATTTTGCGTCTCCTGCGTACAGGCCGAGTCTGCATAACAGCCGCGGGTATAGCGGACAACACCGCTTTTTACTTAACAAAATTCACAGGTAGCGTATAAACCACGGAAACGGGTTTACCATCTTGAACGGCCGGCTTCCATTTTGGCATCATTTTTAAAACCCTAATCACCTCGGTATCATTCAACTCGGTGAGACCTCTCACAATTTTAAGGTCGATGGGCGTTCCGTCAGGCTTGATTGTAAAAGAGGCAAATACCCTGCCATTCTTCATTCCCGGTTTCCAATGAATATTTTTTAACATAAATTTTTCGTAAGCCGAAGCCCCGCCGGGAAATTCAGGCATTAGTTGGGCAGTGCCGATAAAACCCACCACCAGATCACGCTCTGCCTGTTTTTGCTTTATCACCGGATTTAGCGACTTTTGCTGTCCGTGGGCTTTTTCGTTCAAAAGGCTGACACCAATCAGCAATGCGGCTGCCGAAAGCCACTTTTGCCACTTTTTTCCCGCTTGGCAAACGGGCATCGTTTGCGCTTTAGTATACCGGCCGCAAACATCATTGCCATTCTCTCCCACGATCTTTAAAAACTCCTGCGCCTTGCTATTCGTAAAATCATAAACCTGTTTATTGCAATGATTGCAAAACCTGGAGCTGCCGAGGTCTTCCATTTCGTCCCATTTTACAGGGCACGAAAATCCAAGTTTTATATTTGTAATCGGCTTATCCATTTTTAATTTAACGGTTTAAACCCAGCAAACATATCAGCCGATTCTGCCAATGTATTTATGGGCACATAATCGCATACTTCAGCATATTCGCCCCACATTTTCAGCACTTCGGAGTTTTTGTGAGCGCCGGCAATAGCTTCAGCCGAAAGCCATTCAAAAACTTCCAGGATAGTCCCGTCTTTGGCTTCCATAATAATGGATTCACGATCAGTTACCAAACCTTCGGCCTTTAAGCGCGGCAGGTGCGTTTCCATTAATCTTTTCAAAGCGTCTTCTTTCCCCGGCTTTGGTTTATAACAGGCAATAACAATCTGTCCCATTATCAGCGATTTATGTTTTAAATTTAAAAAAAATAAGATTAACTTTACAATTCAACCGGGCCGATTCGCAGTTACGGGTCTGCGCAGTATTATAAAAGATTTTTAAAAGTCGAATTTTTGCAGACCCGCTGAAATCATATTCCGGTTGATTAACTATTGATTTTGACAGCCAACCCCGGGGCTTTTATGATGAGAAGGATAAAAATTTCCGGCCTGTTACTGCCACTTTTTTTAATAGGGTGGGCGCCTGTGGTTATTGCACAGTCATACGCACGCGGGCTGGTATTTGACGATGCCGCCTACTCCGAAATGCCAAAAAAGGCGCAGCTCACCCGCGCGCTCGATACCGTGCCCGCGCGCGCTTCCATTAAAGAGTTTTCGCCAACGCCAAAAAGCCAGGGACAATATGGTACCTGCACTGCATGGGCTTGTGCCTATTGCGCCCGTACCATGGTAGATGCGATCAGGAACAACTGGACAAACAAAGATTCCATTACATTACGCGCTTATTCGCCGGCTTTTCTTTTCCGGATGAGCAGCGCTGACAATTCCTGCGAGATCGGGGTCACCCTGGATGCTGCACTTCAGTCGCTAAAAAACAAAGGCGGTATCCTTTTTAACGATATGCCTATGCTTTGTACCCCGGCCATCAACACTGACCAGGTGAGTAAAGCCACAGGCGGGCGGCTGCGGGATTTCGTCCGTCTTTTTGATCTCACCTCAGCAGATAAATTTAAAATTCAAGCTGTAAAAAAATCAATAGCCGAAAAAAAACCGGTCGTTATAGCTATGCTGTGCCCGCCCTCGTTTAATCACGCCTATCATAGCTGGCAACCGGCGGAACAACCATCCCCGGAGTATGGAGGCCACGCCATGTGTGTTGTTAGTTACGACGACACGCTGTACAACGGTGCTTTTGAAGTTCAGAATAGCTGGGGTGAAAACTGGGGCTACGAAGGCTATACGTGGATACGGTACAACGATTTTTCGCGATTTGTGAAATATGGTTTTGAATTAGTTGACCTGCCCGATCCGAAGCCGCAAATACCGGATCTGTCCGGCTCCCTTAGACTGCTGCTTTCCACCGGGGGCGAAATGCAGGTGAGCCTGAATACCGCCAAAACAGACTTATCCCAGGCATCATCAACGGTTTCAGCCCAGCCGCTTACGGTTTATCAAACGGCGCATGCCTATGGCTCGGGTACCCACTTCCGGATATACCTGTCAAACAACCAACCGGCTTATGTATACGCGATAGCATCCGATTTGAGCAACCAGTCGAACAAATTATTTCCGTATGAGGATGGGATCAGCGCGGCGCTAACTTATAAGAAAAATGATGTGGCCATCCCCGATGAATTTCATTATATTGAGTTAGACCCTAACCCCGGCGAGGATTTTCTGTGTGTATTGTACAGTCGTACCGAACTTAATATTAACGACGTGGTCGCAAAAATTAATGCCGGCAGCGGCAGCTTTAACCAAAGGGTATACCAGGTATTAGGCAACCGGATGGTTAATGCAAACGATATTAAATTTGACGCTCAAAAAATTGCCTTTCAGGGCATTAGTAACGGAAAAGATGTTGTGGCGCTGATGGTTGAGTTAGCGCATAAATGATAGGATTAAGTAAAATACCAAGTATGAGACGAATTTTTACTCCTTTTTGCTTTGCCTTTTTATTGATTTGTTTTTCGCGGGGTGCGCAGGCGCAATCGGTTATTTACCAGGCAAGTTTTAGCGGCAGCCAGCACGATTGGTTCGACTACAGCGATACGTATACAACCGAGAAAATTGCGAACAATAAGTTCTGCATCACGCAAAAAAGAAATAAATCATCGTACCGCGCGGTGGAGATAGCCGTGGAGGACGGCAGAAATTACCGGATAGAGACGACAGTAACCCATGTATCAGGTGATGAGGAATCGGCTGCGGGGCTGGTCTTTGCCGGCGACGGCGAAAACAACAATTATTTTTTTACCATTTCGGCCTCGGGAAATTATTTCTTCGCCTATCGCGAAGGAGGCGTATTTAAGGCGATCATCAGAGCGACCAAATCAAAAGCGATAAAAAGAGGGGCCAATGCTGCCAACAAGCTGGCGATAGAAACGGATGCAGATAATTTAAGGTTGTATATAAATGACCAGCTTATTGCAAAAACTAAAATGGGCCTGGCTTTTGGTAACGACATCGGCTTTATTGCGGAACGGGAGCAAACGGCGGCATTTGATTATCTGACGGTAACTTACCTTAAAGATGCAACGGATAATGGCCAGCCGGATAAGCAAGTGGCTGTTCAACCGGTTAAAGATCAGGCCAGTCATTCTGCCGGAATTGTTCCTGCAGCTATCGTCACGCCTGCGGCGGTAGTAGTTCCTCCCCCTGTAACCATTTCGAATACTACAACAGTTAAAGACACCACCAAACCGGCGGTAAGCCCTGCCGCAAACGTTACGGTAAACCATACTGTTGCTGTTAAGGATACAGGCGCGAGGCAAACTATTCAACCTGCTAATACCGTTGCTAACCAACCGAAAAAGGACACGGTTAAACAGCCGGCAAGTACCGTTGTCGCAACCGTAGTGACCCCCGCGCCAAAAGACTCGGTCAGCCAGTCAACGCATGTAAATCCCAAAAACGATCAGCAGGTTAAAGATGTCGCAAACGTGGTAGTAGCTCCCATCGTACAGCCCGCGGTAAATAAGCCGGTCAGCGCAGCGATAACCCAATTGGTTTATTATACTGATTTTACAAAAGATGACGAAAACGGATGGACAACGCAAAAAGTCGATTCGGCGTTGGTCAGTCTTGACAATGGAACATTGAGGATAGCGAGAACAGGTAAAAATGGCTATACATCTATCCTGTCGTCGGCCAAAACCCAGGTTGACATGCGGCGCAACTTCATCCTTGAGACGGAAATAACGCACAACAGCGGGTTAAAAAACTATGGGTATGGCCTGGTGTTCGGCGCCGACAGTTTGCAGCAATATTATTTTTGCATTACCGATTCGGGAAGTTATTATATCAACCAGGCTGATAAAAATATTTTTCACACTATCGTAGGCTTTACCGCTTCAGATGCTATTCATATGGGTGATAATGTTAAAAATAAACTGACCATTAAGCATATCGATGGACAGTTATATTTTTATATCAACGACCAAAAGGTTGAAACGCATGTTGATTTTACCTATTCCGGCTACCGTTTTGGGATGTGCGTAACCTTTGCGCAGGGGGTAAGCTATAGTCATTTTAACTTTGGTTATACAGATAAGCAAATCTCCAAAGTAAGCGCCGATACCGTGCAATGGCCAAAAGTGGTCATTATTTCGCCGGAGGTTACACGCGGCTTAAAAATTGTTCAAAACAGCGATATGCTGCACATTGTGGGCAAGGCGATGGACCCTGTCGGGATATTCTCGGTGCAGGTAAATGACGTGCAGGCGAATTTTGACGCAGCCGGGAACTTTTTAGCGGATATCCCGATGTTTATCGGCGATAATCCCCTAAGGGTTACCGTGCTGGATTCGAACATGAAACGCGGTACATTCAATTTTCACATCGTTCGTAATGTCATATCAGTTGATGAGCAGGCCGCTGTCAGCAAACTGGCCGACCAGGGTAAATACTATGCGCTGATTGTAGGCGTGCAGAATTACCAGGACAGCAACATAGGCAGCCTGGAAGGCCCCATCGACGATGCAGGAAAATTAAAACAGGCGCTGGTAAAAAATTACACATTTGAGCCTGAAAATGTCAGGTTTTTGAAAGACCCTACCAGGGCCGAATTTCTTGAGGCTCTTGACGATTTATCAACTACGGTTAAAAATGACGATAACCTGGTCATCTTTTATGCGGGCCATGGCCTTTATGACGAGAACCGCCAGCAGGGCTATTGGCTGCCTGCCGATGCAATAAGGAAAAGAAGGGATACCTGGATATCGAATACAGAACTGATCGACGAAATTTATGCGATCAAGTCAAAACATACCTTATTGATCAGCGACGCCTGTTTTTCGGGCAGTATTTTTAAAGCACGCGGCATTGAGCTGGCCCCAAAAAACATACAACAGGTTTACAAATTGCTGAGCCGCAAAGCGATGACCAGCGGGGCAATGACTGAGGTACCGGACAAAAGTGTTTTTATGGAGTACCTGCTAAAAGGGTTAAACACCAACACAGATGATTTTCTGCCCGCCGAAATCTTATTTGCAAATTTTAAGGCGGCGGTGATCAACAACAGCACCAACGGCCAGGTGCCGCAGTTTGGCGAAATAAAGGGGGCCGGCGATGAGGGTGGCGATTTTATCTTTATCAAACGACCACCAAAACAATAGTACCCGGCAAACAACTATAAAATAATGTCCGGGATGGATTTAAAATTATTTTTTATCCACGCTGTATTTGCCCGGACCAACAAATATCAAGCCCGCAAACATAACAGCGTCTTCAATCGGGTGCGCGGCATCCTGCAAACCGCCGCCGTGATATTGCGCAACTGCCGCAACCAGCAGGTTGATCAATAGCAAAATACAAACCGGCCTGAACCAAAACCCGATGATCAAAAACGCACCACCAATCGTTTCAACAACTCCGCAAAGCAGTCCCCATATCATCGGCATAAAATGGATGCCGACATATTTGGTCGACTCGCCTATTTGCTCCCACGCCTTTTGGCCACCGGTTAGTTTGGGGTAACCGTGATAAATGAACATAATGCCCAAACCAACCCGGATGATCAACAATCCGAAGTTTTTGTAGTTGCCTAATTTGCTTAGCGCTGCCATATTGAAATATTTAGACGAATTTATATTTACACGAATTTCACGAATTTTGGCGAATTGACACGAATTAAGCTAAGTAATTATCGCAAATTCCACCAATTAGGTTGAATCAGGCTAATTAAATTTCGCGCAATACTTTCCGCACATTCTTTTTTATCCGATAAAACTCATGTTAATACACATTCGCATGATCAGCGTTAACCGATAGCGTTACGGTTTTACCTAATACCAGGCTGCAGTTATCGGGAATATGCCCCGCCGGGAAGTCAAAACAAACCGGGAAGTCATATTCTTTTACCACGTCCTTGATTATTTCAGCAACGGTTTGCCCGAAAGGGATATCGTTATCTTTCATATCGGTAAATCCGCCAACAATCAAACCATTAAGGTGCTTTAATTTATTGGCGCGGTCAAGGCAGCGCATCATCCGGTCGATGGAATACAAATATTCGCTAACATCCTCAATAAAAAGTACTTTTCCGGCATAATCCAGGTCGGAAACCGAACCTGAGACAGCCACAAGTAGGGAAAGATTACCCCCCACGAGTATCCCCGACCGTTCGCCGACCCGGTTGTTCCCGTGCGAGTTAATTTGATAACTGAAGCCTTCACCAAACAGCGCCTTTCTTAATGTCTCCAGCGAATGAGCTGACGCGTCAGGAATGTTAACCGGCATCTGCCCGTGAATGGTTTGCGTCCCATAATTTGCAAACAAGTGCGTATGCAAAACCGTAATATCGCTAAACCCGACCAGCCATTTAGGGTGACTTGCAAAGCGGCTAAAGTCCACCTTGTCGATCATCCTTACCGTCCCATATCCCCCGCGGGCCGCAATGATGGCCTTGATGCTGTCATCGTCAACAAAACGTTGTAAATCCTGTGCGCGCTGGTCATCGTCGCCGGCAAACTGGTGGTAGGACAGATCAACCGTCTCGCCTAAAACCACCTCCAGCCCCCAGCTTTCCAACAGTTTCACGGCATCAGTCATGGGTGCCGGTAGCTTTTTTGCCGGGCAGGTGATGGCGATCTTGTCGCCCTTTTTTAATGGCGGAGGAGAGATGATTTCGGATTTACGATTTACGATTTTTCGCATTTTGTTAATCTTTCAGCAGTGCTCAAGAGGGCTACGCCGTTTCGGATTTGGCTATGGCAGTATTCATGTCCAATATTAGAAAAACTTCCGGACTTTAAACTAAACTTTCGTCCTCGCCCTTCTTTCGGACTCCCGGACTTCCCGACTTTCGGACTATTCCCTATCTTTGCCGCAGAATATAACAAATGTCTAAACTAAATAAATACAAGCGCTTTACGGTTACATCGGCTTTGCCGTATGCCAACGGCCCTTTGCACATCGGGCATTTGGCCGGCGCATATATACCTGCCGATATTTTTGTAAGGTACCTGCGGTTGAAAAAGAAAGATGTGGTTTTTGTTTGCGGCTCGGACGAACACGGCGCCGCCATCACCATAAAAGCAAAAAAAGAGGACACCACACCACAGGCCATCATTGATAAATACCACGCCCAGATCAAAAAAGGCTTTGAAGATCTTGGCATCGCCTTTGACATTTATCATCGCACTTCGTCGCCAATTCACCACGATCTTTCGCAGGAATTTTTCTTAAATCTTTATGAGAAAGATGAATTCATCGAAAAATTTTCCGAACAATATTTCGACGAGGATTTCCAGCAATTCCTGGCCGATCGTTATATCATCGGCACCTGCCCCAACTGCAGTAATCCAAATGCCTACGGCGACCAATGCGAAAACTGTGGCACTTCGCTCAACCCAACCGACCTCATCAACCCCATATCCACCCTAAGCGGCAAACCGCCGGTTTTAAAGCCCACCAAACACTGGTACCTGCCATTGGACAAATACCAGCCCTGGCTGGAAAAATGGATAGATACCAAGGAAGGCGACTGGAAGGTCAACGTTTTCGGGCAGTGTAAATCGTGGTTAAAATCCGGTTTGCAACCGCGTTCGATGACGCGCGACCTGGACTGGGGCATCGACGTGCCCCTGGAAGAAGCCAAAGGCAAAAAGCTGTATGTATGGATGGATGCGCCGATCGGCTATATCTCGGCCACCAAACAATGGGCGCTGGATAACGGTAAAGACTGGAAACTTTACTGGAAAAAACAAGCCACCGAGGCCGACGAGTCCTGCCTGCTGCATTTTATCGGCAAGGATAATATCGTGTTCCATTGCATTATTTTCCCGTCCATACTGCATGCACACGGCGAATATATCCTGCCGCAAAATGTGCCTGCAAACGAGTTTTTGAACCTGGAAGGCGACAAGCTGTCCACCTCGCGCAACCACGCGGTTTGGCTGCACGAATACCTGGAGGAATTCCCCGGGCGGCAGGATGAGTTACGTTATGTGCTCACTTCCATCCTGCCCGAAACCAGCGACAGCGAGTTTACCTGGAAGGATTACCAGGCCCGTGTAAACAACGAGCTGGTGGCCATCCTGGGCAATTACGTTAACCGCGTAATGATCCTGATGCATAAGTTTTATGGCGGAAAGATAGAAAGCGAAGGCGGCAAGATCGTCCTCACCGACAAGCACATCGACGCTGAGCTTGGCCGGTTTTATGACGAGCTGGAGGCCAGCCTCGAGACCTATAAGTTCCGGCAGGCGCTGCAAAGCGTGATGGAAATTGCGCGGTTGGGCAACCGTTATCTTACAGAAAATGAGCCATGGAAAACGATAAAAACCGACCCGGCCGCTGCTAAAAATGCGCTGCACAACAGCCTGGTGATGATCGGTCACCTGGCATCGTGCCTGCAGCCGTTTTTACCCAATACCGTAAGGAAGATTGCTGAAATGCTTAACCTGCCGTTCAGCGCGCTTGGGCTCGGCCAGGAGATCGTTTTTGAGAACGGCCACCAGCTAAACCCGGCTGTTTTACTGTTTGAAAAGGTGGAAGACGAAGCCATTGATTTTCAAATTCAAAAGCTAATGGATAAAAAGGCGGCTTCGGCAGCGGCTAAGGCGCCTGAAGTTGTGGCGCCGAAGGAAAATATTACTTACGATTCCTTTGCCGCCATGGATATCCGCACCGGCACCATACTTACCGCCGAAAAGGTGGCCAAAACCAAAAAGCTGGTTAAGCTTACCATCGATACCGGCATCGATACGCGCACTATTGTATCCGGGATTGCCGAATACTTTGAACCAGAGGCCATTATCGGCCAAAAGGTGGCCGTACTGGTAAACCTGGAGCCGCGTGACATCAAAGGCATCACATCGCAGGGCATGATCCTGATGGCCGAGAACGCTGAGGGCAAGCTGGCCTTCGTCTCCGCGCCGGAGGGCATGCACAACGGCTCAGTGATCAGGTGATGTGCGGGCGACCTCGAGACTTACGAAGTTTTTAAAACTTCGTAAGTCTGACAATGCTCGTCCGCCAAACTATACTTGACCAACTCATCCAAAATTTGCACCTTTGCACTTTCGAAATTTGCAGCTATCATTTGCACATCCGCACATCTGAAATCTGCACATTGTAAATTGGTCCCGTAGTTCAACGGATAGAATAGGAGTTTCCTAAACTCTAGATATGAGTTCGATTCTCGTCGGGACCACGTATATAAATAAAAAGCCTTAAGCTAATCGCTTAAGGCTTTTTATTTGATCGTTTTCGCCTTTCGCCCGTCAATAAACATGCGGCAAATTTAACTGAAACGATAGTCCAGCAAGTGTTCATTTTTTTTCATATCCCCGTTTTTATCACTTTGCAGTTTAGGGTTCAATTGAATGAATAACAGCCATCTATGCATGTTCTTCTAAAGTAATACTTCATAGTTGAAATGGCAAAAAGCGTTCATTTCTGAACACCAAAATGAACACAACTAATAGTTAAATCTGCTCCCGTTTCAACTGCCACTGCTACTGCTACTGCTACTTCAACTGCCACTTCCCAACAAAACCCTCTAAATTTCGCCCGAACTATTGCCCGCGAACAAACGTATAAAACTATTACAACAAAAATTTGTTGGCTGGGTAGGGCTTACGCTCCTTCGTTTAGCAGAAAGAGTGGGTAAATGCCTGAATCCTTTAATTGCCGGTCCGTCAAAATATCGTGTCCAGCGCCAATCATAGCAACAGCAATTGGTGCAAACTGCCCGGATCATACCCGGTAAACAGGCGCTATTCCAGGCTTTACAACAAGTTTTTAGGGTGAGTAGCAGCTTAGTACAGGAAGAGATGAGAAATGGGAAAAATAAGCTTTCGGCCGCCGTCAGGCAAATAGCCGGAAAATTGACCGGCGACAGCCGCGAATTTTCCATGGAGGCCCGCATCTTCCACGCCACCTGCCTCGTATCGCTCGTCACCATTGTCCTCAACATCCCCATGAACTACTTCGTCGGCGTCCCATCGCTGGCCCTGTTGATGACGGCGCTTTTTTTCATCGTCACCTTTATTTATTACTACTCGCGCATAAAACACCGGCTCAATACCAGCTTTTTCCTGTTTTGCCTGCTCGGCAACGTTTTTTTTACGCTCAATTACTTCCAAAATTCAGGGCTTAACGGGCCCGGCCTGCTCATTTTCCTGCTGTCGCTGTTCCTCATCATTACCGTGGCGCCTAAAACGCAGTTCGGCTTTTGGGTGGTGCTCAATATTGTTTTGGTGGGTGTTCTGCTGTTTTTCCAGTACCGCTATCCGCAGTCGGTGCCGCAAACTTACCCCCGTGTAAAGGATCGTTATGTCGATATGGCTTATTCCTACCTCACCATCTCGCTCATCATCCTGCTCATCACGCTTTATATCCGCACCAGCTATAACCGGCAGCGGCTGGCGCTCATCAATAAGGCCGCCGAGCTGGAGGGCGCCAACGAAACCAAAAACAAGCTGCTGTCCATCGTGGCGCATGACCTGCGCTCGCCCCTGGCTTCTATCCAGCATTACCTCGAAATGCTTACCGAGTTCCAGCTGTCTGCCGCCGAGAAACGGACCATGGAGCAGGACCTGCTCGAAAAAACAAAAAACACCGATCAAATGCTTTCCAACCTCCTGTTTTGGACCGCCAATCAAATGGACGGCGTTTCCGTAACCCTGGGCGAATTGCATTTAAAGGAAAGCCTAAAGCCCGTTATCGCCATACAAACCGCCATTGCCCGCGAAAAATGCATCAGCTTAAAAAACGACATACCCGATGGCGCCTGGGTTATTGCCGATGCCAATATGCTGCAGCTGGTGGTGCGCAACCTGATCAACAACGCCATCAAATTTACCGCGCCCGGCGGCGAGATCACCATCGGCTGCGAACGCGCGGGGCCAAACTGGCGTATCCTGGTGAGCGATACCGGTATCGGCATTGCCGATGACCGTAAAGACACCATTTTCTCCATGAAAAACCAGTCGACCTATGGCACCAAAAACGAAAAAGGCACGGGGCTGGGTTTAGTGTTATGCAAGGAATTTACCGAAATGCAGCACGGCGAAATCAGCTTTGAAAGCGTACCCGGCGCCGGCACCACCTTCTGCATCAGCATGAAAGGCTGTCATTTCCCCACTAATGTAAAAGCCGGCAGCAGCACAGCCGACAGCATAGCCGGTTAAGCCACATCGGGCGCCAACTGCCTTCGTCAGCCATTGCTTCGGCGACGGCGGGCAACAAAAACAAGGGCGTTCCCCCGTTGATAGAATAGCGCGGCCGCGCCCGTAAGCCTGCCCGATACAGATCGGGGTCGTACTGCGCGACGCATTAACCGTCCCCAACATTGTTGGGGCTGTTAATGCCACTCCAAAGCCGTCCGACCATCTTAAAATTGGTGAAATTCGCACCAATTCATGTCATTCGTGCCTGTTCAAAACCCCTTCGAAACACTATCAAACCACTATCAAAAGCACCACAAACGGCATCGAAAAAAAATTTTCAGGCCAAAAAAGCGTTCATTTTTGTTCAATTGATGAACGCTTTTTTGACCGCCGCCGCCAGGCTGCGGCCCCTTCCGCCTTTGCTGGAGTTTTTCTCCGACAAACCGAAATGCTGCGTGGGGAGAGCATGACGGCGAGGGTTACGTTAGTCCCATGGCATATGTCTTACACGCTTATGTGAGCCCGCTCATGGCCGCGGGGGGCCTGGTTACTTTTGTATTGGCAAAAGTAACCATACCGAGCGCAGCGAGCTCATGAACGCCTATAAAAACAAACAAAAGGTGAATAAACCGCTCCCAGCGGAAAGGCTTCTTTGCCGCACAAGCCTTATGCGCTGCTCACAGGAGTCCTCTGGACAAATCGCGCAAAACCAGGGCTGCAATCTTTTTGACAGGGCTACCCGATCGCTTTATTACCCTTAGTCAAAAAGTTGCTATGCCCTGCAGCCGCACGAGGCCACCATTGTTTTGCGCGATTTCGCCCGAAGCTACCCCGCTGGGAAAGAACCCGGCACCCGATGACAAGATAGGTAACGCCTTCAATGAGCTAACGGGCCCTGATATTCGGGTTGCGTTATACCACAGGCTTGCCTCCATCGTCGAATGCACAGCAAATGCTAATAACAAAACGTAAAGCCTCCTCCGTCAGCAGGACAGCTTCGGGCGAAAGCAGAAAAAACCGGCAAGGCAGTGCGGTGGGCAGGGCATAGCAACTTTTTACTGAAGCGGAGGCCATAGCGCGAACGCAGTGGAGTAAAAAGATTGCAGCCCAAGGTTTTTTCTGCTTTGTGCGTGAAAGGCCGTGTGCGGCAAAGAAGCATTCCTGCTGACTTGATTTTTGGTTACTTTGTATCAAGACAAAGTAACAGCCCCCCGCGGCGATTGAGCGGGCTCACGTCAGAAGAAACGACAAATGATAAGCCAGCCCCGTTAAGCCTGCGACCGGCCTATGTACGAACAAACGACAAATGTCAATTAAACCCCTTTATTAAGCCCCTCACCGTTTCGTGTCGGCACAACCCACAAATTACAATCAAAAAACCGTACTTTAACACGTGCCTTTGCTCCATCAATTTTTAACCAAACTAACCCACCTTAAACGCGGCGTCACCAAATACGGTGCTGCACCGCACAAACCCGTATTGCTCCTCGCCTTTACCGATCTGTTTGATAAAACCCTCCTTACCCAAAACCAGGTATATGTGGATGCCGACCTGGTGGGCGCCTTCCTGGAGAATTGGGCGCTGCTGGTGGATACCCCGCACTCCGCCGATTTTACCCAACCCTTTTACTATCTGCAAACCGACCAGTTTAACGGCCAGCCCTTTTGGTTTTTAAAACCCAAGCCTGGCTGTCAAATTAACGCGCACATATCCAGCGCAAAAACCCTTGCGCAGGTGGTCGACTATGGGTATTTCGCGCCCGAAGTGTTCCTGCTGCTGGCCGATCCCCTCAGCCGCGACCTGGTTAAAACCATATTGCTGGATACCTATTTCCCGCAAAAAAAGGCGGCCTATTTACGTGCCAAGCAAACCGGCGAAGGCTACGTGAACGACCTGGAAGGCTATATTTTAAACGAACCCGAAGTGCAATACAAAAAAGTGCAGGTTATTACCGAGGATGAACAGTTTGTGCGCGGCGGCCTGTTTAAAAAGATGGTGCCCCGGATGTATAACAACAGCTGCTGCATCACCGGCATGCACGTGCAATCCACCTATGGGCATACCTTTATTGATGCCTGCCATATTGTGCCTTTCAGCCTTACGCATAACGATACCATCAGCAACGGCATAGCCCTGTGCCCCAACCTGCACCGCGCTTTCGACCGCGGGTTGATCACTATTGATGCCGGCTACCGCGTAAAAGTTTCTGCCGGCGTAATTGAAAATGCGAGCCACCCCTATAGCTTAAAACAATTTAACGGCCTCAGCATCCACCTCCCCGCCGACAGGCATTATTACCCCGATCCGGCTAATTTGGTTTGGCATGGGGGGAATGTGTTTAAGGGAGAATGAGTTAATCTTTTGAGGTAATGCCAGGAATACGGGTTTGTTGATGAAAAAACACTAACAAAGGCGGCTAAAACACTTTAGTCAAAAAATTGAGATTTTTCTTTTTTTATAAAAAATACTAAATATATTAGCATCGATAATTTCGATTACCATGTTCTAATTGTTGAACTGCACCAACTTGGTCGTAATAAAATAATATACCGACTCAGTAAACTCAGCAAATTTGAATTTGCATCTTCGCAAACACTTTTGAAGTATGGAATGGTGCGTTTCATCGTTTTATCGTATTTTTAGCCATATTTTAGTGTTTTATTAAAAATGCTTTTTTTAGAAACTTTTGAAAATAAACTTGAGTTGCTTGATTTTCAAGTGCTAGATTCCGAAGACTCTCCTGTAGTTCTGGTTTCAGAGCTAACGAACTCTAATAATAAGCTACGAGCAACTCAAATATTGTCATTAGAGGAGGCAAAATCCTACAATGCCGATGCGGTTTTTTTTAGATATTTCGAAGACAATAACCGATCTCCCATACCCCAAATATACATTTATGATAATAGCTCAGGAAAATTTAACTCTAAATACCCACAAATTCATAAAGAGCTTTGGAGTAGTTGTGGAATTCCGGTTTTCATAGTTATAGAAGATTTTAAGATCAAGATATTTGACTGTCGAAAACCAGTCAAAATTGACAGCGCTGGTATAATATTTACGAAAGAGATAGCTTCAATAGATACTAGAGATATAGCCAGATATTCCTCTGTAATAGAAAGGTATAATGCGGCAAAGTTTTCAAATGGGTCTTTTTGGGAAAGTGATGAGAATCAAAACAACTTTACATTTCGAAAAACACCGTATAATGACTTAATCGAAAGTTTGAAAAAATTGCGCAAAAGCTATAAAATTGAAAATAATATTTCTCCTGAGCTAAGCGACTACATTATAATAATTTCTATCCTTATAAAATATTTAGAAGAAAACGGCATCGACGATCATGGAAACAACCTTGCAAGTAACTTCTTTAATGATAATGTCCAATGCAAGACTTTTTTGGAAGTCCTCGAGCAGAACAAGTTAATAGAATTGCTCTGTTGTCTTGCGGAAAAATTCAATGGCGGAATATTTTCGCTTCAAGATTCACAAAAAGAGGCACTTCAGAAAGCGAATTTAGGACCGATATTAGACTTTTTTGACGGAAAGAAAAATCATTCGGGTCAATTTGTTTTGTGGCCTTTATATTCATTCAAACACATTCCAGTAGAACTAATAAGTAATATATACGAAGAATTTATTCCTGACGAGGATAAGGGCGCGGTTTATACTCCGCATTATCTTGTCAATTTGTTAATAGACGAATGTATTCCATTACCTGATAAAACTAACTTTGCATCTATCGATGAAAATTTAAAACTAATCGATATAAGCTGCGGATCGGGAATCTTCCTAGTCAATTCATTTAGACGATTGTTTCAAATATTCCAAGTTAAGGAATATTATAAAACAGGTGTATTTCCCCAAAAGGTCGATATTTTAACTCTTCGCAATTTACTTAAGAAAAACATTTTTGGTATTGACATCAATCAAAACGCAGTCGATTTAACAAAATTCAGTCTGAGCTTGGCGATATGCCATATGTTATCCCCTCAACAGATTTGGACAGAATTGACTTTTGAGGATTTAGGTAGCGAGAACATAAGGCACAATGATTTTTTTGAATTTATTTCACAGTCCTCTAATAGAAAAAAATACGATTTAGTTATTGGAAATCCTCCATTTAATCCCCCATTTGACCACAAGCTTCGGAAAGCAATTAAAAGCTCAGAATATATTAGAAGGATTGTAAAAAAACATTCCTTAACCTCAGAGCCAATTGGCGACAATGATCTTGCACTTTTCTTTTTGCAGCAAGCACTATTGCTGTTAAGGGAAAACACGGGTTTGCTATGCTTAATACAAAAATCTATCCCTCTTTTACATACAAAAAAAAACGAGGGCTTTAGAAAACGATTATTCGAAAAATTTAATGTGCCGCAGATAATCGACTTTACCCCTTATAGAAGGGTTTTATTTCCAAATGTCACCGTTCCAATTTGCACAATTTTTGTCGAAAACCAGCCACCCTCAGAAAACGGAATTGTTCACATCGTTGTGAAGCGTAGTAAAGCGGGGAAAGAACGTTTGTTTTTTGAAATAGACCCTTATGATGTTCACTTTATAGAACGTGATAATGCTTATCAAAATATTTCGTGGAAGGCCAACCTTTTTGGGGGTTACCGTTTGTTAAACCTTGTTAAGAAAGTAGAGCATTTTACCAAAGTAAAAGACTATATTAATCTCGAAGCTGATAAAAAGGGTGGGTGGTCCTGGGATGATTTAAAAAGCCATGAAATGGATGGCCTTTTTCTTTGCACAAAAATAACGTATGGAAAGTTTCCGAAACCGATTACGGCCAAACGCCAAATTAATAGGAGCACTTGGGGAGTAGTTGGAAATCCAGAAAAAATCTCTTTCCTAAAAAGATATTTTGAAGAATGCGGCGACTTCTTATGTACTTATATTGCCGGGACAAGTACCCGGCAGGGAATAGACAGGACATACGATTTATATACCGAGGATATCAGAAATCTACCTTTGTTAAGCGGTGCTGACCAAGATATTTTTTCAATAGCTGATAGGATTCTAATAGATGATGTTGCAAAATATAAAATTACCGAATTTGGTAATCCTGAGACATCTATTACTAACAAAGAGTTGAGGGTAATAGGTGTAACCCCCCCTAAGGCGTTGCTTGAATTTGGTGTGGTGTATAGCGATGCGATGAATTCGGTATTTAGAAAAAATGATAAGGAGTTTAGACTAGCTGCGCTATATTACTCCAAATCAAGTTTTGTTTTAGAGTTTGAGTATAGCAAAAAGCGGACAACAAATGGATCAGACTATAAAATGCAATACATTAGCTCAAACCTTGACGCTTTTACGAATTTTAAGTTATCAAATACTGTAGTAAAGCGTGTTTCAACCGTCTACAGCGCCGACAAGATATTTCTTGTAAAGCCTAAACAGCTAAGATTTTGGTTGCGGATGATTGCGATAATCGATACTGACAGTTCAGTAGTCGACATTGTTAATTCTAAATTTGAACCGACGAATGATCAGTAACAGGTTAGATTATTCTTCAGCTATTATAGGACACATTGAAGTTCCTATCGATCCGATAATAGATAATGTGTTATGTTTTATCAATAAATATTTACCGCTTTTTCCGGCATCTCTAAGCCTAATCTATCCGCCCTTAAATAACGAAAAACTTCTGAATCAGCAGCTTGTGGATTTTTTTAACGGTCACTCTTCAGAGTATGATTATGGAGGCTATATTTCTTATAAATTTATTTTTCGTAAAGATGATGAAAGAGCTGACAATCAATCGCGTCCGGATATCGGAGTTACTATATGGAATAACAAATTAGGAAGATCGGACAATCAATCGTTTTTTCAAATGGAGTGTAAGCGCTTGCCGACACCACAGTTATCAAAAGATCGTAACGAGACTGAGTATGTTATTGGTACCGCTAAATATCCTGGCGGCATTGAGCGGTTTAAATTAAATAAGCATGGATCGCATATTAATGAAGCTGCAATTATAGGTTACATTCAAACCGAGTCGATAGATTATTGGTTTAAAAAAATTAACGAATGGATTGAAACACTAAAATCAGCGCCACCCACTGAAGTAACTTGGACCTCGCAGGATCATCTTATTCTCTTGCAAAAAGGCGACCACTATGGTCGGTATCATTCCACTTCTGATAGGGGTAACAAGCAAAATATTAAACTACATCATTTTTTAATTAATTTGCAATAAACCCTTCGCACGATCAAGTGTCCTCCCACACCTCGCGCGAGTGTGCAGCCCAAGCCTGTGCGGTTGCGCACTCGTGCGCCGCTGACAGGTAACAAACCATGCAGTAGCGGTTTCTCTCACTGCTGGCGTTCGCGAACCGGGCGTACTTAATCAACAGCTTTCATTTACAGTAATTTATATATCTTAGAGGTACTATTTGTTAAAACCAAGAGATAAACAACCTTCCTGATCCAATATGTGTAAAGTTCATAACCCGGTAGGGTCGTTAACGGTGATCAAAACACATTTGCATCGGCATAAGCTGGATGAATATAAATCGCTGAATGAACTGATCGATTTTCAGCGGAGGTATCCTTTTAACAGGCATGGCATCATCCGGGACCATACGCTGCTGGTTGAGCAGGAAAAAAAGTCACTTGCTGAAAAGATAGCCGAACTGGACGGGTTTATAAAAAGCCGCAAAACCGAAGCGGAAAAACAGCTGCCCGCGGCAGTTGTTGAATTAGAGGCCAGGTTAGATCGTTTGTCCTCCGCTGAATCCAATGCAAGCCGGTTTTTTATCAACTTCGTTAAAAAAAATAGCCTTAAGCTTAGGATCAGGATAAAAAGATTTATTCCTGATCTTAGGCTTGCCCGGTCGTTACGGCCTTTTACAACCGACTATAACCGTCAAAATAATCGGTATCAATATATCCTTACGCGCTTTGATGATGCAGTAATGCAAAGCGGCCACCTGCAGCTGCTGGACCTTGACCGCAGAAAGAACCTGATTGACGATATAAACAGCTCGATATACGGCGCACAAGGCGAACATAAAGTGGTAAAGGAGCTGCAGAAACTGCCGGACGATTTTATTTTGATCAATGATTTTACCTACAACTTCAGGCGGTACATTTATAACCGGGCTGAAAATGATTATATACGCTCCATCCAGGTCGACCATATTTTAGTGGCCCCATCCGGCATTTTCATCATCGAAACAAAAAACTGGAGCCAGCATTCGCTAAACGATCCCACTTTGTTTTCTCCTGTTAAGCAAGTCCGTCGGACAAATTTTGCCTTATACAGGCTGTTAAATCAGGGGTTTTTCAATGTAAACTTTTTATTAAACAAATGGCCCTGGGGTAAAAGCAAAGTCCCGATTCGAAATTTGGTGGTCTTCATCAATCATAAACCTGCCAAGCAATACGATTATGTAAAGATGCTAACCCTGGATGAACTGCTGGGTTATGTTACTTATTTTACCCCATGTTTTTCTCCGCAGGAAACGCAAAGGATAGCGGATTTTTTGCTCAGGCTTCAGCGGTAGAAGGCCCAGCTGTCCTGCCGACGAAAAAGCTTCACGTCAATTTCTGAATTAGGGTAAATTTCGAACCAATACGAAATGAAAAGCGGGCAAAGGCCTGCCAAAAAAGCGGGCCGGGCGTATGGCGTGAATGCCGGTTTAGCGGTTGCGGGCCGTAACCGCAACCGCGTTAAAAACCGGCAGAGCGGGCGGAAGCTTTTTTTTGGCTTGATTTATTCGCATGATGTTTATTTTTTAATGGCGCTCATGAGCTCGCTACGCTCGGTATTTTTGGTCCTTTTTTGTATCAAGACAAAAAAGGACTAGGCTCCCCGCGGCCATGAGCGGGCTCACGTAAGCGTTCAAGGCAAATGTTCCTACACACCCCCCCGATGTTCGAAGTGTGCCAATCGGACTACTATGCCCGGAGACTAAGTCTCCGGTACCCATGCCAATTTAGTACAAAACAAATTTCGCTGCCGGTATGCGGTGGGTAGCCCCTGCGGGGCAAAAAATGGAGGCGATTATTTTTCTACAAATAGGTTGCCCCTATGGGGCATTAATTCGGAATAAGTTTTTACCACCCTCTTTCGCCAGAGAATGCAGCGTGGGCCAAAGCGATGGCGTTCCCGTGCGCCGCTGATAGGTCCGAAGGACTCCTTACGGGGTAACAAACTATGCAATGGCGGTTTGTTGGTGCGCAGTTTGCCTGGCATTAAATACATCGCGGGTTGCCGGTGGCAACACCTGCAGAGGCGGGGATGGGAGATACTGATGTTTTTTTAATTTAAGCCAGCCAATTAAATATTTGCATTATAATTGCTAACTTCGGGTATGACAACATTGATCATCAAATCAGATTCGAGTAAAAAAACCAATTTGATCATGGAATTGGCAAAAGAGCTGGGACTATCAGTAAGTGCAGGGGAATTTGAAGAGCTAAATACCAAAGCCATGATCACCGGCATCGGAAGAAAAGCGACGGACGAAGAGTTGATGGATTATCTTTCAAAAGATGACGGCGGAGAGCCCATCGATATCGAGGTCGCATTTTCAAAATACTCCAGCCGCAAATAAAATTGACCGTAAGAATTACACCCAGGGCTTTACATGTAATCGACAGCATAGCCGACTTTGTTGAATCAAAAAATACCAAAGGAAGCGGCGGTAGATATGCATTAAAATTCAAGTCCGCAATAAAAAAATTAGGAAGGCCGAATGTAAAATATACGCTTTGCAATCATCCGGTTTTAGCAGCGTTTGGATATTCTTGCAGTCATTTTAACGACTGGGTTATTGCTTTTAAGATCGGAAAAAACGAAATTATCGTTCATGAAATAATTCATGGTTCCCTACTTTTTTAAAGTATTATCTAAATCACCGGACGCCGACGACTACGGACGCTATAAATACTTCATCTAAAGCCGTTATGGCTACAGCGGGGGGAACAGGTGTTGCTAATAAAAACAGTGATCAAAAGGTAGAGTTTCAATTATTCTATGTTGGTACTCAAAAACAAATCGATAAGGCGTATATGGATGCCCAAAAGTTAGATATAGGTAAGTTAAACAATTAACAGAGCTCTCCACCAACCTTGCGCGAGTCTGACGACCCAGCCCGTGCGCAAAAGCGACTCGTGCGCCGCTGGCAGGTAACAAATTATGCCAGTAGATGTTAACCACAGCAACCAAATTGAAGAAACAGAACAACGCCCTGTCAAGCGCCGGGCTTTTTATTGGTTAAGAACAGAGGCCACGATTTTTACGGCGCATTGCATTAGGGGGCGTCGCGGATACTCCACAGGAGTCCTTTGGACCGGCCGCCTTCGCCTGGGCTACGGCGGCTGAAAGCCTCTGGGGTGTTTTGGTTTGAACAAGCGCCTAATGCCTACAGGCGTATGAGCAGAGCACCCGACCGCCGCTTCCACCAGCGGCGGGAATCCCCAAACTGTCCCGCAGCCCTTTTTTCCTTCCTGTTTAACCCTGGCTACCAATTCGCGGATAACATTTATGAGCATTTGCAGCTCGTCCGGGTTTAAACCAGGGGATTCTGTTACTTACAACTTTTCAAAAAACTTTGAAATACGGGATGCTGGCAGGTAAAGCCGAAGATGACCGTATGCCCGGCATCGTCCAGGTGGATGCCGTCGCCGCTGTCGTAACGGGGCCTGATGGAATAGTCCGGCGTGCTCAGCGTATCTAAAAAATTGTTTACCCTGTAGGTAAATACGCTGGTCACGGTATCGTTCAGGGTTTTTAAGCGCATGCGCTGGCCCGGGTCGCTAAAATCGCGCGGCTGGGTGCTGAAAATAATATAAGGTGTTTTGGCCGAGTCGAGCCGGCGGGCAATCACCTTATAGTTGTTCACGATCTCGCTGTTTGAAAAACCGTCGGAAATATCGTTCGACGGGAAATTGATCAAAACCAGTGTCGGTTTGTACGATAATGCTTTGGTGATATTCCGCGCGGTATCCGGGGCCGGCCTGCCGGCAGCGCTGAAACCGGTGGGCATGGCCTGGTAGGTGGTATAGGCCCCGAGGGCCAGGTTAAAAAAGCGCGTTTTGGGATTAACCTTCAGCACGGCAGCCTGCAGCCGGTCGGCCCAGCAGGAATCGACCGGGTTAGCGCCCACCCCTTCGGCCGTCGACGAGCCCAATATAACGATGGTTGGCGTAGCCGGCTGTTTTGCGGGTACCGGCTGCACGGCGTCGTTTGCCTTTTTACAGGCGGTCGCGCTCATCAGCACAAAAAATAAAATGAGGGGTCGGGGTATTTTCATCAGGGGTTTGTTTAACTGAATTTGTAAAGCAAAAGCATGGTCAAAGTATAGTTTTTTAGTCACCGGTTAATCAAATAACAAGCAGGCCGGCGCCTTTTACGCAGGCGAAAGCAATTATTAACCGGCGCGTGTGAAGGTTTCAAAATCAATGCCAGTTAGTTTGGATAGGGATTTTAAAAGGAAATGGGGCGCGGTATCGAAAAACGATTTTTCGGCAGGCAAAGCAAATGACGTTTTTAAACGCGGACAGGCCGGCTTAACTTCGAACGCTAAAACCAACAAGTTGCTGCCCAGGATGGAGAACGGGCAGGGTGAGCCCAAACTATCAAATGCCTGAAGTGTCCGGGTGTTCAATAATAAACACTGCTGACATCAACGTAAAAGAAAGCCTGCTGAACGGATCAGGACTGGATATAGCTCTTCAGCTGCTCGATGGTTTCCTCGTGCGACAGGATGGTTTCGGTAACCACGTCGGTAATAGAAACGATGCCGCACATTTCTTCGCCATTGAATACCGGCAGGTACCGGATGTTGTTCTCGCTCATCACATGCATGCAGGTTTCTACCGAGTTGCCCGGGATCATGTGCGGAAAATGGGTGCTCATGATATCCCTTACCTGGGTCTCCAGGGAAGATTTGCCCTGCAATATCACTTTGCGGGCATAGTCGCGTTCGGTCAGCAGGCCGGCGTATTCGCCATGCTCGGTGATCACCACCGACCCAATGTTTTTATCAGACATTAGCTTCAATGCCTCTAAAACGGTAGTACCGCCATCAATGGCGATAACGTTGGCGCCCTTACGGCTAAGGATATCAGAAACTTTTTTCATAATGGTTGGGTTAGCAATGGGTGGAATCGGAAATCAAATATAACAAAAAGCAAATCAAATTATATTAAAATGGTTGAAAGTGCGCCGACCCTCTGCGGCAGGTTAAAAGACCTGCGTTTGAGTTAACTGCCGCGAAATAAATAACAGGAATTGTAACATTTTGGTTTCTGTTTTTGGCTAATTGCAAAAATGACCATAGTTTTGCGGACTATGCCCATTGCAATACACGCTGAACAGTTAAACCTAATGCAAAAAAAGACCCTCAAGTGCTATAAATGCTCGGCGCCCCTGCACTTTCAAAAGAAAAGAAACTGGTTTGGACGCAATCTCCTTTTTTATCTGCCAATAAAGCGCTATTTCTGTGCCCGGTGCTTAAAGGACCGCTACCGGCTGATCACCACCGAAAAATTGAAGCAGTATCATAAAGTATAAGTAGTCCGAAAGTCGGGAAGTCCGAGAGATGAATGTCACGTTCATATTGGCGGGATACCCTGGTACTTTACTGATCTGTCTTTTCGGACTTTCCGACCTCCGGACTAACTCCCACGTAAAGGTCTCGTTACATTTTTAACGATTTCCAAACCTCAAAAAAATAACACTATTTTTACTAACCATTATTGCCGCTTAACCGCTGCGCCATTTTTAACAAATTATTGTATGAAAAAAGTATTGCTAACTACCCTGGCACTTATGGCCATCTATTCTTTAAAAGCACAAACCGTCAGCCTGTTCGACGGAAAAAGCACCAACGGCTGGCATAGTTATTTAAAATCGGGCCCCGGCGCCTGGAAAGTTGTCGACGGCGTTTTACAGGTAGACCCCGCCGCCCCCGGGCAAGGCGACCTGGTGACCGACAACGAGTACGAAAACTTTGACCTTAAACTGGAGTGGAAGATAGCCGAAGGCGGCAACAGCGGGATCATTTTCGGCGTTCACGAAGATCCGTCGTTCGACGCGACCTATCTGACCGGCATCGAAATGCAGATACTGGACGATGCCAAAGCCGAAGATAACAAGCTGGCTACCCACCGTGCCGGTGCTTTATACGACATGAAAGCGCCCGCGGCGCCCGCCAAACCTGCGGGCGAATGGAACAAGGTAGAAATAAAAAAAGTGAACGGCCACCTTACCTTCTGGATGAACGGCAAAAAAGTGATTGACACCCAGATGGGCAGTGCTGAATGGCAGGCCATGCTCAATAAAAGCAAATTTAAAACCTGGAAAGGCTTTGCCGCATATCCAAAAGGCCACATAGCGCTGCAGGACCATGGCGCCGTGGTATCATTTAAAAATATTACCATTAAGGAACTTTAGGGTAGAGATTAGAGGTTAGTTGATCAGAGATTAGGTTCCCTCTTCAACTAAACTCTGGTCACTGATCGCTAATCACTAAAACACGAATGAACGACGTACAAATAAAAAAATCAGCCACGCCCTATGATGCCATTGTTGTTGGCTCGGGCGCGGGCGGCGGCATGGCGGGCTATGTTTTAGCCAATGCCGGTTTAAAGGTATTGATGCTGGAAGCCGGGCCTTTTTTCGACCCAAAAAAGGATTCGATGCAGTTAAGATGGCCGTATGAATCTCCGCGCAGGGGCGCAAGTACCAATACGCGCAATTTTGGGGATTTCGATGGCGCCTTCGGCGGATGGGAACTTGACGGCGAGCCCTACACCACCAAGGATAAAACCGAATTTTACTGGTTCCGTTCGCGCATGCTGGGCGGCCGCACCAACCACTGGGGCCGCATTTCGCTGCGCATGGGCCCTGATGATTTTAAGGGCCATCATATTGACGGGCTGACCGACGACTGGCCGATCTCCTACGACGACGTAAAGCCGTTTTATGATAAAGTTGACCGGATGATCGGCATCTATGGCACGGTGGAGAACCTGCCTAACGAGCCGGATGGCATTTACCTGCCGCCGCCAAAGCCCAGGTTAAACGAGCTTTTTATTATGAAGGGCGCGGCAAAGGCCGGCGTTAAGGTTATTCCCGGCCGTGGTTCGGTGCTTACCGAAGCGCTGCCAAATAACAAGGAGCGCGGGGCCTGTTTCTTCTGCGGGCAATGCAGCCGCAGCTGTAAGGTTTATGGCGATTTTTCATCGTCATCGGCGCTGGTTATCCCCGCTATCAAAACCGGCAATTTGAAGGTAATTCCCAACGCCATGGTGCGCGAGGTGCTGACAGACAAAAACGGGCAGGCAACGGGTGTTTCCTATATCAGTAAAGACGATATGCAGGAATACCAGGTATCGGCCAAAATAGTGGTTTTGGGCGCAAGCGCCGGCGAAACAGCCAGGTTGCTGCTCAACTCCAAATCGGCGGCACACCCGGGCGGGCTGGCCAACAGCAGCGGCGTGGTGGGCAAGTACATCCATGATTCAACCGGGTCAAGCGCGGGTGGCTGGCTCCCGCAATTGATGGACCGCAAACGCTACAATGAAGACGGCGTGGGCAGCATCCACATTTACGGCCCCTGGATGAACGGCAATAAAAAACTTCCTTTCCCGCGCGGTTATCATATCGAGTTCGGCGGTGGCATGGGCATGCCCGAATATGGCTTCGGCTGGGGTATTGAAGATATGAACGGCTCGGTGCCGGGGCGTGATGGCAAGCCGAAAGATGCCGGCGGCTTTGGCGCTTCGCTGAAAGACGACTACCGCCGTTTTTACGGGGTTGGCTTTGGTATGGCCGGCCGCGGAACGGCGATTGCCCGCGCCGATAATTATTGCGAGATCGACCCAACGGTAGTAGATAAATTCGGCATACCGGTGCTGCGTTTCCACTACAAATGGAGCGACTATGAGATACAGCAGGCCAAACACATGCAGGACACTTTCCAAAGTATTATGCATGAAATGGGCGCCGTTTACGGCCCGCCTGAAGGTAAAGAAACCAATTACGGCCTGGAAGCGCCCGGCAGGATCATCCACGAAGTGGGCACCGTGCGCATGGGCGACGACCCCAAAACTTCAGCGTTGAACAAATATTGCCAGGCGCACGATTGCAATAACCTCTTTGTGGTCGACGCTTCGCCGTTTGTGCAGCAGGGCGATAAAAACGCCACCTGGACCATCCTGGCGCTATCCATGAGAACAGCGGAATACATCCTGTCTCAACGAAAAAAATTGAATGTTTAAGCAGCTTTAAATAAGTAAAGAAAATGAACAGACGCGATTCGCTAAAAGCACTGGGCCTGGGTACCCTGTCGGTTGCAGCCTTCCTGGAGTCATGCAAACCGAACGGTGAAAAACTGGCCGAAGACACGACGCTAAAACCTTCAGGCGATGAGGTTGGTCGATTGCCGAATGAAATAGAACGGGATAAAAAGCTGATGGCGGCAAAGTTTTTTGACGACCACGAAATGGCGACGATCACCGTACTGGCCGATATTATTATTCCGAAAGATGAGCGGTCAGGCAGTGCTTCGGATGCTGGGGTGCCCGCTTTTATCCAGTTTATTGTAAACGATATGCCCGAGCATCAAACGCCCATGCGCGGCGGCCTGCGCTGGCTCGATCTGCAGTGCCTTAACCGGTACGGCAAATCATTTGTCGATGTGAGCAGCCAGCAGCAAATTGAAATGGTGACTGAGATTGCTTATCCTAAAAAAGCAAAACCCGGCATGCAACCCGGCGTTTCGTTTTTTAACCTGATGCGCAACCTTACGGCAACCGGGTTTTATACCTCGAAAATAGGCATCCAGGATATTGGCTACATGGGGAACACGGTTGCTAAATGGACCGGTGTGCCGGCGGATGTGCTGAAACAATACGGCATGGAAAATGTTTAATAACTAAGGAAATGGGGCCCAGGATGAGTTGGGGTCGTCTCCTTTCCGGTGAAACGGCGTGGCTGCAATTATTTACACTTTAGCATCTGGCGCCATATTAAACATGATTTAACTGCGTTAATCGCAAGATATTTCATAAATTGTACCCGGTTTTCGTATTTTTAAAAAATCAGGAAACGATATAAACGTGAAAAAACTTTCGATCTTAATTTGCTGCGGCCTCGCTGCTACGTTTTTGGGTTCATGTTCTAAAAGCGTGAGCCCTGGCCCTTCTCAGGTTCCGAATACCCCTTCGGGTCCTACGGCCCCTATTGATTCAGGCTGGACTTTTCAATCAACCCCGTCCTTTTCGGATGAATTTGATTACAATGGCACGCCTGATACCTCCAAGTGGGGATACGATCTGGGTGGAGGTGGCTGGGGCAACCAGGAGCTTGAAACGTATACCGATTTACCTAAAAATGCGTATGTAAGTAACGGTGTGCTGCACATTACCGCGTTAAAAGAGTCGTTAGGAAGCGCCCTCTATAGCTCTGCGCGCATGGTGTCAAAAAATACCGGGTCGCTGCTTTACGGAAGGATCGAAGCTTATGCCAAGCTGCCTGCCAGCCCGAAAGGGTCATGGCCGGCTATTTGGATGCTGCCCAATAAATACGTATACGGCAACTGGCCGAATTCAGGCGAAATAGACATTATGGAGCAGGTAAGTTTTGACCCGCTTAACGTGCATTTCTCTTTACATAACTCCGTCAATTACGGCGGCAACAGCCATACCGAGACCACCATGATCGCTACGGATACTTCGGCATTTCATAAATACCGGGTTGACTGGACGCCATACGCCGTTCGTGGGTATTATGATGACCTGCTGATATTTACCTTTATCAATCCCGGCACCGGATCAAACCAATGGCCTTTCGACCAGCCGTTTCACCTGCTGATGAACATCGCTATCGGCGGCAGCTGGGGTGGCTCGCAGGGTGTTGACGGGCAGGTTTGCCCGGCTACCATGGAAGTGGACTATGTGCACTTTTATAAGATGAACCATAAGTAGCGGCGCCCGTTAGTCTTTTGCCGGTCATCCAAACAGCTCGCTGCTCAGATACCGGTCGCCGCGGTCGCAGCAAATAAAAACAATGGTTCCTTCGGTTAGCTCGCCGGCCAGCTTTAAAGCGCCTGCCATGGCCCCGCCGCTGCTCATGCCGGCAAAAACGCCTTCTTCTTTAGCCAGCCGCCTGGCCATTTGGGTAGCCTCGGCCTGCGACACGTCGATTACACGGTCAACCCGCTCAGGTTCGAATATTTTGGGCAGATACTCCACCGGCCAGCGGCGTATGCCGGGGATGCATGATTCCTCAGTTGGCTGACAGCCTACAATTTGTACATAGGGATTAACTTCCTTCAGATACCTCGAGCAGCCCATGATGGTGCCCGTGGTGCCCATCGAGCTCACAAAGTGCGTGATCTGCCCGTTGGTATCGTTCCATATCTCGGGGCCGGTAGTTTTGTAATGGGCCATGTAATTATCCGGGTTGGCAAACTGGTTCAGCAAAAAAAACTCCCCGCTTGCGCCTTTTTCGTCGGCATAGTCGCGGCAAGCCTCAATGCCTTCCAATAAAGTTACCTTAGCGCCAAAAGCCTCCATCGTCAGCGTGCGCTCACGGGTAGAGCTCGATGGCATCACCAGCTCGATCTCAAGGTTATACAAACAAGCGATCATCGCCAAAGCGATACCGGTATTACCGCTGGTGGCTTCAATCAGCTTCATTCCCGGTTTGATGTCTCCGCGCTCAACAGCGCAGGCGATCATGTTTTTAGCCGGCCTGTCCTTCACGCTGCCGCCGGGATTATTACCTTCCAGCTTGGCAAAAATACGGACGTTAGGGTTGGGGTTCATCTTTTTGATCTCCACCATGGGCGTATTTCCGATCAGATCCAGTATGCTGGCCATATACTTAAACTTTAGATTTATTTAACACGGTGATTGCCGATTTGTGAAAAACCGTTGAATACGGCTCGACACTTTTAGTAAGCCAAACATTGCCGCCGATAACACTGTCGTGGCCGATGACGGTTTCGCCACCCAAAATAGTGGCGCCCGCATAGATCACCACATTATCCTCTACCGTCGGGTGCCGTTTGGTGAAAGCCATATTCTTGTCCACGCTCAACGCGCCCAGCGTAACACCCTGGTATAATTTTACATGCTTGCCGATGTTGCAACTTTCGCCGATCACGATGCCTGTTCCATGGTCGATGTGAAAATATTCGCCTATCTGCGCAGCCGGGTGAATATCGATCCCCGTTTTTGAGTGCGCCCATTCGGTCAGGATGCGCGGCAGCAACGGGATCTCGAATTTATAAAGCGCGTGTGCCAGGCGGAAGAACGAGATAGCGAAAAATCCCGGGTAAGTACGGATCACCTCAAATTCGCTGCAGGCCGCCGGGTCGCCCTTAAATATCGCCTGTATGTCGGTGTTCAGCAGGGCATACAATTCCGGCAGTTCATCAAAAAACTCCCGCGCAAGTAATTCCTTGTCGCAGTCGTCGCAGGCTTTCGTGGCATTCATGATCACGGCAAGCTCGCGTTGCAGGCGGCCGAACTCTTCCCTTACCTGCAAGGCGTCAAAAAATTCCTGCCGCTGCTGTTCAGGAAATAGCAGGCGGATCACCTGCAGGGCCCAGCGCGTAATTTCCTTGTTGGAGGGAACGGCATCCACCTGCTGGTGCTTGTCAAATATGTGATCGTAAAATCTTTCGTCCATAATACATAATATAGGCTGCGGTAGGGCGCTCTTGGGTAATTATCTTGCTTAACGCTATACAACATACAATTTTATATAAAAGAATGTTGTTGATTTGTAAAAAAGTCGGAAGTCCGGAAGTCGGAAAGAAAGAGTGGCCTGTAAATATTATAAAGCATATACATGAAAAGACGTTCATTTGTAAAATCAACAGCATTAATGGCTGCCGCCGGTGCGGCCGCGCCCAAATTGAGCAGGGCGACAGAAAATCCCGCAAAAAGCAGCCGCGAGTTTTACGAATTGCGCGAGTACGCCTTAAAGAACGACGTTCAGCAAAAACTGGTGACCAGCTACTTTAAAGATGCGCTGATACCTGCCTTAACCCGCATGGGCAACGGACCTGTGGGCGTATTTACCGAATTAAAACCCGCCGGGCAAACCAGGGTGTTTGCGCTGATCCCATACAGGTCGATAGAGGATTTTGCAATTACCCGCGACAAGCTGGCAAATGACAAGGTGTACCTGCAGGCAGCCGACGCCTACCTGAACGCGCCCGCTTCGGATCCCGCTTACGAACGCATGCAAAGCTCATTGTTAAAGGCCTTTGCCCACATGCCCAAAATGGAGGTTCCTGAAAAAAAGCCGCGGATATTTGAGCTTCGCCGGTATGAGCATGCTACCGAAGGCGCGGGCAAAAAGAAGCTGGAAATGTTTAACGACGCCGGCGAGATCGATATTTTTAAAAAACTGGGCTTTAACCCTGTATTTTTTGGCGAGACAATCATCGGCCCGCTCAGGCCTAACCTGACCTATATGATCACCTTTGATGACATGGCTGCCCATGACACCCACTGGAAAGCGTTCGGCGGCGACCCTGCATGGAAAAAGGTAAGCGCTATACCCGATTATTCCGATGCGAAGCTGGTTTCGCGCATCACATCAATCATCATAGTGCCGGAAGATTCTTCCCAAATCTAACTCGTGCAGCCTGAAAAACACGCTGACAAACAAATAACCCGAATTGTATCCCGGCGGACGATAATATTTTGAGGCGAGGTTGATTAACCCGGCGCCAAAGTCTGACGTATTGTATCCAAATTCAATCCCGCCGGTGCCTTGGGTGCCTTTGAACCCGATACTAACCGCCGGTGAGAAGGTAACCCCGGCACCGCCGGGCGCCGAATTATTTTCAAGCTGCTTGTCTTTGGTTCCCGGCGCTCCGGTCTGGAAAACCGCCTCGTTGCCAAAATTATACCCCGGATTTACCGATAGTGAAAACGAGAGCTGGAAGTAATTACTTTGCGGGTTGACCACATAGTAACCGTTAACTGATAAGCCGGTGGTGATAGTGGTGGTTTGCAGGTATTTGTCAGGGCTGAAATTAAATTGCGAACCCAGCAAATCACCGAACCACGTAGCATCCGCCCCCCAATGACGGTTATTAAAAACTTTTCCGTACCCCAGGTTTGCCCCTAACGAAGCAATTTTTTTGCCATAGATATCACTGATTGGCTGCATCAGGCGCGGCCTGATCACTATAAAATCTGTGAAATCGGGGAACCGCTCCGATTCGTCGTACACCGATTGCGCGTACAGCGCGCACGTACCGGATAAACTCAATGCCAGGCATAAACTTATTGCGAATTTCATTGTGGGAGTTAAGGTGACTGATTTTGATAGCCAAGTTATAACGCTAAATGAAAATCAGGTGAGAAACAACTTGGCATGCAGCTGTTTAACACTTTTTAACGCTTAGCCCGGTAAACAATATTCTGACAGATGAACGATGCCGGCGCTAACACTGATTTTTTGTATCAAATCAGTTGCATATTTGTTTCGTGTAAATATTACACTATATTTACCCTCACCAATTAGAAAAACCATGACTTCCAGGCGATCTTTTATCAAAACCTCGGCCGTGCTTTCGGCCGGGATGTTAGTGGCCCCCAAATTATTTGCTTACGATAAAAAGTATATCGGGCTGCAATTGTACACCGTACGAGACCACATGGCCAAAGATCCGGCGGGTACCCTGGCGAAAGTTGCGAAAATAGGCTATAATTCGGTAGAAGGCGCTACCTATACCGGCGACGAGAAATTTTATGGCATGAGCCCGGCGGACTTTAAAAAAGTGCTGAGCGACAACGGCCTGGTAATGTACAGCAGCCATTACCTGTTGGGTGAAGGCGGCAAAATAAAGGGCACCATCATGAACGACTGGAACAAAGCGGTTGACGATGCCGCCGCCGTGGGCCTTAAATATATGGTTTGCGCCTGGCTGCAGCCAAGCGAGCGCGGCTCGATAGCGCACTTTACACAGGTAGCTGAAGACCTGAATAAAGCCGGAGAAGTATGCAAAAAAGCAGGCATCCAGCTTTGCTATCATAACCACGATTTTGAGTTTGTAATGGAAGACGGCCAGTATCCTTACACCGCCATCCTTGCCCATAGCGACCCCAAACTGGTGAAAATGGAATGCGACCTGTACTGGCTTACCAAGGCAAAGCAGGATCCGGCCGCCCTGTTTGCCCAGCATCCCGGCCGCTTCCCGTTATGGCACGTAAAGGATATGGATAATACGCCTAAACAAATGTTTGCCGAAGTAGGCAGCGGCATTATCGATTTCAAAAGCATATTTAAACATGCCAAACAGGCCGGTCTGCAATATTTCTTTGTGGAGCAGGACGTTTGCCCCGGCGAACCGTACGACAGCATCACTAAAAGCTACAACTATATCAAAACCAACCTGGTTTAATACGATCTATTAATCAATCAACCCTGGCCGGGCTTTCTTTTGAAAGTTCGGCTTTTTTGTTTACCCCTCCCGACCTCCCCTGAAGGGGAGGTCGGGAGGGGTAAACATTTTTGAGTCAAATAGAGATGTATCAAAGTGGATCATTTGGATCAAAATATTTAGGAGTATACGGATAATCAGATTGTTGTGAAATTTACGTGGATAAAAGCGGGTAATTTCAACCCTATTAAATAACTGACTATCAGGTAATTGTAAAATATTAATTGTTCGAACATCTATCGTAAAACGGTTAATTTGGTTGACTGACACACTACTGTCACCGGAATGTTCGATTTATTTTCTTACGCAGCACGCCATTCCATACTGCTGCCTGCGTTGTTCCTTTTTGAAACGGCAACAGTTCGTTATTTTTGCCTTTCGACAGGAACATACACTTGACTTTGACACTTAAAAATTATACAAAGGAATTGACCGCCGAACAACTGAACGCAGTTGCAAAATGCAGGGTGCGGGAGTGCGACGAAACGGAAAAAGGCGTTTCCGTGGCTTATGTTGACGAAGGCAGCAGTAGTTTTGATGTTTCGATAACCTTGTCAGCCAGTGATGAGGTAACGCAAAGCAATTGCGATTGCGGCAATAACGTAGCCTTTTGCCGGCACAAAATTGCTTTGCTCACGCATATTGCGTCAGGCAAGAAAACCGCAGCCAAACTGGCGAAGGTTAATAAAAAACAGGATAAGGCCGAAGCTTTGCTGGATGAGGTTGGATTTGCGGAGCTGAAAGAGTGGGTTAGAAATCTAATCGAAAAAAATAAAGACATCGGGCTTTCTTTCATCAGCAATTTTTCCGCCGGCAAACAATATCACTCCACTGAGGAAGTGAGAAAAATGATTAAGGAGACGGTCAAAGCTGTTATCGGAACAAAAAAAAGCGCCGATGCTTCGCAGGTAAAAAAGTTGTCGGAACTATTACCCGAAGTGTTAAAGCCTATTGCGTTTTATTACCAGGCCAACGTTATGGATGACAAAGCCTTTCAAAGCTTTCATATCATGATTGAGGAGTGCGTTGATTTGCAATACAATATTAATGCTAATACGGTAAGAATATCGAGATTTATTGAGGAAGTGCTGGCGCAATCGGCAGATGCCGTCAATAAATTGGAAGCCGAAGCATCCTGGCTTTGGGCGACCGGAAATTTTGTGGATCAGCTGTCCTATGGCAATAACATCCGGGTACATTACCTGGTGCACCTCAGGAATATCATCGCCGCAACGGACGACGAAAACCGCCGAAAAAAACTCATCAGCCTGCTGGCCGCACAGTTTCAACAACATGCCGATGGCCATACCACCGGCGAAGTAACCTTTACCAAAACCTTGTATAACATTGTAAACGACTACGGGCTGTTGCCCCAATATTATAAAATATTTAAGCCGCTGCGTTTTCAAAATGAGTTTAACTTGCAGCTTATTCATCGGCTGCTCGAAAATGGCCACACTGCGCTGGCAAAAAAGTATTGCCTGGAACAAATTAAGGCTAACTACCAGGCGGAATACGATGTGCCATACCTGGAGATATTAAAAGACATTTATACTGCGGAAAAGGATGATGAAAAACTGGCTGCTGTGCTGATGGCTTTATTTCCGTTCACTTATAATTTTGACGACTATTTGTTTGCATCGGCGCGAATAGACAGCCCGGAGGAGAAAAAGAAATGGCGTACCGGTATGCTTAACAGTGCACGCGGCGCCACTGCGCGCGGCAACAGCTATGCACTTGAATTTCGCTTTAAGCTGCTGGACTATGAGAAGAACTATAAAAAAATGTTCGATTATATCGATTCTTACACGCCGTACAGCACCATTTTAAAATATTTCGAACCTCTTTTTGCTACCAGCAAAGACCGCCTCATCGAAAGACTTACAGAAAAGAACGACGACAACGTGTTTATGTTATCAAAGCCAAAGCAGGACGACCCATGTTTCCCGGCGCTATTTGCCCTGGTGAAAAAATATTATGATGTCACGTATTTAAAAATGGTTATAAAAAAGATCGAGACTCCCAGAGCCTGGTATGTACATCGTCCAAACCGTTTTGCAGTTTATATGAAAGAGCAATTGGGAAAGTAATCTCCCGTTTTCTCATTTGCAGATACCAAAGCAACAGCGCCAACATTACATATGGTTAATGACCGCCACTTTTTGGTTTTTGCTAAAAATAAACACCCACATGGTTTCTCCTTTTTCGAAAGTAATCAGATAGCGGCGTACCGTTGACCCCGGGTTGACCTTCTGGCCTTTATTTTCAATTGCTGACAGTTTTCCCTGCGATTGGATAAAAGGGACCATCGCCCTGAATTTTTCCGCAGCATCACTGCTCGCAAAGTCGCCGGTATCCACTCTTCCGGCCACAGCCTTGCGGATAATTGAGGAAGTGATTTCGTCCAGGCTGTCCTTTTGCGCTGACGCCGCCGGCGGCTGTGGCGGAGCGGCCATTAAATCATTGACCTGGTTGGCAATAAGCCCGCTTTTCCCGTTGGTGGTATTGGTGAGCACGATTATGCTCGCGCCGGTATTCGAAAAATGGATGTTCGCCGCATTATAACCCACCCCGACACCCGTTGCGCCGCACAGCTGCAAATCGCCGCCGCGCATCAGCTCAAAACCCAGGCCGTAATCGGTATCGGTCGAGTCTTTCAGCTTTGCCGGCCGCATCATTTTTTGAACAACCGCAACCGGGAGCAGCTTCCCCTGCGCCAATGCTATATCAAATGCCGACAAATCGTTCCCGGTGGTTACAATTCCTCCCGCGGCCCAATATTGGGTAGGATTTAACGCCTTTTCAACATCAAAACCATCACCCCTGGCCAGGTAACCTTGCGCTTTTCCCCTGTTGTTTGAATTTAATTCCTCCAGGTAAGTATCTTTCATTTCCAGGGGGCCAAAAATGGCGCTTTTAAGATACCTCGCCAGGCTTGCATTTGATAGTCTTTCAATGATCATTCCCAACAAAATATAATTGGAATTGCTGTAGGTGCTTTTCGTTCCGGGTTCGAAATCGAGGCCGCGGGAAAAACCGGGGGTAAGCAACTCCATAGGGCTGGCGGTTCTTTGCGTTGTTTGCATATAGCCTTCCGTGTGTACATAATCCGGTACGCCCGAGGTATGGCTCAGCAACTCTTGTATCGTTACTTGACGATAGGCGGCTGGCAGTCCTTTAACATACAGGGTAACCGCATCCGACAGGTTAAGCTTATGCGCTTCCGCAAGCTGCATGATACCGCAGGCCACAAAAGTTTTGGTCAGCGACATAATACCGAATTGCGTTTGGTCCGAGACCGGGACATGATTTTCCAAATTTGCGGAACCATAATTAAGCGAAAAAACAACCTGCTCGTTTTTAATTACCCGCACGGAAGCGCCTGCAGTATTTGCTTTTTGAATGATTGGGGTCACGGAAGCGGATGTAAGTTGCCGGCCATTTGCCACAAGGGCCAGGAAGCTCAGGGGCAGCAGAAACGCTTTTGCAATTGCTGATCGACTACCGGAGGTTTTCACATTTTTCATAATGCTTTTTTCTCCTTTAATTCATCCAGAGCGATTCGGTTGCAATGAATTATGAAAATTTTAGGTCCGGTCCTTTTTGCAAAAAGAGATTGCCTCGGTCCGTAAGGGCATATAAAGCGGCACCCTAAAACATCAAATGACACTGGCTCAGGAACTGCGCGAACAGCAAAACATGCCCCAGGAGCAGCTTGCAGCCAAATGCGGCACCACCAAAATAACTGCTTTAATACCATTCTCATAAAATTATGGAATAATAGTTTAAATGGTTGAAGCGAATAGTTGGTATTCATCAATCAACATTAAAAACTTTTGTCCATGCGATCCCAGCGGGTAACCCCGTTGCTAACAATGCCGTGATGCACTGGCGACGAGATTGCTTCGCCGCACCCGGCGCTCTGCCCCGGCTGCTCCTCGCAATGACGACGTGCTTTGACATTAGCTCAAAACAATGCAATCACCGCAGGCTCCGCCTTCAACGCCCCTGTTACCAGCGCCTCAATCTCCGGCAACACGGCTATCTGCACCTCGTGCAGCGGCTTTTCCAGCGCTTGCAATTGCTTTAGCTGCTCGTCCTTATTGCCCTGGCCATTTAATGCATCCAGACCAATAGCCGCTGCCGCGGATAGATTGTCGGACAAATCTTTTATCTGGTTAGGATAAGGCGCATAGGCGCAAATGCCATTGAAACGGGCTTTGTTGTTTTGCCATCTTTGCAGCAGGTATCTGATGCTTTGCAGATCGCCGGCTTTATGGTCCTTTAAATAAGCAGCTACCAACTGGCGGAATTCGCGCCCGGTTTCCGAGTCGCAATGGACAATATCGGCAATATTAATGAGCGGGGAGTTAAGGTTAGTGGTGATCTTGCCCGCGAACATGCCGCCCATCAGGCGCTTGTAGCCGCGTATCGGCGTGCAAACGTTCACCAGGGTGTACAGCGGCGAAATATCTACGTCGTTCACCCAAAACGACAGGGCGCTCTGGTATTCCTTGTTTTCATTAATAGCCCAAAGGTTCAGCTCACTGTCGGTTACCCACAGCCGGCGGTACATATCGTCTGCGTCCTTCACATTTGCCGGCGACCATAACCGTTCGGCAATTGCCGCCGCACGCGGCCAAACGCGCAATTCTTCGTTGCTGCCATCCATCAGCTCGGCCCATTGGGCTGCCTCGGCGCCTAAAATGCCTTTGTCAGCATCGGCGGGGCTCATATCAGCCGGCACCGGGTCGGTAAGATAATGGATATACGCCGGCATAAACAGGTCAAGGTAATATCCGGCAGAGACGATCACCTGGTTGCAGTGCTGTATGGCTGTCTGCGCGTTCAGCGTAGGGCCCATGCCGCCGGGCTTCCATTTTTGTACGATCATGTCCTGGGGTATATCCTGATTAAAAGCCTCCTCCCAACCGATCAGTCGCTTATGGTGTTTTTTGGCGATATCATACATCCGCTTTACAAAATAGGCCTGCAGGTCGTCTGTAGTTTTCATGCCTTTGGCTTGCATAAAGGCGGTGATTTGCGCGTTTTGCTTCCAGGCGGCGCCATTGTTTTCATCAGCGCCCACATGGAAATAAGCGTCCGGAAACAAGTCACCCATCTCTTTGATAAACTTGTCGAAAAAAGCGTAGGTCGATTCTTTGGTTGGATCGATAGTAGGGGTTACCGCGGTGGCCAGGAATTTCATGGCCGTCATCATGTTCAGGTTTTTAACTGTATCCAGCTTATACCTGCGGCCCGGTTTGTAATCGGCCTTATAACTGCTGAGTTCCGGATATGCCGCTAAAATACTGGAGCAATGTCCCGGCAGATCAAATTCGGGCACAATGATAACGCCGCGGTCATGCGCATATTTAACCAGCTCCTTTATTTGGTCCTGCGTATAATAAAACCCGTTTGATCCCTTTTGCTGCAGCAGCGGGAAAGCTTTGGATTCAACCCTAAAACCTTCATCATCCGACAGATGCAAATGCAGCACATTCATCTTTACAACAGCCATCGCATCCACATTCCGTTTTAACACCTCAAATGGCATAAAATGACGCGACACGTCGATCATCAACCCGCGCCATTTAAAACGCGGTGAGTCGTTTATTTCAACCAATGGGCAGTAAAACGCATTCCGGTCGGGCTCTATCAATTGGTACAGCGTCTCCAGGCCGCGCTCAGCGCCAATATCTGTTGTTGCATTTATGCTGATCTGATCAGCCGTTACTTTCAGCGCATAGCTTTCATCCATACCGATCGCCGGCTCAACGGCCTGCCGGTAGCTGACAAAGAGCTGCGCACCCGGCTTGTTATCCGCCGATGAAAGGAATTCCTGCGGGAAATTGATGTTTACCCTTCGCCCCAGCCGTTGAAAAAAGCCGTTAACTGCCATGACAAATTTGTCGCTTTGCGGTCCGCTGAACCCAATGGTGAAACCGTCGGAAAACGTAAACCGCCCCGGGTTGATTTTGGCGGACTGCGGCCGGGGCAGCAAATTGAGTGTATCGGGCGTTTGAGCAAATGATTTGCCAACAGCCAGGCTGATAAGCAGTGCAGGGACTAAAAAGCGTTTCATGATCTTATGGTGTTGAATTTTTTATGCGATTAATAGTTTCAAGCCCTTTTTCGGTACAGATTCCCCGTAAATAAATGTCGATAGTATGCTGCACCAATTGTTCAGGCGTCAGGTTAAATTCCGTATAAGTATCAAACCGGGTAACCGAAGTGTACAAAACCGACAGCGCCTTAAAGGCCACAATAGGCTGTAAATAGGGAAGGAAATAACCCTGATCGAGACCGCGCTGCATCACACCGATCAAAATTGGCCCAAACTCACCTGCCTGCTGATGGATGATTTTATCCTGTAAATGCGGGTAGTAATAATTGAGGTCGTGGTAAAACAGGTGGTTCGCGCCAAAGTCAAGGGCTGTTGATCTGGCGAACACGGCGCAAACAAATGTTACAGGATCTGATTCGGTGGTGACCAGTTCCTCAATTCCCGAAAACATGTCCGCGTAATGGACATTGAGGCACGCTTCCAGCAAAGCCTCCTTATCGGCAAAAAACTTATACAGCGTTTTGGTGGACATGCCGATAGCTGAAGCCAGTTTCTGCATCGTCATGCTGCGTATGCCATGCTGCAGGAAAAGCTTTAACGCATCTTTTATAATTTCATCCTTCAAACTACAGAAAATATTTGTCAAATATAATTTTTCCACGTTAATTTTGGAAAATATTTATTTAAAAATATTTTCCACAGGCCATAAAATTATTTTACCGCCGCAGAACACCGCAAGACTTTTTTTACCGTATATGATGGTATGATAAAAGGATTATTGTCGGTTTTGCTGGTATTTGTGCTGCTTTTGCCTGCTTATTTTTTTAAAACGGAAGCGCACCCCGGCAACCAACCGCTGGTGATTGGCGACAGGATGCCCGCCTTTTCATTGACCGATCAAAACGGCAGGGAGTTTAGCAGCGCAGACTATACAGGTAAAAATATCCTGGTGATCTATTTTTACCCTAAAGACGAAAGCATGGTGTGCACCAGGGAAGCTTGTGCGTTCCGCGATAGTTTTAACGATTTTGCAAAAGCGGGGGCGAAGGTGATCGGCATAAACGGCGGCACCGTTGCCAGCCATAAGGAATTCAGCGATCATTATAAATTGCCATTTATTTTGCTGAGCGACCCCGGCAACAAGGTTTACCATTTATTTGGTGTGCAGGATAAAATGTTTATGACCGGCAGGCAAACTTTTGTTGTCGATCTTAAAGGCAGGATTGCCTTTAGTTATGAATCGATGATACAGGGTAAAAAACATGCTGATGATGCGCTTGATTTTATAAGGAAGTCCGAAAGCCGGTAAAGTCCGGAAGTCAGTGATATGATCGCTATCGAAAGAAGCTGACCCGTGTTCGCTGTAAATGAGATAAATTAGGTTGAACAGAAGTTAACCTTAATTTTAAAACAATAAGATATATTTGCAGGCTGCTTTGTAAGCCGTTAATAATAAATCGTTACATGACCGTTATTCTGATTTTCTTCTTCGCTCATTGGTTTTTATCCCTTTTTTTTCAAACGTTTTTTTTACATCGCTATGCCTCGCATAAGATGTTTAAAATGAACAAGTTTTGGGAGCGCACCTTTTACTTTTGTACCTTCATTTTCCAGGGGTCATCTTTTTTAAACCCCCGCGCGTATGCCATTATGCACCGTATGCACCATGCCTACAGCGATACCGAAAAGGATCCGCATTCGCCCCACTTCATTAAAGACGTATGGGGTTTGATGATCAAAACAAAAAACATCTACCTGGACTACCGCAAGTTTAAGCTGGAACCAGAACCGCAATTTATCGACCGTTACCCCACCTGGGCTTTCGTCGACCGGTTCGGCGACCTTTGGATAACCCGCTTATTCTTCATTGCTTTTTATATTGCCTTTTACATTGTTTTTGCGCCCTACTGGTGGCTGTACCTGCTGCTGCCGATACATTTCCTGATGGGCCCCGTACATGGCGCGGTTGTGAACTGGTGCGGTCATAAATATGGCTATTCTAATTTCGACAATGGCGACCACAGTAAAAACACACTGCCGCTAGACTTCCTGATGCTTGGCGAGCTGTTTCAGAATAACCACCATCAAAAACCTAACGATGTAAACTTCGCCAAAAAATGGTTTGAAGTTGATCCCTCCTATCCCGTGATCAGGCTGCTGCATTGGATGCGCATCATCAAGCTTCGAAAGGCATGAACAACATTATCACTGCCTTAAAAATACTTTTCAGCCTGCTGCTGGTGTGGATGAGCTACACGGTGATCAGCACCAGCATCGAAAGTAATTTATTTAAGCAGTGGCACTTTTTAGGTTCGATACCCTGGATGCGGGCTACCCTTTGGGATTTTTACGCCAACGTTACGGTCATTTTTTTGTGGGTTTGCTATAAAGAAAACAGCATAGCGCTGCGGCTGCTTTGGCTGGTGTTACTGGTAGCTTTGGGCAGCATTGCCAGTTGCGCCTACGTGCTGATCCAGCTGTTCAGGCTGAAACCGGAGCAGGGCATAAAAGAGTTTTTCGGTAAACAAAATGGATAACAGTTCAATTTACGTTTTGGCAGGTTATAGCCTGCTGGCGTGCTGCGTTATTATGTTTTTGGTATGGCTGTGGTCGTACAAAATTGGAAATGCCGGGGTAGTCGACATTTTTTGGTCGTACAATTTCCCTGTGATTGCCATTATTTTACTGTTGCTGGCGCCGGGCTTCGAAACCCGCAAGATGCTCATCTGCGGTATGGTGATCTTTCACGGCGTGCGGCTGGGCACCCACCTGCTCATCCGCGTTACCAAACACTTGCACCAGGAAGAGCCGCGTTACGCGCAGATCCGTAAGGAATGGGGCGACAAAGCCGAGGCCAAAATGGCCGGGTTTTTCCAGATGCAGGCATTATCCAACGTATTGCTGGCCGTTCCGTTTTTTGTTATCACGCTAAATACAAGTCCGCAATTAAACGTTTTTGAATACGAAGGCGCCGCGCTGTGGCTGCTTAGCGTAATCGGCGAATCCATCGCCGACGGGCAGTTATCCGCATTTAAAAGAAATCCCGCAAATAAGGGCAAGGTTTGCGACGTGGGTTTATGGGCTTACTCACGCCATCCCAATTATTTTTTTGAGTGGATGATTTGGGTATCGTACTTCATTTTTGCGCTGGGCTCACCGTATGGCTACCTGGGTATAGTTAGCCCGGCTATCATCCTGTATTTGTTGCTAAAAGTGACCGGTATTCCGATAACGGAAGAGCAATCCATACGTTCACGGGGCGATGCATTCAGGGAATACCAGAAGCGGGTGAGCGCTTTTGTGCCGTGGTGGCCGGAGAAGTAAAAAATTGTTTTTATAATTTCATTAACTCATTAAGTTCTAATTTGATTTGACGATGGCGTTCATTTTTTCAAAGTTACAAATTAAACTTTAATAGCTAATTTAGGCAGATAGCCAACAAATTTTTCATTCCCTAAAAATCTGCATTCACCCAAAAAACGTACCTTCCCAAAACATAATGGTAAAAGCACAGCCCAACCTGATACATGTGGTACGACAAACTGATCGAGCAAAATAAAGTCCCTGATTTTTTACTGCGGAAAAGGATACGCAAATTGTTAAAACAACGGCTGGCCGATGAAAACAAAGGCAATGTTGAAGCGCAGCAGGAACACCTGGCGGCTTTGATCGGTTTTTTAAAATCTTCGCCCATAGCGGTAAACACCGCCGATGCCAACCAGCAGCATTACGAAGTGCCCACTAAATTTTACGAGTATTGCCTGGGTAAAAACCTGAAATATTCCAGCTGTTATTTTAAAGACGGCGTTACCAGCCTTGACCAGGCCGAGGACGATATGCTGGAACTTACCTGCAACCGCGCCGAACTGGCCGACGGCCAGCAAGTGCTGGAGCTTGGCTGCGGCTGGGGATCTTTGTCGCTTTATATGGCGGCGAAATTTCCGCAAAGCACTTTTAAAGTAGTCTCGAACTCAAGTACGCAAAAGATCTATATCGATGAGCAGGCAAAACAGCGCGGCATCAGAAATCTGACAGTAATTACCGCCGATATAAATACCTTCGACATCGATGAGCGGTTTGACCGCGTGGTATCAGTGGAGATGTTTGAGCACATGCGCAACTACCAGCGGTTAATGAATAAGGTAGCCTCATTTTTAAAACCGGCGGGAAAACTATTCGTGCATATATTTACGCACAAGGAATACGCCTACCTTTTCGAGGTAAAAGACGATACCGATTGGATGAGCAAATACTTTTTTACCGGGGGAATTATGCCCAGCGACGACCTGTTGTTTTATTTTAACGATGACCTGGTGGTTGAAAAGCACTGGCATGTGAACGGTACGCACTACGGCAAAACGGCTGAAGCGTGGCTGGCAAATATGGATAACCATAAAGCAGAAATAATGCCGCTGTTTGCCGCAACTTACGGGCAGGAACAGGCACTTAAATGGTGGGTTTACTGGCGTATTTTTTACATGGCCTGCGCTGAGCTATGGAATTTTAATGGTGGTAATGAATGGATGGTGAGCCATTATTTGTTCCACAAGATTAAATCAAATTAAAAGGAGACGTAGCGTATTGCGTCCCGGCAAAAAAATATATGATCAGATTTTATCTACTTGTAATTTTTTTCCTCATCTCCCTGCTTGCCGTGTTTAAAGCGCCCGAATATCATTTATGGCTGCTGGCCATAGGGGTTACCGAGTTCCCGCTGATATTTTTTGTTATGAGCATTTTGCTGACGCTTACCGGTATTTGGGCGCACAAATATCAAATGGCAGGCACTATTCTCGGCATTGCAACCATGCTGATCTATCTTTCGCCTATTTTTCGTGCGTATTGGGTATCAAAAAATGTCAAACAAGATATGTTTGCAGCGCTGCACGAAGTTAATGGGAAAGGTAATGTAGTATTTTATCCGGTTGACAATCGGTCGCCTTTCAGTTTTTTTAGGCTATTTGAAAGAGAAAATACTATTCCACACCAAACGTTGACGTATGTCAGATACGGTGATATCGCCATGACGCTTGATTTTTACCCCGCCCTGGATCAAGGTACAGACCTTAATTTTTCGAGGCCCTGTGTAATCGTTGTCCACGGCGGCTCATGGGCTGGCGGCGACAACAAGCAATTGCCCGAATTAAATAGCTACCTCGCCAAAAAAGGCTATAATGTGGCAGCGATCAATTACCGGCTTGCCCCCAAATGGCAAACGCCGGCGCCCGTGGAAGATGTAAAAGCATGCATGGCTTATTGCCGGCAACATGCAGCCGAACTGCACATAGACACTGGTAACTTTGTTATCCTGGGCCGTTCGGCTGGCTCACAGATCGCCCTGCTGGCTGCTTATTCGCTGCACGACCCGGCAATAAAAGGCGTTATTGACTTTTATGGCCCTTCGGATATGGTGTGGGGATATTCCATCCCCTCAAATCCCCTGATCATGAATTCCAGAAAAGTGATGAATGACTATGTCGGCGGAACTTATAGCCAGGTTTCGCAAAAATATTTTAACTGCTCGCCGGTGGAGTTTGTAACCAAAAGTTCCGTACCCACGCTAATGATCCACGGGATGAACGATGTTTTGGTATCTCCTGAACATTGCCGCCGGCTCATTAAAAAGCTACAGCCAAATGGCATCAAATATTACTGGCTGCAACTGCCCTGGGCCACCCACGGATTTGATTATAACTTAAACGGCCCTGGCGGCCAATTGTCCACCTATGCTGTTGAGACGTTTATTAATACGGTAACAAATCCCACCCCCGCCCCCCTGAAGGGGGCTTGCAATAGCCTAAGATGAGCGCACAAGATATTCGTTCCCACTTTCAAGGGCCAGGGCGTACCGCCATCATCGGAACGGGCATAGCTGGTATGGGCTGCGCCTATTTTTTGCATGGACACAGCGACCTGACTATTTACGAACAAAACAATTATGTGGGCGGCCATACCAACACCGTAACGGTTGACGAGGGCGGTAAACCGGTTTATATTGATACCGGTTTTATGGTGTTCAATTATAAAACGTATCCCAACCTGTGCAGGCTTTTTGACGATATCGAAGCTCCGGTTAAAAAAACCGATATGTCGTTCAGCGTACAGCATCTGAGCAGCGGGCTGGAGTACAGCGGATCAAGCATTAACCACCTCTTCGCACAACGAAAAAACATCTTCAATTTAAAATATATAATAATGCTGATGCAGATCGGCAGGTTTAATAAGGAAAGCGTTAAAATCCTGGACGACCCGAAGTATGCCCATTATTCCATCGGGCAGTACGTTAAAGAATTTGGCTTTGGCGAAGAGATGCTGTGGAAATACCTGGTTCCGATGAGCTCTGCAGTATGGTCCACGCCGATGGAGCAGATGCTGGATTTTCCGGCGGTAACGCTGATCCGTTTCTTTCAAAATCACGGTTTTTTAGGATTGGATACCCAGCACCAGTGGTACACGCTGGTTAACGGCAGTCAATCCTACCGGGAGATATTGATCAAGCCATTTAAGGACAACATACGCGTAAATGCCAAAGCAATGAAAGTTATCCGCGAGAATGGTAAGGCAACGGTACACGCGTCCGACGGCTCAACAGAAACCTTTGACCGGGTGATCATTGCCGCCCACGGCGACCAGGCGCTGGCCATGCTGGATAACCCCTCCGGCGAAGAAAAGTGGCTGCTGTCCAACTTTAAATACCAATACAACAAAGCTGTTTTGCACACCGACAGCAGCATCATGCCTAAAGCCAAACTGGCCTGGGCCAGCTGGAACTACCGCATAAAAGAAGAAAACGGCGTGTTAACGCCCAGCACCATTTACTGGATGAACCGCCTGCAGCAAGTGTCGGAAAAGCAGGATTATTTTGTATCGATAAACCCCCATGCTGACGTGGACGAAAAGAAGATCATCAGGGAACTTGATTACGAGCACCCCTTGTTTGATGTACCGGCCATCAGCGCCCAGGCTGAATTACACAAGTTAAACGAAACCGGCCCCGTTTATTTTTGCGGCAGCTATTTTAAATATGGCTTTCACGAAGATGCTTTTGCAAGTGCGGTGGCCTTATGCGGGCATTTATTAGGCAGGCCCGTTTACTTGTAATACACAGGATTAGGCCCTGTGTTAACAGATTACATCCTTTCAGGGCTTAAAAAGGCGCCAGAAAAGCCCGGAAAGGGCGTTATACGCTTGCGATGGGTATAGCCCATCGCACCAAATGCAATTGAAAGTTCACATCTAACCATATCCAATATTTCGTACATTCACCTACAGCAATTGCCTCATGAATTCCTGTCTCTATAAAGCCCGCGTAATGCACCACCGGCTGGCGCCAAAACAGCACAGCTTTCATTACAACGTCTTTATGTTTTATTTGGACCTGGACGAGATCGACGGCCTGGCAAAACGGCTAAAATTCCTGAGCCGCAACCGCTTCAACCTGTTTAATTTCAGGGATAAGGATCATTTGCAGCTCCCGAGGGGAAACCCAGATACTTCAAAAAATATCCGGCAACACCTGGCTGATTACCTTAAAAGCAATGGGGTAACCATCGGCAACGGCCGTATCATGGTGCTCACTAACCTTTGTACGCTGGGTTACCAGTTTAACCCGGTGTCATTTTATTTTTGTTATGATGAGGAAAATAACCCGATTTGCTCGGTGGTGGAGGTTTGCAATACCTTTTTAGAAATGAAGCCGTACTTTTTGGGTAAAAACGCAATGGCCGGCGATACGTTCAGGCTTAACACAACTAAATATTTTTATGTGTCGCCTTTTATCGAAATGGATACCAATTTTGATTTTGACCTGCAAATACCCGGCGATAAACTAAAAATAAAAATTGACGATTATGACAAAAACGGCAAGCGGTTTTTTATCAGCACGCTAAACGGGGAGCGGAAACCCTTAAAGGATGCAACCTTGCTGCTGTATTTTTTCAGCTTCCCGTTAATTACACTAAAAGTGATCTCACTGATCCATTGGCAGGCGTTGAAGCTGTGGCTTAAAAAGATCCCTTATCATAAAAAATCAGATGATCTGCCTTTGCAAAAAGAAGTTTTTCGCCCTTACAATTAATTCGAAACTTTGTATCTTGACAAAACTTTTAAGCAATTAGTTTACGTAAATATCTCCAAATAATATTTACACCCCATCTCATACCATGGCCAGTACGCTCACAATTGCTAAAAAAAACACCTTCTACCGCGACGTGGTTTTAAAATTCCTGTCGAAGATGGATAAAGGCAGGCTTTATATAACGAATTGCGATGGTGAACAAATTACTTTAGGCGCCGGCGAAGGCAATATATCGGCAAGCATCGTGGTAAACAGCGAGGAGTTTTACAAACGCTGTATCCTTTTTGGCGACATCGGCTTTGGAGAGGCTTATGTAGAAGGTCTTTGGGACACCGACAATATCACCAATGTGGTGAAGTGGTTTTTATATAACGTTGAAAATTCGCCGGGCTTGTCGGGCAGCAAGGTGCAGGCTGTTTCGCTTAACCTGCTTAAGTGGTACAATAAGCTGGTTCATTTTAAACGGGCCAATACCGTCGCTGGGTCGAAGAAAAATATTTCGGAGCACTATGATCTGAACAACGATTTCTTCGCCAGTTTTCTTGATCCAACCATGACCTACAGCAGCGCCTACTTTTTTCGGGACGGCCTTAGCCTGCAGGAAGCGCAGCTCGCCAAGTACGAGCGCCTGTGCAGGCAACTGCATTTAAAGCCAACCGACCATGTACTCGAGATCGGCAGCGGCTGGGGCGGCAATGCCATTTACATGGCTAAAACTTATGGTTGCAAAGTCACATCGTTAACCATCTCCGAAGAACAACACAAATTGGCCGTTGAGCGGGTAGCTGCTGAGGGTTTAGGCGATAAAGTTTCGATCCTTGTAAAAGATTACCGAGAGATGGATGGTAAGTTCGACAAGATCGTGTCGGTCGAAATGCTGGAGGCCGTTGGCTATAAATTCATGGACACCTATTTTTCAAAATGTCACCAGTTGCTCAAAAAAAGCGGCATCCTGGCTTTGCAGGTAATTACATCGCCTGATTCAAGGTTCGACAGCCTGCGCAAGGGCGTGGATTGGATACAAAAACATATTTTTCCCGGCTCCTTATTACCTTCAGTGGCGGCAATTAATGGTGCGGTTAACCGTACCGGGGACCTGACTTTAGTTGATTTAAAAGACATCGGACTTGATTATGCCAAAACCTTAAAACTATGGATGGATGCGTTTAATGCCAACCTGTCAAAAGTAAGATCCTTAGGTTTTGATGATGCCTTTATCCGCAAATGGAACTACTACCTGTGCTATTGCGAGGCTGCTTTTGCCACACGCAATATAAACGTAATGCAGCTGGTATATGTAAGGCCGAATAATACTTTGAGGTAGTTTTTCAGTTGGCAGTTTTCAGTGCGCAGTTGGCAGTAAAAATCGGCGAACTACGCCGTACTGCACACTGCCTGCTGCAAACTGCCTACCGCCAACTGAAAACCGCCTACCGCCAGCTGCCCACTTTTTTACCCCTTCGCTCTCTAAACCTTGTAAAAAACAGGAGTGCAAAAACACATAGCACAAAACCGCAAATACCGTTCAGGCGCAGGCCCAGATCGTGGCCGGTATCTTTGCCGTAAATGGTGAGGTAGGCAAACAGCGCCATTCCAAGAGTTTGCCCAAGTTTTACGAAAAAGAATTTTACTGCAAAAAACATCCCTTCGCGGCTATGACCGGTAACCCGCGAATCCCGTTCGGCGATCTCGGCCAGGATGGCGGTTGGTAAAATACCCAATGCCGCCAGCGGAAATGTTGCCATCAGCACCAGCGTATATATCTGCACTTTAGCCGAAGCAGGGAACTTTCCTAAAAAGTAGATGGCGATAAAAATAATACTGAGCATCGCAAAGGCAATCAATACCAGCGGCTTTTTACCAATGGTTTTTGACAAATAGTTGATCAGCGGATAAAACACCAGCGACCCCAATACCATCACCAGCATCAGCAATCCGCCGATGGAAGCCGGCAGCGGAAGCAGCACTGTTACAAAAAACAGCAGTCCGCTTGATATGATGCTTAAAGCCATGTAGTAGGAAAAATCCGATATCAGGTAATAAATGAAATTCCGTTGCATAAAGGTTTTCCTAATAGCCAGCATAATAGGTATATGGGAAGCGCGCTTGCCCGATACATATCTGCTTTCGTCGATAGAGATTACCGGGACAAGCATAATCATGCCGGCAAATATGGCCAGCCCCCATACGGTATATTGTATGGCGGAATCGCGGCTGGCCACGTGAAGAAATTGCTGCACCAGGTCGGCATAGTTGTTTACCAGTGCACTCAGGATAATACCGATCACAAAACCAACCTGCTGGTACGACGAAAGCTTCACCTTTTCGGCTGAAGTTTCGGCCAACTCGGGCAGCAATGCGTTATAAGGGATGATATAGGCCGTTGCCGAAATATAAAATGCGGCCATCACAAACACCAGCCACCAGGCATTTTGGGTGCTTTCAGCCCGGTGTATAGGTAAAAAAACCAGGCAGCAGAACAGCACGGCAGGCAAAATCGCCCATTTCATGAACGGGATGCGGCGACCCTTCGGGTTCTTACTTTTATCGGTCAGCGTAGCGAGAAACGGATCGACAAAGGCATCCAGCAACCTCCCCGAAGCGTCGATGATTGCCATAATGTTCAATACGCCGAACACCAGCAATTGAGGTATCAACTGGATCAGCCCTGACCCCGACGGCGGCAAATAAAAATAATGCAACATCACGTTGATCAGGTTCACCATAATGCTCCAGCCGATCATGCCGCAGGCATACGATACTTGTTTTTTGAACGGCAGCTTTTCAACAGGCATAATGGATGGTCACGAATGTTCACCAATTAAGGCGAATGTTCACGAATAAAACGAACACGAATTAAGACGAATATAAATTGACACGAATGTCACGAATTAAGGCGAATTTCCACGAATAGAATTGTTGTAAATCGAATTAATTCGTGAACATTCGTGCCGATAAATTAGTGTTACCTGGACAAATAGAAATGCCAAAGCAACATAGTGGCTATCGTGCGGTAAGGTTGCCAGGTTTGCGCTATTTCCAGCAACTGTTCTTTCGTCGTACCAGCAGGTAAGTTTTTAACCCTTTTCATCGCATTAACGGCAGCCAGGTCCCCGATTGGGAAAACATCGGCATGCTGCAGCACAAACATCAGGTAAACATCGGTGGTCCAGTGGCCGATGCCTTTTAGCGCAGTTAGTTTTGCCCGGATGTCAGTGTCTTCCATCTCCTCAAGCCGGCGCAGGTTTAATTGGCCGCTTACCAGTGCTTGCGCCAAATGCCTCAGGTAAGTTGTTTTTTGCCGGCTTACATAACAAGCGCGCATTTCTTCGTCTGTAAGCGCCAACAGGTATTCGGGTGTTAATTCTATCAACCGCTCTTTTAGTTTGTTTAAGGCCGACAATGCCGAAGCCAGGGAAACCTGCTGCTCGAGGATAATATGCACCAGTGTTTCAAACGTGTTTGGCCGCGACCAGAACGGCGGGTAGCCATGTGCCGCGATGATTGCGGCGAGATCGGGATCGTTGTCTGCAAGTTGATCGCAAATGGAATGATAGTTGGATTGGGTAAAACCGGTTGCCACAAATAGGAATGCCTTGAAACGGATTGTCAAAAATAAGATTATAAATTATTGTTAATCATATTTGCAGAAGCAATGATTTGACTGATATGAAACAGATAACTATTAAAGTGCCGGAGAATAAATTTTCTTTCTTCATGAAGCTGATGCAGTCTCTAAATTTCGTGAAAGTAGTTGAGCCTGCACCATCACTGGAAGACCAGTTAACTCCAGGTCAAATGGAAACCTGGAAAAACATCAAACAAGGTTTCATTGAGTTGAAATTAATGGAAGAAGGCAAAATAAAATCCCGCCCAATACAGGAGTTGTTGGATGAACTTTGAAGTACGAACCATCCCCCATTTCGATCGCGAATTAAAAGCGCTATCGAAAAAATATCCCTCAATTAAAGCTGACCTTATCGATCTCCGGGCAATCCTGGAAACCAATCCGTTTCTGGGAGATAACCTTGGTAAAAACTGCTTTAAGGTGAGAATGAAAATTACATCGAAGGCAAAGGAAAGTCCGGTAGCTCACTGATAATTACCTGTGTCAAGGTTATTGCAGAAGAGGTTACTTTGTTGACGATTTATGATAAGTCGGAAAAAGAAACGGTCTCTGCCCAGTTTCTTACACAACTTCTTGAAGAAAACGGCTTAATTTAAATTGCCGAAAACGTCTTCAGGTATGCACGTGTTTTTATTCTCCTGCTAAGAATATAGGATTTGGCATTTATTCCTCTGATTTCACTTTATGAACATCCTGACGCCTTTAGCACAAAATTTTAGCATGATCAAACACACTGTATTACAAATGTTTGCAACTATCCTGTTCAGCCTTAGCGCTCTTCCATATCCTGAAATTGAGCACAAATTTCCGTTTTTGGATAAGCGACCGCCACTCGACAAATAAAACCATGGAAAGAAAAATCAGGCCAAATAATAAACTTGTGGCAGACTTCCAGGATACGCCGGCTACGACAATGCTTTCCGCATTTTCAGACACATATTTTCCCAAATGCACCGTAATGGCATCGCTGGTAAATTTGCCCACTATGAATACAGGGATGATATACCTGGCATTTATTTGGGCTATCCCGCTGGCCAGGAATAGCGGGGTGGTTGGCAGGGGCAGCAGCGTATAGGCAAGAATGGCCGCCTGGGTTTTCCACCCCTGCTCTTTCATTTTTTGACCTAAAAACTGCACATCTTCACTTTTTGCCTTTTTAAATACCCTGCCGGCCAGCAGCGGAATATACAACGTAAGCAAATACCGCCCTAAAACGGAGCCCGCAACGCCAATTGCAATCACCCACCAGATATCCAACCCAAACAGGATTTGCAAAAACACCATAATTGTAAAAGCCGGCGGAAACGGAATAGGAACCACGTCAAACAAAAATGAGCCTATGAAAACCAACACATATTGCCACCACATATTTATAATTTTTTTATCGGGTTGTTTTGGTAAAAACGCGTTTTTCGAAGATACGAAGCGCCGGCCGGGGCCAAATGACGGCGGTCATAAATATGTGTGATCAGCCGCATTTAGCTTAATGTTGGTGGTCTCGCCGCTGTTGGCGATCTACTGCCGGCGAAAGCAATTTTATGCGCCAACAGTTGAAAATAGTACGCCGCCCGCTGAAATGCGAAATTGACGATCTCGTTCCTCTCGGCTGAATCGGCAAATACGGTTTCGATGGGACTCCTTTGGCACCGCTGTAATTATGAAGGCAGCTGATGCGACAGATTTCGCCCATGGCCCCGCCGGACGATTATAAAAAGTGACCTATATCATTTTTCGCGCTGATGTATCACCGTAAATAGCATGCGGCCCGGGGCTAACTTCGCGGTTGACAAATGCTTACCCGTTTCCCGCGCTGTATGATCGGCCAACGGCGCCTTGCTGAAGCATTACTTTAAAAATCTGAAATGGAGGATTGATTTAAAAACGACTATGACCCTTTTTAAGCCAAAGCTAATAGACACCTTAAAAAATTACCATAAGGACCAGTTTTTTAAGGACGTGATCGCGGGTATAATTGTGGGCATTGTTGCCCTGCCATTGGCCATCGCATTTGCCATTGCCTCGGGCGTATCGCCTGAGAAAGGAATTTTCACCGCGATCATTGCTGGTATTATTATTTCTGCATTAGGTGGCAGCCGCGTACAGATCGGCGGCCCCACCGGCGCTTTTATCGTGGTAGTTTATGGCATTGTGCAGCAATTTGGCGTTAACGGCCTTATCGTTGCAACTTTTATCGCCGGGATCCTCCTGGTGATAATGGGAGTTAGCAAGTTAGGCAACGCCATCAAGTATATTCCTTATCCCCTCATCATTGGCTTCACCACGGGGATAGCAGTGATCATTTTTTCATCCGAAGTTAAGGACTTCCTCGGCCTGAAAATGGGGAACGTCCCTGCCGACTTTATCAGCAAATGGATAGCCTACGGACACCACTTGTCCTCGGTTAATTTTTATGCAATTTTCATCAGCGCTTTTACATTGCTGGTTGTTTTACTTTGGTCCAAAATAACCCGCAAAGTTCCGGGCTCCATCATCGCCATTATCGTCACTACGCTGGCGGTTCATTTCCTTAAACTTCCTGTCGAAACCATCGGCAGCCGCTTTGGGCCTATTCCGTCCACATTGCCGGCGCCTGTCATTCCCCTTGTAAGCCTGGCAACCGTGCAGCAGCTGATAAGGCCTGCATTTACCATCGCGCTGCTCGGCAGTATCGAGTCGTTACTATCCGCGGTCGTAGCGGATGGGATGATGGGCGGAAATCACCGCTCCAATACAGAACTGATCGCGCAGGGCATTGCCAATGTTTGTTCCTCTCTTTTTGGCGGTATTCCGGCAACAGGGGCCATCGCCCGCACAGCCACCAATATCAAAAGTGGTGGACGAACACCTGTTGCAGGCATTGTCCATGGGTTAACCCTGCTGGTTATTATGCTGTTTGTTGGCAAATGGGCCGCGCTGATCCCAATGGCAACACTTGCCGGGATACTCATTGTAGTCGCCTGGAATATGAGTGAGCTGGAGAACTTTGCCGACGTATTTAAGGCGGCAAAAAGTGATGCCGCTATCCTGGTGGTCACTTTTGGCCTCACCGTATTGGTTGATCTGACGGTCGCCATCGAAATAGGAATGATCATGTCGGCCTTCCTTTTTATGCGAAAAATGATGCAAACAAGTTCGGTCCGGCAAGCCTATTTGTCCGAAGATCAGGCCGATGACGTGCTAAGCCCGGAAGAATTTCCAAAAGGTGTGGATGTTTTTGAGATCAACGGCCCCTTATTCTTCGGCGCGGCATATAAATTTAAAGACGCCATGAAGGTGATAGAAAATCCAGCCCGCGTGCTGATCATCAGGATGAAGAATGTGCCGGTTATCGATGCAACCGGTATCCGGGTTTTGAAAGACGTATACAATGACAGTAAAGCCAGGGGGACAAAACTACTCCTGGCAGAAGTTAATAGTACACAGGTGGCCGATGAACTGAAAAAAGCACGTTTAATATTTCATATAGGAAAAGGCAATATTAAGAACACCATTGACGAGGCACTAAAACGGGCAACTGATATTTTATCAGAAAGCCCTTATTAAGGCTGGATATTTACGGTTTTTCAAAAACGGTACATGGTGTTAGGTTTAAACTAACCTCAGGCGGCATAAAAAAAGCCCCCGGTACAACGGAGGCTCGTTATAAATAGCTGTAGCAGCAATCTTTCAGGGGTTGATCATCCTGATCAGGTTATTACCGGTGTCTACCACAAACACCCTGCCTAACGGATCAACCACCAGGCCCTGCGGGCTGTTAAACTGCGCCGCTGTTAATATGCCATTGCTGGCGCCTGCCGTGCCGGTACCTGCATAGGTGCTAACCGAGCCGGTGGGACTTATCTTACGGATCACGTTATTGTTGGTATCGCTCACGTATAAGTTTCCGTTTTTATCTATAGCAATGCCGCCCGGTTTGTTAAATTCCGAAGCGGTAAGTTTTCCATTCTGCAAGCCTGCCGTGCCGTTGCCTGCAATAGTGGTAACAACTCCCGTCGGGGTTATCTTTCTGATGATGTTATTACCCTGGTCCGCTACGTATACATTACCTGCGGGATCGACGCAAAGCGATTGCGGCTGATTAAATGTTGCGGCTGTGCCCGTGCCGTCCTTGGCGCCCCGCGCGCCGCTGCCAGCAAGCGTGGTAACGTTCCCCTTTGACGATATCTTGCGGATGACGTTGTTGCCATTATCGGCAACATACAGGTTACCGGCCGAATCCAGTGCGAGCGCAGCGGGGAAATTAAACCTGGCTGCGGTGTCTGATGCGTTTACAAATCCGGGATGACCATCACCTGCAAATGTTGTAACCGTTACCTGGTTGGCAATCTGGCGTATGGCACTGTTATCCTCGTCGGCAACAAAAACATAATTCCCTCCCGAATTAGCGGCAACCCCGGCTGGAAAATTAAACGTTACCGCCCCGGCGGTGTTTGAGAAACCCGACGCGCCTGTGCCGGCTATTGTGTTCACAACGCCCTGGGGCGAAATTCTCCTGATCGCGTTGTTTTGTTTATCGGCTACGTAAAAAAATCCTGAGCCGTCAATGGCAATCTGCGCCGGCCCGTTAAAGGAAGCCTGTTCTTTCGTGCCATCAACCGCGCCGGCCGAACCTGAGCCGGCAAATGTGATTACCATCGGCACATTGGGGGGAGGGGGCGTAATATTATTATTGCCGGTGTCGCTGCTTTTGCTGCAGGAGGCCAAAAACAAAACCGCCGGCAAAATCAATGTAAAAGATATTTTCATTTTCATATTAACTAGGGGTTATTTTATACTGTCACGTTATCACTTGCAAATTAAACGTTTAAATCTGTTTGTTCATAGTGTTACGTTAAATGTTAACCTTCGTTTTCGGCAAGCATAGTTGAAACGTTCGTCTGCAAAAAATATTTTATTGCCGGGCCCGACCTTAACACCTGCGGTTGAAGCAGGACAAAACGTCGCGACAGCAACAAAAGGGGATATTGGCAGGATCACTCATGTACCGGTGATTACGTAAGCAGGCACTAAAACGCGACAAATTTTAGACAGACGATGCCGGTTTTTAACTTAATTGCTTTAAAACAATGCAATTAAAATCAAATAGGTAGTCATCCATTCCAACCGCGATAAACTACCTTTGCACAATTTTTACCGGGTTTAGGCCCGGGGAGACTGCAAAATGTTTCGTCAATTCACCAAAACCCGGCTTGCTCCCACGCCCAGCGGCTTTTTACACCTGGGGAATGTGTTGTCATTCAGCATAACGGCTGCATTGGCACAAAAAAGCAATGATGAAATACTGTTGAGGATTGACGACCTGGACCAGGCGCGTACAGATATCCGCTACCTGCGGGACATTTTCGATACACTGCGGTTTTTGGGAATACCGTGGAGTGCCGGCCCGCGTGATGCTGAAGATTTTAGCGAAAACTATTCGCAGGTTTACCGCATGGACTTATATGAGGATGCACTCGCGCGACTTGCGGAAACGAAGATGGTTTTCGCATGCTCCTGTTCGCGGAAAGACCTGCAGGCCGCCGGGCGTTGCAACTGTGAAGACAAACATATTCCGCTAAATACCGAAGATACCTGCTGGAGACTAATCACCCGGCATTGCCCGGAACTGACAGTGAGGCGTTATGATGGCGCGCTTGTTCACGCGGGATTGCCTGACGAAATGCACAATTTTGTGGTGAGAAAAAAAGACGGCTTCCCGGCTTATCAGCTGGCTTCGGTTGTGGACGACCTTTTTTACGGGGTCGACCTGGTAGTGAGGGGCCAGGACCTGTGGCCATCCACGCTCGCGCAGCACGTTTTGGCGGCGGCGCTCGGAAAAGACCGTTTTAGTGAAATTGCTTTTCTGCATCATCCTTTACTCGCGGAGCCATCGGGATTAAAAATGTCAAAGTCCTCAGGAGCTACTTCTGTAAAATACCTTCGCGAAAGCGGAAAAACTAAAGCCGAAGTTTTTGAAATGGCAGGCGACCTGCTCGGCTATACCCAAAAGGTACGCAGCTGGCAGGAACTGGGAGAGGCATTTATCGAGGGTTAGGATGAAGTCTTTAGCCACGAATCATGAGCCAATTTGCGGTACGCTGAATTTTACTTATCTGATTACCGTGACATAGCCCGAAAGCACCTGGCCGCCAAAATGCGTGTTGATTACATAATAATAAACGCCAACCGCAACGGGTTTGCCATTGTAGGTGCCATCCCAGGGCTTTGGATAGCCCAGCGAATGAAAAACTTTTTGGCCCCAGCGGTTGAAGATGTCAACCGTGGCATCATGGTACGCAATTAAGCCGGTGATATCCCAGTAATCATTCACCCCGTCGGCGTTAGGGGTAAACGTATTATTTATTTTGATAATAGGCGACACTTTTACCAGCACCGTATCCGAGGCGACACACCCCCTGCTGTCGGTTACCGTTAACGTGTAAACATGGTCAAGTACGCCCGTAACGGTGGGGTTTTTTAGCGTGTCATTATCCATATTAATATTTGGCGACCACAGGTAATGCACGTTGCTGTCGCTCACGGTCGGCGTTAAAACCAATGTACCGCCCTTCAAAACATATTGTATACCGCCGGCAAACACGGTTGGGGGCGGGATAAAATTTACTGTTAAACTGTCGGCCGACGTAAAACACACTCCCGGATTATTTGCCGACAGCGTTAAAATAACGCTGCCTTTCACCGGATCGGCCGGCCCGGGTACATAGGTGGTATTCAACTGGCTGGCCGAGGGAACGAAAGTTCCGTCCCCTGTGGTGCTCCAGGTCCCGCCTCCGGCTATGGTGATCTTTCCGTTTAACGGCACAGCCTTCGTTTGCGAACAAACGTCCTGGTCAGGCCCGGCAATTGCTGCCGGCTGTTTGCTGAAAGTGATTGTCGTAGTCGCGCTGCCTACGTTGCAATTATCTTTGCTTGTTGAAGTAAGCGTAAGCGTAACCGAGCCTGCGGCGGTATCAGCGGGCGAAGGTTTGTATTTGGCATTCAACACATTATCCGATGGCACGAATGTGCCGGTTCCTGCTGTTGACCATATGCCGGTGTTGGTACCGCCGGATACACTGCCGTTTAGCTGTATAGCCGGGGTGGATACGCAAACCGATGTGTCGTTTCCAGCGGAAACTACCGGCGGCGGATCCACCTCTACCTGCACGGTAATGGGATTACTGCTACAACCCCTAATCGTAAACGAAAGCTGGTAAGCGCCGGCATCACCTGCGGTGGCATTATTGATCACCGGGTTTTGCAGAGTTGAGGTAAACCCGTTCGGCCCCGTCCATTGGTAGGTAGCATTGGTCACCGGGGAAGTACTTAACCGGATCGTGCTGCCCACACAAATCGGCGAATTGCTGTTGGCGACCGCGGTTGGCAATTTTGGATTCACCGTCACAAAATATTTGAATGTCGTACCGGTGCACCCGTTCGCAGAGGGGGTGATGTCATATTCAACACCCACCGGGCTCAGGCTGGTATTTACCAATGCTTCGGTAATGGTAGATGATGACTGATTGGCGACCGCAGCGTTGCTGATATTCGGCACAGCTGCGCGGCTCCAGGAGAATGTTGAGGAGGGAATACTCGCGGTGATAACGTAGTCCTGCGGAGATCCGTTGCATGCAGTACCTTTTGGAGCGCTTGTCACTGAGTCCTGCGGGTTTACGGTTACCACAAAATTAAAAGGTATGCCGCTGCAATTAGGCGTGCTGTAGGTAAATACGTAGGTAACACTTACCGGGCTCGCCGTCGTATTAAATAAAACTTCCTTTATGGTATTTGCCGCCTGGCCCGATACCGGCTGATTACTGATACCCGCAACCGCCGCCCTGCTCCACGACAGGCTGTTCACCTGCCCGTTAAAGGTAATGGTGTAATCACTGGAAGTGCTGCTGCAAATGGTAGCCGTCGGCGCGCTGGTGACCGATGGGACGGGATACACCGTGACAACGTATTTAAATGATGGCCCCGGACAGCTGCCGGCGGAGGGGATGATCACGTAGGTAACGTTTACCGCGGCGCCAGTGGTATTGATCAATGTTTCAGCAATGACCGATGAGGGTTGGTTGTTCACCGCGGCGTTGCTGATGCCGGCCACCTTTGCGCGGCTCCATATAAATGTACTGTTTGCCAGGTCGGCCGTGATATTGTAATTCTCCGGCTGACCGCTGCAAATAGTGCCGGTAGGGGCGCTGGTCACGTTTGGTTTCTGCGTGATGATCACATTTACCTGGGTGCGTGCGCTTATGCAACCGTTAACAGTTGTTTGTACATAGTAGGTGGCATCGGCGCTCAATACCGGGGTGGTGTAGCTTGCTGTGGATGCCAGCTGGTTACCGCCTGCTGCCGCATCATACCATTGGTAGGTTCCTGCCGAGCCGCTGGCAGTAAGTTTGGTGGATGTTCCGGTACAAATCTGGTCGCCCGGGGCCACAGGTGCTGCAGGTACGGGATTCACCGTAACGGTTACCGCGGTGCGCCCGCTGGTGATGCCATTTTTGGTGGTCTGTACATAATAAGATGTATTCGCGTTAAGCACCGGCGTAGTAAAATCGGGCCCGGTGAAAAGTAAGTTACCTCCGGCTGGGGCGTCGTACCATTCATAGGTTCCGCCGGGGGCCGTCGCCGAAAGTGTTGCACTGCTGCCGGAGCAATCGGTAACGCCCTGAACAGTTGGGTTCGCCGGTTGGGAGGTAAACGTAATGGTAACCGTGGATGAAACCTGACCGCATGGGCCCGGGGGGTCTGCCGAAGTAAGCGTTAGTGTTGCTTTTACTTCGCCGGGGCCCGGTGTATAAATCGCATTTAAATTCGAAGGATTCGAAAACGACCCCGTCCCGCCAGACCATGTGCCGGTGGAGGCACTCCCTGAAACGCTGCCCGCAAGTTGTACCGGCGTTCCCGAGCCGACTACCTGGTTTGGCCCCGCGTTAACCGTCACGCCCGGGTTGATAGTTACCTGCGCGGTTGATGAAGCCGCCGCGCACGAGCCGCTGGCGTTGATGGTATTGGTTATCGTGTAGGTATTCGGAGCGCTGCTGGCCAGGTCAATTTCGCCGGTATTGCTGTTAACAAAAACCAACCCGGCGGGCGCCGCGCTAAAATTTCCGGCTGAGCTTGTCGCCGTGAATACCGGAAATGGGTCAGCCCCGTCCTGGCAAAACGGGCTGGCGTATGAAAAACTGGCATCGGGCGTAACAGTGATCAGGATGGACTGCACCTCGGGCACCGTACATGATCCTTTCCCAGAAAAGGTAACGTTATAACGCCCTGGAGTGCTCTTACTGATATTGATCGTTCCCGAACTGGTACTGACGAATACGAGCCCTGCCGGCGATGAGCTGAAAACGCCGCCGTTTGGATTGTTGACGGTTGGCGTTGGGTTTGGACTTGAGGTACAAAAAGTATTGGCTGGATATTTAAACTCAGCAGTATTGGTAATTGTCACCGTAACAGGCACTATTCCGCTGGTGCATTTACCCGAAGCGCTTTGTGCATAGTAAGTTGTAGTTGCGGACAGTGCCGGCGTTTTAAAAGTATTGCCCGAGGCAAGTAAATTACCGTTGATCGCGGCATCGTACCATTTAACTATGCCAGTGGCCCCCGTGGCCGTTAAAGTGGCCGACATTCCTTTACATACGGTAACGCCGTTCACGGTTGGCGCAATTGGGTTGGGGTTAACCGTAACCGTTACTGCCACGCGCGAACTGCTGCAGCCATTATAGGTAGCTTCCACATAATAAGTGGTAGTGGCGTTTAATGGCGGCGTAACAAAAGTCTGTTGCGACGAAAGTAAATTGCCTCCGTTGGCGCTGTCATACCAGGCGTAACCACCTTTGGAGCCAAAGGCGCTCAGGAGGGCGGTATCGCCCGCGCATACCGATGTGTTGGGTGAGGTTGGAGGATTTACAGCCGCCAGTACGGTTACCTTAACACTCGCCGCGGCGCTCACACATCCCGCCTGCGTGTTCCTGACATAATAGGTGGTATTTGCATTTAACGCCGGCGTGGAGAAAGTTGGCCCTGTGAACAACAGGTTGCCGCCGTTCGGGGCATCATACCATTGATATATCCCGCCGCCAGGCGAGCTGGCGGTTAATGTTGCTTTAGTATTTGAACATATGATATCACCCGGCACCGTGGGTGCGGGTAATTGTTGCCGCACAATTACATTTACCTGGGCAAAACTACTCATGCAGTTTCCGTTTACCGATCTTACATAATAAGTTATTGAATTGCTCAGTACCGGGGTCGTAAATGTGGCGCCGGTGGCCAGTAAGGCGCCATTTGGCGCATCATACCACTGATAGGTCGCCGCTCCGGCCGCATTCGCGGTGAGCGTAATGCTGCTTTGATAACAGGTGGTGTCGCTTTGCGCGCCAGGGGCGGCCGGGGCGGGCGTCACCGTAACCGTAACAGCCACCCTTGCGCTTTCGCAGTCATTTATCGCTGTGGTTACATAGTAGGTGGTGTTAGCGTTTAATGGCGGCGTGGTATAATCGGGGCTTGATATTAGTGGTATGCCGCCTGATGGTGCGCTATACCAGTTAAATATGGTTGCATTGCCATTGGCATGCAGGTTTGCCGCTGATCCCGCACATACCGTCACATTAGGCGATGTCGGCGGCTGGGGCTTTTGGGTTACCGTAACGGTTACCGCTGTCCTGGGGCTTTCACACCCTGCTTTCGACACCGACGATACATAATAGGTTACACTCTTATTGAGTACCGGGGTAGTGTATATGCTGTCTGTGGATAAAACATTCCCGCCGTTTGGCGCATCGTACCAGATATAACTGTTTCCGCCGCTCGCAATTAGCGTGGCGACGTTTCCCTGGCATACCGCAGTCCCCGGAACGGTGGGTTTTGCAGCCAGGCTAACAAAAACCTGCGTTCGGGAGCTGGTACACCCGCCAACTGTAGTTTGTACATAAAATGCTGTATTTTGGGTTATTGGCGGTGTTACATACGTATCGCCGCTTTGCAAAAAAGTACCGCCAACGGGTGCGTCATACCATTGGTAAGCGCCTCCGGGTGCTGTGGCGGTAAGGGTAGCGGAGGAATTTAAGCAAACCGTTTGGTTAGCGGCTGTAGGCGCATTTGGAGAAGCGGTTGCAGTCACTGTGGCGCTTTGCGTAACCGGCTGGCAACCAGGCGTTTTGTCGCTGACCGTAACCGAGTAGGTACCGGCCTTGTTCACACTTATCGATGCAGTTGTTTCCCCTGTACTCCACACGTATTTGAAAGGCGCCGTCCCTCCGGACGTCGATGCAGTAAGTGTAACATTATAACCCGAACAAATAGTAGGCGCTGATTGTGAGATGCTTACGGCCAGTGTACAATTTTGGCCATACGCTTGTACCGATAAAAGTAAAAACAGGAAAAAAAGTAAACGATTCCTCATAAACCTCTTCAGGTTTTTAATAAGCGTAATTTCATAGGTAAGCCAAAGGCTATCGCGCACTCTTGACTCTTTCAGTCATTTCGATTTTGCCCTTTGCATTTTTTATGTAAAGCCAAAATAATGTATATTTATTTTACGAAAATACGGCTAAAATTGTTTTGAGCCGGAAAAAATCAACGCTCCCCGGGCATTTATTTAACTAACCGGTGATTTTTGACCAATAACTATTATTACGGGGATATTATTACTTTTATTATCCCGTCTGTAAACTTATTGCAGCAAATAAGCAACTAAAAATAAAAATATTTACTTTGGCTTAAATAAACCGTTAAAACAGTGGTAGCAACGTATAGTTCTCAAAAGTTGAACTGATCAGATTGTTTGACCCGGATTTAACTGTTGGGCCAATTACCTCCACGCAATATTTATGATGAAAAAAATTTTTGTAATGTTCTTTTTGTCCGGGGCAATTTTGCAGTGCCGGGCGCAACTTAGCACAGCCAGGATATTTGGCGATCACATGGTTTTACAAAGAAACCAGGCGGTCCCGGTTTGGGGATGGGCAGCAAAAAACAAAAAAGTGACCCTGAACTTTAACGGTCAGGTAATAGCAGTAAAAGCTGATGAAAGCGGTTATTGGAAAGCGGTATTAAAGCCAATGACTGAAGGCGGACCGTTTGAAATGATGATCACCTCGGACAAGGACAAGCTGGTTTATAATGATATTATGCTGGGCGAGGTGTGGATATGTTCGGGGCAGTCGAATATGGAATTCCAGCTAAGAAATGCTTTAGGTTACAAATTCGAGCAGGCTAATTCGCGGCAGCAGGCCATTCGCCAGTTTCATGTACCTGACAAAATAAGCCTCGAACCCGAAAAGGACATATCAGGCGGGCAATGGTTAAAAGCCGACACCAACACCGTGGGCGATTTTACCGCGGTAGGCTATTTTTTTGCCAAACAACTGGCTCAAAAACTTCATGTTACCGTCGGCTTGATCTATACCAACTGGGGGGGCACACTGGCTGAAGATTGGATAAGCAGGGAGGCGCTGTTAAAATCGCCCGAGCTTGGCGCTGCGGCAAGCGTTTTACCCACTACATGGGATGGCGTTAGCGCACGCCTGGATAAACATCTGAAAGAATATTCTTACGGAAAAAAGCCGGTAACTAATTATACCGCAGAACAGCTGGCCACGGAACCCGCATCGTTTTTTAATGACTGGCCCAAAGGGAATGCCCCGGGTTCGTGGGAGTGGATGGGGTTTTACTCGTACCGCGGAGCGGGGTTTATGCAGCGTACGGTCAATCTGGACAGTTCCTATACCAAGCGCGGCTCGGTGCTTAGCCTGGGGCAAACTGATGCCGACCTGGCCATGTATATCAACGGCAAACTGGTTAAAAATGGCGCCTTCGCAGGCAACTATCAGCTTGATCTCCCGGCCGGAACGTGGAAGTCCGGTCAAAACAGCCTGCTGATAGAACTGCTCTCGAAACAGAAAAACCCGGCATGGTTTGGCACCGGTATATACGGCGCGGGCAATGATCTTTATATCCGTTTTGCCGATACCAGTATTAACCTTGCGGATAACAACTGGCGGGCTATGCCTGATTTTGCAAAACCTTATCACTACGATTATTTGCCCAACAATACCGCCAGCTTATTGTATAACTCGATGATTAACCCATTGATACCTTATGCCATGGCGGGAGTAATATGGTACCAGGGAGAATCAAACGCGGGCAATGCTTACCAGTACCGTACTACGTTTCCATTGGTGATCACCGACTGGCGCAGCCGCTGGAAATGGGATTTTCCCTTCCTTTTTGTACAGATATCGTCATTCGGCGGTTTTCAGGACAGCAACTTCGGGAGCAGTTGGGCGGAGCTAAGGGAGGCGCAAACCATGACGCTTCGACTGCCCAACACCGGTATGGCCGTAACTACCGACATCGGCGACCCCGTTAATATCCACCCGCGCGATAAGGCCGATGTAGGTATCCGGCTTGCCGCCAAAGCATTAACGATGGTTTATCATCAAACGGGTTTTACCGAAAGCCCGTTGTTTAAATCAGTCGATTTTACGGGCAGCTATGCCACGGTCAGCTTTACCAACGCCGACCGCGGGTTGGTTGCCAAAGACAAATATGCCTATCCAAAAGGGTTTGAACTTGCCGGCCCCGATCATAAGTTCTATTTCGCGCAGGCATCGATTGTTGACGGCAACAAGGTTAAAGTATGGTGTGCACAGGTTTCGCAGCCGGTTGCCGTCCGTTATGCCTGGACTGACGCGCCTGTTGATGCCAACCTTTTTAATACGGAGGGTTTCCCGGTGAGCCCGTTCCGCTCGGATAACTGGAAAGGGATAACGGACAGCAAAAAGTTTGAGTGATCTGTTAAACTTATTTGAAGACAGGGAGCCGGACTTGCCTTCATCAAAAACCAACGTTCAACTGCCTGCGTATTTATGCTGACGTTACGATAACTTATTGATGAGCAGAGCAATTCCGTGAATGCGATAAAACATCCGGTTTTTATTACAGGCGGCACCGGCTATATGGGTAAACGGCTGGTAAAAATACTGCTCAATGAAGGGTTTGAGGTAACGGCGCTGGTGCGCGGGCAATCCGTTGATAAGCTGCCGGCGGGCGGAGCACCTATCATTGCTAATCCTTTCGATGCTTCAACTTATGTAAATTCCGTCCCGCCGGGAAGTATTTTCATCCACCTGCTTGGTGTAAGTCACCCGGGGCCAAAAAAGAAGACCCTGTTTTTTTCCGTCGATCTCGCCTCGTTAAAGCAGTCGGTAATCGCTGCAAAACAATCGGGCGCCCGGCATTTTATTTATGTAAGCGTGGCGCAGTTCCCCACAAAAATTATGGGCGACTACCAGGAAGCGCGGCGGCAGGGAGAGCAGGCGGTGATTGCCTCCGGCATACCTTCAACATTTATACGCCCCTGGTATGTCGTCGGGCCGGGGCATTATTGGCCGCTGTTATTTAACCCCGTTTTTAAACTGCTCGAGGTGATCCCAAGAACTTCGGTGCAGGCGAGATCGCTCGCGCTGGTTTCATTGAAACAAATGCTTCATACGTTAAAAAATGCAACGTTGAACCTGCCCGGTATACCTAATACCATCATCGAAATAAAAGACATCAAAAGCTCAAAATAATAGCTGTTGCGAACAAATGTTAATAAAACATTTTTCAAGACAATCCCATGACATTAAAAATAAAAATGTACCTTGGGCGACCGGCAACATTTACCATGTTGCCGTTTTTTTGTAGGTTACAGCAGACAAATATTTTTTAAATTATACTGTTTTGTATAAAATATAGTTTAAATAACACTGCTGTAGATATTTAAGGTAAACACGGGATTACTTTTAATGTTAATCTTTTATTTAATGCCCCTATAGGTTATTCATGAAAAGTAACTGTTTCATTTTAAGCATACTTGTTCTTTGTTTGTCGCATGCTTTTGGCCAGGGAAGATGGGAGTTGAAAAAAGACCAGGACGGCATACAAGTTTTTACGCGCAAAGCCGCCAAAGGCACCATAAAGGAGCTTAGGGTACTGTGCGAACTAGATGCTACCAAAGCTCAGCTGATCAACACGCTGCAAAATATTAACGACTACAACAGCTGGGTTTATTCGAACAAAAAATCGACGATTCTAAAAACGATAAACCCCGAAAACATTATATATTACACCCAGTCGCATCTGCCCTGGCCGATAAGAGACAGGGACCTCATCGTGCAATTGAATATCAACCCAACGCCGGAAGTTTTAAATATCCAAGCCAAAAGCCTTCCCGATTACCTGCCCAGGGATGCTGACTATATCAGGGTTCCCTATTCGCTGGCTTTGTGGAAGGTTACCCAGGCGCCTGATAACAAACTAAAAGTAGATTATACTTTTAGTGTCGATCCCGGCGGAAGCATACCTGCGTGGCTGGTTAACGCCACGCTTACCATCGGCCCTTACAATTCGTTTGTAAAACTGCGCCAAATTTTAAAGGCCCAGAAAAGCCAGCAGCCGCGTTGAACAGAAACGGAAAGCAATTCCGCTTATTTATAATCTCACAGGCGCTTTTATGCCGATACCTTCCTTCAATAAATTTTCGTGTATCGTTTTGGCAAATTCAACCGCATGCGCACCATCGCCATGAAGGCAAAGGGTGTCTGCTTTTAAAGGGATGATCTTTTGATTGGCCGACAGAACTTGTTGTTTATTGACCATCATCATCGCCTGTGCCAGCGACTGCTTTTCGTCCGTGATCAGTGCGTTTGGTTGTGTCCTGGGCGTAAGCGAGCCGTTATCCTGGTAAGTGCGATCGGCAAAAACTTCAGAAGCGTAGGCCAGCCCGGTTTTTTTAGCGGCAACTACCATTTCGCTGTTCGCCAGGGCAAATAGGATGAGTCCCGGATCAAAATCATGCACCGCATCCACAATTGCCCGGGCCAGCAAAGGGTCACGGCCTGCCATATTGTACAAAGCGCCATGCGCTTTTACGTGGTTGAGGCGCCCGCCGGCAGCTTTTACAAATGCGTGTAATGCGCCCACCTGGTAAAGCACCATCTGGTAAACTTCTTTTGGAGACACCTGCATTTCGCGCCGGCCAAAACCCTGCAGATCAGGCAAGCCGGGATGCGCGCCGATGGCAACGCCCTTTTTTACCGCCGCATTTACAGTGGTTTGCATCACATTCGGGTCGCCGGCATGAAACCCGCAGGCGATGCTTGCCGACGAAATATAATCCAGCAGCTTTTCATCATTCGGCATCGGGTAGTTGCCAAATGCCTCTCCCATGTCGCAGTTCAGATCGATGGTTGGCATGGTCAATTAATCAATGTGGTAACGCTGCCTTATGGCCACAGCCAGTTTATGCAGGTCCAACTGACGCTGAATATACAGCTTTTCACTTTCCTTCCAGCTAATTTCCGCAAAATTGATAATGTCCCCGGTTTTTAGCTGGGCGCATAGCGGCAAATCTACTGCCGCCACCTGCGCTATGCGGGGGTAACCGCCCGTGGTCTGGCAATCGGCCATTAACAACACGAGTTGGCCATCGTTCGTAACCTGTATAGTACCGGGCGTGACGGCGGTAGAAAGCAACTCGCCTTCCAATGTTCGAGCTAGCTTCTTGCCCTGTAGCTGATAGCCCATCCGGTCGCTGTGATGTCCCAAAATATAATCCTGCGACAGTAGATCATGCGTGGCGACACCGCTAAACCAATCGAATTCCCGTCCGCGAACGACGCGGATCGTTTTGCGTTCAACCGGCAAAAATAAATCACGCGCCACGCTCCATGCCGGATAATTTATGCGGTCGCCCTTTAAACTATCTCTAATTGCTGCTGTGGTTGCCGTTAGTTTATCGGTCGATCTGATGGCATCCTTATTTTTCAGGCATCGCCCATCCAACCCGCCAAACCTGCCTGTCAGATAAGTGCTCCTGCTCCCTAAAACTTCGGTCACATCCCATCCGCCCGCTACCGCCAGGTACGACCTGCAGCCCACTGAGAGGTGTTCGAGATAAATGTCGGCGCCTGCCGGGATAAAAAGGGGCCTGTTGGATGGCAGTCGTACTGTCCCGGCAAATAACGATGCTCCCTCACCGCAAAAGCAAACCAGCACATCTTCCGCGACAGTGAACGATGCGCCGCTTTGTGTAAATTCAACAACCGCATCATTGGCATTATTACCGAGGGATAGGTTAGCTAAAGTTGCCGACAGGCTGTCCATCGCTCCGGACACGGGTACGCCCTGCGAAAGATAATAGCGGCGACCGAGATCCTGCACGGTAGTCATCAAACCAGCCTTTTTTATACTGATCTTCATCGCCGTCTGTATTTGTCGAAACCGGCCTGACTTACCGGCTCGAATCGTACCATATCCCCGGCCTTTAACAAAGCCGGCCTGGGCCTGCCGGGGTCGAACATCCGGACGGGCGTTTGGCCGATAATTTGCCAGCCACCGGGTGTTTCGAGCGGGTAAACCGCCGTTTGACCGCCGGTAATACCCACTGCACCCGGCGACACTTTAACCGGGTTTGCTTTGCGCGGCATTTGCAGCAGCGGGTTTAAGCCGCCCATGTAAGCAAACCCGGGTATAAAACCGATCATGTAAACCTTATAAACGACCTCGCTATGCAGGCGGATCACCTCGCTGGTCGTTAATTGGCATTGGCCGGCGACGAATTCCAGGTCGCGCCCAAGGCTGCCGCTGTAGCAAACCGGAATGGTGACCGTTGCCGGCGTACCGGCGTCAACTGCGTCGACTTGCGCGACGCCGGGGATGCTTTCTTCGGTTAACCCCAACAAATGATCACGGGCTTTATCAAAACTGGTTTTCCCTGGCAGCGCAGCGTGCATCAGCTCAATAGGGTCATAAAAAATCGTCAGGGAGGTATACGCCGGCACGGTTTGGTACATGCCCGGCATTGGTTTCTTATTCAGCAGGACGTCGAAAGTATTTACCCGGCTAAGGGTGGCCTCGTTTAAAACAGTACCGAACTCAATCGTTACTGCGCCCTCGCTTAGCGGGTACACTTGCACATCCCTTTTTCCGGCTAAATCTATCATTCCCCAAATTTAGCGATTCAATAGCCTGATCTGCAACGCAATTGCACCTGTTTGCAGCGGCGATTAAGGTTTCCGGTACACATAGCCGACTACCGTATCAAAAACATAACCCTCAAAGCCGGCGCCCAACTCGTTTTTGTCAATAGTATAAAAATGGTCAGCGATCTGCGGATTATAATATTCAAATAGCGGCATGGTTCCGGGCTGCTGATGCCTGAAAACAAAGCCCAAATTACCCTCTAACTGATACCCGTCCAGGTCTCTTCCGGGAACATATCTGCGGGAGGTATAGTAATGATCATTGCTTTTGGGATTATACATACGATAAACCGGCACCAGGCCGGGCACTCTGTTCATCGCGTAAATTCTGCAGGCGACGCCCTCCAGCACAAAACCATTCGCCCCATTACCAAGCTCGTTGAAATTTGCCGTAAAAAAGTGCTTTTTGGCCTTAGGGTTGTAATAGCGGTATAAATTTGTTTGTGCAAAAGCCGAAAAGCAACATGCAATCAGCAGGATTAAAAAGACGATCTTTTTCATAATAGTTTACAATAATATTGGGATAAATATAATAATAAGACTGGATTCACCGGCAAAAGTTTATGATCCGGGGATAATAAAATCCCCCCTGATTGCTTGTTACTGCTACGTTGAAACGATTCGCGGCGCTTGCGATTTAAATGGGGTCTTAAAAATATTTAAATCCCGGGAATACAATATGGAAAATGCCCCACCAGCCATGTTCAAGCGTCATATACAATTTAAACGGCCCGCCAATGCGGATGGTTTCGCCGTTCTCCAAAACAGCCTCATATTTAACCACGCCGCCGGCATGGCCCAGGCCTGAACCTTCGTCCAGTTGAAATCCGCTCTCAATGATCTTAAATTCGCCGTCCTTAAAACCATTGTAAGCGTCGAATATTTTTTTACACTGTGCCACAACTTTAGCCTTTGGCAATATCTGCCTGTCGGGTAAAATAAACTCCGAAGCAAGTTCCCAGCTTTTTTCATTTAGTGTGCGGCCAAGCCATTCATTTATAAATTCCTCGGCCCTTCTTTCGATATCTTTTTTATGGTTGGGATGAAATTCTTCGTAATCAAAACAGGTGGTCATGCCCGGCATGGGCATAAAAGTGCTTTCTTCCTCAAATAATTCCTCGGTAATAAACCGGTACCGGCTGCGGTTGTCCACCTCGTCGTCAAAATACACATCTATGTTCTTTTCGGACAATAAATCGCTAAGCTCATCCAGCGCCGTTTCCAGCTCATCGTCTGTCAGGTCTTCCGACCGTTTAAAATCGGGTTTACCCAGTAATTCATACACTTTAACGGGTTTCGCGCCGGCCCAGTTTTGCTCAAAGGCCATTACATTTTTAAGGAAAGCGTTTTCAATTTCAGGGTTGATGTCTGAAGCCGAGAACGACTTTGCGCCAAGTTCAGCCTGCAGCTTAAGCTTCATCAGCTCATTCTCTATGCGCAGGTTTTCTTCAGGGTCGTCGCTTAAAGGCAGGTCAGCGGTCTCGTCGTTATTTTCCATAGTTTTTTTCGAAATCAAATTTATGGCTTTTGTTTGATCTAAGATTGATAGGATAGCAGTAATAAAAGATTTTTTTTACCAGCCGGCAAAACAGCTAAACCTCGCCGCTAATGTAAAAAATTAGTAGCATCGGGGATTTGCCGATGTTAATTTCACATTTATTTATTTAATTTTAACTTTCGTTATAAACCGGTTTAACCGACCATTTCTTTTTTATGAGGCGAAGATTGTATCTGCTAGGGCTGTTGTGTGCCGGGGGAGTTTCGGCAATATTGTTTGCCTGCAACCACCCCACCAGCATTGAAGACCAGATGCCCGATGTGGTAAGCTATAATTTTAACATACGCCCCATATTATCCGATAAATGCTACAAATGCCATGGCCCCGATGCCAGCAAAAGGCAGGCCGGCCTGAGGTTGGACGACCCCGTGATCGCTTTTAAAGCATTAAAGGATGACCCTAACGCACATGTGCTGGTACCCGGCAGCCCGGAGCAGTCGGAACTTTTCCGCAGGATATCTACCGGCGATACGTCCGAAATGATGCCGCCTGCAAACTCGAACCTGAAAAGATTGACACCACACGAGGTCGACCTGGTTAAAAAGTGGATAAAACAAGGCGCCAAATTTGAAAAGCATTGGGCGTTTGTGCCACCCAAAGCGATGACGGTTCCCGAAGTAAAAGACAAGGCCTGGCCAAAAAACCCGATAGATAATTTCATCCTGCAAAAACAGGAGCAGTATGGACTAATACACAACCCGGAAGCCGACAAAGAACGCCTGTTAAAACGCCTTTGCTTTGACCTCACCGGCCTGCCGCCCAGCCTGGACATGATGGATAAGTTTTTGGCGGATAAAAGCCCGAACGCTTATGAAAAAATAGTGGACCAGTTGATGGCCAGCCCTGCCTACGGCGAAAAAATGACACTGCACTGGCTGGATGTTTCGCGTTTTGCCGATTCGCATGGCTACCAGGACGACAATTACCGCAGCCAGTGGCCCTGGCGGGATTGGGTGATCCACGCTTTTAATGAAAACCTGCCTTATGACAAATTTGTAACCTGGCAGCTCGCCGGCGACCAGATACCTAACGCTACTAAAGAACAGTTGCTGGCGACCGGCTTTAACCGCAACCACAAAATAACGGAAGAAGGCGGGGTGATCAATGAAGAATATCGCGTAGCCTATGTCACTGATCGAACCAATACTTTCGGCAAGGCCCTGCTTGGGGTAACGATAGAATGTGCTCATTGCCACGATCACAAATTCGATCCTTTCTCGCAAAAAGAATATTACAGCCTTTTTGCTTTTTTTAACCAGGTGAAGGAGCCGGGCATTCAATCCACAGTGGGCGGGCCCGAAACGTATGCCAAGCGGCCGCTCATGCAGATCACTAACGATGACGTAAAAGGCATCCTGAAGTTTGTGAACAAACAGGACACCAGCAAGCTCATCGTATCGGTAATGGGCGACAGCGAGAGCTACCGTAAAACCTATGTACTAAAACGCGGCAACTACGATACCCACGGCGACGAAGTGTTTATGGGTACGCCGAAAGCCATTATGCCATTTGGCAGTAATTACCCCAAAAACCGCCTCGGCTTAGCCGAATGGCTGTTTAACAGTAAGAACCCCCTTACTGCCCGTGTTTTTGTGAACCAGATGTGGCAGGAATTTTTCGGCAGGGGGATTGTAAAAACCTCGGAAGATTTTGGCATGCAGGGTAACCTGCCCTCGAATCCGGAATTGCTCGACTGGCTGGCAGTTGATTTCAGAGATCATGGCTGGAACATTAAACGCCTGGTAAAACAGTTGGTCACTTCAGCCACCTACCGGCAAACGGCAAATATCACCCCTGAAAACGTCAGGACAGATCCGGATAATATTTACCTGGCGCGCGGTCCGCGCAACCGCCTCCCGGCCGAATTTATAAGGGATATGGTGTTGGCCAGCAGCGGGTTGTTAACCCGGACCATTGGCGGGCCGAGCGTAAACCCGTACCAGCCGCCCGGCTTATGGGAAGCGGCGACGTCCGGTCGCGGGCAACTGGCCAGTTATAAACAAGTGCATGGCCCTAACCTGTACAGGCGCGGTATGTACACCCTTATAAAACGCACGGTACCACCCGTTGAAATGGCAATTTTTGACGCCAGCAACCGCGATCAATGCGAAGTGCGCCGGTTAAATACAAATACCCCGTTGCAGGCGCTGTTAATGGAGAATGACCCTACTGTGCTGGAGGCAGCGAGGGTATTGGCCCAAAAACTATTGGAGGATAAAAGCAATACCAAAGATAAGATTACCAAGGCTTTCAGGCTGATCCTTTGCCGCAGACCTACCCAACAGGAGGGCATTTTATTAAACAGTTTGTATGGTGAAGAACTAAAAGGCATGAATATCAAAAACGCAGAGAAGGTGCTGAACGTTGGCGAATACCCAATCCCGAAAGGCGCGGATAAGATTATCCTTGCGGCGATGATGAAAACAGTTGACGCCATCTATAATTTGGAAGAAGCAATTACGAAGACCTGACGATTATGGAGAAAGATATATTAGAACACGGGTTGAACTTTAACAGGCGCAAATTTTTGTCGCGGCTGAGCCTGGGTATAGGCAGCGTGGCATTGGGCTCATTGTTGATCCCTGATCTTTTTAGCGGGCTCGGGTCAGACAGCGACAGCGATTTTGTACCGGGAATACCCAATTTCGCCCCTAAAGCAAAAAGGGTGATCTATCTTTTTCAGGATGGGGCGCCTTCGCAGCTCGAATCGTTCGATTATAAGCCAAAGCTGCGAGAAATGATGGGCCAGGAACTGCCGCCCTCAGTTCGCGGAAGCCAGATATTAACGGGAATGACAGCGCTGCAAAAATCATTCCCCCTCATCGGCTCTTTTTATGATTTTAAGCAATACGGGCAGTCAAAGGCCTGGATAAGCGACTTATTCCCACATATCGGCAAAATCGCGGATGATATCTGCATCGTCAAAACGATGTACACCGAGGCCATCAACCATGATCCGGCGCTCACGTTTTTTCAAACCGGCGCACAGCAGGGTAACCGCCCGAGCATGGGCTCGTGGGTGAGCTACGGCCTCGGCAGCGAAAACAAAAACCTGCCCGCATTTTGCGTGCTTCTTTCAAAAGGAAAGGGCAATGGGCAAGGGGTTTACTCAAAACTCTGGAGCAATGGTTTTTTGGACTCGGTACACCAGGGGGTGCAGTTCAGTGCCAGCGAAAACCCGGTGCTTTATTTAAATAACCAGGATGGCATTGACCGCGCCGACCGCCGCAAAATGCTGGATAAAGTGGCCGAACTGAACGAAATTTCTTACAAAGAATTCGGCGACCCGGAGATTACCACAAAAATTCAGCAGTACGAAATGGCTTACCGGATGCAAACCGCCGTGCCGGAGATCATGGACGTATCCAAAGAGTCAGACGATATTGTAAAAATGTATGGCCCCGATTGTCTGGTACCCGGCACCTACGCGGCCAACTGTTTGCTGGCAAGGAAGCTTTCGGAGAACGGTGTACGCTTTGTACAGTTGTATCACCAGGGCTGGGACCAGCACAGCAACCTGCCGCAGGAAATGGCCGGGCAGGCAAAAGACGTTGACCAGGCATCGGCAGCCTTAATTACCGATTTGAAACAACGCGGCCTGCTGGATGAAACCCTGGTAATTTGGGGCGGCGAGTTCGGCCGTACCAATTACAGCCAGGGCAAGCTGGAAAAAGCCAATTACGGCCGCGATCATCACCCGCGCTGCTTCTGCGTTTGGATGGCCGGCGGCGGCATAAAGCCCGGCATAGTTTACGGCGAGACAGACGAGTTTGGCTATAACATCGTCAGCAATCCGGTACACGTACATGATTTTCACGCTACCGTGTTAAACCAATTAGGCATCGACCATAAAAAGTTAACGTTTAAAAACCAGGGACGACGGTACAGGCTGACCGATGTGGCCGGAAATGTGGTGAAAGGAATATTGACTTGATCACAGATTTTTGATGATTTATTTGATGCCACTGATTTATAGAGGTGGAATTGCTCCTTATAATTATTGTAATCGTATGAACCATTAAAACCTGTGATAATAGGTAATCATAATCTGTGAAATCATAAAAATCATCAAAAATCTGTGATTATGGAGAGAAGAAAATTCATCAAACAAAGCACCGTTTTTACCGCGGGCTTTTTTATAGCAAAAGATATGTTTGCCACAAACGACGGTCCGGTTTACGGCCACAACAACATGCGCTACCGGATGGACATTGCCTGGAGCAAAGCCGACCCGATGAAAAACCCGGTGAACGACTGTCACGAGATGATCCAGGATTCCAAGGGCCGGATTTTGTTGCTGACAAACGAGACGAAGAACAATGTGCTGATCTATAACAAGTCAGGCAAGTTGCTGGATACCTGGGGACACGATTTTCCGGGCGCGCATGGCCTTACTTTAGTGAACGAGAATGGAACGGAGTTTCTTTTCATAACCGATACCGTAAAACACCAGGTCTACAAAACTACCATGGACGGTCGCATTTTGCTGACGATAGATGTGCCGCTGGAAACCGGGGTTTATAAAAAAGCCGAAGAGTTTGTACCGACCGAAACCACCATTGATACCAACGGCGATATTTTTATAGCAGACGGCTACGGCTCGCAATACACCACGCACTATGATAAAAACGGCAAGCTCATCAACTTTTGGGGCGGCCGCGGCGAGGGCGACGAGCATTTTGACAATGCCCACGGCATCCTGATCGACCGGCGCGGCGACAAGCCAACCCTCTTGATCACCGACCGCACCCGCCATTGCTTTAAACGGTTCAGCCTGGATGGCAAGCTGCTGGATATTATCAAGCTGCCCGGCGCCTGTGTGTGCCGGCCGGTTATAAAAGGTGATTATTTATACGCGGCGGTGCTCCGCTCGCCAGATCTCAGCAAAGCCGACTCTGGCTTTGTAACTATCCTGGACAAAAACAACAAAGTAGTTTCCAATATCGGCGGCACCGAGCCGGTGTATAAAGACGGTGAGTTGCAGGCCATGGCACAGGCCGAAAACATATTCCGCAACCCGCACGATGTGTGCGTGGATGACGACGGGAATTTGTATGTTGCGCAATGGGCATCGGGTAAAGTGTATCCTTATAAGTTTACCAGGGTGTAAACCCCGGCGGAAAAATACCCGCCCGACCTCCCCTAATTTTAGGGGGAGGAGTAAAAAGAAAAAAAATTCTCCCCCTAAATTTAGGGGGAGATGTCGACGCAGTCGACAGAGGGGGTAAACGCGTACTGATTGAGCTACCCCTAACAATATTTAAACGAATTTGATTAGATGATAAAAAGCAGCCACAAAGGTTTTGCGGAAAACCTGCTCTATTTCCTTAATATTTTTATCATCTTTTTCCTGTTATTTAGCAGTTCTATCGTTATCCCTCAATGGCTGCAGCCCGTTGGCAGGTTGCACCCGCTCATCATCCATTTTCCTATTGTAGTGCTGATCATGGCCATGGTATTCGAATTCTTTCGCCATAAAGAACGATTCCGCGAAGAACGGCTTTACCAGGAATTTACCACCTACCTGTGGCTTACCGGCGCACTCTTCGCAGCATTCACGGCGATCATGGGATTGTTCCTTTCCAAAGAACCCGGCTATGACGGCGATACTTTACAATTCCACAAGTGGTTTGGCGTATGCGTCGTATTTATATCGACTGGGATTTATTGGTTTCGCAGCACCGCACATTACACGCCAACCATCGCGCGGTACGGTGCGGTTGCTGCTGTGCTGTGTTTAATTATTGCCGGCCATTTTGGCGCCGATATTACGCATGGCGATAATTATATCCTGGCCCCTGTTTGGCATCCCGAAAAGAAGCTGGTGCCGATTAATAAAGCCCTGGTTTTTCGTGATGTGATTGAACCCATTTTCGAAAACAAATGCAACGGCTGCCACGATCCCAACAAAACCAAGGGCGGGTTGATGCTGATCAATGAAAAATCCATATTAAAAGGCGGGAAGGATGGCAAAATCATTGTCCCGGGCCAACCGCAGATCAGCCTGCTTTTGGAGCGTATCCATATGCCCGATGGCGATAAAAAGCACATGCCGCCGGCAGGCAAACCGCAATTAACATCCGATGAAATGACGTTGCTTTACCAGTGGGTAAAGGAGAACGCGGACTTTAAGAAAAAAGTGATCGAGCTGCCCGAAACTGACTCGCTGCGCCTGGTTGCCGCTAATTATTTAAAGCCCGTCGAGGAAACCGAAGAGCAATTTGATTTCGCGGCGGCAGATGATAAAGTTGTCAAAAAATTGAACAACAATTACCGCGTAATTTATCCTGTTGCGCAAGGCTCTCCCGCGCTGGGCGTGAATGTTTACAATAAAGCCACCTACCAGCCAAAAGTGTTGGACGAGTTAAGCGCGATAAAAAAACAGGTGGTCTGGCTCGACCTGAATAAGATGCCCGTTAAGGACGCCGACCTGAAAACCATCTCACAATTTGAAAACCTGCGCACGCTCAACCTCAACTTTTCGGAAATTACGGGCGCGACTTTGAAAAACCTCGCGCCTTTGAAATATTTACGAAGCCTGTCGCTCGCCGGCGATAAACTGGATGCAAATGCGGTAAAGCAAATCTCGTCCTTAAAAAGCCTGACCAAAATAGCCTTGTGGGATACCGGCTTGTCTGACGACCAGCTTGCCGCTCTGCAAAAAAGCAACCCGCATGTCGATTTTATAAAAGGGTTTAAAGACGATGGCAAGCCGCTAAAGCTGAATGATCCGCAAATAAAAAACACCGCATTTGTTTTTACAAAACCTATGCCGCTTGAACTGGGCCACCCGATAAAAGGCGTTGAAATACGGTACACCACTGACGGCACCGACCCGGATAGCATCAAATCGATGATCTATAAGCCAGGGACCATGATCACCCAAAATACCAGCATCAAAGCCAGGGCTTACAAACGCGGCTGGTACGGCAGTGACGTGGTGCAGGCTAATTTTTACAAAAGTGTATTCACGCCTGACAGCATCAGCTTTATCACGGTCCCGAATGAAAGATATAGCGGCGATGGCCCCAAAACATTGATCGATAAAGACCTTGGCGGAACAAACTTTGGCAACGGCAAATGGATCGCCTCGCAAAAGGACCTGTCAATTTACATGCAGTTTAATAATCCCGTCACTTTGCATACAGTCACGTTGAATATTATGCGTAACATCGGCAGCCAGATATTTTTGCCTGTTGAGGTTGAAGTTTGGGGTGGTGCAGATGCTGGTCACTTGAAATTGTTGAGCACGGTAAGGCCGCCGGCGCCGCAGAAAAACGACCCTTTTTTTGTAAAAGGAATGGATTGTAACCTGCCGGGTGGAAAAACATTATCTTGCTTAAAGATCGTGGCAAAACCGATACAGACCCTGCCTAAATGGGACCCTGTAAAAAAAGGGCCGGGCTGGGTGTTTATGGATGAGATATTTTTAAATTAGGGAGGCCTCACCCAAACCCTCTCCAAAGGAGAGGGCTTTAAAAAGCATAGTCTTATAGTTAGTTTCTCTCTAAAGAAAAAGAAAATAGTTAAGGATAATAACAAATATAAACCCTCTCCTTTGGAGAGGGCAGGGTGAGGCGAAAAGACAATTTATGGAAACAAACATTTTCGACGCCATCGTCATCGGCTCGGGCATCAGCGGCGGCTGGGCCGCAAAAGAACTGTGCGACCTGGGTATAAAAACCCTTGTCCTGGAGCGCGGCCGCAACGTGGAGCACATTAAGGATTATCCTACCGCGATGAAAGATCCCTGGGAATTTCAGCACCGCTTAAAAGAGCCTTTAAAAGTGATGGAAGAAAATCCAATCGTTGGCAAGTGCTACGCTTTTGACGAGGCTACGCAGCACTTTTTTGTAAAAGACAAGGAGCACCCTTATATACAAGAAAAACCGTTTGACTGGATACGTGGTTACCAGGTGGGCGGAAAATCCATTACCTGGGGCCGTGCCTGCCAGCGCTGGAGCGACTTTGAGTTTTCGGCGCCGCAGCGGTATGGGTATGCCATTGACTGGCCCATTCGTTATGCGGACATTGCGCCTTGGTATTCGCACGTTGAAAAGTTTGCCGGTATTTGTGGCGACCGCGACGGCCTGGAGGCCCTGCCCGACGGCGAATACCTGCCGCCCTTCGAGATGACCTGCGTGGAGCAGGAAATTCAATCTAAAATAAAGGCCAATTATAAGGACAGGTTTATGGTGCGCACGCGCTGGGCGCAGCTCACCAGCCCGCAGGCTATTCACAAACAACAAGGGCGCGACCGTTGCTATGCCCGCGACCTCTGCTACCGCGGCTGCCCTTTTGGGGGGTATTTCAGCTCGGTTTCGTCAACATTGCCCTGGGCTAAGAAGACAGGAAACCTAACCGTCCGGCCGCACTCAGTAGTGCATTCCATTATTTACGACGATAAAAAAAGCAAAGTAACCGGCGTGAAGATCATCGACGCGATCACCAAACAAGAGGAAGATTATTTTGCCAAAGTGATATTTTTAAATGCCGCTTGTTTAAACAGTAATTTGGTGCTGCTGAATTCCAAATCAAACCGGTTTCCAAATGGATTAGGTAATGACAACGGCTTACTGGGCAAATATATGGCTTTCCAGAATTACAGGGCAAGCGTTGGTGGAACCGTGGAAGGGTTTGAAGACAGGTACTACTTCGGGCGCAACCCAACCAATCCCATCATCGCCAATTACCGCAATTTGCATAAACAGGATACCGATTATCTCGGCGGCTTTTTAACTTTCGTGTTTTCCGGTCGCGGGCCGGCTTACCGGGAAGGGATGGATGGAATTGGCGCCAATTACAAGGAGGAAATTACCGAACCCGGCCCATGGTATGCCGGCATGTTTATGCAGGGTGAAACTATACCGAAGGAAAGCAACCACGTAAGGCTGAGTAAAGACCAGGTCGATCCCTGGGGTATCCCTCAATTGATCACATCAATCGGCTACGACGATAACGACGACAAAATGGTAGCCGATTTCCTTACCCAAAGCGCCGAAATGCTCGAGAAAGCGGGCGTAAAGAATGTCGAAAAACGCGATACTCACCAGGCGCCCGGTCTCGACATCCACGAGATGGGCGGCTGCCGCATGGGGCACGATCCCGAAACATCTTTATTAAATAAGTGGAACCAGTTGCACCTTTGCCCAAATGTATTTGTGACCGATGGCGCCTGCATGACCAGCACAGGCAATCAAAGCCCTTCAATCCTTTATATGGCTTTCGCGGCCAGGGCGGCTAATCACGCTGCGGAGGAGTTGAAAAAAGGAAATATTTAAAGATATTTGAAGCATGACCAACCGTCGCTCTTTTATCAAAAACACCGGCCTTTTGGCCCTGTCTCTTCCGTTAATAAAAAATAACCTGTTTGCCGTCACAGCCGAAAAAAAGCTGCCTGCAATCGGTATCCAGTTGTATATGGTTAAGGAAGATATGGCAAAAGACCCCGCGGGCACTCTGAGCCAGATCGGCAAAATGGGATATACCCAAATTGAAAGTTATGGTGGCGATAAAGGCATATTTTGGGGCATGACCCCGAAAGATTTCAACAAATTGGCGCAGGGCAATGGCCTTACGCTCGTGTCCAGCCATTATGCCGGTGATAATGACGGCTTTGAAAAAACCGCCGCACAGGCTGCCGAAATCGGCATGAAATACCTGATCTACCCCTGGAAAGGCCCGCAAAAAAAGATCGAAACCTTTAAAAGGATAGCCGACGAGTTTAACAATTACGGGGCCATTTGCGCAAAAAATGGCCTGCGCTTTGCCTACCATCCGCATGATTATCCCTACAAACGAGTGGACGGCCAACTGCCGATCGATGTGCTGTTAGCTAATACTGATAAAGAATTTGTCGATTTCCAGATGGATTTTTACTACACCGTAACTGAGGGACAAGACCCGGAAGCCTACATTAAAAAAAATAGTCCGCGCTTTAAGCTTTGCCACATGCGTGATGTGCTGAAAGAACGCCTGCCCGCCGGCAGCGAGGACGAATCGGCCTGCGATTTGGGGCAGGGCATCATCAACTATCCGCACCTGCTATCCACCTGCCTGGATAACGGCATGGAATACTTTTTTGTGGAGCAAAGTCGCTTTTTTAACGAAACGCCCCTGCAAAGCGCTAAAATCAATATCGATTACCTGAAGCAGCTAAAACTAAGTTAAACAAACTATGTCATTTCGACCAAAGGGAGAAATCTTATAAGCCAAACATCCGAACTGTGCAGGCGGCAATGTCTGATGTTGAAGATTTCTCGCTATGCTCGAAATGACATTATTCAAGATATGACCGAAAAACAACTCAAACTCAGGATACGGATCTGGCTCGTGCTATTTATTGTCGGCCTGGCGCTTAGCGGCATTACCGCTTTCCCCATCGAAACCGAGCTCGCATTCCTGGTACGCCATTCAGCGGTTTTTCCGGCTACCGTTGCCGCATGGATAACCACCGTTTATAATGCGGTGCATACCACTAACCTGGCCTACCCCTACCTTGCTTATGGCACCGACTGGCTGGCATTCGGTCACCTGGTTATCGCTACTTCCTTCATCGGGCCGCTAAAAGACCCCGTGCGCAACATCTGGGTGCTGCAATATGGTATGATCGCCTGTGTAATGGTATTCCCGCTGGCATTTATAGCCGGGCCTGTTCGCGGCATCCCGGTGTACTGGCGCCTCGTCGACTGCTCCTTCGGCTTCTTTGGAATTATCCCCCTTTGGATTTGCTATCGCGATATCCGCAAGCTCGAAAAGCTGCAAAACAGCAGGACGGCACAGGCAAAAAAATAACGTGTTCAACTGTTCAGGTGACTTGAAAATTGAACACTTTGAACACTTTGAACACTTCATGGTTTAGTGGTTAAAACATTGACAATAAACCATATATGTATTTTCAACCAGCCAGAAAATGATACCTTTTTCGATGTAAGCGTTCAATTCATTTTCAAAAATTGAACGCTTTTGGGCCTTGTCGCAAAAATGGCGCATGAGCCGGTCAAACCTTCACAGGCCCCCCGTGGCTACCATTCTTCCAAATGTCCCGGCCTTATGTTTCGCTGACCCCTGGATCGGGCTTTGAAATGCTTACGAAATGCCATCAAACGGCTTCGAAATGCTTACGAAATGCCATCAAACGGCTTCGAAACGCTTACGAAACGGGTACAAACGGCATCGAAAAAAATCATTCGCCATTAAAAAACGTTCATTTTTGAACACGGATGAACGCTTGCCCATTCCTGCAAAAAAAACTTATCACTATTTATGGAAAGCCGCCTTTACCCGCATCCTGTTATTGAAACCATAAAGTTTCGATGAAATAAACGTTATTTGTTAAACCCTTTAGCCCGCCCCATGATGCACGCAACCCTTTCGCGCCTAAAAAAATACCTGCTTGTTGCAGCGCTGTCCGCTTGCTTTTACAATGCACAAGCGCAAACCAAAGCACAAGCTAAATACGATGCCATTTGTTTTACCATTGACTCCCTGGCCAATGTTGGGCTGCCGAAATCGGCCCTTAAAAAAGTAGAGACGCTGGATTCCCTCGCCCGCAAAAACAATAATACCCCGCAGCAGATCCGCGCCGCCGTTTACCGGATGACTTTCCAATCATACCTGGAAGAAAACGCGCTGGAAGCCATTATTACACGGCTGAAGACCGACATTAGCCGGGCCAATTACCCCGTTAAGCCTGTGTTGCAATCCCTGCTGGCGCAAATGTACTGGAACTACTACCAGCAAAACCGCTACCAGTTTAGCCAGCGCACACAACAGGTGGTGCCCGACAGCGATTTTACTAATTGGGACCTGCACACCATTATTAACGAAACCAGCCATTTGTACGACCTTTCGCTGGCAGATGCGGCTAAAGAACAAAACACACCTGTCAGCGTGCTCGATGGTGTGCTGGAAGGCGACAGCAGCACCCGCTACTTGCGCCCGACTTTATATGACCTGCTGGTACAGCGCGCCTTTGATTTTTTCCTGGCCGGCGAAGCAGCCCTTGACAAGCCCCGCCTGCCATTCTCCTTAAATGACGCGCGTTTTTTTAGCGACAGCAAAACTTTTTCGCTCCTGAAAATAAATACATCCGATACCGGCTCAACGGCCTATAAGGGGATAAAATACCTGCAGCAAGCCGAAACCTTTCATCTTGGACGACGGGAGGACGAGGCCCTGGCTGACCTGGACCTGCAGCGGCTGAGATTTTTGTTTGGTGAGTCCAATGCTGCGGATAAAAATTCCCTGTACCTGGCCGCATTAAAAACCATCGCCTCACAATTTTCGGCCAAACCCATCAGCAGTGAGGCTTTGGTTTTTGAGGGGCAGTATTACCAGGGACTGGACAGCCTGGCTATGGCTTACAGCTATTTTAAGCAGGCGGCTGCGGCATACCCCGAAAGCCTGGGCGGAAAAAATGGCGCCACACTAATGCGGCAGCTCGGCGAAAAAAATCTTTCCGTCACGGTGGAAGAAATAAATACAGCAGGCAAGCCGATCCTTGCCCTGTTTTCGTACAAAAATCTAACGGCCGCAAACGCCGGCATATTCCGGCTGTCCGAAGAGCAGCTAAGCCGGTTCGAAAACAATTATGGCCCCTCTCATTCCGATAAAAGCGACTATAAATGGACTTTCCTGGAAAAGCTCCCGCCGGTTCAAACTAAAACGGTCCGATGGGCTGATTTGAATGATTTTAAACAACACAGCCTTGAATTCAAACTGGATGGTTTGCCGCCGGGTAACTACGTTTTGATGGTGAAGGACACATCGGCAACAAACAATAAGTTGGCCGGGTACGCCATTTTCAGGGTAAGCAACCTGGCTTATGCGGCCCGGCAGAACCCCGACGAGCAGTTAGAGGTACGCGTTATGGACCGGCAAACGGGCGAACCTGTTCATGGGGCTGCAGTGCATCTAAGCTTTCGTGAAACAACTTACAACAGCGTAACCAGGACCAATGACTGGACAGATATAAATGCCGACGGCGTTTCGGACAGGAACGGGCTTTTTAAAACCGACAAGTTTGCTTCGCGGTACAATCTCGCTGTTCGTGTTGTCCTGGGCCAGGATACACTGCTGGACAAATCAAAAAGCATTTACGGCGCCAAAGATAACTCCGACGACGATGATGATCCGGAAGACCGGACTGTTTTGTTTACTGACAGGCAGATATACCGCCCGGGGCAAACTATCTATTTTAAAGCGCTGCAATTGCAAACCTCAAAAGGTAAAACCAAATTAATGCCAAGGCAAAATGTTGAGGTGCAGTTTATGGACGTAAACGGCAAACAGGTATCAACCTTAAAGCTTTTCACAAATGATTACGGCACCGTTGGCGGCAGTTTTATTATCCCGCAAACCATGTTAGGCGGAAATGTTGTTTTGAAGACGACAGACGGACAGGTTGATGTAAAAGTAGAGGAATACAAACGCCCCAGCTTCCAGGTTACTTTTTTGCCGGTTAAGGAAAGCTATAAATTAAACGATTCGGTTACCCTGCAGGGCAATGTAACGGCATTTTCAGGGTATGGTTTATCGCAGGCCAAAGCAGCTTACCATATTGTGCGTTCGCAAAAAAGGGCGATGTATTACGTCAGGCCCGGGCGCGGTGCGCGCCGCCCGAATTATGGTACCAATGCAGAAACTGAAATTGCAAACGATACCATAACTACCGACAACCAGGGCCGGTTCAAAATAAAATTTAAGGCAATTCCCGGGGATGCGGACAATGAGATCGACTATAACTATGCGGTAAGTGCGGATGTGACGGATGAAAGCGGCGAAACCCGCTCGGCCGAAACGACAATTGTGGTGGGTTATAATGATATTATGATCGATAATTTCCTGCCTGCGCAGCTGTTTGCAAAGGATTCGCTGAAAACCCCGGTGAAAATTGAAAACCTGAACGGTGAGCCGCAAAAAGGAAAAATAAAAGTGGAGGTATGGGCTTTAAAAAATGCCGGCCAGGTGTTCAAAAAACGGTTATGGGAAAGTCCGGACCAGTTTATTATGAACGGGCAGGATTTTAAAAATGATTTTCCGGGTTATGCCTTCCGGGACGAAGACGAGGTAACGGAATGGCCGAGGCTAAAACAGGTAATGAGCGGCGAGATACCTGTTGATGAACAGAAACCCGGAACGATCGATTTCTCGGCCTTAAGCAAACAGGAGTCGGGCATGTACCAGGTGATCGTAAGCGCCCGCAATGAAAAGGGCGACACTACCTCGCTAACAGGTTACATTAATTTAATTGGCGACAGCCCGAAGCCGCCAAAATATGATGATTGGGTAATCCCGGTGCTGAACCAGGTAAAGCCAGGCGATACCGCCAGGTTTTTAGTGGGGACAGATCAAAAGATCAGGGTGCTGATGGAGCGCTACAATGGGCCGAAACTGGTTTCGTCCGAATGGATCACCATCGATAAAGGCCAGCAATATATGGATATACCTGTGGATGCTGATGACACGAATGTGGCGATACAGTTTTTGATGGTATACCAAAACAGGATGTACAGCAGCTACCAAAAGGTGGATATCATCCACCCTGACAAAAACCTCAAAATAAAATTCCTCACGTTTCACAATAAGCTGCAGCCCGGCCAAAAAGAACAATGGAAACTGCAGGTGAATGGTGCGAATAACGAAAAGCGGGCCGCAGAGCTGGTCGCCAGCCTGTATGATGCCTCGCTGGATGAAATTACGCCGCCTGAGAACTGGCTGGAAGTAATGAACCCGGAAGGCCGCGGACAGCCAAATTATTTTGTATGGAACAGCTGGAATTTTATACACCCTGCTAATTCACAATTGTTTGTATACAGCCCGGCTTATTATGACCTGTACAGCAGGGGCTATGAGCACCTGAACCTGTTTGGCTATAATTATTATGGCGGATACAACAATGCATATCGTAACTACCTGGAAACGGTGCAGAAGACTTTATATTCCGCCGAAGTAAAAAAGCGAATGGAAGAGCAATATGTACGGAACGCCGCCAAAATAAAATACGGCTACGACATCACCGGGAAAGTAATTGGGGCCGACGACAAGATGGCCGTTGTAGGGGCGTCGGTTAGTATAAAGGGCACAAGCATCGGGGCGGTAACAGATGTTGACGGGAATTTTAAAATAAAGGTGCCGGTAAACGCAACGCTGGTTGTTTCCTATATCGGTTACGTTACGCTCGAGGTGCCTGTGAATAAAGCCGGCAGCATCACCATATCCTTAAAGCCTTCATCCAGTTCGTTAAACGAAGTGGTGGTTGTGGGGTACGGAACAGTTTTGAAAAAAGACGTTACAATGGGTTATAGCACCGGCGCGGTTTCTCAAGGACTGCGAGGCAAGGTGTCAGGTCTGCAAATTAGTTCTACTAATAATGGAGTTAATCCCAATACTAGAATTGTATTACGAGGTAATGCCACCATCGACAATAAGCTTTTAACCGACCAGCCCATCATTCCCCGTACCAACTTTAACGAAACAGGTTTCTTTTACCCCCAATTGCACACCGATGCTAAAGGCCAGATCCTCATCGATTTCACCATCCCCGAGTCCCTCACCCGCTGGAAATTTCGGGCCTTGGCACATACCAAAGATTTATCAACGGGCTACCTGGAAGCCGGGGTCGTCACACAAAAACAACTTAGCATCAGCGCCAACACCCCCCGCTTTTTGCGAGAGGGCGATACCATCACCATTTCGGCAAGGCTGGCCAACCTGACAGCCGGCAAGCTAAAAGGCAAAGTACAGTTGCAATTGTTCAACGCGGTGAATATGCAGCCGGTTAATTTGTTTTTAAACAAGGGCGATGCGGAGCAAACCTTTGAGGTGGACGGCAGTACCAACAAAGCCGTTTCGTTCCGGCTGGCTATTCCGGCGGGACTGGATGCATTGGACTATAAGCTCACTGCCGACGCCGGCCAATATACCGATGGAGAGGAAAATACGCTGCCGGTATTGCCTAACCGCACACTGGTGACCGAATCTATGCCGATGATGGTCCGCGCCGGGCAAACTAAGGATTTTGTGTTCAGTAAATTGATCAACCAAAATAGTTCGACGCTAAAAAATAAAACACTTACGCTGGAGTATACCTCCAACCCGGCCTGGTATGCGGTGCAGGCCTTGCCTTACATGATGGAGTTCCCGTACGAGTGTTCGGAACAAACTTTCAGCCGCTATTTTGCCAATAGCCTGGCTACCGATATCGTCAATAAAAACCCGGTGATCAAACGGGTGTTCGATCAATGGAAAAACACCAACAGCAGCGAGCTTTTATCCAACCTTGAAAAAAACCAGGAGCTGAAGTCGACGCTACTGGAGGAAACACCCTGGCTCCGGGATGCCGCCAATGAAACTGAACAGAAAAAGCGGATCGCGCTGCTGTTCGACCTGAATAAGATGAGCAATGAGCTTAGTTTAACGCTGGACAAATTGCAAAAACGGCAATTGCCCGACGGCAGCTTCAGCTGGTACGGCGGCGACCGTGGCGACCGTTATATTACACAGCATATTGCCGAAGGGCTGGGTGAGCTGCATCACCTGCATATCGGCAATGACCTGCCCGATCTGCAGCAACTGGCCGCCAAAGCAATGGATTACCTGGACGAGGAATTGCTGCGCGATGAAAAAGAACGCAAAAAGCTCAAAAACGACGCATGGTATTACGGCGACCTGGAGATACATGCCTGGTTTACGCGCAGCTATTTTGTTTCGCGACCGATGGGCACAGGGTTGAAGGCGGCTTTAAATAACTATTTAAAATGGGCCGCCGACCAGTGGAAATTTCGCAATATATATGAGCAGGGAATGATCGCGCTGACGATGCAGCGTTTCGGCAAATCCGACGTTACCGCGCAGATCGAACGCTCCCTGCTGGAAACCGCTCAACAATCGGACGAGCTGGGCATGTACTGGGGCAAAAACCAACTGGGCTACTATTGGTATGAGTCGCCGATTGAAACACAGAGCCTGCTGATCGAATTGTTTACCGAAGCAGGCGATAATGCCAGGGCGGTTGACGAAATGAAGATATGGCTGCTGCGCAACAAGCAAACCAATAACTGGCAAACCACCAAAGCCACCGCCGCGGCTTGTTACGCCCTGCTGCTGAAAGGCAGCGATCTGTTGGCTGATACCGGCGTTACTTCTATCAAATTAAACGGCCAGCCATTAAACGAGCTGAAACCCGATGTTAAAACCGATGCCGGCGCCGGCTACCTGAAAACCAGTTGGGTAGATGAGCAGGTAAAGCCGGAGCTGGGCAAGGTACAGATCAAAAACAGCGGCAAGGTTGTGAGTTGGGGCGCGATGCACTGGCAGTACCTGGAGAATCTGGATAAAATCACTTCGTCCAACACCAACATTCATTTACAGCGTAAATATTTTGTCCAAACGCAAACCGACGCCGGGCCGGTATTAACCGCAGTTGATGCAACCCATCAACCCAAAACCGGCGACCTGCTGAAGGTCGTCGTTTACCTCACCGCCGACCGTGATTTTGAATATGTGCAGTTAAAAGACATGCGCCCGGCAGGCACTGAACCGGTAGATGCATTATCTACCTATAAATACCAGGACGGCCTGTGGTATTACCAGGTAACCAAAGACGTTGCCACCAATTTTTTTATGAGCGAGCTAAATAAAGGCAACTATGTATTTGAATACCGCCTGCGCGTGTCCCAGCCGGGCAATTTTTCAACTGGGATCACCAGCATCCAATGCATGTATGCGCCGGAGTTTAACGCACATTCGGAAGGGAGCAGGATGGTGGTAAGGCCGTGAGGGTTTGTAGAGACGAACCGCTTTGTAGAGACGCAAAATGTTGCGTCTCTACAAAGCGGTTGGGGAATAACCCCAAAAAGCGCTTCTTCAATCCCCTCCGTACCACTACGGAAATTGCTGCGTAAAACTACGTAAGTTTTTAGGCGCCTAAATTAGATTTAATGGTAATTCATTGTAAATAAGCGTATTATAGCGTCGGCAATCTCCCGGGCATTAATCACGGCCTGGCGGGTATTTGGCAAAACAACTTATTACCCTTAGTTTTATCGTTACTATTTTTAAACCCGACACACCCAAAACAATGGAAACAGAAAGAAAACCAATTATCACCGGCAGGGAAGGTGGCGCAATTGACCCGCATGTTGCCGCCAGCTGGACAAAAAACTTCCGCGACAAACGTACCGGTGAAACCATTTCGCACCTTTTTGGAAGAGAGATAATTGAACGTATACTGGCACAGGAAGGCTGCGTCGCCCTCCGGTTTTACCACGCGCATGACCATGATGGCAAAAGGCATCTGGTCATCTCGGGTGTAAACCACGATGGCACTGACCAGGTACACCACAGCGGATCGGCGAAGCCCATCCTGTACGAGGTTGGCGATCAGTCAATGCCGTGCCCCGGATCCCCGGGTTGCCCTAAGGGCTTGCTCAGCGACGGCGCTTTGTAGTCCCCATAAATAATAAAGAAAATTTATACATAAACGCAGTTTTAATACCTACACTTTTAAACCCTACACACACGTACAAAAAATGGAAACAGAAAGAAAACCCTGTATTACCGGCAGAGAAGGCGGCCCCATCAAATTGGATGTAGCTGCCAGCTGGACAAAAAACTACCGTGAAAAACACCCGGGTGAAACCATTTCCCAGTTTTTTGGGAAAGAGATATTAGAGCGCATCCTGGCGCAGGAACGGTGCCTGGGTATCCGCTTTTACTATGCATTAGATCACGCCGGGAAAAAACACCTGGTGATTACCGGCGTGGTGAGCGATGGCAACGACCAGATACCTGACGAGCGTCCTGAAGAGGCCGCCGCCCATGACCTTGCCGCAATGCCTGCTGCCGGCGCACCGGCTCACAAGATTTATGAAGTTGGCGACCAGTCCACCCCCTGCCCCGGTTCGCCTAACTGCCCTCACAACGTGTTGAGTGTGGGTAAACTGGCGAGGGAATAAAGGGAAATATGCACATGTCTGTGGAGAGCGGTATAGGTGTTTTATCCACCATATCAGGTTTTTTACCTGTTTTGGCTGCGCTTATCAATTATAAAAATCTGGATAAAGTATTAAAGATCGCCGCGGTATATTGCCTTGCATCCGTCCTCTCAGATATCGCACTGCCGCTGGTAGTGAGTGCAGGCTCGCCCAATAACTACCCCGTCATCCATTTATACATAGCGATCAGCATTTTATTGCTGGGCGCTATGTATATTTACGCCTTCTTTAACCCCCTGCTTAAAAAAGCGATATTTATTATAGCGGCGCTTACACTGGCTTTCGCAATTGCCAACATGATATTTATGGAAGGTATCCTTGATTACCCTTCGATATCAAACACGCTGCTAAGTATAATGGTGATCTGTTTTTCGCTGATCTATTTTTACCAGCTGTTAACCCGGCAGGAATTTGTTCATATTGAAAAGCAGGGGCTTTTTTGGATAAACGCGGGGATGTTGTTTTACTTCGCCATAAACATATTTTTGTTTATGCTTTTTAAACGCATCCTTCACGAACACCAGGAAGGTTTTTACGTGATCAACAACATAACTAACATAATTGCTAACATACTATTTACCGTCGGACTGCTTTGCAAGCCCCAGAATCAGAAAGTAACCTCGTACCAGTACTAATTACCGGCACACTGGTAATTGTTGTACTGATTGTTTTTTTATTCTTTTTCGTGATCATCTATCAACGTAAAATGATAAAGAACCAGGTAGAGCTGCGTAAACTACAGGATGAAAAACAGTCTGAGCTGTTAAAAGCAGTATTTGAAACACAGGAAAGCGAGCGCAAACGCCTGGCCGAAGATCTGCACGACAGCGTTGGGCAGGTGCTGTCGGCAATAAAGCTCAATTTGCACCGGCTGGATAAAAGCTGCGTAACCGATACCGCCCAGCCGGTGTTGCTGGATACCCGCCGCCTGGCCGACGAATGCATCAGCGAGATACGCAACATCATCTACAACGTTTTGCCGCCCGTGCTTACCGACTACGGTTTGCTGGAAGCGCTGGAGGGCCTGTGTGTTAAAGTTGAAGAAAACACCGGGGTGAAGGTTGAGCTAAAAAAAAAATTGACCGAAATAAGGTTCAGGCCGCAAATTGAGCTGGCCTTTTACCGCATCGCGCAGGAGTTGTTCAGCAACGCCATAAAACATTCAGGGGCCACCAGCATCCATTTAACGCTGACGAACGAACCCGGCTGGCTGATCATGGAATTTAAGGATAACGGCAAAGGCTTTAACATCGACCAGGTGAAACAGGGCTTCGGCCTTAAAAACCTGCAAAGCCGGGTGCAATTGATCAACGGGGAGATAAATATTTATACCAAGCCGCAAAACGGCTCCATAACCATCATCAGGGTACGGATGCAGTGAGTGTTTTTTGTGATAGCTGCGAAGATTTGTAATTTAGAGGACGAAGTAATTTACGCCGGGCAACGCATCTGCAATGTAAGAGCAGTTAAACGCGTTAAATTTCGATATTTAACGGGCCGGGCAGCACGCTTAAATAAAATTCGCGGCTGTTTTACGTTCGTTGTATAAAGAATATTTTCCGGGGCTATCATTTTTGCTGAACACTACAATACTTGCTACACTATGGAAAAGATCAGGTTAGGAATTGCGGACGATCACAAAATATTCAGGAACGGTTTGAAGGCTACGCTGGAAGACAACCCGGACTTTGACCTGATTGTGGAGGCTTCCAACGGAAAACAGCTGCTGGCCCAATTGGCTGCAAATGTGCCCGATGTGATACTGATGGACATTAAAATGCCCGAAATGGATGGTATACAAACTACCGCCGCCGTTAAACAGCGTTACCCGAATGTTAAAGTGCTGGCGCTTTCGATGTTTAACGAGGACAAGTACATTGTGGATATGATGAAGGCGGGCGCCTCGGGCTACCTGCTAAAAAATGCCGAGCCCGAGGAGATCATCGAAGCGATTTCAACCGTTTTTCACAAGGACTACTATTTTAACGAGCATCTTTCCGTTACCCTTATAAAGCAGCTTGCAGGCAACTCGCAGGCCGGTGCGGCGGCAATGTCGCTTGCCGATTTTAACGAAAGGGAAATTGAAGTGCTGCGCCTGGTATGCCAGGAATGCTCGAACCAGGAGATCGCCGATAAAATATTCCTCAGCGTGCGAACCGTGGAAGGCTACCGCGCAAGGCTTTTTGAAAAAACACGATCGAAGAACCTGGTAGGCCTGGTGATTTTTGCGGTGAAAACCGGGATTATCAGCGTTTGATGTGAGTGGTGAATAGTGAGCGGTGAGTTTGTTTTTAGTATTTAATTATCACTATTCACCACTCACCATTCAATGTCGTTTACTTAAGCGTCCTACTGAGCATTTTCGCCTCATCCTAAACGGCGAAGCCCTCACCCATCCTTCTCCAAAGGAGAAGGACTTCGATGCACAGCAGAAAACTGCCATTTT